>Ga0134126_10008328_pt1 | contig 13043 bp, 7 predicted proteins | sample KB31752_FD_96881 | JGI IMG/M metagenome (GOLD analysis project Ga0134126, IMG submission 96881) | Terrestrial soil microbial communities with excess Nitrogen fertilizer from Kellogg Biological Station, Michigan, USA - KB3-175-2 | ecosystem: Environmental > Terrestrial > Soil > Unclassified ...
CTGCGGGGTTGGCGAAATGGTATACGCTGATGGCTCAAACCCATCTGCCCGAAAGGGCGTGCGGGTTCGAATCCCGCACCCCGCACTGAACAGCCGTCCACTAGGTGGTCGGCTGTTTTGTTTGTACAGTACATTTTCCGTCTGGCATGCTCAATTCATGAGCAATTCAATTCACGATTCCCGGGTTCGAATAAATGCTATTAGCCTACTGCGTGCTGGATTATCGAATCGGGAAGTAGCTTCACAACTCGGCGTGCCAGTCGGAACGATCGGCTATTGGAAGCACCTCGACCGCCAGTTGCACCCGGAGTTTTACCCGCTGGCACGCTGGGAGTCATGCCCTGCCTGCCACGGGCACACCCTAGACAACAGCGCGTATGCGTACGTCCTTGGTCTCTATCTGGGTGACGGCCACATCATCGACAAGTACAAGCAGCACACGCTGTCCATCTTCTGCGCGGACGCGTGGCCTGGCCTCATCGAGGCCGCTGAGCAAGCGATGCGCCAGGTGATACCTGGGCCCAAGACTGGCCGCGTGCAGCGGAAGGGCTGCACAGAGGTGAAGTCTTACTCTAGGCACTGGGTGTGCATGCTTCCGCAGCACGGGCGGGGCAAGAAGCACGAACGGCCGATCGTTCTTCAGGAGTGGCAAGAGTACGTTGTCGAGCAACACACCCGAGAGTTCGTCCGAGGACTGATCCATTCGGACGGTTGCCGTGTGACGAACTGGACCACGCGGATGGTAGCGGGATTGAAGAAGCGGTACGAGTATCCGCGCTACCACTTCACCAACGAGAGCGGGGACATTCGCAATCTGTTTACCGGCGCGCTCGACGATTTGGGAATCGAGTGGCGATACAACAACCGCAACTGCATATCGGTCGCGAAGCGGGGCTCGGTCGCGGCAATGGACACGTTCGTCGGACCCAAGTACTAAGCGAGTGGGCCGGTCCGACGATCGGACCGGCCCACGTTGCTCAGTGCTTTTGCGGCTCAGCTGGTCTGGCGGTAGGCCGGAGCCGCGCCGGTGACCGCGTCGCCGATGCGGTGGACCCGCACAGCGTTGGTGGAGCCGGGGATTCCGGGCGGGGAGCCGGCCGTGATGATGATCAGTTCGCCGGGCTGGCAGCGGCCGAGCTTGAGCAGGGCCTGGTCGACCTGGATGACCATCTCGTCGGTGCTGCCGACCTCCTCGCCGATGAAGGTCTCCACGCCCCAACTGAGCGCCAGCTGGGAGCGCACGATCGGCTCCGGGGTGAAGGCCAGGATCGGGATCGGCGAGCGGTAACGGCTGAGCCGCTTGGCGGTGTCGCCGCTCTTGGTGAACGCGACCAGATAGCTGGCGCCCAGATAGTCGCCCAGCTCGGCGGCCGCGCGGGCGACCGCGCCGCCCTTCGTGCGGGGCTTGGAGATCGACGCGGGCAGGCCCTTGGCCAGGACCTGCTCCTCGACCGCGCAGATGATCTTGGCCATGGTCTGCACGGTCTCGACCGGGTACTCGCCGACCGAGGTCTCCGCCGAGAGCATGACCGCGTCGGCGCCGTCGAAGATCGCGTTGGCCACGTCGCTGGCCTCGGCGCGGGTCGGGCGAGACGCGCTGATCATCGAGTCGAGCATCTGGGTCGCCACGATGACCGGCTTGGCGTTGCGCCGGCACATGGTGATCAGCTTCTTCTGCACCAGCGGCACCTGCTCGAGCGGCATCTCGACGCCCAGGTCGCCGCGGGCCACCATGATCGCGTCGAAGGCGTCGACGATCTCGTCGAGGTTGTCCACCGCCTGCGGCTTCTCGACCTTGGCGATGACCGGCAGGCGCACGCCGAGTTCGTCCATCACCGCGTGCACGTCGTCGATGTCCTTTGCGCTGCGCACGAAGGAGAGGGCGATCATGTCGGCGCGCACGCCGGCCTTGTTCTCACCCAGGGCCCAGCGCAGGTCCGCGACGTCCTTCTCGGACAGCGCCGGGACGGAGACCGCGACGCCGGGCAGGTTGATGCCCTTGTTGTTGGAGACCTTGCCGCCCTCGACGGTCGTGCAGATGACCCGGGGCCCGTCCACCTCGACCACGTCGAGCGCGACCCGGCCGTCGTCGATCAGGATCCGGTCGCCGGGGTTGCAGTCACCGGCCAGGCCCTTGTAGGTGGTGGAGCAGATGTTCTGGTCGCCGGGCACGTCCTCGGTGGTGATGATGAAGCGGTCGCCACGCTGCAGCCGGATCGGTCCCGCGGCGAAGGTGCCGAGACGGATCTTCGGGCCCTGCAGGTCGACCAGGATGCCAACCGCGCGGCCCGCCTCGTCGGCGGCCTTGCGCAGGTTGAAGTACCGGGTCTCGTGCTCGGCGTAAGAGCCGTGCGACAGGTTCAGCCGGCCGATGTCGAGGCCGGCGGCGACCAGGGCCTTCAGCTGCTCGGGGGTTTCGGCCGAGGGGCCGAGAGTACAGACGATTTTCGCGCGACGCATGAAAGCGACCCTATCCCTTACCCCGCGGTAACAATTCCCGAACGGGCTCATTCGTGACGGAACGCCGGATGCGCGCACCACCCGGCGAAGTGGTCTGTCGGCCATGGTACCCAGGCCGGGTGAACATGAGTCGGCCGCCCACCGAGGCTTGGTGGGCGGCCGGTCGAGCGTTAGTGATCAGGCCGCCGTGTCACACGGTCAGCGGCCGCACGGTCGGGGCGATCGCGCTGGGCAGCGCGGAGACTCCGGCCAGGTATTTGTCGACCGCGGCGGCGGCGGAGCGGCCCTCGGCGATGGCCCAGACGATCAGCGACTGGCCGCGCCCGGCGTCTCCGGCCACGAACACGTTGTCGACGTTCGTGCGGTACTCGCCGTCGCGCTTGATGTTGCCGCGCTCGTCGAGGTCCAGGCCGAGCTGTCCGACCAGGCCGTTGTCCTGCTCGGGGCCGGTGAAGCCCATGGCGAGGAGAACCAGCTGCGCCGGGATTTCGCGCTCGGTGCCGGGGACCGGGGTGAACCGGCCGTTCTCGAGGGCTACTTCGGTGAGCTTGAGGGCGCGGACATTGCCGTTGTCGTCTCCGAGGAACTCGGTGGTGTTGACGGCGTAGACGCGCTCGCCCCCGTCTTTCAATGAGCACAGTTCTTCGTGCGCTGAGGAGACGCGGTAGATCATCGGGTACGTCGGCCACGGCTGGTTGTTCGGCCGCTCTTCGGTCGGCCGCGGCATGATCTCCAGCTGGGTGACGCTGGCCGCGCCCTGGCGGGTGGAGGTGCCGAGGCAGTCCGCGCCGGTGTCGCCGCCGCCGATGATGACGACGTGCTTGCCCTGTGCGGTGATCGGCGCCGTTACGTAGTCGCCCTCGACGACCTTGTTGGACAGCGGCAGGAACTCCATCGCCTGGTGGATGCCGCCGAGCTCGCGTCCGGGGATCGGCAGGTCGCGGGCCTTCGTCGCGCCGACGGCGAGCACGATCGCGTCGTAGCGGTCGCGCAGCGCGGAGGCCAGGATGTCCTGGCCGATCGCGACGCCGGTGCGGAACTTGGTGCCCTCGGCGCGCATCTGCTCGATGCGGCGGTTGAGGTGCCGCTTCTCCATCTTGAACTCGGGGATGCCGTAGCGCAGCAGGCCGCCGATGCGGTCGGCGCGCTCGTACACGGCGACGGTGTGGCCGGCCCGGGTCAGCTGCTGGGCGGCGGCCAGGCCGGCGGGTCCGGAGCCGACGACCGCGACGGTCTTGCCGGAGTGCCGCTCGGGGGCCTGCGGCGTGACCAGGCCATCGTCCCAGGCGCGGTCGATGATGGAGACCTCGACGTTCTTGATGGTCACCGCGGGCTGGTTGATGCCGAGCACGCAGGCGGTCTCGCAGGGCGCCGGGCAGAGGCGGCCGGTGAACTCGGGGAAGTTGTTGGTCGCGTGCAGCCGCTCGATGGCGGAGGCCCAGTCGCCGCGCCAGACCAGGTCGTTCCACTCGGGGATGATGTTGCCCAGCGGGCAGCCGTTGTGACAGAACGGGATGCCGCAGTCCATGCAGCGCCCGGCCTGCTTCTGGATGATCGGCAGCAGGGCCCGCTCGGGGTAGACCTCCTTCCAGTCGCCGACGCGTTCGGCGACCGGACGGCGGACGGGGTGTTCGACGCCTGTGGACAAGAAGCCACGCGGGTCAGCCATGTGCGGCCTCCATGATCTTGACGAGGGTCTCCTGCTCGGAGAGCCCGGACCGCTCGGCGGCAGCGGCGGCGCCCAGCACTCGCTTGTAGTCGGTCGGCATGATCTTCGCGAAGCGGGCGATCGAGCCCGCCCAGTCGGCCAGCAGCACCGCGGCGGCCTGTGAGCCGGTCTCCTCGAAGTGCCGCTTGACGGTGTCGTGCAGGAAGGAGCGGTCGGCGGCGTCCAGCGCCTCGACCGCGACCATCTCGGGGTTGACCCGGGCGACCTTGAGGTCGAGGACGTAGGCCACCCCCCCGGACATGCCGGCCGCGAGGTTGCGGCCGTGTTCGCCGAGGATGACGACGCGTCCGCCGGTCATGTATTCCAGCGCGTGGTCGCCGACGCCCTCGACGACGAAGGTGGCGCCGGAGTTGCGTACCGCGAACCGCTCGCCGACCATGCCGGAGATGAAGACCTCGCCGCTGGTCGCGCCGTAGCCGATGACGTTGCCCGCGATGATGTTCTTCGCGGCGTCGAAGGTGGCGGCGCGGTTGGGGCGCACGATGATGCGGCCGCCGGACAGGCCCTTGCCGACGTAGTCGTTGGCGTCGCCTTCGAGGCGCAGGGTGATGCCGCGCGGGACGAAGGCGCCGAGGGACTGGCCCGCGGAGCCGGTGAGCGTGACGTCGATGGTCTCGTCGGGCAGGCCGTTGCCGCCGTACCGCTTGGTGACCTCGTGGCCGAGCATGGTGCCGACGGTGCGGTTGACGTTGCGCACCGGCAGTGTGATGCGCACCGGCGTCGCGTCCTCGAGGGCGTCGTGCGCCAGCGTGATCAGCTCGTTGTCCAGCGCCTTGGCCAGGCCGTGGTCCTGGTTCGTGGTGCGGTGCAGGCTCGCGCCCTCGGGCAGGAACGGCTGGTAGAGCACCGGGGTGAGGTCGAGTCCCGCGGCCTTCCAGTGCTCGACGGCCTTGTGCGTGTCGATCAGCTCGACGTGACCGACCGCCTCTTCCAGGGTGCGGAAGCCGAGCTCGGCCAGGTACTCGCGGACCTCCTCGGCGATGAACTCGAAGAAGTTGACCACGAACTCGGGCTTGCCGGTGAAGCGGGCGCGCAACTCAGGGTTCTGCGTCGCGACGCCGACCGGGCAGGTGTCCAGGTGACACACGCGCATCATCACGCAGCCGGAGACGACCAGCGGCGCGGTCGCGAAACCGTACTCCTCGGCGCCGAGCAGCGCCGCGATGATGACGTCGCGGCCGGTCTTGAGCTGTCCGTCGGTCTGCACCACGATCCGGTCGCGCAGGCCGTTGAGCAGCAGGGTCTGCTGGGTTTCGGCCAGGCCGAGCTCCCAGGGCGCGCCGGCGTGCTTGAGCGAGGTGAGCGGCGCGGCGCCGGTGCCGCCGTCGTGCCCTGAGATGAGCACCACGTCGGCGTGCGCCTTGGAGACGCCGGCCGCGACCGTGCCGACGCCGACCTCGGAGACCAGCTTGACGTGCACGCGGGCCGAGGGGTTGGCGTTCTTCAGGTCGTGGATGAGCTGCGCCAGGTCCTCGATCGAGTAGATGTCGTGGTGCGGCGGCGGGGAGATCAGGCCGACGCCCGGTGTCGAGTGCCGGGTCTTGGCCACCCACGGGTAGACCTTGTGGCCGGGCAGCTGGCCGCCCTCGCCGGGCTTGGCGCCCTGGGCCATCTTGATCTGCACGTCGTCGGCATTGGTCAGGTACTCGCTGGTCACGCCGAAGCGGCCGGAGGCGACCTGCTTGATCGCCGAGCGGCGCTCCGGGTCGTACAGCCGCTCGGGGTCCTCGCCGCCCTCGCCGGTGTTGGACTTGGCGCCCAGCCGGTTCATCGCGATGGCGAGGGTCTGATGCGCTTCGAGGGAGATCGAGCCGTAGCTCATCGCGCCGGTGGAGAAGCGCTTGACGATTTCAGCGACCGGTTCGACCTCGTCGATCGCAATCGGCTGCCGCTCGCCTTCCTTGAACTTGAACAGGCCGCGCAGCGTCATCAGCCGCTGCGATTGCTCGTTCACGCGCGCGGTGTACTGCTTGAAGATGTCGTAGCGGCGCTCGCGGGTGGAGTGCTGGAGCCGGAAGACGGTCTCGGGGTCGAACAGGTGTGGTTCGCCCTCGCGCCGCCACTGGTACTCGCCGCCGATCTCCAGGCGGCGGTGTGCCGGGCGGGTGGTGCTGCGCGGGTAGGCGCGCAGGTGCCGCTGGGCGACCTCCTCGGCGATCTCGTCGAGACCGATGCCGCCGAGCTTGCTGACGGTGCCGGTGAAGTACTCGTCGATCAGGTCCTGCGCGAGGCCCACGGCCTCGAAGACCTGGGCGCCGCGGTAGGAGGCGACGGTGGAGATGCCCATCTTGGACATGACCTTCAGCACGCCCTTGCCGAGCGCCTTGATCAGGTTCTTGATGGCCTTCTCGGCGGGCACGCTGACGAAGACGCCGGCGTTGGCCAGGTCCTCGACGCTCTCCATGGCCAGGTACGGGTTGACCGCGGCCGCGCCGTAGCCGATGAGCAGCGCGACGTGGTGCACCTCGCGCACGTCGCCGGCCTCGACCAGCAGCGAGATGTGCGTGCGGGTCTTCTCCCGGATCAGGTGGTGGTGCACTGCGGAGGTCAGCAGCAGCGAGGGGATCGGGGCGTGCTCGGCGTCGGAGTGCCGGTCGGAGAGCACGACGATGCGCGCGCCGCCCTCGATCGCCGCGGAGACTTCGGCGTTGATCTCGGCCAGGCGGGCGCGCAGGCCCGCGCCGCCGCCGGCCACCTTGTAGAGCCCTGAGACGGTGACCGCCTTGAGGCCGGGTAGGTCGCCGTCGGCGTTGATGTGGATGAGCTTGGCCAGCTCGTCGTTGTCGATGACCGGGAAGGGCAGCTCGATCTGCCGGCAGGCGACCGGGGAGGTGGCCAGCAGGTTGTCCTCGGGGCCGATGGTGGTGCCCAGGCTGGTGACCAGCACTTCGCGGATGGCGTCCAGCGGCGGGTTGGTGACCTGCGCGAAGAGCTGGGCGAAGTAGTCGAACAGCAGCCGGGGGCGCTCGGAGAGCACGGCGACCGGGGTGTCCGAGCCCATCGAGCCGATCGGTTCCGCGGCGGCCTTGGCCATCGGGGCGAGCAGGACGCGCAGCTCCTCCTCGGTGTAGCCGAAGGTCTGCTGGCGGCGCACCACCGAGGCGTGGGTGTGCGTGATGTGCTCACGCTCGGGCAGCTGGTCGAGGTGGATCAGACCGGCGTGCAGCCAGTCCTGGTAGGGGTGCGCGGCGGCCAGTTCCGCCTTGACCTCCTCGTCCTCGACGATGCGGTGCTGCGCGGTGTCGACGAGGAACATGCGGCCGGGCTGGAGGCGGCCCTTGCGCACCACCTTGGCCTGGTCGATGTCCAGCACGCCGACCTCGGAGGCCAGCACGACGAGGCCGTCATCGGTGACCCAGTAGCGGGAGGGGCGCAGGCCGTTGCGGTCGAGCACGGCGCCGATGAGGGTGCCGTCGGTGAAGGTGATGGAGGCGGGGCCGTCCCAGGGCTCCATCTGGCAGGAGTGGTACCGGTAGAACGCCCGCTTGGCGGGGTCCATCTCGGTGTGGTTCTCCCAGGCCTCCGGGATCATCATCAGCACCGCGTGCGGCAGCGAGCGCCCGGCCAGGTGCAGCAGTTCCAGGACCTCGTCGAAGGTGGCCGAGTCGCTGGCGCCGGGGGTGGCGATCGGGAAGATGCGGTCGAGCGGGCCCTTGAACGCGTCGGTGGCCAGCTGGGACTCGCGGGCGCGCATCCAGTTGCGGTTGCCCTGCACTGTGTTGATCTCGCCGTTGTGCGCGACGAAGCGGTACGGGTGCGCGAGCGGCCAGGCCGGGAAGGTGTTGGTGGAGAACCGGGAGTGGATCAGCGCGATGGCGCTGGCCAGGCGGCGGTCGGACAGGTCCGGGAAGAAGGGCTCGAGCTGACCGGTGGTCAGCATGCCCTTGTAGACAAGGGTGCGGGCGGAGAGCGACGGGAAGTACACGTCGGTCTCGTGCTCGACCCGCTTGCGCAGCATGAACGCGAGGCGGTCAAGCTCGATGTCGGCCTCGCCGTTGGCCCCGGCCACGAACAGCTGGCGGAAGCGCGGCATGACGGCGCGGGCGGTGGCGCCGAGCAGTTCCGGGGTGGTGGGCACGTAGCGCCAGCCGAGGACTTCGAGGCCTTCCTCGGCGGCGATCGCGGCGACCGCGTCGTAGGCCTGGAGTTCGACCTCGTCGTTGTTCGGGATGAAGGCCAGGCCGACGGCGTAGGCGCCGGCCGGCGGCAGTTCGAAGTCGACGGTCTCACGCAGGAAGAGGTCCGGGACCTGAATCAGTATCCCGGCGCCGTCGCCCGAGTCCACCTCGGCCCCGGAGGCGCCGCGGTGCTCGAGGTTGCGCAGCGCGGTGAGGGCCTGATCGACGATGGTGTGGCTGGCCACCCCGGTGAGCGTCGCGACGAACGCGACACCGCACGCGTCTTTCTCGGCCCGCGGGTCATAGAGACCCTGGGCCGCGGGGATGCCGCTCAGCAGCGCCGATTGCTGCGTCGAGTGGCGATGGGGGGCCGCTTGGGACATCGGGGTCCTCCATGGTCGTCGGTAAGGGTCCGCGCCTGAATGCGCGCATGAGGGACGACACTGGCCCTGCCCGCGGTGGCTTTGAGGTTACACGATGGATCTACCGTCCGTCAGTAGAGAATCTTCCATCTCACATGCCGGACAACGCCTCTTTGACCTGCGGCTGTAGCGCGCTACGAACTGTTTTCCCCCTGTTGCGCGCCGTTCACGCCCCCTAGCTGAGATACGTCTCACAGAACACGCGACGGGCGCGGATCCGGGATGGATCCGCGCCCGTCGGCGCAGGTCAGTCGGCGACCGTTACGGGTTAGCCGGTTGACTTTCGGTCGGCTCGGCGGCGGTGTGCCTTTCAATGTCGCTGCCTTCGGCGGCGGCGACCTGAGGCGATTGTTCTTCCCGTCGCGGTGCCTCCGGGTTAACCTCGGCGCCATCCGGCTGTGCTTCGCCATCCGCCGTGTCGTCCGGCACAGCGGCTCCGGCCTGCGGAGATCCGAAGTGCGGCCAGTGCATCTCCGCCGGCGTCTCACGGCCTGGACGGCGCCTGGAACTGACGATCAGGTACACCAGCGCGCCGACTCCGACGACGATCGCGGTCCAGTCGTTGAGGCGCAGACCGGCGATGTGGTGCGCGTAGTCGCTGCGCAGGTGCTCGATCCAGCCGCGCCCGATTGTGTAGAGCAGTACGTAGAGCGCGAACGCGCGGCCGTGCCCCATCCGGAAACGGCGATCGGCCCACAGGACAATGAGCGCGACGATCACGCACCAGATCGACTCGTAAAGGAACGTCGGCTGGAAGTGCCCTGCGACGGTGGTCGTGCCCGGGATTCCTGAGCACGGCGTGGCTTTCCGGGTCACGTCGTCCATGCAGTGGATGGTCAGGCCCCACGGCTTGGTGGTCGGGTCGCCGTACAGCTCGTTGTTGAACCAGTTGCCCCAGCGGCCGAGGCCCTGCGCGAGCACGATTCCGGGTGCCAGCGCGTCCGCCAGCGGTGGGAGTTTCACTCCGCGCCGTCGCGCCCCGATCCAGGCGCCGAGCGCGCCGAGCGCGATCGCGCCCCAGATACCCAGGCCGCCGTCCCAGATGTAGAACGCGCGCACCCAGTCCTTGCCGGTGGTGAAGTAGAGCTCGTAGTCGGTGATGACGTGGTAGAGCCGGCCGCCGAGCAGACCGAAGGGCACGGCCCAGATGGCGATGTCCGTGATGACGTGCGGCTCGCCGCCGCGGTCCCGCCAGCGCCGCTCGCCAAGCCACACGGCCACCGCGATTCCCGCGATGATGCACAGCGCGTAGAACCGGATCGGGAACGGGCCGAGCTTGAGCTCGGCGGTGGTCGGGCTCGGCAGGAAAGCCAGCGGGTGCGGCGCCAGCGGCGTCATGACTTGCTCGCTGACGGCGACGGTGAGCCTGACGCGCCCGCGCTGGAGGAGGCTGCGGCGCTGCTGCTCGGGGAAGCGCTCGGGTTGACCCCGGCCAGCTTGTCGATCGAGGCGATGAACGCGGCCTGCGCTGCCTCGGTGGTCGACGCGCTCGGCAGCGTGAACGCCTTGCCGTTGGCGTAGATCGTCGGAGTGGACGGCGAATTGTTGGTGACCTTGTTCAGGTCCGCGTAGTTCTGCTTCACCCAGTCGAAGTATTTGTGCGTGTTGACGCAGGACTCGAAGGTCTTGGAGTCCAGCCCCTGCACCTGCTTGGCCAGCGAGATCAGCGTCGCGTCCGAGGCGAAGGAGTCGGTGTTCTCGTTCGGCTGGTTGGCGTAGATGACGTCGTGGTAAGCCTGGAAGTGCCCGGCGTCCTGGGCGCAGGCGAAGGCGTTGCCCGCGTGCAGCGAGCCGCTGCCGTTGGTGTTCGCGTCAATGAGCGTGACCGGGTGGATCAGCAGCTGGAGCGTGCCGTCCTGGACCAGCTTGTTGTAGGCGGCCGTGTACGTCGTCTCATACGACTTACACGCCGAGCAGCGGGCGTCTTCGTAGACGGTGAGCTTGACCTTGGCGTCGGAGTTGCCGATCGGGATCGCCATGCCGTCCGCGGCGCTGACTCCGCCGGTGGTGTCGGCAATCGCGCCCACGGGAACGGCCGTCGGGGTCTTGGGGCCGTTCGCGGCCTGCACCGCGAAGGCGACGCCGACGGCGACCACGATGACGGCCACGACGGACCCGTAAATGGCGTAGAGCCGGTTGCGCCGGGCACGGCGCTGCTGCTCAAGCCGCAGCTGTGCGGCGCGCTGGCGGGCCAGCTCCTTGCCTACCTTGTTGGCCTTGCTCATCGTCGGCGGTCCACTTCCGGGTCAGTCGCGAGTGCGGGCGGTCGGTAGCGGCCCGTACGCCCCGACCGGCCGAGGTGTAGCCCCGGCCGGCGAGGCGCGCACAAAGCCGCTGCCGCATCCTAATCTCGCCGCCGCGCGGTGCCACCCTCCCCCCGATCACATCTCGGGGAATTCATGGCGTTGCGTGACCTCTCCGTGACCTTGGCCGCGGCGCGGGACGTAGCGCCGGGGCCGCGGTCAGCGCGCTGCGGCTACCGCCGCGTCCAGTGCGGCCCGGAAAGCGGCCTGCTGAGTGGCGGGAGGCTGGGTGGTCAGCTTGTACTGCTTGCCGTTGATCGCATAGTACGGAGTGGCGACGGAGCCGTTCAGGACGGTGTACAGCGAGCTGTAGTTGCGCTTGACCCAGGAGCCGTGGGTGTCGCCGGTGACGCAGGCCTCGAAGGCGGGGCTGTCGAGTCCGGGAACCTGCTTGGCGAGGGAGATGAGCGCGGCGTTCGAGCTGAAGCCGTCGTCGGTCTCCTCGGGCTGGTTGGCGTACAGCGCGTCGTGATACGCGGTGAACTTGCCAGGTCCGGCGTCCTGCGCGCACGCCCCGGCGTTCCCCGCGCGCAGCGATCCTGTCCCGCCGAGGTTGCGGTCGAGCAGGTCGACCAGGTGGTACTGGACCTGGATCTTCCCGGCGAGCGCGGATGACTTGTAGGTCGGCTCGAACATCGACTCGGCGAGCCGGCAGTAGGGGCAGCGGAAGTCCTCGTAAATGGTGAGTGTGACGCGGGCGGGCGCGGCCGAGGAGACAGACGGGGAGAAGGCGGTGTTCGCGCCGAACGGGATGGCCAGGCTGCCCTCGCCGACGGCTGCGGCGGGCGCGACGAACGGCCCCGTGCCGAGGGCGGCTTCGACGACGGCCCGGTTGTGCTGCACGAAGATCCCGACCGTCACGAGTGCGGCGATGGCGGCGAACACTCCCCCGCCGATCCACAGCTGTCGCTTGCGCCGCTGCGCCGCGACCTGTGCCTGCCGTACGGCCGCGGCCTTCACGCGGCCGGACCGCTCGGGTGCGGCGCTGTCGCGTGCGGAACTTTCACGTGCGCCCGGGTCGCGCGTCGCGTCGAGCGTGTCAGTCGCTTCAGTCACATCGTCTTGGACCGGGCTGCCGAGCCCGCGATTCTCCACCATGCCGGACATGCTGGCGTGAACCGGGGCAAAGCTATCGCGCGACACGACCAGCCGCGCCGCCCCTTCACCGCATCGGGTGATGAGTGGCAATCGGGAGCGGCCGCGCGCTTCGTCAGCCGAGGAATGAGTTGATGGCCGCGGCGAAGCCAGCGGGATCGTCGACCCACGGGAAGTGCCCCGCCCGAGCTTGAACGACGACCTTCGCATCGTTGAATACCCGAGCCGCAGCGTGCGCCATGGCAGGCGTCACCATGGGGTCTGCCTCACCCACGAGCAGCAGAACGGGCGCGGTCAGCTTCGCCAGCGCGCTCTGAATCGCGGACGAATCGAGGTTCACCTCGGCGAAGTAGCCCAGCCGCGCGGCCATGTGCCGATCCGCGACGCCGACCGTCGCGTGGGCTCGGGCCGCGTTGTCCCAGCGGCCGTAGAACAACGGCCGCGACGCGCGGAAAGCGTCGATTGACAGATCTCCGTTGAAGATCTTCTCCAGCGCGGCCCGCGCGGCCGGATACCAGGGCTCTGCCGCTGCACGCTCCAACGCGGCGATGAATTCGTCCTCGTCGCCGTCGACGCCGATCGCGGCGAGGCCGGGGGTGACCAGGATGAGTCGGGAGATGCGCTCCGGGTACGCAGCCGCGTACAGCGTCGCCAGGTTCGCACCCGCCGAATGCGCAAGCAGGTCCATCCGCTCCAGGCCGAGATGCGTGCGCAACGCTTCGACATCGCGCACCAGCCGGTCAACGCGGAATGTCGCGCTATCCGCTGGATCGCTCGAGCGGCCAACGCCGCGAGGGTCCAGCAGGACCAGCTGTCGTGACGAATCGAGACCACCGAGATCACCCAGATACTCCGCGGCCCTCCCCGGCCCGCCGGGCAGGCAGACCAGCGGTGTCCCGTCGCCCACGAGCCGATA
>Ga0134126_10008329_pt1 | contig 13043 bp, 12 predicted proteins | sample KB31752_FD_96881 | JGI IMG/M metagenome (GOLD analysis project Ga0134126, IMG submission 96881) | Terrestrial soil microbial communities with excess Nitrogen fertilizer from Kellogg Biological Station, Michigan, USA - KB3-175-2 | ecosystem: Environmental > Terrestrial > Soil > Unclassified ...
GACAGAACAATAAACCAGCCGGTGAGTTGTGGCCGCCACACGATCTTGACCTCCTGCATCGGCCGCCATACCCAGACGCACAATAGCAGGACCGTCCATACACTGGCGTGCAACAAGATGGTAAAAGCACGATTCAGCTTTAACATGGTATAAAGATATAATCTTAATTGGCTATGGCGGCATTCGACGAAACCGTATGGGCACTGAATACACCATAAGCGCCATTGCTGATGTTCGACGAAGGGTTCCCCGGCGCCGCCGCCGTATTGAAGGCACCCGTACCATTCGATTGTGCCAGCTGGTTGAAATAGTTATAGACATTCACGTCGACACAATACATATCCACCCGCACGTTGTCCCCATAGGTAAGATAGGTGCTGTCCATACGGAGATTCTGTGTGATGTATTTCCCATCCGTGAGCCTGTCGTCGAAGGCGTAGATATCTTTCGTGAACTGCACGCCGTCGATATAGATAACGAACTGGTAGTAGTTCTTTACATTCGGCGGGTCCTGGAAGTTGGCCTGTGCGGTGATCTGGTCCTTTTTGAACCTGCTGGAATTGTCGAACGTCACCGAATCCAGGGTAACGGGCGCCGGCATGGTCGAGCTTGCTGTATAGGTCGTATCACCGATGCCCACCGTTAAGGTATACGTCGACCCCGATCGGCCTTGTAACGTATGCGTAGTATAGATACCCGGACTCGTTTCCGTCAGGCTATCCGTGACAACGCCGTCGCTGATCTTCACGGTCGCGCCGTCAACAGCCGGGAAAGTATTGTCGGCATAAAAACCCACGGATTGGTTGATCTGCACCGTATACGGACCGGGCCGATCCGTAACCTCGCCCTGGATGACCACCTGCGATGCAGCGACGTTGAGCGGTAGCTTGACCGTTTTGGAACAGGCGCACAGGAGGCATCCAAAACCGGCTATTATAAATTTTTTCATGTCCTAGAATTTAAAATTGTAAGAAACACTGGGTACCCAGCGGAACAGCGCATATTGAACCGCCTGCGTCTTGGCCGGATCGGCGGGGTCCTGTTGAAAACTGATGCTATAGGGGTTCTCGCGGCCATAGACATTGTAGCAGGAGAAGATCCAGTAGCTATCCGTCTTCCTCGTCTTCTTTCCCTGAAGGGTGGCGCTGAAGTCTAACCTGTTGTACGGCGGCATCCGATACCCATTGCGCGAAGTATACAGGAAGGCGACCTGGCCCTCCACCTGGTACTTGCCGCTTGGCCACGTGATGGCATTGCCGGTATAATACACGAAATCGGAGGATAGGGTCCATTTCTTATTCAGCTTATAGATGCCGACCACGGAGAGATCATGGGTCCGGTCCTGCGTGGCAGGATACCAGCTATAGTTGTTGACGCCGGCGAACTGCCGTTCAGTACGGGACAAGGTATAGCTGATCCAGCCGGTGAACCGTCCCACCTTTTTTCGCGCGTACAGTTCCAGGCCATAGGCGCGCCCGTGTCCATAGATCAATTGCGATTCGACATTGGTGTTGGCGATCAGCTGTGCCCCGTTACGGTAATCGATCTGGTTCTGCATATACCGGTAATAGATCTCCGCCGAAAGCTCGTAGGCATTTTCTTTGAGATTGCGGTAATAGCCCAGCGAGACCTGGTCGCCGATCTCGGGTTTTACGTTGTTGGAATTCGATACCCATACATCGGTGGGGTTGGAAGACGTGGAATTGGATAACAAATGAAGGTTCTGCGTCGTCCGGGCATAGGAGGCCTTGATCGAGCTGTTGTCGGTGAGCTTGTAGCTGGTGGAGAGCCTGGGTTCGAGATTGAAGTAGTTGACCACCGTTTTACCCGAGGCATAATTGGTCGAGTCGAGCGTATTGCCCTTCTGGTCGTAGTTATAAAAGGTCCCGGGCCCCAGCACCGTATACAGGCCCGCGCGGAGCCCATAATCGATGTTGAGATTGTCGCCCACCGAAACGGCGTGGTTGATATACAGCGCGCTCTCGAGCCCGTGGTGGTCCTGGATATTCAAGCTGTTGAAATTGCTGCTGGAACTGGCCGTGATGACCCCCGGCGAGATGGTATGATCGATCACGTCCGCCCCAAAGGTGAGCTTGTTCCCGGAGCTGAGATAATATTCGAAATCCTCCTTGAAATGAAGATCCTGGATATAGGACTCGATACCGACATCGTTATTCCCGCTATTGATGCCGATGGTGTAGTTGTATTTGCTATAGATCAGCGAAGTATTGGAGAAAAGCTTGCTGGTGATGAGATGGTTCCAGCGCAGCGTGGCCGTAGAATTGCCATAGGTGAGATCGAAGCTGTTGCTGATCCCCAGGTGGTCCTGCCCGAAATACCCACTAAGATACAAATGGTCCTTCTCTCCCAGCTTATAATTGGCCTTTAGATTTAAGTCGTAAAAATACAGACTGTTGCGGTTGGTATTGGTATCTTTTGACAGTTTTAAGAAGACATCGGCATAGGTCCGGCGAGCACTGATGATAAACGAGCCATCGTCCTTTTTGATCGGCCCTTCTATGTTCAGCCGCGAGTCGATCAGCCCGATGCCGCCGCTCGCGCTATAGTCTTTGGAGTTGCCATCGTTCATCTTGACATCGAGCACGGAAGAAAGCCGCCCGCCATATTCGGCGGGGATGGCGCCCTTGTACAGCGTCACGTCCTTGATGGCGTCGGAGTTGAATACGGAAAAGAAGCCCAGCAGGTGCGAGGGGTCATACACCGTCGCCCCATCCAGCAGGATGAGATTCTGATCTATCGAGCCGCCCCGCACATAGAACCCACTATTACCATCACCCGCACTCTGGACCCCCGGAAGTAACTGAATGGTCTTAAGAATGTCCTTCTCACCAAAGATCACCGGGATATCACGAATTTCCGTAACCGAAAGCTTTTGAACGCCCATAAGCGGTTTGACGACATTGTTGTTGTTGCGGCTGGCCGAGACCACAGCTTCCTGCAGCACCGCACCGGCACTGTTCAATTGAATATCCAATGTGACGTCCTTGCTCAGCTCGATGGGCAGCGTGTCGGTCTTATACCCCGTAAAGCTCACGACGAGCGTATAATGGCCGGCGGGAGCGTTGATGGAATAAAAGCCAAAGGAATTGCTTAGAACGGCGGAGTGCGGTTGTTCTGCTAAAAGCACACTTGCTCCGATAAGTGTTTCCCCTGAGGATGCGTCCCGGACCGTACCACTCACGGTGGGGCGGCCCTGCGCGTGCACCAAAAAGGGCAGAAGCACGAGGATGGTGAATAGGATGCGTTGCATGCCGCAAGATTAGAACACAAAATCGTTAAAGAAATGTTAGTGGAGATAAGCATCCGGAATGAGGTGACCAAACCGGCATTTTTGGGGTTATTTACCATTTGATAAGTGGCGGCCGCCGGAGGCAGCCGAACTTTGCGCTCATAAAAAATAGCATATGGTACAAAACAAAAGAGTAGTTATTCTGGGTGGCAGTTCAGGGCTGGGGCTCGCTACGGCAAAAGCCGTGGGAGAGGCAGGAGGAAGCATTGTTATCGTCTCCGGTAGACAAAGTCGCGTCGACGAAGCGCTTAAAGACCTGCCGGCCGGCTCGCAGGGGTATGCTGTCGACTTGAGCAAGGAAGCGAACATCAAAACGTTTTTCGAGCGGATCGGTCTCTTCGATCATCTCGTGTATACGGCCGGCGAGCCGCTGAGCCTGATGCCCATCGATGCGCTCGATATAGAGCAGGCGAAGACGTTCTTCACCGTGCGGTTTTGGGGGGCGATGGCGGCGGTGAAATATGGTCATGCATTCCTGAATCCCGGCGGCACCATCTCGCTCACGAGCGGTACCGCCGGCTGGCGGCCGCAAAAAGGCTGGAGCGTCGGGGCCAGCTTGTGTACGGCCATGGAGGGTTTTACCCGCGCTATGGCGGTAGAACTGGCGCCGGTTCGCGTCAACCTCGTGATCCCGGGCGTGATCCGAACCAATTTATGGAGCGGGATGCCGGCGGCGCAGCTGCAGGCCTTTTATGACGCCGAAGCGCGACGCGTGCCGGCCGGCAGGATAGGGGAGGCGGAGGACGTCGCCAAGACCTTCCTATTCTTTATGAACAATCCGCATCTTACCGGCCAGGCAGTGGTAATCGATGGCGGGTCGGTGCTGGTGTGAGTAACCGCTCCAGCTGCCGCACATGCCGTTGAGTATGGACGACATAGAACCAGATCCATTCAAGACGGGTGAGCTGACCCATCACCGGCAGCTCGAAATCTACGCAGAGCGCATCGAGATCGAGCAGCCGAACCCCCTCTTTTAGTTTGGACCAAACGGTTTTTAGCTTTTGGATCATGAGCTGCTGATCATAGTCGCCGGCGGCGGGGATGATGAAGTCGGGCGATTGCAGCTTGGTGTTGAAATCCAGGAACACCGCGGCGATCGCTTCGACTTTTTGATCGGCAGGCCGCCCGGCCGCCTGTGTTTTGCCGGCGATGACCTCGACGACGCCTGCCGAAAGCAGCAGATGCTCGCAGACCTGTCCCGCCGTCCAGCCGCCCAATGACGGTACGCGGTTGTAGGTCTCCGGTGTAAACCCCTCCAGTGTCTCCATTAGGGCGGTAAAGGTCTGTTTGGCTTGTAGGCCCAGTTCGTTCTTATTGGTCTCCATGCGCTGAATTTTACAATATAAAGGTGAAACTTTTTTTTGGCCCGGCCGGGGGGCGATCCCGACAAATCGCAGGCAATTTGCGTCAGTAACTCAAGGTCACCCCCGCACCAAACCCCATATCGCTGTCATAGTGTGTCGAGAATCCAAAATACTTGGTGACGACATACCGGAACCCCGCCATGTACTCTTTGTCCGTGTTGACCATAAACGTAAAACGCAGCCGGGACGTCACGGCGATATCTTCCCTGCCGAGCTGCATCCGGAGATTGCCCCTGGTGTCGATACGGGCATCGGCGACCACCAATAACGGTAAGGTGTACTGGATACCGGCGCAGAGCGCGTTGCGATGATCCTTGGTGTCCATTTGCCCAAAAAGATTCTTCTCGCTTTCATGGCCGCTCCGATAGCGAAAGTCCCAGCCGATATAGGGCAACAAGTATTGCATCTGGCCGAGGTACCTGCCCAGATGGCTCTCGCTCTCATAGCCTTTGCGCGAGTCGGTGCCCAGCCGCCATTCCGTTTGGAACCGGTAGCGGGTATCGGCGAGCATGGCCTCGCCGTCGCTGCCATTGCTTTCGAGACCCACCCTGGCCATCGGCCGGATCTCGCGATCGTCGCTATAGACACGGCGCAGCGCGGCTCTTAGATCGGGCACACCGGGGTTTGGCGGCGAATCTGCATAGTGGAAGATGCGACCCATGCCGCTCATCATATGATACAGGATATGACAGTGGAAGAACCAGTCGCCGCTTTCCGTAGCAGCAAATTCCAGGGTATCGGTCTCCATGGGTAAGATATCGACGACTTCCTTCAAAGGCGCGTAGTCACCCTGGCCGTTGAGTAGCCGGAAGAAATGTCCGTGGAGATGCATCGGGTGCCGCATCATCGTACCATTGTACAGGATGATACGGATATTTTCGCCGCGGTGGATCAGGATCTCGTCCGTTTCGGAGACCGTCTTGTTGTTGATGGACCATACATAACGGTTCATGTTGCCGGTGAGGTTGAAACGCAGCTCACGGGTCGGCGCAGTAGCCGGCAGCGTCGTCCGCGTCGGCGAGCGTAGCATGCCGTAATTCAGCGTGACAGGGTTGCCACTCTCCGGATACATCACTTCGTTCATATCCATCGCCTGGTTCGACATATGCATATTCATGGGCTTCATTTCCCCATTCCCCTTCATCATCTCGTTCATCATCGCCATACCCTCGAAGTATTTTAGCGGGGGGAGGGCGGGAAGCGTCTTTTTCTCGCCGGAGCCGAGCCAAAGGCTCGTGGAGCCGCTTCGGTCTTCGGCGGTGGCGCGAAATTGATAGCTGCCGGTATCAGGGACGGTGACGACAACGTCATAGGTCTCGGAAGGACCCACGATCAGCCTGTCTACACTCACCGGCACGACGTCCTGGCCATCGCTGGCGATGACCTGGATCTTGCCGCCCGCATATTGCAGCCAGAAATAGCTGGAAGACGCGCCGTTGATGATCCTTAGCCTGATCTTGTCACCCGGCCGGTATTCCGGCCGATCCTCTTCGGGGCCCCCGTTGACCGTAAAAAGATCATAGGCGACGTCACTGACGTCCATGGGCAGCATCCGTTTGCATTCGCTGGTGAGCTTGGTGTGGAGGCGGCCCGCCTTGATCGCCGCGAAATAGTCCTGCGTGCTGTGTTTGCGGATCGCGTACCAGTCGGTCGCATAATGCAGGCTGCGGTTGACCTCATAGGGCTTTTCATTGGTCCAGTCGCTGAAGAGAACGACCTCTTCGGGAAGGCTCGCGGCCGTGTCTGCCTTTTTATGAATGATAAATGCCCCATACAACCCGACTTGCTCCTGCAGCATGGTGTGGCTATGATACCAATAGGTCCCGTTCTGAACGATGGGGAACCTGGCGATATAGGTCCCCATGGGCTCGATAGGCGGCGCGGTGAGATAGGGGACGCCATCGTATTGATTGGGCACGATGATGCCATGCCAGTGGACGCTGGTCTCCATCATCATCTCGTTATGGATGTGGATCTCCGCGGTATCGCCCTCCGTGAATTCGAGCGTGGGCCCGGGGATCCGGCCGTTTACGGCGATGGCATGCCGGCGTTTGCCGCTATAGTTCACCAGCGTGTCGCTGATATAAAGGTTATACACGATGGTGTGGCCCACGACGGTGCGGAAGGGCTCAGCCGTCCTTCATTGCGGATTTAGCGTGTTCGCTATCTTCCCGCAGTCGGGCATCTTTGTGCCGTAATAAGGGTTACGAATGGCGGTATCGCCGCTTAGCCAGTAGGTCTTCTTCATGGGACAATAGTCCTCATAGATGGCATTCAGCGAGAGGCTGGCGTGTTTGGCCAGCGTGATCATATTGGCACTGAGGCTCGTAAAATGCTCGCGTTGATGATCGATATCGGTAGATTCGGAAATATGCCGCGCGTCGTATTCCAGTTTATCCTGCAGCTTCATAAATTCCATATGGTCTTTGGCAGGGATCGATTTCATATCGATATTGGTGATGGTCTGCAGCAGTACGGCGGAAGCGGCGGCCGCGCCCTTGGGATCGCTTTTGACAAGCGCGTCCTTGACATTCAAATAGCCGCCGAGGACGGTGTTCAGTTCGGGTTGCTGTGTCTGAGCCTGGACATACATATACGTCATCCCGAATAGCGCGATCAGGAATAAATACTTGTTCATGATAAGAGGATTGAAGAGTGAAAAAATCGAGATAGCTGTAGCTGGTCAATCCGGGCTCAAATCAAAAAACACTGGTAAAGGGACAGACGGTCCGGTGGGGAATGTTTATACGACCACGGCTCCGGCAATTGTCTTCTTTGGGTGGAGGCAAACGTAATGCTCAGGGGGCATTCGGCCCTGGCGATCAGCGCCATCAAAGGCGCAGGCGAAGCGTGGATGACATCGGCCGTTTGCCTTTCCAGCAGGTTGAATTTAACGGCCTGCATACCCTGGCAGCCGGAGTCACCGGGCTGCTTAGACGCTTTTTTATGACAATGCGGACAATGCGCCGGCGCTGCAACCGCCGCCGTGGCGGCGCAGTGGCAGAAAACCGTGAAGCTTATGCTGAAAGTTACCAGCATCAATAACGCTTTCCATTGTATGGAGCCTAGTCTCGGCATGTCCACGCAAAGTTAGCTGATTAGCCTTGACTGAGAACACCGTCCAACACATATTTCAGTTGGTCGGCGCGCGTGACTCCGCTTTGCCGCCATTTGATCTGGCCATCGCGGAACACGATAAGCGTGGGCACGCTCTGGATACCATAGCTCTGCGCTACGGCCGGGTTGCGGTCGATGTCCAATTTAAGGATCGTCACGCTATCGCCCATTTTGTCTTTGAGATCTTTGAGGATGGGCGGCATTTGCTTACAGGGACCGCACCATTCCGCAGAAAAATCCACAAGCACCGGCTTGTGTCCCTGGATGATCTCACCAAAAGATAGTTTCTCAGCTGTTGCCATATGCTCAGGATTTAATGTTCTTTGTCAAGAGCAATTGTCGCACCAAAACGGGCCATCATGGCACAATGACCCGCCAGCAGGGCCTCGTCTGCATCTATGACAGTCGGCTGGCCGACACCCAGCCGGGCCAGGGCGCCGGCGTAGGCTTCGCGCAACGGCGAGGATGCCACCAGCGTGATGGGTCGGAAGGACCGCGAGGAAAAGGCGGCTCCGTTCTCCCGCGGATACCCCAACATTTCCATTAATTCTTCCCCGATCAGCAACCCGCTGAGAAAGTGATAGTTGTCTTCCTTGCCGTATTTGCCGAAGAGCTGATTCGTGCGCGCGAGAAAGGCCTTGTGAAGCAGTCCCGATTCCCGCGCCGCGGCCACGCCGGCATAAAAGGCCTCGGGCAATCCTGCCGCCTCAGGCGCCGCCGAGCCAGACCCACTAGCCGCCTCTGGCGCCGTCACCGAACCTGCCAGGATGCTCTGCCGCGCCAGCAGACTGAATAGCTCTCCCGTCATATACGTTTTAAAATCGACGGCTCGTCCATTGCGCACGATAATATGTTTCGAATGCGTGCCGGGGAAAACAAAGACGCGCTCGCCCGGCACGTTGGCGGCGCCGCAGCCAATGAGTTGGGTCTCTTCGCCCCGCATCACATCATCGGCGCTGCGCACACCCGATAAAAGATACAAGGTGCGGGGCGAGGCGGTAGTCGGCGGCAGCGTCGTCGGCTTAAGATCCGCCCCGGAAGCATTAAAGGGTAGGGGATGATAAGGAAGCTCGAGCATCCCGATGGACGAGGAGGCCATGCCGGAGATCACCATCGGTATACCGTGAAGGTCCCGCCCCGAAGCGCCGTCCGCGGCCTCGTGATTCCAGCCGCCCGCTTGCGCACTGCCGGCGAGCTCGCCGATGGCCTTTTCCAACACTTCGCGATAGAACGCTACCCGCTCGGCGGAAGGCAGACCGCTTGCCTGCCAGGCAGCGTGGGTAGCGGCAATGCCTGCGTGCGTGGAAAGCGTCGCGAGGACATCACGACCCTCCAGCAGGCGTAACCGAGACGCGGAGGTTCCCCAGTCGCAGCTGATGAACATGCTCATTTATTTTCAGGGACCTTGTCAAAATATTCTTTTTGCAGCTCGAGCGTCTTCGTGTCCGCCTTGATGGCTTTTAACGCATTGACGAGCTGACCCACGTAGTGCCCGGTGATGAGCTGCCCTTCGGCCCTGGTCGCCTTGGCGCCGTCTCCGGCATAATGATTCGGAAAGGAAGCATACCACCAGATAGCGGTATAGACGGTAGCCGGCAGATTCAGCCGATGCTGATCGGCGCCGGATTGGTTGGTCGCGCTGTCCATCTCGACCAGGTCGGGCCGAAGATAAAGCAGGGTCGAGGTTTCTTCCTCACCGGCATGGCCGTCCACCGTAGTCTTGTGCATGGCTTCGAATTGCCGCTGGTAGGCGGAGTCGTCGCGGGGCTCGAAGAAATAAACGGCATAGTTCCGCCGCTTTTCGAGGCGCGTTTGGATGAAGTACCGGATCATTTGCGGGTTGCCGCCGTGGCCATTGATGATCACGATCTTATCGAAGCCGTTGCGGGCGATCTCGTCGCAGGTGGCTTCCAGCAGATCCCAGCACACCCGCTCGGGCAGGGCGAAGCTGCCGGGCACATGTTTGGCCTCGTTGATCTGCCCATAAAAGTAGTCGGGGAACACCACGGCATATTCTTTTTTGGTGGCGCGGGCGGCCCATTCGCGTACCTGGATGAGATCGGCGCCAATGGGCGCATGCGGGCCATGTTTTTCGAGGATACCTATCGGCAGGATACAAGTGCGCGAGGAAGCCGCGAGGGCCCCGGGCCAGTCCGAAGCGGTGAGTTCATCCCAGCGGCTGTGTACCGGTGGCTGTTGGGCAAAAAGGGCAGTGCCCGCAAAAAGGACGGCGCCAAGAAGGAGTAGTTTCATATAGCGTGCAATGTTAGATGGTGAGACCCGCGACCCGCGATCTGCCGCGAGGCGCTAGTCCTTCGCGAATTTAACTGCAATTCCTGTTACCTGGAAACAATTTCGTGCCGGCTTTTTCTCGCCGGGGACGATGATCCGGAACGGGCCCAGATGGCGCCGCCAACGGCGTTGGGGCCATATAACAAGGAGGTATAGTCTTTCGAGACCGTGATCTCTGCCAGGTCGAAGGTGGTGAAGCGGCCCATGTCGACATAGCCGTCATAGGGTTCATAGATGGGAATGCCATCGAGCAGCAAGGGAGTGGAGCGCAGGTCGAAGCCGCGGACATAGACCGCCGATTCGTTTCGGGGACCGACGGCGGTGAGACTGACGCCGGGTAACGGATCCAGGGCATGCGAGATATCGGTTCGATTGAATTGCTGGAACTGTTGTGCATGGATGGTAGTGCCCACCAGCGAGGGTTTTCCGCTGACGACGACAACCTGCCCCAGCGTCAGGGGATGATATGCAGCCGTGTCTTGTGCAATAGCGGTGAAGGCGGCGGCCACGCCGACAAAAAGAAGAACTATTTTTCTCATAAACGGGAATTTTTTCGTTATATATTCAAAAATATAACGATAGGCCGCAAGATAGGAGTCTGACACGAAAAATCGCGTATGGTTTATTTCCTAATACGTGCTGTCTCTGCTTCGAGGAATTTGTTAAAGCGTTCGCGTAATTCGCGGTAATAGGCGATGAAGGCTTTTGCTTCGGGGCTAATGGTGGAACCGCCGCCCTTTTGGCCGCCGGTGGCTGTGATCACCATCGGCCGGAGCGCCGTTGAATTGAGGTTATTGACGATGCTCCAGGCCTTTTTGTAGGACATCTCCATTCTTTTTGCGGCCTGATTAATGGAACCCGTTTCTTCGATGAGTTCCAATAGCTGCACCGGACCGGGCCCAAAAAAACGCTGACCCTGGTGTTCGATCCAGAGGCTGCCATTGACGGCGACCTCCGTAAGTGGAAGAAATTCCCATAGATCCGGGGATGGTGTCGGGGCGGCTGTTTTGCGTGAAGAAGGCATGGGTCAGGGAGTTAAGATCAGGGACTGCCTGGCATTACCCAGGAGGGCGACGAGCCGGTCGAGCTTTCGGGTCTGCTCGCTTGCCAACTCATGTCGATGGGCATCCGAATAGAGCTGACTTTTAACAAGCGGCACGGTATAGGGGATCACCCAGGCGCGAAGCGCTTTGGCTACCGCATCCATGGCGTTGATGCCTTGCATGGCCTGGCCGCCGTCCGCCCAACAGACCAGTCCTACCACCTTATCCGTGAGATAGGGCTTTTCGTTCTTTGAGGTAAGCTCGAGCCAGTCGAGACAATTCTTCATGGCGCCCGTCATCCCCCCGTGATACAAGGGCGTAAGCCAGATCTGCAGATCGCTTTGTAAGAATGCCTCGACCATCTCCTCCACCGCAGGCCCCGGATGGGACTGCCGCAGCTCGAAAAAAGGGATATGCGCATCGGACACATTCACCTCGGTGACGGAATAGCTTTTATCGTTGAGTAGCTGATGCAGATAGGCCGTGATCTTCCGTCCGGTAGTCTCGGGCCTGGTGTCGCTGCAACCATTGAATAGTAGGACATTCATGCGCTAAAAATACGAAAATACGACGACTCGGGCGGTACGGGCGGCGACCCCCGGCGGCGGCGAAAGCGACGATGGGCCTGCCGCGCCAAGCCCGGGCCTCCGCCCCACATCGGCGCCTCCTAGTGTTCCGCAAGCGCGACGGCCGGCTTTGCCCCCTTCTTTCGGCGGGTCAGCAGCAGCAGCGGCATACAGACCACAAAGCAAATGCCCAGGAGCAGGTAGGCATCCCCAAAGCTCAGCACATTGGACTGCCGGACGACGGCACTATCCAGCAGCCCCAGGGCCTGATGCCTGGCGTCGGCCAGCACGGCTCCCTTGTTCATGAAATACCGGGTATAGCTGTCCAGCCGTGCCGTCAGGGTAGGGTCCCCGCTGGTGACATGCTCGACGAGATCGGTACGATGGACGGCATTACGCTGCGTCAGATAGGTATTGACCATCGCGATCCCGAACGAGCCGCCCAGCTGCCGCATCATATTGTTCAAGGCCGTACCCTGCGGGATGTCTTTGACCTCCAGCGAAGATATCGCCAGGGTGGAGAGGGGCACGGTGACGATGGCCAGCCCCACACCACGCCAGATCAGCGAGAGCGAGATATCCCAGAAACCCGCGTCCAGGTCCTTGTGCGAAAGCTGCCAGGTAAAAACGATGAACATCAGCATACCGGTAGTGATCATGACCACGGGCGAGATGCCGCGCTGCAGCAGCCGCGCCGAGACCAGCAGACCGCCGATGGCGAGGATGGCGCCCGGGAGCAGCAACAGCCCCGTTTGGGTCGGCGTAAAGCCCAGCAGCCGTTGCGCATACACGGGCGTGAGATACACCGAGGAATAGATACCCACACCCGAAACCAAAGTGAGTATCGCGGCCACGCTCAGGTTTTTGCTCTTCAACACCCGCAGATTGACCACCGGATGGCTTGTCTTAAATTGCCACCAGATGAATACGCCGATGCCGATCACCGCGAGGACGGTGAGCACCACGATATAGTTCGCCGAGAACCAGTCATCCGTCTCACCCCTTTCCAGCACGGTCTGCAACGAGCCTACGCCGATGGCCAAAAGAAAGATACCGAACCAGTCGATACTGCCTGTTTTGGATTTCACGGGCGGCTCGTCAAGCAGCCGCGAACAGATGATGACCACCGCAAGACCAATGGGTACATTGATGTAAAAGGTCCAGGGCCAGGAATAGTGTTCGGTGATAAAGCCACCCAGGGTCGGACCGATGGTGGGGCCTACGAAGACGCCTACACCAAAAAGCGCGCTGGCGATATTCTGTTTGTCCTTGGGAAATTGTTCATAGACGATGGCCGCCGACACACTCAGCAGCGCGCCGCCGCCCATGCCCTGTAAAAAACGGAAGGCTA
>Ga0134126_10008330_pt1 | contig 13042 bp, 12 predicted proteins | sample KB31752_FD_96881 | JGI IMG/M metagenome (GOLD analysis project Ga0134126, IMG submission 96881) | Terrestrial soil microbial communities with excess Nitrogen fertilizer from Kellogg Biological Station, Michigan, USA - KB3-175-2 | ecosystem: Environmental > Terrestrial > Soil > Unclassified ...
ATGTCCTCGGCTTTGGCGCGTGACCACCCGCGGACGCGCATCGGCGCCTCGATGATGTTCTGCAGCGCCGTCATGTGCGGCCACAGATTGAACTGCTGGAACACCATGCCGATCTCGGCGCGCTGCGCATTGAGCTGCGCGCCGCGCGCAGGGCGGCGCCGGCCGCGGGCATCGATATGAAACCCCATCGGGCTTCCGCCGACATGTATCTCGCCGGAGGTCGGCTGCTCGAGAAGATTGATGCAGCGCAACAGTGTTGTCTTTCCCGAGCCACTCGATCCGAGCATCGTCAGCACCTCGCCTTGATGCACGTCGAGCGAAACGCCTTTGAGAACTTCGAGTTCGCCAAAATACTTGTGCAGATCCACGATCCTCACAACAACATTGTCGCTTCGCGAGGCGGGCGCGCTCATGCGCGGTCTCTACGGTTCGCCGACAATCGAGCTATTCCCACGGCCTTTTGCTCCCTCGGGAATGTGTTCGAGACCTGGACACGCCGAGCCTCACTGCAATCGGCCGCGCGCAAGCAAGCGCCAGACCGTCTCGACGGCTCCGTTGCGCATCCCGACGATCACATCGTGCAGGAAGACCGTCGAGTCCGAGTAGCCGACGTTGAATTGCAGGCGATCGCCAATTGCAGGTCGTGCCGCGGGCTGCTTGAGATCGAGCGTCGTGTGTTCCGCGGACATTCTGATGTCCCCGACCGCGACGTCCATCAAGCCGACCGGTTCCGGCAAGGTGGGAAAGCGCGCCATCGCTTTCCACCCCGCATCGCAGACGATCCTGTCTGCTCGGGGACGGCTGGTCACGGTGCACCAGATAGTCAACGCACAGTCGTGCGCGACGCCGTATTCGTCGCGATAACGAACGTCGCCGAACACGCCGCCTCCGGCCTGCAGCTCGGTGACTCCCGCGATCCGCGACGTGATGAGGTAGGTCCCGGTCCCGCCGCAGCTCACGAGCTTCACCGCTAGTCCGGCCTGCTCGCAGAGGGCGGCGCTCTGCACAAGCCTGTCGACCGCCGCTCGAACCTTCGCTTCCTTCTCAGCTGCATCGCGGATGTGCGCCGTCTGCCCTTCCCACGACATCAGACCGGCGAACTCGACGTGCTGACTTGCGTCGATGTGACGCGCGAGCTGCACGACCGCGCTGCCGGGCGCAACACCGGCGCGGCCCAGCCCGACGTCGACCTCAACCACTACCGGAACCCTCACGCCCTCGGCGCACGCGATCGCTTCCAACTCGTCCACGACCTTGGGATCGTCGACGGCCGAGGTGATCCGGACCTGCCGATTGAGCCGGGCAAGATGACGGAGCTTCGCTGGCGACACGATCTGGTTCGCGACCAGGATGTCCTGGATGCCGGCGGCTGCCATCACCTCCGCCTCGCTCAGCTTCGCGCAGGTGACGCCGATCGCGCCCGCTGCAATGAGCTTGTGCGCGATCGCCGGTGTCTTGATCGCTTTTACGTGAGGGCGCCAGTTCTTCTTGCCATCGTGAATGATGACCTTGGCCATGCGGGCGATATTGCGGTCGAGCAGATCGAGATCGACCGCAAGGAAGGGCGTTTGTGGTTCGTCGTTGATCATGGGCGTTCAGTCACCGAATCAATCGAGCCCTTGAGCGGTCGAGAACCGATCGAGTACGCCTGCCGACAACTCGTGGCGCGCTTGACTAGAGCATATGATATCGTTAACATAGCACATGATATCGTTAACATAAAGGACAATTCGAGTCTAGGCATGGCCCGGCTGCAGTCCAATTCTTCCATAACTCTTGCTGATGTGGCGGACCGGGCAAAGGTCTCAGTCATGACGGCGTCGCGAGCGCTGCGTCAGAGCCCGGCCGTCGCGGCCCAGACCAGCCGTCGCGTCCACGCCGCAGCCCGCTTCCTTGGCTACATGCCGAACCTGCTCGCGCGCGCTCTTGTGCAGAACCACAATCCGACCATCGGCGTTGTCGTCCACGACCTGTCCTATCCGTTCTTCGTTCCAGTTCTTGGGGCTCTGCAAGAGGCTGCCGCCCAGGCAGGCTTTCTCGTCGTCGTGAGCGAAACGAAGCGCGCGCTCGCGACCGAGGTGCAAATCATGCGACGGTTGCGCGACTTTCGCGTGGCCGGCATTGCGGTGCATCCAGCGACGCAATCGTTTGCTCATCTCGATGAAATCCGGCGCGGTGGTCTGCCGCTCGTGGCGTTCGCGCGTGAATGGCGCGGCGGCGACTGCATTGCGGTGGACAATGTCGGCGGCGCTGCCGAGGTGGCGCGGCATTTGTTGCGGTGCGGCTTTCGCGACGTGGGTCTCGTGACGTCGAGCGATCCGGACAACCGGCCGGTGCTTGACCGCGAGCAGAGTTTCCTTGCCGCGCTAGCAGAGGCCGGCGTGTCGATTCCGGCGCCTTGGCGCGTAGTGAGCGCCGGCACCAGCTTCGAGGAGGGCCGGCGCGCGGCCGACGTGCTGCTCGATCAGCCGGCTCGCCCACGGGCGGTCTTTTGTGTCAATGATCGCCTTTCGCTCGGTTTCATCAACCGTAGCCGGCAACTCGGTTACGCAATCCCGAGTGACATCGCGGTCATTGGTTTCGACGATCTCGCCTTCGCGGACTACACCGAGGTGCCGCTGACCACGATGGCGGTCCCGACGCGGCGCATCGGCGAGGATGTGGCGCAATTGCTGTTTGCCCGGATTGCCGGCAATGGTCCGCGCAAAGCCGCCCAGCGATTGGTGCGTCCCGAGTTGATCATTCGAAATTCGTGTTCGTGAGAGGCTCGGAGGAGTATGGGCGCTGGCATGCACAGAGTGGCGGTCGATGTCGGAGGAACATTCACCGATATCGTGATTGCGAACGCGGACGGCTCATGTCGCACGCTGAAGCTGCTGTCCACGCCCGACGACTACAGTCGTGCCATCATTGAAGGCTTGCGTCGGCTCTCCGCGGAGGGGGACATCGACGCGGCGTCGGTGGGCAGTCTCGTTCATGCCTTCACAGTCGCGACCAATGCATTGCTGACGGGCGAAGGTGCGAAGATCGGCCTGATCACCACGCGCGGGTTTCGCGACGTGCTGGAAATTGCACGGTTGAGGATGCCGCAGCTCTACGACATGGATTGGGACAAGCCGCGCCCGCTGGTTCCTCGTCGCAGGCGCTTCGAGGTCGATGAGCGCATAGGGTCGAATGGCGAAGTCGTCAGGTCCCTCGACGAAGCGAGCGTCCTGGCGGCGATCAAGAAGATGCGGGTGGCTGAGGTCGATGCCGTCGCGATCTGCCTGCTGCACTCCTATGCTAATCCGTCCCATGAGCAGGCGGTTGCGGACCTCATTCGCCGCAAGGCTCCGGATCTATCCATTTCGGTTTCGCACCAGGTCCTGCCCGAGCTTCGTGAATTCGAACGGACTAGCACCACCGTCGTCAACGCTTTCGTCAAGCCGACTGTGGATCGCTACCTTGGCCGGCTGGAAAGCAAATTGAAGCACATGGGGATCGCCGCGCCGCTGATGGTCATGCAGTCGGCCGGCGGAATCACCAAAGCAGATACTGCGCGCGAATTTCCGGCCTTCTGCCTCGAGTCGGGACCCGCGGCCGGCGCCATCGGCGCCGCCGCGCTGGGGCAGAGCCTCGATGAGCAGAACATCATCGCGTTCGACATGGGCGGTACGACCGCCAAGGCCTGTCTGATAGAAGGCGGCGAGCCTCGCATCGCGCAAGAGATGGAGGTCGGCGCAGGCATCAACGTCGGACAGCGCCTGCTCAAGGGCGGTGGTTACCTCGTTCGCTCGCCGACCATCGATCTTGCCGAAGTTGGTGCCGGCGGCGGCAGCCTCGCGTGGGTCGACGGTGGCGGGGTCCTTCGCGTCGGCCCACGCAGCGCAGGCTCCGATCCCGGCCCGGCCTGCTATGGCCGTGGCGGCCGACAACCGACCGTCACCGACGCCAATGTCGTCCTTGGTTTCCTCAATCCCGTGCAACTGCTTGACGGCGAGATGCCGATCGATGCGCGCGCGGCCTGCGAGGTCATCACATCCGAGATCGGCAAGCGGCTCGACCTCGCCCCGCACGAGGCGGCCCATGGCATTCACGTCGTCGCCAATGCCACCATGGCCCGCGCGATCCAGGCTGTTTCGAGCGAGATCGGCCGTTCGCCTGCGGATTTCACGCTGATCGCATTTGGCGGCAGCGGACCGGTTCATGCCGCGACGCTGGCGGCACACGCGGGAATCTCCGAAATCATCGTTCCTCCCGCGCCAGGCGTCTTCAGCGCGCTGGGGCTGTTGTTCAGCCGCATCCAGCACCGGCTCGTGAGAACCTATTGGCATGACGTCGACAAGATCGACTATCGCGCGCTCAATCATCTGGCCGCAACGCTTCTCGACGAAGCGCGCGAGCTGATGGGCAATGAGGGTGCTCTGGTCGATGATATCGAGCTGAAGCTGGCGCTCGACATGCGCTACGCTGGTCAGAGCTCGGAGCTCGCGATCGAGATTGCCGACCCGCCGGTCTCTGCCCAGGCCATCCAGGATGCGGTAGAGCGGTTTCACCAGGAGCACGAGCGCACGTACGACTATTGCAGTCGGCACGAGCCGGTCCAGATCGTCAATCTCCGACTGCGCGCGCGCGGCCGCGGGCAGGCCGAGCATGCTCTGCTCGGTCAACCGGTCCATGCCGTGCGTAGCGCCGCTTCCTCCAAGGTCAAATCGACGTATCGGAAGGCCTATTTCGGTGCTTCTTCGGGGTGGGTCGAGACGCCGATCCTTCGTCGGCTTGATCTCACCGAGACCGCGCGCGAGGGGCCGCTCATCGTCGAGGAATATGACACGACGATCGTCGTTCCTCCGGGGTCGTTCGTGCGCCTTGCGTCGGGACTTGTTCGCATCAACGTCAGTCACCAAAAATGACGCTAATATCTACAGCCGATCCGATCCGTCTCGAACTGCTAAAGAATGCGTTTTCGGCGATCGCCGACGAGATGGCTGCGACCGTCATTCGCACGGCCCGCTCGTTCGTCATCAAGGAATCCATGGACTTTTCGACTGGGCTCTTAGATGCGCGCGGCAACCTGATTGTCCAGGGCCTCTGTCTGCCGGTGCATATGGGCTCCTTCCCGCCTACCATCGCGGCGGTCGTAGAGCGCTTCGCGGGTCAGATCTATCCTGGCGACGTCTACGCAGTCAACGATCCTTACGTCGGCGGTGGCTTGCATTTGCCGGATATTTTCGTTTTCAAGCCGATCTTCTGCGAGGGCCGGTTACTCGCATTTGCGGCCGCCATCGGGCACCAGACCGATATCGGGGGGCGTGTTGCGGGCGGGAACGCATGCGACAATACGGAGATCTTTCAGGAGGGGTTACGCATCCCGCCCGTCCGCATCGTGGAGCAGGGCCGCCCGGTCGAAGCGATCTTCGATCTGCTGCGGCTCAACGTGCGCGTCCCGGACAAGGTCATCGGCGACGTCAACGCGACGATCGCCGCGTGCACACGAGGCGAGCGCGCCGTGATGGCACTCGCGGCGAGATATGGGGCCGACGTGCTTGCGGCCGACATGGACCGCCTGCTCGACTATTCGGAAGTGCTGACGCGCGAGGAGTTTCGCGTCTTCCCGGACGGCTCGTGGGAATTCGAGGATTTTCTCGACGATGATGGCTTCACCGACGATCCGATCCGGATCGCCGTGCGCGTGTCGAAGCGCGGGACGGATCTCGTGGTCGACTTCACCGGCACCGCCAGGCAGGTGAAGGGTTCGATCAATCTTCCGGTCTCGATGACCCGATCTTGTGTCTACGCCTGCCTTCATTCCATCGTCGCGTCTGATCTGCCGACCACGTCCGGCTTCATGCGGCCGATCGAGGTCATCACCGAGCCCGGAACGATCGTTCATCCGGTCTCGCCTGCGCCCGTCGCCGCGCGCGGCCTCACGTCGATGCGCGTTACCGAAGCGGTCTGGGGCGCCCTTGCGAGAATGCTCCCTCACAAGGTGTTCGCGTGTGGAGCTCAGGGCGATTTCGGCGTGACCATCGCGGGATACGATCGGCAGCGCAATCCTTTCGTTCTGCTCGAGTTCCTGTATGGAACGTGGGGTGGCCGTCCCGGCAAGGACGCCAATGAGGCCCTGTCCTCTCTTGCGGTCAACTATTCCAACACGCCGATCGAAGTCCTCGAACGCGAGCAGCCGATCCGCATCGAGGAATACGGATTTCGCCAGGACTCGTGCGGCGCCGGCAAGTTTCGCGGCGGCCTTGGCCTGGTCCGGGAATATCGCTTGACCGGTGTCGATGAGGCTATTCTGCAGGTGCGCAGTGATCGCCAGAAATTCCGCCCCTACGGCCTGGAGAAAGGGGAGCCCGGTGCATACGCTGCCAACTATCTGCGGAACGTTGAGGGGAGTGAGGTGATGCTGCCCGGCAAGTTCATGCGCTCCTTCCTACGCGGTGAATCGTATCGCGCAATTCTTGCCGGCGGAGGCGGCTGGGGCGATCCCTTCGATCGAGACCCCGACCTCGTTCTGCAGGATACGCTCGATGAAAAGATCTCGCTGTCGGCCGCCGAGAGGCTTTACGGCGTCGTCGTTGATGCAACGGGTCAGATCGATCGAGAGGCGACCGAACGACTACGCAACCGTCGTCGCGCCAAGGTACAGGTCGAGTGACAGTTGCTCCGAAACATTCGATCTCCGTAGAGTGCAGTGACGAGAGGTTAGCCCGCTGAGTTTCGGATCAACAAGCTGTACTACCGTCCGAATCCCCTCGTCGCCTGCGCTGACGCGAAGCTCTCTGAAGGTGCGAGTGCGCCGCGGTTGGCATAGGCGAGCCGATCACCTCGCCGGGCTTCTTCGCCATGAACGCGGCGTCTTGCCCATGGTTGAGTGACCAGTCCGACGCACCCGCAATCGCGTCTTGCCGATTTCAAGGTGATAGACATCAGCGTTAAGCTGGGTCCAGCCGACCGGCGACCCTGTATAACCGGTCATCAAGAGGAGAGCCGAACCCGCAACTATGGCTCCCCATGCCAAGGGAGCTAGCCAGTAGGGCAATTCAACTCGCTCTCGACCGATTGCACTGAAGCACGGGTGCAGTTGGGAGGAGAAGGACAGCCAATACTTGCGGTCCACTACCGGATGATCCGGTCCAAACAGCATCGGATCAATTGACATCATCCTCTCCCATCGTTGCAAGGTCCGAGCACGGGGAGGCGGTACCTTGTTGGGGTTTTACCTTTTGTTTTATTGAAGGGGCCCTCGGCTCACGACAGCGGCAAACGATGTGGTCGCGAATAGCCTAATGCAATCGAGCAAGGCACGCTGACTTTCGTCAGCGTGCCGCCCGCGACTCCCAGCGCCGCACGGAGCCCGTGTTTGGTTGGGCGTCCGCGGCCAAGAACAGGCGACAATATCAGCCGTCGAGATGTCGCTAGTCGTCACCATCTGCAGCCAGTTCTTCGGCCAAATAGCCAAAATGGCGCTGCCGTATTCTTCGAACATCGTCAGCAGTTATTGGCCTCGGTTCAAATCGTCCTGCTTCTTCGAATTTCTTGAGATCACTCTCAAGGTCCTTCGGGTCTTTGCAGGACCGGCTTTGGGGTTTTTTGGATGCTTTCATCTGAGTTTTTCCTTGTTGATCGTGGCATTGACCCTTTGGTCATCGTTTGGGCCGGGATCGCCCCGACGACCACGTCCGCGTTTCCGAGCGCTCCACCTTGAAATCAGCCAGAAGGAGCCGTCATTTAGCTGACGCACTGCCGGTTCAAACAGCATCGTCATCTCCAGGGCCGGCAAGGTTTGGCGGTGGCGAGGTGCTACCTTGTTGGGGTTTTACCTTTTTAGATGGTAAAGATCGCATGGGCCTCGACCAGCCGCGCGCGACCGTCGAGCGATGGCCGCCAGGCATGAGGCGACGCGACTGGATTGGGATGAACTTCAGATCGCGCATGATGGCAGCCAATCGCCGACCATTGGCGGTCGTGTGCTGGGCGCCAACGAGGTCGAGGAGACCAACTGTAGACATGCCCTCCACGCCCCTGAGAGCCTTGCTGAGCGTTTTTTTCCAAGGGTCGGGCGGCGGAGCGTCAAGCTGTTTGGCTGCTTCGAGCATCCTACTGATGAAGGACATTGTCACCTCCTACCGATGAGACGCGCGGCTTTGCGGTGGTCAATCCGTGACGCTTCAGGCGGGTAATGCATTCCTCCCGCTTCGTTGCGGCGTAGCCAAGCACGGCAGCGCGCGGCGTTCTTGCTGCGGTCGGCAGCGCGGCGGCCAATGCAGGTCGGTGGGAGCGGCGGGTGATCAATGGCCCCCTATAAGGGGGGCCATTGACCACCACCACTGCCGTGCGGAATTGGTCAATCAATTGACCGCGAATTGACCAATTGACCTCCGCCCTAAGCTGCGTTCTTGATGTCGGCTGCATTGGAGCTTCCATTGGAAATGCGAGAGTGATCGACCCGGAGCCCCCGTCGTCTCCGAAACCGGCCAGGTTCAGACGTGATATTTTCTACGTCGTCAGGCACGAGAATTTGCTGTGTCTGAAGGTTACTTATGGCGTCCTTGGTGACCACTTCGAGTGCGCCGGCAGACCATTGCTTTGGGGCGGTGGCAGCCTGTACGGCGTTCATGGCATCTTGTAGAAGCTCACGCTCGTTCTTGGCGCCGGCGGGGCTTGGGCTGTACGGATATAATTTGCCGTCGATCTCTTTGCCGCGATCGACAAGGTCAACAATCGCCTGTCGTATTTTTTCCTTCTCCGCCTGATGCGTTGCGCTGTTTTGGACGGGTAGCTGCACGCGCACGACGGCCTGGACGTTATCGCCGAGGGGGTAGATTGGAGGCTCTCGGTTCGGTAGTTCGATGCTGTGCAGGCGATAGATCGGCGGGTCGATGCCACGCGGAGCTAGATTGGTCTTCGCATCGATTAGCTTGAAATAGCGCCAGCGCTCGTCGCTGCTAACGCCCAACTGGACGGCTTCGTCCTTCGTGATGCCCACAGGCATGATCGCCCGCCGCGAAAGATTGACAATAGAGGCGGCGCCGCTGATTGCCTCAGCGCTACCTGCTTCCCCGCCCTTGCGGGTGTGGTGAACAATCAGAATTGCGCAGTCGAACTTTATTGCCAGTCCCTTGAGCGCCCGAATGACCAGCGACATGCTTGAGTTGTCGTTGATATTGCCGCCGGAGCATAGCGCGACCAAAGGATCGAGAACGAGAAGATCGGGTCTACGTTGCTCTAGTAGTTGTTCGAGGGTGGCTAGGCCCGAGCCGTCAAGTTCCGAAACATTTTTCGGGTTGGTTCGCAGAAATGATAGAGCCTGGACGCCGGGGTGATCCACGCCAGCGACATAGAGCCGGCTCAACTCATGTTCCAGCACGCTATGCGCCATACAAGACGCGACTACACGCCGTCGCAGCTCGGCTGTGCTGTCCTCTGCGTTGATCAGCACCACACTAAGTTCGTCGCCATAGATTTTCTCTTCGAGAAGTGCCTTTCCAACAGCGATTGAAATGCCCATCCCGATAGCAAGGCTGGATTTGCCGAAGCCACCTGGCGATCCAAGCACCGTGATTTCGCCGCGCACCAAATCGTACCCGTACAAGGTACGACGGTGGGGAACGTTGGTGAACACCACGTTCATCGCCGTGGAAGACCAAAGCGACACTTGCTGAGCGGAGCCGGAGGAATTTACCGTGGCGGTAACTGGTCCGGTAAGGTGAAGCGGTGACTTTCCGCTCGCGAAATGCGGGCATGTCGCGCAAGCCTTGCATCCGACGCCGGCAATGGCAGCACAGCTTGGGTAGCCGACGCCTTGACTGCGATCAGCCACCTTCCTGTCGTACATCGCCTGCGTTTCGTCGAAGCTGTAGGTCGGGTGGCCCCTGGAAACCTCGTGGGCAAGGTCATTCCCGTTTTCCAGGAAAGTGGTGCAGAGTACTGATAGATGCCAACGCGGGTTGTCGTAGTCGGCGCCTTGTGTGTCCTTGGCGTGGCGCATGAATTCGCACTTCTCGAACACTGGACCGGGGTCGAGTGGAACGCTGGTGCGCCGAACGATGCCGGCAGCAAGGTCGTCAGCCCCGGTCAGCGACGCGAAAGCGGGGTCAGGTCCATTCTCGAAGTTGCCCTCGTGCCCAGGCTCAATGACGGCAAGCGCCACGGTCGGTGCGGAAGTGGTGAGCTTGATCGGCGCAACGCCGCGCAGAGGGGAAAGCGCACTTGTAAAGTCGTATGCTTGACCGAAATGCACAAGCTTCACCAGGCGCGGCGGATCGTATTTATGGTTCTTCGTCCCCGGCACGCGCAGCAGGCGAGCGATATCGGTAGTAAGGCCGGCGTCGCACAGCACACCTTCTCTAAGGAGTAGGGCCTTGAGGCCATCAGCGTAGGGGCGCCACTCATCTGGGGTCAAGGGCCGGTTGGAAACCCAGTAGACATGCAAGCCGCCCCCTGACTTGACGACGATCGAGGGAGTGGGAAGCCTGATCTTCTTCCGGAACTTGCGGATAGCAGCAAGCGCTTTCGAGAGGGAGGTGTAGTGCTTGCCGGTGGTGTCGTCCGGCTTGATGTCGATGTCGATCCAGATGGCTTTGAGCCACGTCGCGTTCGTCGCGTTGCGGACCGCCCGTCTCTTAGTTTTCCCGTCGACAGTGGTCTCCTTCATGTCGCTCTGCTGCGACATGCAGACCCAAGTGTTGAAAAACGTATCCGTCGACGAGACCCAGTTTATGCGATCCAGCGTGTCGTCAACGGTCTTGAACGGCCAGCCAACAACCCATGGCTTGCCGCCGTTCTTGACGGGTTCTCCGGGCTTCGAGTCGTTCTTGGCGTTGGCGTGCAGGTTGATCCACCCGTGCGGACTGTTGGTGTCCGCCGGCCAGACCAATACGCTTTCCAAGTACTTGCGTCGTTGATCTGCGATAGACGGGGTGAGCGGCAGCGCAATCTGCGGTGAGTTGGGTGTTGCCGTGGCGGTAACGCACTCAGCCGGGATCGCCTGAGAAAGCTTGTTACCGTCCACGGTAAATGGACTACAGGTGTCTGCATTGTCTGTCAGGACGGAGCCGGCCGTGACAAGAGCACGTTGCGTCATGCTGCCGTCCCGTTTTCAGCCGCCAGACATTGTTCCGCACCGGATGATGAACTGGAAGGCGCAATGAACTCCCCGACGCGATTGATGGTGCGGACCGAAAGCCACGCCTCAATGGCGGATTTCCGGTACCCGATGCGGCGCGCGCTCAATTGTACGAACGCTGGACCGCAGCCGCTTGAACGCATTCGTTGCAAGCTCGGAATCGAAATGCCGAGCCAACCGGAGACCTGCTTCTCGGTGAAAACTGCCTCCGGCGTTTGATGATCTTGACTAACGACCATTGATGCCTCCTACTCCATCTGGAGGCTGATGAATGTCCGCGAGTCCTTATGACTTCGTATATTGGGTATCTCGGCAACACATATCCAGACTGCGTAGTCACTGCGCAACTGAGCAGCCGTGCCGATCTTCTTCTAAGCCAAATGGGCTTCTCTTGCCTGATCATCGGAGAACGCTCCAACGTTGGCCAACTTGGTGGGATTTACCGCGGCGGTAAATTTGGAACGCGGTCGTTTGTGCCCGTTACTGGCCTGAAGATTGCAGTATGGCAGCAAGGATTTCATGCCAGCGCAGCAAGGCGGTCTTTTTGGCTTCGCGGAATGACGCCCGGTTGTAGACCGCGGCAACACCCTGTTGCTTGTGTGCAAGCAAGGCTTCTATCACGATCGGATCGATGCCGGCGTCGTGTAGCCGTGTCGAAAAAGTCCGCCGAAGGTCGTGCAGGCCCCACGGCGGCATATTCAAGCCAGCTTTCGAGAGCTTCGCGTCCAGTCTTTCTTTGCTCTTGCTGAAGCCGGAGAAGCCTGTTCCTCGCCTGCCAAAGACGCTGCCGTCCGCTTTCTCCGGTCGCGGGGGCAGGCAGGCTCGGATCATCGGGAGCAGCGAAATTTCGTGGGGGAGCTTCCCTTTCATGCGGTCAGCGTGGATCACGATGTTGTCAGCCAAGACCTCGCTCCAACGAAGGCCGGCGATCTCCTCACGTCGGCATCCGGTCAGAAGGCATAGCCTAACCACGCGAGCGTGGTCATCCTCAGCATTCGTCGCCTGCCATATGGCTCTGATTTCTGCGTCGCTTAGAGTGCGCTCACGCGTCTTTTCGGCATGGTGGAGTGTAAAGGCTACGGGATTGGTATCTCCATCGATCCGTCCCGTCTTGAGCCCCCATGTCCAGAGCGCGCTCAGGGCCGCTCGCACTCGATTGGCAGCGGTCGGGCCAGACTTATTTGTTATACGTTCCAGGACTTCCGAGATATCGCGCCGGCGCACAGCGTCGATGCGCTCGTAATGAAGGCTGGCCGCATGCACACGCAGATTTCGTTCGGTTTCTTTGTAGGAACGAGGCCGAAGCCGGGCTTTTGCTTGTACCAAGTAGCCTTCAGTCAGTTCTAACAGCGTGCCAGCGGTTCGCTTGGTCTTGCGTTCGACAGAGGGATTGGCGCCATGTGCGATGCTCGCAGCTTTGCGACGCGCCTCCTCGCGGGCGTCATCCAGGCTGACCATTGAGGCATCGCCGAGCACGATGCGCCGTGTCCGGCCATGCTCGTCCCTATACTGGAAAATCCACGACCGTCGCCCTGAGCTTAGGGCTCTAATGCCCAGCCCACGACAGTTTGTATCCCAGAAGAATTTCTCATATTCTCCCGATGGGCAGTGCAGCTTGCGGATGGTTGCCTTTGTGAAGGCGCTGCGGCCAGTTGTGCGGCCTGGCTTTGACGATGGAAGCGGAATGACTTTTGCGGTCGGAAGCAATATGGAAGCAGAAGTCACATTTGATGTTGCGGGCGCGTGACGGCTCATGACTGCTCTTGATGTGAACGCACTGAGGGTCGAGTGCTAAGAAGGTGGTGCAACCCTAGCGCTTGGCAAGGCCTGCGAGCGTTCTTGATAGCAACTGAGTTAACGTGAGCCGTGACGCCGAAAGCCAGAACGCTGACTACGAATCTGAGGGTCGGACGTTCGAATCGTTCCGGGCGC
>Ga0134126_10008331_pt1 | contig 13042 bp, 12 predicted proteins | sample KB31752_FD_96881 | JGI IMG/M metagenome (GOLD analysis project Ga0134126, IMG submission 96881) | Terrestrial soil microbial communities with excess Nitrogen fertilizer from Kellogg Biological Station, Michigan, USA - KB3-175-2 | ecosystem: Environmental > Terrestrial > Soil > Unclassified ...
AAAGATCATCCCGAACGGCTTGTTGTTTCACCTGGCCGCCAACCCATTACTTGCAGCGGTCGCCGGGCTCTACCGCCAGACGGCGACTGGTGTCCCTGGGGAGTAGACCCAGCCGCCGCTGCCCTTGCCCGCGTTGGGGTCGGACGGCAGGTGGCTGTAGTCGATGCTGAACTGGTACTCCGTGCCAGGTGCCACCTGGTGCCCGCTGGGGTCGGCCCCTTGGATCTTCCCAGTGTCGGTGAAAGCCCCGTCGCGGTAGGAGAACTGGGCCGGGTTGACCGTGAAGCCGTCCGCCCCGCCGATGATGTCCCACGCGATGATGACGCCGCCGCTGGCATCGCCCTGGGTGTCGATCATCGCGATGCGCGAGCCTTTCGGCGTCGTGTACCAGGACAGGTTGATGAGGCTGGTGCTGTCGGTGGACTTGAGGACCGCCTCGGGCGGAGTGATGCCCTTCAGCGCGTTCATCCGGGCAGTGCTCTCGTCGAGCAGGCAGCTGGCGATGTTGATCCCGTCGATCGTGCCGCCTGTCTGGTACGCCTTCGCACAGACCGTCTTGCGGGTGGCTAGCCAGCCGCTGTCCTCGGCGTTGATGGCGGACCGCTGTGCGGCGGACGCGTTGGCGAAGCTGGCCTGCTGTGCCGCGTCGATGGACGCGTCCGCGGTCTCTGTCTTGTTCTCAAAGCACTGCTCCATGGCCAGGGTGGTGTCCTGGGCGCCGCAGTTGGCCGGGGCCGACACGGCACGGGCTGGATGGCCCGGGTCGAAAGGCTCGGTGACCGGCACGAACGTAATCGTCGACGACGGAGTCGAGGTCGCTACGGCGGTGCCCGCCGCGTTGGCGGTCGCCGTCGTGCTCCCGGCCGCCGCTGTTTCGCTCCCCGCTGCCGACGCGCTCCCCGCCGCCGACGTGCTTGAGCCCTGACAGCCGGCTAGCAGACCGACTGCGGTAACTGACACGGCTGCCATCAACAGCCCGCCATTGATTGCCCTGATTTCGCGGCTAGCCGCCGACTGCCCCCGCCATGACTTGCTCACGACGCCATCCCCTCTGTCCAGACCCCGTAGCCGTACTCTGAGACGCGCGAGGGCACCGGGTGGTTGGACTCATGGTCGCTGGATGGGGCCGGCTAGCCGGGTTGGGGCGCCGCGAGAGTTTACGGCGAGCTAACGTGCTCAGTCACCGGAGGGTGCCGCGTCCGCATGCGTGTCAGCATTCGGACATGGGCCAGGAACTTACGCAGATGCTGTGCCCGGAGTGCGGGACAGCGGGCGAGTGTGATCCGGGACTGAGCCGGTGGCAGTGCACCAAGTGCGGGAACAGCTTCTTCCTGCGGCGGTGCTCGGCATGCGCCCGGGTCAGCTACGTGGACGGGCTGCAGGGCTTCCGTATGCCATGGCCGTGCACGTGGTGCGGGCGGTTCAACAAGGGCTTCAGCCAGAACCAGGACCCGGCGGCGGCGACCGCAGCCGAACTGGCGGCCGAGAACGCCCCCTACAGTCCAACGCGCAACTGGGTCGGACCGGAATCAGCCGGCCGCCCTAATCCCGCCCGGGCGGCGGATAGCAGTACGGAGCCCGCCGCCCGGGATCCGGTGGACGCGCCACGGTCAGGTCGGCCGTGGGTGTGGCGTATCGCGCTGTCGGCGGTCGTGGCCGTGGCCTGTGCCGCTGCTTCCGTCCTGCTGGTTGCGGGAGGTCCCGGGGCTGCGGGGATGGCCGCGAACGTGGTCGGCAACGACGGCGCCACGCGGCCCGTCCAGGTGACCATCGGCGGGTCGGCGCCATCGACTTCCAGGGCGTGACCGGGCAACTCGCCATTACTGGAACGGGACCCGGGAAGATGGTCCTCACTGGGCAACTGCACGGGGCACGCAGCGCGCCGGTCATCGAGACCCGGCTCAACCGGGCTACTGCCGCCCTGGCGGTGACCATCCGGTGCGCACCCGACAGCCCGTGCACCGAGACCCTCCGCCTGGCAGTGCCTGCGGGCGTAGGCACGACCGTGCGGCAGTCCGGTGGCCGGGTCGTGGTGACTGGCCTGGCCGGACCGCTGTGCATCACTGCCGCGAACACGGACGTCAGCGCCAGTGGGCTACGCTCGACCAGCCTGACCGCCGTGATCACGCGCGGGCACCTGACCGCGGCCTTCACCGCGGTGCCACGCCAGGCCAGCATCACGCTGACCTCAGCCCAGGCCACGCTGCGCCTGCCGGGCCGCGCCACCTACCGGATCGCGCAGCAGGTCACGTCCGGCCACGTCAGGGTCGCGATTCCGCAGGCAGCCAGCGCGCCCAGCACCGTAGCCGTCCGCATCCGTTCCGCCGAGCTAGAACTCTTGCCTGCCTAACCGCACCAGGACCAGCAGGCTGCTACTGCCGGGGCGGCGGGCGCCGCTCGGTGGGATGATCTTACGTATGTTGCCGTGGAGCGCTGAACTGGCCGGACGGATCGACGAGCACGTCATCAGCAGCGAACTGCTGAAAGGCAACCCGCTCGGCGATCCCCACGAACGCCCCCTGCTCGTCTACACCCCGCCCGGCTACGACGATGACGCCGACCGGCGGTACCCGTCGGTGTACGTGATCCAGGGGTACACCGGGTATGTCGCGATGTGGCACAACAGGACCGCCTTCGAGCAGCCGTACCCGGAGACCGCCGACGCGGTGTTCGCGAGCGGTAACGTGCCGCCCGCCATCGTCGTCTACGTGGACGCGTGGACGGCCTACGGCGGCAGCCAGTTCGTCGACTCGCGGGGGACAGGCAAGTACCACTCCTACCTGTGCAACGAGGTCGTGCCCTACGTCGACGCGCGGTACCGGACCCTGGACAGCGCCGCGCACCGGGCGATCCAGGGGAAGTCGAGCGGCGGTTTCGGCGCGATGATCACGCCGATGCTGCGCCCGGACCTTTTCGGTGCCCTCGCCACGCATGCGGGGGACTCGCTCTACGAGTACTGCTACATCGCGGAATTCCCGTCGGTCATCAGGCACCTGCGCGCCTACGACGGCGACATCCTCCGCTGGTGGGACGAGTTCAAGGTCCGTAGGCCGTTCGCCAAGCCGGAGGACGGCAACCTCGTGGGCCTGATTGGCGTCGCCGCGGCTTTCTCCCCAAGGGAGGACGGAACCCCCGAGTTGCCGTTCGACCCGACCACGGGGGTGCTGCGGCCCGATGCCTGGCAGCGCTGGCTGGACTGGGACCCGGTGCGGATGGTCCCGCGCTACACCGCCGCGCTTCGCGGCCTGCGCGGGATCTGGATCGACGCGGGCACCAGCGACGACTTCTACCTGGACATCGGGGCGGAGGCATTCCGCGCGGCGCTCCTGTCCGCCGGGGTGCCAGCAGACCTGATCCGGTTCGAGCTGTTCGAGGGGAAGCACGGCGGCATCACCTACCGTTACCCGATGTCGCTCGCCTGGCTGTGCGAGCGGATCGCGCCATAGCCGAACCAGGACCGGCGGAGCGACCTAGAACGGCACGGGGCTGCCCGGCGCAGTATCCCTAGCTAGCGCTTGTCTGCCCGAGCTGCTTGAGGGCGGGGTTCTGCCCGAGCTGCTGGAGGAAAGCGTCGAAGGACACGGTACTGGCTGACCGAGGGGCCGTGACGCGCAAGGGCGCGGCGGAGTACGAGAAGTCCATTGTCAGGTCCACTGACAGTGCATCGGTTGTGCCCGTTGGTGCCGTGCTCGCGGACGCTCCGCCGGACAGGGGGTCGACCGTCGTAGTCTCGCTGATCTCGCGTATCAGGTGCTGCGGGTCAATCCAGACGGTGATCGTCGCCTGCCCACCGGGCGGGGTAACCGTGTAGCCGGTGCTGTTCACGCCGCCGATGACCTTCGTGCCGAGTTCGCGCACCGTGATCCCGTGCTTTTGGAGCGAGAGCAGCGCTGCGGTCGGGTTGTCATCGGTGAGGTCCGTCGTCCCCGCTCCCTGGCTGGGGACAGGCTCCCAGTCCCTTGCAGAGTTGTGTCCGTGCCCCCCGACGTGGTGCTGGCGGACAGCACCACGTCAGCCGTGTGCTGCTGGAGCGTTCGGGTTGCCGCCTGGGTCACGAACGCGACATCCGCCGCGCCCGACGTGCCCGCAGCCTTCGGCCCGTGCAGTATCGTCTCCGCGACGAGGACAGCGGCGACAGCAGCGGCGGCCAGGATGATCCCGGAAGCGGCGAACCCGACGATGGAAGATCGCCGTCGGGGACCAGGCTCGGCGGGCCTGTATGGGTGCGCGTCGCGGCGCACATAGACGCTGGGCGGCTCCGGTATCGCCGACATCCTGGCCATCGCGGCAGCCACCTCGTCCGCCCCGGACGGCGGCTCGTCATAGCTCTCGGCGCCCCTGTCGCGGACCAGTTTCGTCGGCTGCCCGTCTGCGGAAAAGTAACGTGCTTCGTGCAGCCCGAACGGATCGGAATGCCAGCCCTGGATGACCCTGCCGCCCACGAGTGGAGTATCCCATCGCGACTTCACGGGAGGTTCATGACGAAGGTGAACTCATGCCGAAGTTGCAGCTTCATCTTGATGATTCTCGCGACCGTGAGGGCATGGGACGGCTTTCATCTCACACTTGGATCTGATGTCCGCGGGTTAGGCTGGCACTCAGCAGGCTGCCGTGACGGGAAGCCAACTGGCTTGGTACTGGATGTGTGGGTCATGACGGTGACGGGCACTGGGACGCTGGGCAGCCGGTACACGCTGACTGAGGTGCTGGGCACCGGCGGGATGGCGACGGTGTGGCGGGCCCGCGATGAGGTGCTCGGCCGCGAGGTGGCGGTCAAAGTGCTTAGCCCGCAGTACGCGGCCGATCCTGGGTTCCTCGCCCGGTTCGAGCGTGAGGCCAGGCACGCGGCGTCGGTCAGCAGCCCCCAGCTGGTGACCGTATTCGATTCCGGCATCGATGAGGGCACGCCCTTTCTGGTCATGGAACTGCTCGCCGGCCGGACCCTGCGTCAGGTGCTGGCCGAAGCCAGCCCGCTGCCGATCGGGCAGGCAATCGCTGTCGCGGCGGCGGTGTGCGAGGGCTTGGACGCGGCGCATGCGGCCGGACTGGTGCACCGTGACATCACGCCCGCCAACATCATGCTGGTGGGCGAGAACGTGAAGATCCTCGACTTCGGCATCGCCCGCGCCAATGGCACCGCAGCCGGAACCATGACCGGGACGATCCTGGGCACCGCCGCCTACCTGTCCCCAGAGCAGTCGGCCGGCTATCCGGCTGGCCCGCAATCCGACCTGTACTCGCTGGGTTGCGTGCTGTTCGAGATGCTCACAGGTACTCCGCCGTTCACTGCGGAATCACCCGTTGGCATCGCGTACCGGCAGGTGCACGACGACCCCGGCCCGCCCTCGGCACGCCGTCCTGGCCTGTCACCCAGCCTGGACGCGATCACTGCTCTGCTCCTGGCCAAGAACCCGAATGACCGGCCAATGAGCGCGGCCGCGGCCCGGACCGGGCTGCTGGCCGCCCTCGGCCCGGACAGCACTGCCGTGCTGCCTGTCCCGCCGGGGAACGTTCCGGGCCCGGCACGCCAGAGGTGGCGGCCGCGCTGGAGCGAGACCGTGCTTGCCGTGACACTCGCCGCAGCGCTGCTGGCCCTAACGGTGGCGCTGCTGACTGGTCCTGGCAGTGCCAGCCCCGCGGCGGCCCCGTCCGCGCACGACAGCCAGTCTTCTCAGCCGCGCCCGACGCCTGCGGCGACGCCCACGACGTCCGCGCTCCCCCCGGTCGCCACGGCGGCCGCAGCCCTGGTTGGCGACCTGCAGGCAGGGGTCACCAACGGACAGGTCACCCAGCAGGCCGGGCAGAACATGTTCAACCAGCTGCAGCAGTTGCTGTTCGCCCCGCCCGGCCAGAGCGCCCAGCAGACCCAGAACCAGTACGACCAACTCGCCCAGGCCTACACCCAGTACCAGTCCCAAGGGGACATCACTGGTGATGCAGCGGTCACCCTGCCCAAGGCCATCAGCGCCCTCGGCAACGCTCTCGACGTCCTTTAAACGTCTTGGCGCGGCTCTGGCGGTGCACTCCTGCGTGCTGTCCGTGCAGAGCCTGCCCTGACGATCTCCCCGGCGGCAGTGGCGTGGCTACGGTGGGCTTGTCGTCGCAGGATGGCGGACAGGCATGGCGGGGACGGAGCAGCGAGATGAGCGAGATCACTGATGCGATGCACGAAAGGGCCAGTGAGCAAGTCGCGCGGGCGAACGCCTCGGATGGGGTTCCGGTTGTATTCGTCCACGGTCTGTGGCTGCTGCCGAATAGCTGGGACCGGTGGGCGGAGCTGTTCGCGGCGGCCGGGTACGCACCAGTGAGCCCGGGGTGGCCCGACGACCCCGAGACGGTCACCGAGGCGAACGCGCACCCGGATGTCTTCGCCAACAAGACGGTGGGGGCCGTCGCTGACCACTACAGCGAGGTCATCTCCGGCCTGACCCGCAAGCCCGCGGTCATCGGCCACTCGTTCGGCGGCCTGATCGCGCAGATCATCGCCGGGCGGGGCCAGTCAGCGGCCACTGTCGCGATCGATGCCGCTCCGTACCGCGGTGTGCTGCCGGTGCCGGTTTCATCGCTGAAGGCGGGTTTCCCGGTCCTGGGTAACCCGGCCAACCGGCACCGCGCCGTGCCGCTGACGTTCGAGGAGTTCCGGTACTCCTTCGCCAACGCGGTGTCCGAGGAAGAGGGCCGCCAGCTGTATGACACCTACGCCGTGCCGGCCTCCGGGGCGCCGTTGTTCCAGGCGGCGACCGCGAACCTCAACCCCTGGACGGAGGCCCGGGCAGACACTAAGAACCCCGACCGCGGGCCGCTGCTGATCGTGTCTGGCGAAAAGGACAACACCATTCCCCATGCCATTTCCGTGGCCGCTTACAAGCTTCAGGCGAAGAACCCCGGCGTGACCGAGTTCACGGAGATCCCCGGCCGCGGGCATGCGCTCGTCATCGACTCCGGCTGGCGCGATGTCGCCGACACCGCGCTGACCTTCATCCGCCGCTTCACCTGACCCGGTGCCGCTGCTGCCACTCGCGCGGGCTGATGCCGTAGGCCTGTCGGAACCGCCGGGCGAAGTGCGCCGCGTTGGCGAAACCGCAGTGGCGTGCGACCTGACTCACCATGGTGTCCGGGTCCCGGGCCAGCAGGTTGCGCGCCCGCTCCAGCCGCGCGGCGATGATCCACTCCGAGACCGGCAGGCCGGCTCCGGCCCACATGTAGTACAGCTGGCGCAGCGACACGCTGTGCGCGTGGGCGATGGACTGCGGAGTGAGGCCGGGATCATGCAGGTTCTGCTCGATGAAGCTGGCAACGCGTGCGCGCAGGTCATCCTTGCCCTGAGGCACGGGACCAGACCCGCCAGCGGAGGCGATCAGCGCCCTGACTAGCTCCGTAAATGCCGTGGCGACCATCAAGCCGAGCGCCGGGGCCACCGGTTGGCCCTGCCACAGCGGTCCGCCCGTCAGGTGTGCGCGGACGAGGTCGTAGACGGGGCTGGTTTCCAGTACGCCGGCTGCCTCCCGGGCCGCTGCGGCCGGCAGGCCGAGGTCGTCGTAGCCGACGGCGATCGCCCGCTGCCTGGCGTGGCCGAACCACTCCCACTGGAGGGGCCCCGTCGCGTCGAGCAGCGCCAGTTGCCCGGGCTGCATCGCGGCCTCCAGCCCGGGACACCGGATCCGGGCGCTTCCCTCGAGCTGGAGGATGACGTACGCCAGCGATGGGGCGCCGCCCTGTGGCCAGGTACCCGTGAGCCGCGCCCCGGTGCCCGCGACTTCAAGCGCCGTGACAGCCGTGGTGATCCGGTGGGCACTGAGCCGGTGCCGCGACGCGCGCGGCGGGCCGTGGAAAGCGACCGCTGCGGGCAGCCCTGCGTCCTTGAGAAAGGCGCGCACGGTCGCCAGGCGGCGGGCGGGCGGCAACAAGGCAGTGTCGATCGAGGTCATCGGCACCGTCCGGACGCATGCGGCGGGACTCATACCACCATGAGACCGGCTGAGCCAGGCCATAGACACTGGGCAAGTGTCCACACTCTGCGAGGCGGCTAGCTTTGCGGGGCGGCCAGCTCTGCGCGGTTCAGGGCGTGGCGCCTTGGCGCAGCGCCTCCCTGGCGATGTCTACCCGGCTCTTGGCGTCGAGCTTGGTCAGGATGTGCGAGATGTAGGTCCGCACGGTGCGCCCGGACAAGAACAAGCTGCCTGCAATGTCTGCCGTCGAGTCGCCCCGGGCGATCAGGGCGGCGATCTTGACCTCGGTCTGGGTGAGTGCCTCCCAGCCGGAGGCCGGCCGCGCTGGGCGGCGGCCCCGGACGCCCCGCCTGATGCCGTACGCACGCAGCCGCCCCTCGGCCCGCCGGATGTCCCACCGGGCCTGCATGTCCTCGTACAGGCCCACGGCCTCGTTCACGGCGGCCCGCGCTTCGTCTTCGCGTCCGTGCCCGGCGAGCACGACGGCGAGGTCCTCCAGGGCGGTGGGCAGCTCCACCGCCGGGCCGGTCTTCCGGTAGTGCGCCACCGCCTCCGCGAGCTGCTCCGGATCAGACTCAAGCAAACCGCGGCACCGCAGGCTGGCCGCGGCCGCGCGGGCGGGCCGGGTCTCCGCCGCGGCCTCCGCCGCGCAGGCTTCCACCGCAGCCCGCGCCATCTCGCCGTCCTCGACGGCGAGCGCGAGCCGTACCAGGTCCGGCAGCCACTGATGGCTCAGCGTCATCTCGCCGTCGCGCCGCTGCAATAGCCCGGCCAGCCGTTCCATGGCCTGGCGCATGTCCCCCTTCTGTTCGAGGGCCAGCGCGTGCGCGACCAGCAGGAAATCCCGGTTCTCCCAGTCGGTGAGGATCTCGATGGGAAGGGCCAGGCCCTCGCGGAGCTGCCGATCAGCCGTCGTGCGCTGCTCCCGGCGCCCCGCGATGAGCGCGGCTACTCCGTGCACCAGCAGCGCTGGCCAGTCTTCGCGCAGAAACGCATACCGCAGCCCAGGGTCGCCGGCGCTATCCGAGTTCAGCTCAGCGAGCGCATCGTCCCACTGGCCGAGCCAGTACCGCAGCACTGCCGCGGTAGCCCAGGTCGCGCGATCGGAGCTCCCGCCTCGCTGGGCGAACTCACGGGTCTGCCTGAGCGCCTGCTCGGCTTCCGGCCAGCGGTCGAGATTCTGCAGCGTGAAGATCCGGACTTCAAGGGTGTACGAGCGCAGGTCCGTGTGGCCAGGGCCGTCGCCAAGCGCCCGCCCCGCCTGGTCGATGTAGGCTAGGGCGCCTGCGTGGTCGCGCCTGACCCCCTGGGTAAACCACAGGTGAGCCAGGGCGTGGGCCGCCGCCAGGCCGTCGCCGGTCTCTTCGGCGATGGCCAGCGCCTCGCGGGCAGCCGCGTCCGCAGCGTCTAGGTCGCCGGTCTCGATCCGCTCAAGGCTCGCTAGTACGACCAGCATCCGGGCGCGCCACCCCGAGGGTAGGTCCGCGGACGCCAGTGCCTGCCGTATCGTCGCGATCGCATCAGCGTTGCGGCGTGCGCTGGCTTGAGCACGCGCCAGCACCCGGTACGTCTCGGCCCGCCGCACCGGGTCAGTCATCGTCATCAGCGCCCGGCTGGCCCGTTCGGCGGCTTCCTCGTGGGATCCTGCGGCGAGTAGCGCCCACACCAGGCTGGCGGCCAGGCCGTCCCAGGCCTCGTCTCCGCTTGACGTCCCGTCAAGCTCCCTGCGCAAGAGGCTGGCCGCCAGCTGCGTCGCCCGCGTGGTCAGTACCGGCGCGTTCTGGATGAGCCAGTCCCGCGCCCAGCCCTTGACCGGCTGTCCCGCGCCGGACAGCTGCTGCGCGACGCTCAGCGCGTCCGCGCCCGCGCCCGCGAGCTCGCCTGCCGCCTCGGCATGCAGCGCCGTCCGCAGGGCGGCCGGCATGTTCTCATACAGCGCCTGCCGCAGCAGCGGGTGCCGGAACGCCAGTTCAGCGCCCGCGCCGTCCAGGATGCCGGCCGCTACCGCCTCCTGCAGGCCAACTGCCAGGTCCGACGCCGGACGGCTGAGGACCGCTGCCAGGTCCGTGACCGCGAACCGTCCGCCAAGGAGCGTGGCGGTGCGCAGCGTCTGCGCCGTCTCGGCCGACACCGAGCTGAGCCGGTCATCGAGCACCGCGGCCAGCGAGATCGGGAGCTGTTCCCAAGACGGGGCGACCTCGGCCATCGGTGTGACCCGTACTGCCTGCTCGCGCAGCAAAGCGTCAACCAGCTCGCGCACGTACAGCGGATTGCCCGCGGCCTGAGCGGTCAGCCGGCGCAGCCCTTCTCCAGGGGATGTCCCGACCATCTCGGTGACCAGGGCGGCCACATCCGCCTCCGGCAGCGGCTCAAGGGTAATGAGCTGACCGCCGCGACGGACAACGGCCGCGCGGGTCTGCCGCACCTCCGGCCTGTTCGGTGTCGGCCGGGACGTCCCGATCAGCAGCAGCCGCATCTGGCTGATCGAGGCAGCAAGCTGGTGCCAGACGGCCAGCGACGCCTCATCGGCCCACTGCAGGTCATCGACGACCAGCACGGTAGGCGCGGCCGCGCATAGCTCGTCCGCCAGCGTCAGCAGCACTTCGACGCCGTCCACCGAAGCGTCGCCATCGGACAGCGGCCCCGACAGTCGGCTGCGCAGCAGGCCCGCAGCGCGCGCCCGGCGCGGATCCGGAGAGCCGAGCCGCACCTGCAGGCACTCCTGCATCACCCGCAGCGGCAGCCGCGCCGTAAGCTGCTCCGCTCCGCCCCACCCAACGTCCCACCCAGGCTGGCTCACCGCGGCGAGGGCCTCAGCCACTAGGGCCGACTTGCCGATGCCCGGCTCCCCCTCCACCCAGACCACCGTCCCCTCACCCCGACCGAGGGCCTCGGTAGCAGCATGCAGAACCGCGAGCTCACGCTCACGGCCAACCCAGTGCGGGGGACTCATCGGCCACATGGAGGATGATTATGCCGGTACTTCAGAGACTGTAAAGGAAACGGACGGCCATTATTGAAGGTCCCCGTCGCTCGTCCCCGCTCGACGCCATACCCGCCGGCGGGAAAGCGCCCGGCGGAGTACCTAAGTCGGCTACCAGTCACAAGGCGAGCCGCCTGCGGCGCTGTAGCATCCGGTTATGGCCTCCGTCCTGCTGTTGGCCGTCGATTCGTGGGGTGGCGTCGCGACGATGATCACCCTCGCCGAAGCCTTGCGTGCAGAAGGCGTTAGCTCCCGAATTGCCGCGTACTCCGACTTTGGCGACAAGGTCCGTGCCGCTGGCTGCGACTTTGTCGACCTTGAACTGTCGACCGCCGACTGGTGGGCCGAGCAGAATGCGCAAGAATCGGACTGGGCCCGAAATCCGGTAAAAACGTGGCTCGCGATCCGCAAAAGCAGCAAGGACGGGGTCCGTGCGACGGTCGGCCGGCTGGCCGACACGGTCGAGCGGGGCGAGGGCATCGTGACCGGCACGCTCAGCGTGGCCAGTGCGACGGGGATAGCCAAAATACGCAGCAGCCGGGTCGTGGCCGTGAACCTAGCCCCGCTGACGCCGAGCCGCCTGCCGGAAGCAAGCCTGACGCGCGTGACTCGGCGGCCCTCCCGCGCCAACGAGTGGTCCGGGCGTCTCGCTGCGCGAGGCGCCGAGTGGATGCTCCGCCCGGCCGCGAACGCGGGGCGTGAGACGCTCCGGCTTCCTCCGTGGACGGCGCGCGACTACCTGGCCGCGGTGGATCGGACGCCGACGGTCTACGGGGTTTCGCCGGCCATTATGCCGGCCGACCCGGCGTGGCCCGCCTCCGTGACGGTGGCCGGCCATCTCCTGCGTCCCGACCTCGAACCTGTCATCCCCGAAGGGCTGCCGGAGTTCCTGGCTGCCCACCCTGGTGCGGTCTACATCGGGTTCGGCTCCTGGGGTAACGCAGTCAAGCAGGCCGACCTCGACACAGCGTGCCAGGCCCTGGCCATGGCCGGACGCCCGGGCGTCATCGCCGGCTCCAGTCAGCGCGGCCTGCTGCCAGGCACGGGCACCCCGGTCTTCGGGGTCGGCGAGGTCTCGCACGACTGGCTCTTCCCGCGTCTGGCGGCGGTCGTTCACCACGGTGGATCGGGCACGACGCACCGCGGCGTCCTCGCGGGCGTGCCCAGCATGGCCGTCCCGATCAGCTTCGACCAGCCCTACTGGGGCCGCCGCCTGGCAGAACTGGGCGTCGGCGCATCCCCTGTCCCGTACCGCAAGCTGTCACCCGCGCGGCTCGCCAACGCGATTAAGCAGATGACGGGCAACCAGGAAATCGCGGCCCGGGCGAAGAAACTGGGCACCGTGCTGAGCGCTGAAAACGGCCCAGCGACAGCGGCGCGCGCCATCGTGACCGCGCTCTCCAGCTAGCCGCCGTTAAGGACGGCTCGATTAGCGCGGCCCTGCGGCGGGCCCGGAAACCAGCTGGTCAATGAGGATGTCCTTCAGCCATTGTGCGTACCGTTCCCGGGACCAGGCCCGGTCGTCGACGAGTAGCCGGTAGACCTCGGGAGACATGAGCGCGTGGATGATGTCCGCGGCGTCTTGCTCTGTCAACTCCGGCCGCAGCGCGCCGGAACGGGCCAGCGACAGGGCGATCTGTCCCTGGCCCGCTTGCCGCTGCCGCGTGTAGTCGGCGAGCAAGGCCGCCGCTGCGGGATCGGAGTCGGCGGCGCTGAGGAGGATCCGGTAGATCGGGGCTGACCGTTCGTTGATCTGCCCGCAGATGCCGGCGAACTCCGCCAACTGCCTGATCGGGTCCGCAGCGACAAGTAGTGCGCGGACGCTGTCCCGATCGAGCAAGGGGGGCGCGTCACCGTCGCCGGCGATTGAGGCATCGAGCAGAGCCTTGAGGATCCCGAGCTTCGAGGAAAACAACCGGTACACGGTCGCGGGCGGGACGTCCGAGGTGTTGCTGATGGCCTCGATTGTCGTTGCGGCGTAGCCGCGTTCGAGGAACAGCGCCCGCGCCGCCTGGACGACTGCTGCGCGCGCTAGACACCCCATGGTCTTAGCGTGTCAAGCGGCTGCCGGTTTGGCGTGGTGGCTCCAGGCGGTGTGCTCGTCGTAGAG
>Ga0134126_10008334_pt1 | contig 13039 bp, 8 predicted proteins | sample KB31752_FD_96881 | JGI IMG/M metagenome (GOLD analysis project Ga0134126, IMG submission 96881) | Terrestrial soil microbial communities with excess Nitrogen fertilizer from Kellogg Biological Station, Michigan, USA - KB3-175-2 | ecosystem: Environmental > Terrestrial > Soil > Unclassified ...
GCCGCAAGATACTGCGGCTTGAAATCCTTCCGCAGCCTGTTCAGCATATTTACAAAAACATACACCGCTGCCGTAGGAATGCCGCTGCGCGTCGACATCGGGCGTTGCCGCTGCATGGCGTGATATGCGCGAAAGATAAAGCCCATAGTGTCGAGCAAAAATACAGCGGGTTTGTCGGACGTGCGAGCCATCTTTTTCGAGTCTACAGAAAATCTGTGGCAAACCGTCATGCCAGGAACATGCAGTCTCCATAAGAAAAGAAACGATATCCCTCGGCGACTGCGTGGTTATAGGCTGCCAGGACGTTTTCGGTTCCTGCAAACGCACACACGAGCATCAGCAGCGTTGAGTGCGGCAGGTGGAAGTTAGTCAGCAATCCGCCGACTATTCGGAACTGAAAACCGGGCGAAATGAACATCTCCGTCTCGCCGGAATGGGCGCGCAAATCGCCATCTCCAGAGATCTCCGCGCAGTGTTCCAGCGTGCGAACCGTGGTGGTTCCCACCGCAATTATGCGACGCCCTTCGCGCCGCGCCAGGTTCACCGCCTGCGCTGCAGATTCCGGCAGCGTGTACCGCTCCGTATGCAGACGAATGTCTTCGAGCTTTTCAACGCGGACAGGCTGAAAGGTTCCAAGTCCGACGTGCAGGGTCAGATGGGCAACTTCAACCCCGCGCGCGCGGATCGTAGACAAAATTTCTGGCGTAAAGTGCAGCCCTGCCGTTGGCGCAGCAGCCGACCCGCGCTCGGCTGCAAACACTGTCTGGTAGCGTTCGCGATCGGCAACATCATCCGCCCGATGGATATATGGAGGCAGCGGCATGTGACCGATGCGATCCAGAATCGCATAAAAATCATCCACAGGATCGAAGCGCAAGCGCCGCTCGCCAAACTCACCGCGCCCGATAATCTCCGCTGTAAGCAACGGACGTGAGCTAGCGGCTGAGTCAGCATCACCCGGCGCAAAAAAGAAAAGCTTTTCTCCGACCGGAAGCTTTCGACCCGGATGCACCAACGCGCTCCACTCCAGCGGCGAGTACTGCTCGGTCAGCAGCACTTCGACATTGCCCTGCAAATGTTCCTTGGCTGCCGAATTGCGAGAACTGATCGGTTGCGCATGAATTCCAGCTCGACGCGCAAATAGTCTAGCCGGCAGCACCCGTGTGTCATTCAGAACCAGCAAATCACCGGACCGCAGTGCATCGGGAAAGCTGCGAAACCAGCTGTCGTCTACCTTTCCACTGGAGCGATCGACAATGAGCATTCGAGAGGCCGCGCGATCCTGCAGCGGCTGCTGCGCGATCTGCTCCGGCGGCAAAATGTAGTTGAAATCGCGAACCAGCACAACAAGTATTCTAGAGCCGGTTTCGATGGCCGCGGGTAGCTCAATATTCTTGAGCCCAATCACGTATCGTGGGAAAGAGAATATCCTGTTGCTTGCGCGTGAATGCCAATCTTCAAGCGCCGAAACTGCAGAAAAGAAGTGAGGTTCATCTTTTTATGCCAAATTCGAATGCAAATTCCCCTATTAAAGATGTCGTCCTGATCACCAGCGGCGACCTGCGATTGTCTGCCAATCAAGTCTGCTGGCCGGCTCAGGAAGATCTGGAGCGCAAGCTTACACAGTGTTTCAGGGACGCAGGTGTCTCCGTGCGACGCGCCTTCCCCGTCGATTCCCGCAGTGGGCACGGATTCATCTCCAGCCAGCGCATGGGCATGGATGTCTTTGCCGATATCGATCCTGAGGCCAACCTGGTTTTCGCCACCGCCGCCTGGCAGTATAGCCATCACGTGCTGCCCGGAATGCGCAGTCATCGCGGCCCTATCCTTACCGTCGCCAACTGGTCGGGTCAATGGCCGGGGCTGGTAGGCCTGCTGAATCTGAATGGATCGCTTGTCAAAGCCGGCGTGCCCTTCAGTACTTTGTGGAGCAAGGATTTCACCGATGAGTATTTTCTCGCTCGCCTGGAAGAATGGATCGATCACAGAACCGTCACCCACGATCTGTCCCACGTGCGCGGTTTAGATGTGAGCGCGCTCCCAGGGACAGCAGCCAACAAGGGCAAGCAGCTCGCCGCCGAACTGCAGAACAAGAAAGCCATCCTTGGCATTTTTGACGAAGGCTGCATGGGAATGTATAACGCCATCATCGACGATGAACTGCTCAATCCGATTGGAGTGTTCAAAGAGCGGCTCAGCCAGTCGGCGCTGGTAGCGCGCATGCGGACCGTCACGCCGGAGGAAGCGAAGGCGGTGCGTCAGTGGCTAGACCAAAAAGGGATGCGCTTTGTCACCGGCGAAGACGAAGGCTCGGAGTTGACCGACCCTCAAATCCACGAGCAATGCAAAATGTATATCGCCGCCGCCCGCATCGCGGATGAGTTTGGCTGCGACGCCATCGGCATCCAGTATCAGCAGGGATTGAAGGACCTGGTTCCCGCTTCCGATCTCGCCGAGGGTCTCTTTAACAACTCTGATCGCCCACCCATCTTCCGGGAAAATACACACAAGGAACTGTATGCAGGCCGACCGCTGCCGCACTTCAATGAGGTGGACGAATGCGCCGGGACCGATGCCCTGGTGACGAATCGCTGCTGGACCGCGCTTGGCCTCGATCCTTCAACCACTCTGCATGACGTCCGATGGGGAGAAGAGTTCCAAGGCGACGGCATTGACGATTTCGTATGGGTGTTGCAGATTTCCGGCGCGGCACCGGCCAATCATTTTGTTGGCGGCTATTCGGGCGCATCCAGCGAGCGACAGCCGCCCATGTATTTCCCTTTGGGCGGGGGCACGCTGAAGGGTGTTGGCAAGCCGGGAGAGATTGTATGGAGCCGCGTATTTGTCGAGGGCAACGCGCTACACGTGGACATGGGCCTGGGCACCGTTGTCAAATTGCCGGAAGAAGAAACCAACCGCCGGTGGAAACACACCACCAGCCAATGGCCCATGGTCAGCGCTATATTGAATGGAATATCGCGAGACTCCTTCATGGCCCGGCACCGCGCAAATCACCTGAACATCGCATATGCACCCGACACTAAAGCGGCTGCGAATGCGCTCGCAGTCAAGGCGGCGATGTTCGACGCGCTTGGGGTGCGCGTGCACCTGTGCGGCACGGTGGAATTTGATTAACTGCCACCGGTTTACTCCACCGAGGACTGCACACCATTCATGACCATCAGCGGTAGCGTCATCAGAAGTACCCTGGTAGGCGCGTTGGGAGGACTGCTATTCGGGTTCGACACAGCGGTCATCTCCGGCACTACTCACGCATTAACGCTCACCTACCATCTGACGCACTTTCTGTTGGGCGTCACGGTCTCCAGCGCTTTGGTGGGAACCGTCGTCGGCGCATTGACTGCTGCCATCCCCGGACAAAAATATGGCCGCCGCGATAGCCTTCGCGTCATGGCCATTTTTTATGTGGTCTCCGCTCTGGGCTGCGCGTTTGCGTGGAGCTGGTCCGCGCTGATTTTCTTTCGGTTTATTGGCGGGCTGGGCATTGGCGGCTCTTCAGTTCTGGGACCCATGTACATTGCGGAAATGGCGCCTCCCAAGTGGCGCGGACGCCTGGTGGGCAGCTTTCAGGTCAACGTTGTTGTCGGCATCCTGCTGGCGTATCTCTCGAACTTCCTGATTGCCCGACTGCAATTCGGCGAAGCGGAATGGAGATGGCAACTCGGCATCTCCGGCGTTCCGGCATTATTGTTTCTTGTTGCCTTGTTCGGCATTCCGCGCAGCCCACGATGGCTTGCCATGCAGTCGAATTTGAAGGAGGCGCTGCACGTTCTTCGCCTCTCCGGCGTCGAACATCCGCAGCAGGAACTCGACGAGATTGTCGCCTCCATTCATCTGGAGCGGTCGTCCGCCACCGACCGAATCTTCTCACGGCAATATCGCCTTCCCGTGTTCCTCGCCATCACCGTGGGAATGTTCTGTCAACTGTCGGGCATCAACGCGATCCTTTATTACCTGAATGACATCTTCGCCATGGCCGGCGCCAGCAAAATCTCCGGCGACCTGCAGGCGGTAGCCGTGGGAGCTACCAATCTTGTCGCCACATTGCTTGCTATGACCGTGATCGATCGATTTGGCCGCAAGAAACTGCTGCTGGTGGGAACCGTAGGGCTCACAATTTGCCTGTCGGCAATCTCGTACGTCTTTGTCACTCACCGGCACCTGCATTGGCTGGTGTGGCTGCTGATGGCCTATATCGCCTGCTTTGCGGTTTCGCAGGGCGCGGTGGTCTGGGTGTATATCAGCGAGGTGTTTCCGAATCGTGTGCGCGCCAAAGGCCAGGGCCTGGGAAGCTCGTCCCATTGGATTTCAAACGCTGTCATTTCGCTGGTGTTCCCTATCATGGCGGGTACGTCTGGAGCGTATCCGTTCATCTTTTTTGCCGCGATGATGGCGCTCGACTTCTTTCTGGTTCTATTCTTCTACCCTGAAACAACCGGCATCTCTCTGGAAAAGATGGAGCATAAGCTTGGCATCGATTAAGTAGACGCGACGCGATCACGCAACAAAGCGTACGCGATTATTTCTTCGGCGTTTCGCTGGGCTCTGGATTGTGCCAGCCGCCGTCTTTCGCGATCAAAGTATCGGCCGCTTTCGGTCCCCAACTGCCGCGCTTGTACGGCAGCGCACGGTGATGTTTCTTCAGAACGGGTTCAACCACCGCCCACGCTGCCTCCACCGCTACCTCGCGAGTAAACAGCGCACCGTCACCCTTCATAGCATCGCCCAATAACCGCTCGTACGGGCTTTCCGCGCCCACTTGTTCCTCACTTAGGAACAACTCCCTCGGCTCGCCTTTGAATTCCTCCCCCGGCAGTTTCACCCGGGCGGCCAGCGCAATCGCCGAGTCAGGAGAGAGCCGGAAGCGCAAATAATTCGACCGATCCGTGGCCGGCGCAGAATCTGCAAACAATTTTTGCGGCGGCGGCTTCAACTCCACCAGCACCTCAGTCGCGGTGTCTGCCAAATACTTGCCCGACCGCAGATACCAGGGAATGCCGTCCCAGCGCCATGAATCGATCATTAGACGCAGCGCACAATATGTTTCAACGTCGGAATTCTTCGCAACATTGGGCTCTTGCCGATATCCGTCATACTGGCCGCGAACCAAATCTTCCGGTTGTAGCGGACGCATCGCCTTAAAGACTTTTGCTTTCTCGGCCTGCACTGCGCCAAAGTCCCGACCGGCGGGCGCTTCCATCGCAAGCAACGCCACAATCTGGAACAGGTGATTTTCAATCACGTCGCGCAAACATCCGGCGGTTTCATAAAATGCGCCGCGATCCTTCACGCCAAAATCCTCTGAAAGCGTGATCTGCACGCTGGCCACATAGTTGCGATTCCATAACGGTTCCAAAAAAGAATTGGCGAAGCGGAAATAGAGGATGTTCATGATCGCCTCTTTTCCCAGGAAGTGATCGATGCGGAAAATAGAGTCTTCAGGAAACACGGATCGCGCCACGCGATTCAATTCCCGCGCCGAAGCCAGGTCGCGACCGAAGGGCTTCTCTACAATCACGCGTCCCTGATCGGCCAACTTGGCTTTCCCCAGGCCCTCAATCACGGTTCCAAACAGCGCCGGCGGAATCGCAAGGTAGTACGCCGGACGCCGAGCTTTTCCCAAGGCCTTCCCGATCTCGGTAAACGTAGCCGCGTCGTTGTAGTCTCCACTCACATAGGTGATCAGCGACAGTAGATGCTTCAGGGCTCGCTGATTGTCGATGCCGCCGGACTTGCGAATGCTGTCGGTCACTCGTCTGTGCACCCGGTCCAGACTCCACTTCGGGAATGCGACGCCAATCACAGGAACGTTCAGGTTCCCTCGCTTTGCCATCGCATAAAGCGCCGGAATAATCATCTTGTGAGCAAGATCGCCGGTCACTCCAAAAACCACCAGCGCGTCGGATCGAGTTTGAGTCATCAGGCAAATCCTTTTAAATGGAGAACAACGGTCTGCAGACCGAACTGCCACGTCTTTTGCGCTTAGCGGATTGCCGCCCTGTCTGCGAGACCGTCTTGTTGGCGAACAGACGACTGCGTCGCGGTGGCTGGCCCGCTGAGGTATTCACGATATTCCCGATCAACCACCCCAAGGCTTCGCGCCAGCGCAATCTTAGCGACATTGTATTCATACAGGCTGTTCACCAACTGGGCCTCTGCAGTTGCCAAGGAGGATTGAGCCTCGACTACAGGTAGATCGCTGTCCACGCCATTTCGAAAGCGGTCGGTTGCATCGTTCACTGTAGCTTGGCTTAGATCGACATTGCTGCGGGCCACATCCACCAGTTGCTGCGCGGCGGCAACGTCGAGCATGTTGTCGCGAATCTCCGCCTCAATCTGCTGGTGAAAGTTGGCCAACTGCGCGGTGGCATCCCTGGTGGCGGCGTCCGCAACATCTCGATCGCCCCGGAATTGCGCTTCTTTGAACAGCGGCACGTTCAAGGTTCCCTCTGCCAGAAATGTCCCGTGATAAATGCTGCCCACCGTGCCCGTGACGCCATAGTTGCCCTTAAATGTCAGCGTCGGTAGTCGCTCGTAGCGGGCAGCGCGACTTTGAAATTGCGCGGACTTCAACTTTGCCTGGAGATGCAGATATTCCTGCCGATTGGCGTAGGCCATCCGCAGCGCTTCATCCAGCGGAATGGTCGCGAGGATCGCGTATGGAGTACTGTCAGTCAACTGAATCGGCTGGTCGGCAGGAATCCCAATTTCCCGGTTCAAGCTGACCTTGGCCTTCTCAAATGCGTTCTGTTGCGCAATGACCATTTGCTGCTGTTGCTGGTACTGCACTCCGGCTCGCAACTCGTCCAGCCTCGCCACCACCCCAGCCTGGTGCTTCAGCTTCGCTTGACGCAGCACTTCCGCATCGGTGGCCAATAGCCCTTTGGCATTGTCAACGTTTGCCGCCGTTGCCAATACGCGCAGATATGTATCGACCACAGTCTGGATGACCTGGCCGCGCGACGACTGATAACTGAAATCGACAGCTTTCGTCTCTTCTCTGGCTGCGCGGTATAGCTCAAAAGATTGCAGGTCGAACAGGGGCTGCGTCAGGTCGGCTTGCGCGATCACCGCGTTGACCGTTACCACTGCGGGAATGTTATTCAGATCTGCGGGAGGAACCAATCCCGGCGGAAAACTGTGGATCAATTTTGAGTTGAAGCCTTCCGCCTCAAGATTGATCTGAAGGCGCTGACGCTCCGCCTCCCAGGTGAGGTTCGGCATCAGAAAATTGACAACTTCGAGCCGCTCACCGGACACAATCCGCTGATCCTGTTTCACCAGGGTTGTCTGCAGATTCGTTTGCAGTCCTCGCCGGATGGCATCATCCAGCGAAAGCGGAAGTACGGTATCAACTGGCGGCCCAGAGCTAACGCTGCCGTACACGGTGTCTTCGGGGACGTTCAGGGTTAACGGCTTTACCGTACCGCTGTTTTGTCCCTGAGCTAGAGACGCACATAGGATGGCCGCTGCCAACGCGCCCAGCATGCTTTGTCGTCGGGAAATTCTCATCGTTATCAAGCTGATTAGATTCGGCCGAACCGCTGTGGTTGCCAAAGTTGTGCTGTGCCGGAAAACAAACGTGCCACCGCAAGTGGTTCCACCTGATAGACTACCGAGTTTTCGGCGTAGACACCCCTGGGTGCGGAATCTGCTGGCGCATAGAAGTACCACACGAAAAGGTTGGCACGGGGGTAACGGTTGCGCCTGGGATACCGCCCTTACTTTATGCTTGCCTACTTGCAGAGCGGCATGTTAACTACATAGTCAATACAATTCAAATGCTTGGCCACTCCCCCGCGGTGTGGTGATTCACGATCCTTTTTAGTTCAATCATTTACAGGCGAGGCCATCATGGAAGCACTCAACATCGGCACTACGATTCGCGGCGTCCGTTTGCAAAAGGGCATGTCGCAAGGGGACATCGAAAAACGAACCGGGCTCCTGCGCTGCTATTTATCGCGGGTAGAAAACGGCCACACCGTGCCATCGCTCGACACGCTTCATAAAATTGCCAGCGCGCTCGACGTTCCCATGGCTCACTTTTTCGCCGAGAATGCCCTGAGCTACGAGATGCCCGCACAACGGTTCAGCGAGGATGAATTGCGCTTTTTAACGCAGATTCGACGCTATTCCGCCAATTTGAATGAGAGCGATCGCAGACTGTTGCTGGCCATGGTGAAGAAATTTGCGGGCGCGGAAAAGAATTAATCTGAGATTGTCGTCGGTCACCAGACCGCGCTGAGACCATTGCGGATACCGAAGAGTCTAGCTAGAAAGAGGTGTGACTTAATCACCATCGTCCCGCCGCCATCACTCGCTGGCGGCATCACACTCTTCGAAAGTGGACGAACCAGTTCGCGAACAGCAGCAAAATCAGAGTCACCACCGAGAAGACGATTCTCTGCCGTTTGAAATACGGTTCTCTTCCAGTACCCAGAATCGGAGCCAGCGGCACCCCCATGGCCATCCCTGAGAGAAATCCTCCGAGGTGAGCCGCATTATCGATCTTGATACCCCCGGAATACATGAGCGTGGACGCCCCGATCACAAGATTGATGGCCGCGAAATAGATCACGCTGCGGCGCAATCGCTTTAACTCCGTTCGAGGAAAGGGCAAGTGTGGCGAGTTCAGCAGCAGAATCAACACCCCAGCAATCCCAAAGACTGCACCAGACGCCCCCGCCCCAATCGCACCTGGATTTACAACCGAGCTCAACAGATTTCCAGCCACACCGGTCAGCAGGTACACCGCTACTACCCCAACGGGCCCCAGCAAAGGCTCGCCCAACAGCCCCAGGTTCCACAGGCACCACATGTTCGTGCCGATGTGAATGATGCCAATGTGCAGAAATGTCGCCGTCACCAGGCGCCACCACTGCCCATGCAATTCAAGAAGACCGTTATTGGCTCCCCAATGCAGGATCTGTTCCGCCGTCGGGTCCCACCAGGAAACGCCGCTCAAAACCATTCCCAGATACACGGCGCAGCTAATGGCAATCAAAACGTAAGTCGCCGGCGCGTAAGCCCAACCTGTCAGAATTCGCGAACGAGTTTGTGAATTTTGCGGCGGCGGGGTGTAGTAGCCGGATCGCAAATCGTAGTCCGAGGGACCGTCCTGGGCTGCGCCGCGACCGCGGTCTATCTCCTGCGATGACGGCGGCAGAATCTCAGGCCTGCGCCTTCTTCTGTCATTGTGGTCGATCAGATGGAACTCCCCATGGAGGCAACAACTCTTTTGCGGCAACGTTTGAACTGTTTACAGGCTACCCACGAGCCACCCAGATTACAAATGACTCGGTGAGAAATTGCCAGCATGGCGGGCCTCCTTCCCCAGCCGACCGGTGCAAAAGTCCGGCGCAATCGATGGATTAAACTGAATGTTGCTCTCATTCCATTCCATCGAGGTTTTTCAGGTCCATGAAGCCAATTCGGCGAGTGCTGCTTAGTGTCACAGATAAATCGGGAATCGTCGAATTTGCGCGAGTTTTGGCCGAATATGGGGCAGAACTGGTCTCCACTGGCGGCACCGCCCGTACCCTGCGCGATGCCGGTCTGACCGTGCTGGACATTTCCGAGCTGACCGGATTTCCGGAGATGCTGGATGGCCGCGTCAAAACGCTGCATCCGAAAGTGCATGGTGGCATCCTCCACATCCGCGCCAACCCGGAACATCAGAAAGCCGTGGCGGAGCATGGCATCGAGCCCATCGATATGGTGGTGGTGAATCTCTACGCCTTTGAAGCAACGTTGCGCAAGCCCGGCGTTCATTTTGCGGAGCTCATTGAGAACATTGATATCGGCGGCCCGTCCATGGTGCGGTCGGCGGCAAAAAACTTTGAAGATGTCGCTGTCGTGACTTCCGTCGCCGACTATGCAGCATTGACGGAAGAATTGCAGGCGAATCGGGGTCAACTGAGCCGTGCAACCCGCTGGCGATTGGCGCAGAAGGCTTTTGCGCTCACCGCTGCCTACGATCTGGCAATTGCAAATGCGCTGGAGGCGTTGCCGCCTGTTCCTCCTGAAGCGACCGCGCCCGTCGTCCCGCCTAAAGCCAGTGACGAGTCCCTCCCCGCAACCTTGCGGCTGGCCTATCCTCAGACCATGTCCCTGCGCTATGGAGAGAATCCTCACCAGCGCGCCGCCCTGTACAGCAATGGCAGCGGCACTGGGATTGCCGGGCTGCGGCAGTTGCAGGGCAAAGAATTGAGCTATAACAACCTGGTTGACCTGGATGCCTGCTGGGAACTTGCGCAGGAATTTAGCGAGCCGGCCGTCGCCATCATCAAGCACACGAATCCCTGCGGAGCCGCCACTGCCGCGACCATCGTTGAAGCCTACGAGAAAGCGCTGGCCTGCGACCCTGTGTCGGCTTTCGGCGCAGTCATCGGAATTAATCGGGAGGTCGACGGCAATGCGGCCGCACAGATCGTCAAGCTGTTCGTGGAGGCGATCGTCGCGCCCTCCTTTAGCGACGAGGCGAAAGAGATTCTCTCCGCCAAAAAGAATCTGCGACTGGTGGAAGTCAAGCCGGCAGCGAGCGCACCAACCATGAAATACATCTCCGGCGGCATGCTGATCCAGGACGCCGATCGCGGCCACATCGAAGCCAGCGAACTGAAAATCGTCACCAAGCGCGCGCCAACAAAAGAAGAATTGGCTGCATTGCTGTTCGCCTGGCGAGTCTGCAAGCACGTCAAGTCGAACGCCATCGTTTACGCGCGCGACGGGCAGACGCTTGGCATCGGCGCTGGCCAGATGAGCCGCGTGGACGCTGCAAAATTCGGTGCCATGAAAGCTGCTTTGCCGCTAGCCGGCTGCGTGGCTGCTTCCGACGCCTTTTTCCCCTTCCCAGACGGTCTGGAAGTCGTTGTGGAAGCGGGAGCGACGGCCGTCATCCAGCCGGGAGGGTCGGTTCGCGACTCTGAAGTGATCGCTGCCGCCGACAATCTGAGTACCGCGATGGTTTTCACCGGAATGAGGCACTTTCGCCACTAGAATCGTGCTACTCGCTGAGGCCAAATTCGCCGCGGGTCGAGGTCTTCGCGAGTGATTCCGGCGTACAATCAAGTAAAAGGGGCCAAATTGCCCCGTTTCCGTGCGTGAACACCGCGGCACAAGGTGCGAGGTAGCGTTTCGAATGACGAAGGTTCGTGTCGCCGAATGGAATCCTCTCTCTCTGTTGAGATGGCAACAATCTGCTGCGATAGTCGCGGCGTTCGCATGCTCCGCTGCTGCAATTGGCCAAACCACAACCACCCCAGCAACACCCCCTAAGCCGCCCACGGAAGTCACTGTTCCAGCAGCAGCGCCATCGAGCGCGTCATCCCAAGATTCGACTGAAGCTTCCGCTCAAGCCGCGGGCGAGACCGGAAAACGCGCCCAATCCTATTACCATTTCGCGCTCGGCCATTTGTACGAAGAATCGGCGGAACAATATGGACGGCCGGAACTGGCAGTCCAGGCGATTGAGCAGTACAAGCTCGCAATCAACCATGACCCAGATTCGTTATTTCTCCAAAACACGCTCGCGGATACTTATTTCAAGCTCGGGCGAATCCGCGAAGCCATCGAAACCGCGCAAAGAATCCTGAAGACGCATCCCGACGACCTGCAGGCGCACAAACTGCTGGGGCGCGTGTATCTTCGCTCGCTGGGCGACACGGAAAATGGCCAGCAGCCTGGCCCTATGCTGGATCTCGCCATTCAGGAATTTCAAAAAATTATCGCCATTGAGCCGAACAAGGTGGAAGATCGCCTGCTGCTGGGACAGCTCTACACCTTGAAGCATGACACCAAAAATGCGAAGGCTCAGTTCGAGGAAGCTCGGCGAATCGACCCCAATTCCGAGGATGTGGTGTTGAATCTTGCGCGCCTATATGGGGAACAGAATAATCTGGCCGCTGCCATCAGCGTGCTGAATAACGTTCCTCCTGACGATCGTACGTTCAAGATCGATCTGGCGTTGGCGGCTGCCTACGACCAATCTGGAAACAGCACCAAACTCGCCATTGCTGCCTATCACGATGCGCTGACGCTGCAGCCGGACAATCTGGATGCTCAGCGTGGCCTGGCGGAAGACTTGCTGGCCAATAATCAACCCGACGCGGCGCTGAAACTTTTTCAAGGTATTGCGTCGCAGGATCCGGAAGATGTGCACTCTTTCCTCCGCATCTCAGAACTGGACCGTACCCAGGGCCATCTAAAAGAGGCCGCATCAGCATTGGATCGCGCCAAGGCACTCAATTCGGATTCGCCCGAAGTAAAGTACAACGAAGCATTGATTGATGAAGCGCAAGGTCATCTCGACCAGGCAGCCGAAGTATTGCAACAACTGGCAGACAGCACCCACCATGTCAGTGAAAAATACACGTCGGATGAAAAGAACAATCGCGCCATCTTTCTTGATCGCCTCGCGACCGTGTACCGCGACCAGGGCAAAACGCAGAAAGCCATCGATGTCTACAAGGAGATGATTGCCTTGGGTGGCGACGATGCCGAGCGCGGTTACCAAGGCGAAGTGAATGCTTACCGCGACGCCAAAATGCTGGCTGAAGCGACGGCAGCCGCGCACGAGGCTGTGAAGGCGCTGCCCAAGAATGTCGATCTGCAATTGACCCTCGCCGGCCAATTGGCAGATACCGGCAAGGTGAAGGACGGAGTGGCGCTGGCCAAAGCGCAATTGAACGGCTCCAAGCAGGACCGCGTGGTATGGCTGACGCTGGCGCAAATGTATACCCGGCTGCATAAATGGAAAGACGCAGCGTTGGCCATCAATCAAGCACAAAAACTCAGCACAACCAAGCAGCAAAACAGCTTAATCTTTTTCCTGCGAGGCGCGCTGCAGGAAAGACAAAAACATATCGATGCCGCTGAAGGGGAGTTCCGGCAATCGCTGGCACTGGATCCAAATAACGCGCTGACGTTGAACTATCTAGGGTATATGCTCGCCGACCACGATCAGAAGCTTCCCGAGGCGCTGCAGTTGGTCCAACATGCTGTCAAGCTCGACCCTGAA
>Ga0134126_10008335_pt1 | contig 13038 bp, 9 predicted proteins | sample KB31752_FD_96881 | JGI IMG/M metagenome (GOLD analysis project Ga0134126, IMG submission 96881) | Terrestrial soil microbial communities with excess Nitrogen fertilizer from Kellogg Biological Station, Michigan, USA - KB3-175-2 | ecosystem: Environmental > Terrestrial > Soil > Unclassified ...
ACTCCTCTTCGTGATGGTTTTGCGACGCGAGTGGTTGGCCTTCGCACTGCTGTGGCTGCTGCAAGTGGTGCTCAATACGCTGATTGGGGAAGTCCCATTGCCGATGATCTTCTTTCCCGCGATCTCTTCTCTTTTAGTGATCTTCGTTCTCTATCGATATGGATTGTTGGCGGCAGTGTCTACACTCTTCTTTCTGCATCTCGGGATCTTCTTTCCAATCACGACTGAATTCACCGCCTGGTACGCCACCGACTTCCTTATCGCTCTCATCATTTGCCTGGCGCTCGCGGGTTACTCTTTCTACATCTCGCTTGCCGGACAGCCGTTGTTCGCAGGAAAACTGTTGGAAGATTGAGCTGCCGAGGGGAATGTACGACGGAAAAATCTTCGCGCTCGGCCACCCCCCGTTTGTGTCGATTCTGTGAAATCCGGGGGAAGTCGGCCGTTCACACTTGCCCGCCGACCGTTGTTACGTGCTAATCTCTTCCTGTACCCGCCCCGTTATCTCACTTAGTTCTGAAATCCAGTTTCTTTGCCCTGTGAGGTAACTATGAGTCCTGCCAAAGCAACAGCCGCCGCAACCGCTCGCACTACACCCGAAGCCGACACCGCAACCATACTGGTAATCGAAGACTATCTGGATACGCGGGAACTGCTCGCGACCTTGCTGCAACGCAAAGGCTATCGAGTCCTGGAGGCGGAGGACGGCGTGGAGGGGCTACTGAAAGCCGGGTGGATGTACCCCGATCTCATAATTATGGATTTGTCCTTGCCGGAGATGGATGGAGTAGAGGCGGCGCGCCGCATCCACGCTCAGGCTAAACTTTCTCAGATCCCAATCTTCGTCATCAGCGCCTATCTGACGGAAGCCGTCAAAGCTGATGTTCGGGCCGCGGGATGCACCGAGATCTTTTCCAAACCTTTCGACTCCGAAGTGCTCCTGGAGCGAATCGCTCGCACGCTCGTCGGCGAAAGCGCTCAACCTCTATAACGCGGGATGCGTAGTGAGGCTACGGTCTCAAAGTTTATTCTGGCAGTAGCACAAAAAAAGGCTGCATAGTCCCAGCGGTCGTCACGCAAAATCAGAACTGGTCGCGGGCGCTTCCAGTTCTGATTTTGTGTAGATATACAACCAAATCTTCCGGAGCGGCGTACAAAAACTTTTTGTACAGAGTCCTCGAGACATAATCTCAGATTGAATCAGAACTCTCTTATCCTTTCCAAAACGTAAAATAAAGCACGTTTCTGTAGAAGAAATCGGGAAATCGGACTATCTTTAAGTAAATAGTTCTGTCTCCACTGTGAGAGGCCTGCGGAATCTCTGTTTCCGCGGCGCTCGTAAGCAAGGGGTGTACAAGGCGTGTCTTCACCAAAACGGAAAGCAAAATCATCTGTGAATCAACAAATCAAAGCAGGCCTGAGCGCAATGAGAGATTTACTTGCCGGGCGATCGAATGACGACAAGGTTGCCGTGCCGGAAGACAAGGCGACTCGCGAGGTCGTTGCCGCCGAACTCCTGGCTGCGATGTCGGCGAAGTCTGAAAACTTGTTGAGCGACACGCAGGAGATACCTCGCTTTGATCTCAGTGGTGAAGTAGTTCGAAACACGAACGACGCGAACAACGTTCATGACTCAGACAAGCCCGATTTTCCCACAAGCTCGGGACTTGAGGATCAGTTCAAAAATCTAACCGAGCAGGAACAAGAACGTGCGCGACAACTTTTTGTTGACCACGGATATTTTGACGAGACTGTACAAAACTTGCGCGCGGCGAATTCACCCACTGAGCGAGCGGCAGCGGCTCGCGCCCTTGGAGTAGTAGGCAGCCCGCGGGCTACCGCGCATTTAATTGCGGCCATGTTCGACGATGATGCGGAGGTAAGAAACGCGGCGGCGGCCGCTTTGATTCAAATTGGTGAACCGGCACCGGCAAACTTTTCTGAAACTGCTATAGCGCCAGATGAGACAAAGAAAGTGGCTGAGACGCCAACAGCTGTTTCCCTTGCGCAAGAAACCGATCTGCCGGCACAACCTGTTGCAGCCGCAGACACGATCGCGGAAGTAGCCAACCACTCGCCTGAGGTCCTCGTGGATGCTCCTGTCGCGAGCGCGCAAACCGGGAATGCCCTACAGCAAGTAGTTGAAACTCCTGATATCTCTCCTGACCTGATAGCTGCTGATCCCGCCGCCAGCGAAGAGGACTCCCTACTTCGTGAAGCTCAAACTATTTTGGAGACGGTTGCAGATATTGAGCAACAACAGTCAGCGGCAGCAACGGCTTTTAAGGAAATGGAAAATGAGGCTCGCCGGAGGACCGAACGCGAGACTACTTTACGCGCGGAAGCGGCGGCCCGGCGCCTCGAAGAGGAAGAGACACATAAGCGAGCTGAAGAAGAAGCAGAAGCTCGCCGCCGCCAGGAGTTGGAGGCCTTTGCGATCGAGCGAACGGCCCGCTTAAAGGCCGAAGCTGAGGCCAGGCGTTACGCGGAAGAAGAGACAAACCTCCGGATGAAGGTAGCGAGTCTTCGGCTCGAGGCTGCAGAGATTGCGCGGCGCCGGACCGAAGTCGAAATAGCCCGCCAGGAAGCTGCGGAAGCGGCGCATCACACGGAAGTCATGCGCGCCCGTGACGACGCCAGGTCGAGACATGAAGCAGAGCTATCGCGATTGGCAAGTGAACAGGAAACACTGCAAATGGCGACCGGCGAAGTTTTGCAGCAGCAGACCAAACTGAGAACCGCGCGAGAACAGGCTGCCAGCGAACTCCAACGCCTGAAGGAAGAACAAGCAGCGGCGGAAGCGGTCCATAGCGCTGAAGCTGAACGGCTGCGTCAGGAAGCGCAGACGGCCAACAACGAAGCCGAGGAACGGCTGCGTCAGGAACTTGAAAATCTGCGTCATACCGGGGAAGAGGTCGACAGGCGCCGGAAAGAAGTTGAGGCGGCGCGCGAGAAGGCAGATGAGGAAGCGCAAAGACTCGTAGAGGCGCAGTCGCGCATGAAGGCGGCCGAACAGGCTCGCGCCCAGGCGGAAATCGAGCGCTCGCAACTCGAAGCTGAAATCACTCAGCAAGTTGAAACGCAACAGAAGCAGTTGGAGGAGACTCGTCGCCGTGGAGAGGAACAGCAAGCGCGACTGAAGGATGAGCTTCGCCGGCACGCTGAGAAAGAACAGGCACGACTGGCCGAACTGGAGTTGTTAAGAACTCGTTCCGAAGTTGAGTCAAAGGCCATAGCTGAAAAGGAACAACAGATACTGGGCCAAATCGAAAGTCTGCGTATTGCCGATGCTGATACACGACGGCGGATCGAGGACGCCGAAGTGCGGCGCCGTGCAGCGGATGATGCCTATAGACTGATCGCGGAGAAAGTCCAGAGGGTTGAAGCGGAATCACACGCGCGCGCAAAAGAAGAAGAACGGATGCAGGCAAAGCTCGAGTCAGAACGTCGAAACGCTGCAATCGAGGCGCAGTCACGGGCTGAACAGCAAAAGCGGATCCGGGAAGAGATCGAAATGTTCCGCAGACTCGAAGAAGAGGAACGGCCTCGGATAGAAGCAGGAACGCTGCAACTCGCCGAGGCTGAGGCACGCTTGCAGGAACGGAAAGATCGACTCAAACAAGAAACTGAGGCCCGCGCGGTTGCTGAAGAAGAATTCAATTCCGTCGGAGAGTATCCGGCAAGTGTGGCTGAACAACCGGCCGCACATGCAGAGCCTACGAGACCAATCGCACGGTCATGGTCCGCGGAAGCAGCTGCCGAAGACGTTAACGACGCAAACAGTATTGATGACGTTGCGTCTTCCCCAGTGACACCGGCAATCGCTACTTACCTTAGCAGCGTCGATCCATATAAGCGGGCTGCGGCAGTGGCGGAGTTGGCGCGCTCAGGCTCCCAGGATGCATTTGGTCGGATAGTAGTTTGTTTTGATGATCACTCGACTCATGTGCGTAATGCCGCCGCGCGAGCACTGCGTAGGCTCGAACCTGACAGAACCGTCGACTTGTTTAATCGAGCCCTTGAAGAAGCTTCTGCCGATCGAAGGCGCAACATTGGCGCCGCGATCGCTGCTTCGGGACTAGCGACCGAGGCCATCAATAATCTTGCGAGCGAAAGCAGGGAAGACACCTACAACGCCTTGTCCATCTTGTTTGTCATGGCGAAGACCGGTGAGGTTGCACCGTTGTTGCAAGCCGTCGAAGAACACGGTGACGACGAAATAGGCAGGGCTGTTTCAAAGCTACTGACGCTAAGCGGACATAAAGTAGTTTAGAGTTCAACCTTTAGGTTGTCTTCGATTGAAAGGCAAGCTGAAGCTTGAACTCTGAACTATTTGAATCGAGCGCAACTAAGTCAGTTCTTAACACGAAGCTCGATGATTGCCAGACTGCCCGGCGCTATCGTTACCGTCACGCCGCTCGGCCCACTCTGATTCCTGACTTCAACTTCCTTCTCGTTAAGCCAATCCCAGGCCTTTTGAACCGTTTGGCCGGTCAGACTAATCGTCGCATTAACACTCGCGCTGCGATCGACCTGAGCCATGCCTTGCTGCGGTTTGAACACGCCGTTGTTATTGAGCAGCGTGACTACCCAGCCGTTTTCATTCCGGTTGACCAGATATTCCACATCACCGCTAACCTTCACCGGAGTAGCGTTGGCAAAGACATGCGCCAGCAGGTGCGCTGCAAAGGGCGTAATTCGTTCATCCTCGCCAAGAAGATCCGGCACCGCCGCAAAGACGACAGAACCCTTGCCGACTTTGTTGACTGTGACGAAGGTTTCGCCATTGGTAGACGTGATCAGCGCTTGCGCTCCCTTCAATTCCAATTTCGCATAGCGAAATATCTGGCTATGTAGATCCTGATCAGGTTCACCTGGTGAAAGGCAACGCGCATTGTGTGCTTCGCCAGTCTCTCCCGTGAGCCGGACGCCGAGGAGTTCAATCGGGACGCCTTTGATCTGGGCCGAGTTGATCACCAGAGTGCCCCCGGATCTAACGTACGCACTGAGCCGCTGAATCCATTTTGGTGACAATTCAACTTCGCCGCCAATCACGATGGCGCGGTAAGGATCCAGCGGGTAAACAGGGGCAGGAAGAACAGGTTGAGAGGAAGGCGGCTGTGAAGGTTCATCTTTAATGTTGCTGCCCTCGTATGCCAATTCGTTGGTCTCACTGTTCTTGTCAGGTGTTCTGGTGGCAGTCTCGCTCCGCCGGCTTTGGACTTTGGCCTTTGAACTTTGGACGATGTTATTAGTCGAGCTCTGGGCCTCGCTTGCAACCAGCACATCGAAAATATCGCCGAAGATGCCGTTAACAAACGCCTGCCGATCGCCGGTTGCCGGTTCACCCTCAACGACAAGCCCAGGGTAATAGGCCACGCCGAAGAGTTCGCGCAACGCCCGGTCGCTGCGACTGATCTGCGACACCTCAAACGGCCATTGCGGGTAGTCAGTCATGTCCCAGCCGTGCGCCGGGTCGAGCAGAAAAGCAACCGGCGTGTAGGGCGTGCCGCGGTCAGAATGTCTTTCCGCGAAACGCATGAACTCGTCAGTGATGCGGCCAAGCGGGTTTAATTGAAACTCGTGATCGCCGGGCCCGGGCTTAAAGAACTGATCGAAACCTTGTTCGAGATAGATTCCCGAAGCGCCTGACATGTAATAGAAGTAGTAACTCTTGCGATACCACGAAAGCGACGGCCCCATCGTGGCCCCATAACGCGTATGAAAGAAATTGTCGGGCCCGGCGAAGTTTTGCGCCCGGGTGAACGCGGTCGCAGTGTCACCAAAGTTCGCCGCGTGATAGTAAAGAAAACTTCCGCCATATTGTCGCGCCGCCCCGCGCGTGAAGGCCGTGCGCATCGCGAACATCGGTTGCACAGCGGAAGTCTCAATGCCCAGCAAGCGTACGCCCCATTCTGTCAACGCATGTGCGAATGAGGTGCTCGAGGTCGCCTGCGCGGGAATCAGCTTGTCCCACATCGCGCCGGTATCGGTATGGAAAATCGCGGCCCACTTGCGCGCGATGGCATTCGTGTAGAAAACGCGATGCGCTTCGAGCAGTTCCCGGCGCGACATTGACGCGTTGATTTTCAGCTCCGCCGGCGACTGTTCCCAGACGTAGCCGACGCTCTCACCTGACATCCAACCGATAAACTGATCTTTGAATTCTCCGGTCAGAAGTTTCCACGCCGCCTGGCCGTCCTCAGCCGACATCGCCGCCGAGCCGTAGTTAATCAGAATCGCAAAAGGAACTTTCGTCTCGCGCAGATAACGCAGGAAAGGACTGCCTTCCTTCAGATACTCGGGCAGGTTGTTGATGTAAATAACCGGCACCACAAACCTGGAGCTGAAGAAGGGCACCTCACGAGCGCCCTTATACTTCCGAACGAAATCTTCAATCGGTTCGGCATTGAACGGATATAGCGGGCGTTCTGCTGCCGGCTGATCATAGAGTTTCCAGAATTCCGGCGTGATATTCCAAGGCATCAGGAAATCGCGGCCGGCGATTTTTGGACGTTGCCAGGCCAGCGGAACCGGCGAGGCCGCGGATGAAGTTGCTGACAGTAAGGACGAAAGCTCGGTGTGGCTTCCGGACAACTCACGCAGGTAACGAGCAGCGGCGAAATCTGGTTTGCCGCGTCCCGAGGGAAGGTACTCAAGGTCATTTGTCAGCAGCACGCAGTCGACATGGCGGCGCGCTTCGGCGGGCCTGGCTATTTCAATGGACAGACGAGCCGGGCCTTTCTCGATTTGCGCGCTGGCGCCATCCCAGGCAAATGTCCAACCCCAGTACAGGCTGACTTCGTCGTGAGGATCGATAACGTCGCGGGCGCCAAATTCATGGCGGAAGATCTCGCGCTCGCCCTGGGTGATGCGAATGACAAAGGATTCAGTCCTGCTGGCCCAGTCGGCATAGCGCGCCCAAATCCTGTAGTTGCCGCCGCGGGGTATTTCAAAGTCCTGATAGATTTTTCCGTTCGACTCATCAGCACTCGCTGCGGCGGAGTTCCATTCGCTCTCTCCACCTTGCGACCATTCGGCAGAGACACCAGGTCCATTGATCCCCCAACCAGGCGCTTTCGTGCTCGGTAAATTCATCCATGAAGGGTTTTGAATTGGCGCGCCGGTGGGCTTGGTGCCGAAGCCGCGCATGTTCTCGGCTTCGAACCAGAGGTATTCGTGAACCGGCGCGTCGCGCGACTGCAATTGCGCTTGAGCAAGAGAGGGGAAGACTAAGGACAGGAGAAATACGAGACAGAAAACTGCGGGGGCCAGCCCGCCTTCCTGACCACGAGCTGATCCGGGTTGAGTCTCAAGGTTTGTTTGAAAGGCTTTCAAACTCGGATCAATCCTGCGAGTCAGTTCACCTCTCAGGTTAGGAAGGTGGGCTTGGTCCCGCTGGGTTTTACCCGAGCGCTTCAAGACACTCTTGCAGAGTTCGCTGGCGGCAGGTGAACATCGGCGTGTCGCGCAATGTATATGAGCTGGCCTTCGTCTCCCGCAGCTCCTGCACCAGATCAAGAAAATCAGCCGGATTGTCAGTCTCAAAGGCGACCACGAATTCCTGATCGTCCAACCCAAACGAATAGGTAGTGTGAAGTTTGACGGAACGATACTTGGTGCCGATGCGAATGTGCTCGTCCATCATCTCCTGACGCTGGTCGGGAGTGCGCGAATACCACTCGCGGGTTTTCACAAAGGGATAGACGAAAAGATAGTCTGACTTACCGGGCACGATGTGCAGCCTGTCTTCCACGTGCTTGGGATTATCTTTGTCGATATACATCGATCGCTTGGTCATCGACAGAAACGATTGCGACGGCTCGAGATACTTGGCCATCTGGGTGTGATTGAGCCGCGAAGTCATCTCCTGGATCGGATCGAGCTCCGAACCAATGCGCCAGATCATGAAGTCGACGTTTGTGCGCAGTCCGATCGTCGAGTAGGTATGGATCATTAGTTGGGGACGAAACTCGTTGACCGCGTTAACAAACTCTTCCTTGGTCCGTTGCTTCTCAGCCTCTGTCAATGAGCGCCACTCAGTACGCGCATGATAGAAAGTGAAGTTAACAAACTGCCGCGGCAACTTGGCTTTTTGCTCTTCGACCTCATCGCAATTGGGGGCGAGCCGGAGCGCGCCTCTCGTCTCGATGCCAGGTTCTTTGTCCGTACTCATTTGCAATAACCTCTAAAATTGTGACGAGAATTCGCTTTGGTAAAAACAGCGAGGATTGTCGAGTCGCGCAAGGTTTATTCTGCCTAGTCTGAAGGGTGATTGCAACCGAGCAGAGGAGCCACTGAGCAGTTTAGAGTTCAAACCTTTAGTTTGTGCCTTCGATTGCCAACGAAACCCGCAGCCTAAAGGCTGAACTCTGAACTGCTTTGCCTCAAACTGGATCAGGCCCGGAGGAGATGCCTGCCCTTGTCTTCAGTCGTATCGATTTGTGTAAGAATTGTTGGCGACAAAACCCAAACGAGAACGTAGTATTGCTCACGCTCGGCCTATTATTCGACTGGAAACCTGATAAGCAGATGCAGCGTTTATTTTACATTGGGCTCGCGGGTGGCGCCGGCACGCTGATTAGGTTCTGGCTCTCAGAGTGGACGGCGAGAAGATTCGGTGAAACTTTTCCCACCGGTACGCTCGTCGTAAATCTGGTGGGTTGTTTCCTGGCCGGCCTCTTGTTCTATTTGATGTTTGATCGATACTTAATCAACCCGATGGTGCGAACGGTTGTACTTATCGGACTGCTGGGCGGGTTCACAACCTTCTCTTCGTTTGGTTTGCAGACGTTCACACTGCTGCGTGATGGCGAATTGGGCCTGGCGCTTTTCAATATTGGAATTTCCAACGCTGGTGGCCTGCTAATGGTTTGGGTTGGTTATTCGTTAGCGAAGATTCTGTGAGGGGCGATGAACATTCCCGAAGACGGCTATCTGCTGCGGATATTCGTTGGCGAGAGCGATCGGCACGGCCATCATCCGCTGTATGAATCGATTGTGCTACAGGCGAGGGAAGCGGGACTGGCTGGCGCCACTGTTCTGCGCGGCGTGATGGGCTTCGGCAAACACAGCATCCTGCACACAGCAAAAATCCTGCGGCTTTCGGAAGACATGCCGATGATCATAGAGATCGTCGACAGCCTTGAGAACATCGAGAAATTTTTGCCGCGACTGGACGAGCTAATTAAGGATGGTCTGGTGACCATCGAAAAGGTAAGAGTGATTCACTACCGCGCCTGAAGGTTGAGCGTTGGGCAATTGAGCGCGGAACAGCGGTCGGACAAAATCAGAACTGAGAGTCTTCTTTGTGATGCCCCAACGGGGCTACGGCCTCCAGCCCAGGGTTGCCGCTTCGGCTACCCTGGGAACCAGTAGCAAAAAAAATTCAACCGCAACGCGGTTGAGTCTCTCTCAAAGAGAAATGTACAAAGCAGACGCAACCGCGTTGCGGTTGAGGATAAGATTCCTTCTTACCCCAGGGTAGCCGAAGCGGCAACCCTGGGCTGGAGGCCGTAGCCCCGTTGGGGCAACACTGAGAACGCTCCCGGTTCTGATTTTGCGCGAGCATCCTTGGATCTTTATCGCTCTGGTTCGTTTCGCTGGTTCCATTGAGCGCTGCTATACTCCGTTACCCCCTGAACAAAATTTGTAGAACCCGGAGAGGTTTCCATGAAGCTTGTCATGCTTGCGTCGGTGATTTTTGCGCTCCTTCTCATGAGCGGTTGTGCTCAAACTGAAAACACGAACACGCCTGCGGCTACGACAACGCCGGCAGCGAAGGCCACGGCAACGCCTGACGAGTTTGCTTCGGCGCGCGCAAGCTTCGCGAAGAACTGCGTAGCGTGTCACGGAGCCCAGGGCGAAGGTGGGATTAAGACCGTTGATGATAAGAAGCTAAAAGTTCCCAGCCTCAGCACCGGGCACGCGCTCAAACATACGGACGAAGACTTTGTAGAACAGATTATGAAGGGTGGGGACGGTATGCCCGCGTTCAAGGACAAACTCTCAGCGGACGAGATCAATCTGTTGGTGCGTTTCGTTCGTCACGAATTCCAGGGAAAGTAGTAATGCGGTGAAAAGTGAGAAGTGAAAAGTAAGAGTTGATCGGAATATAACTCAGAGATCGGATTTACTATTCACTTTTCACCATTTACTATTCACTGGTCATATCCGCACCCGTAGCTCAGTTGGATAGAGCGCCTGACTTCGGATCAGGAGGTCGCAGGTTCGAGCCCTGCCGGGTGCACCAGCTCCCTCAACTACTTACGGCCACTCGCATGAGTGGCTGTTTTGGCGGGTAATCGGGAATCCTCACGTGTGACGGTATTGTGACGGCAATTTGAGAAAGCCATTGCCATTACATATCAAACCGTCAAGCTATATATACCTCCGAAAATCGCTGTGACTTGCAACTTGCGATTCATTTTTGTTCCCGTAACGAATGCCATCCCCCTGAAAATGGTAGTTTAAATTCTAACGACTCCTCATCAAAGCGTTCCTCGCAGTATTTGGTGCGTACTTCAGCTTCCCTTGATGCTGAAGGGACCTTATGTAGACTGTCAACGTGCGGTGATCTGATGTGGGAACGGTTTGAACCGTGTAGAAGCGGTCGAGAATCATCTCATACGTGGTTTCGAACTCCGCTAATCTCCTCAGATTTCTTCTCGCTGGTCAGCCGTGGTCGAGGCAGAAAACTTGATGTGGAACGTTCTGCAGCCGCTTCGTCTGACTAATTCTGATATCGTTGGCATCTCCTGACCGGGCAAAATCACAGCTTTGACAATATCGTGCGAATTGAATCCGGGAGCGATCGGTGCGTATCCCTGCAGTTCGTAAATGTCATCTCCGATCCGTTTAGCCCAGACAGTCGCAATCGCATCCCTTGTCGAGCTTTTTTCCATGGCTTGGATTAGAAGTAAATCGTCGCGCGGTTCGCACCTTGGTCCTGTACCTAATTTGATCAACTCGAAGCTCCCTTTCAGGTCATATTGCCGAACGATTTGCAGCATCAGTGTATCGTACAACAAAGTAAGATTGTTCGTCGAAATCCTGAACTCTAAGTTTAAAATATTCCCTTGACACGAACAGGAAAAGACTAAGTTGCAATTAGCAATCAAACTGAGCCCTTATTTAATCGCGGACTGCAAGGATCTTTCCGCTCGATTTTTCAATCTCCACCGTTTTACCTTTTTGCCGATCTTCAGAAAATAACACTCGATCTCCCTCGAATTGGGGTAGACGAAATCCAGCGAAACCGAGAGGAAACTGCTTCTGAGGATCCACTTGCTGCCAAACATATGTGCCGGTTTTCAAATCCACCCTGGCAAAAAGATTCGCTGCTGAAAGATATGCATTACTCGCCGTATCCACCAAACCAGGACCGATATTGAAGCCGTTAATTGGGAGCGCCCACTTCAGTTTTAGCGTTTTCTGATTTAAGCGCACGAGGTAGCCCCACCCCAAGCGCTCATCACTCAATTCATAGATCAAGAGCAGATCGTTTTCATGCTCGAGAAAATAGAAACGCACCATGTGCCCACTCTGGCCCAAAGGCAGGCTGAAATTTCTCGGACGTGCTTTCCCGCTACTGCTTTCCGCATATCCATCAGCTCTGATGGTATAGCCGGCATTTCTGGTTGGGAAAATGAAGAAGGAGCGATAACCAGGATCGCCGATGCGTCCAACTGTCGTGAAGGACCGTGGTTCTGCGGACGATGTTTGCGGAGAAGGTTCCTGCGACTGAGCTTGCCCTGCGCAAGCCATAAGGACAAACAACAGCGTGACAGCAGCCTTCATGAGTTAAACCTGGACGAATGAATCTGCACCCGCTTGACAGATTGACTGGACCAACATTAATCAAGCAGTCCCGGCGGCGCTCTCAGCCGTCTTCCGTTGTTCCATCGGAACATAATCACGCGTGCGCTGTCCTAAATAAATTTGTCGCGGGCGGGCGATTTTCTGATCTTTGTCCTCCAGCAGCTCGACCCACTGCGCCAGCCAGCCTGAAGTGCGCGGAATCGCAAACAGCACCGGAAACATATCAACCGGCATTCCGATCGCCTTGTAAATAATCCCGGAATAGAAATCCACGTTTGGATAGAGCCGGCGCTTCACGAAGTACTCGTCCTCAAGCGCAATGCGTTCCAACTCCAGGGCCACGTCGAGCATTGGATCTTTGCCAGTCACTTCAAACACTTCGTCGGCGACCTGTTTGATAATGCGCGCGCGCGGATCGTAATTCTTGTAGACGCGATGTCCAAACCCCATCAGGCGAAATTCGCCGGCCTTCACACGCTTGATGTATTCGGGGACCTTATCCACCGAACCTATCTCCTTCAGCATCCGCAGGACCATCTCGTTGGCGCCGCCGTGCAACGGTCCATAAAGCGCGGCCGCGGCCCCTGCCAAAGAAGAAAACGGATCAGTCTGGGCGCTGCCAATACTGCGCATCGCATTGGTACTGCAATTCTGTTCGTGATCGGCGTGAAGAATGAAAAGCACACTCAGAGCGCGTTCAAGCACGGGGTTGGGTTTGTATTTCAACTCCGTCGTCTTGAACATCATGTTCAGAAAGTTGCCTTCATAGCCGAGATCATTATCGGGATAGGCATAACGCATTCCGATGCGATGGCGATAGGCGAAGGCGGCGATGGTCGGAACTTTCGCGATAAGCCGGAAGATCTGTTTGTTGCGACAGTCCTTTTCGAAGATTTCTTTCGCGTCGGGATAGAAAGTCGAAAGCGCGCCGAGGGTTGCTTCAAACATGCCCATCGGATGCGCGTTGTAGTGGAACCCATCGATAACTTTCTTGATACTCTCGTTAATGAAGGTGTGATAGGTGATGTTGTGGGTCCAGGTCTTTAACTCTGCTTCCGTCGGCAGTTCACCGTTGAGCAGAAGATAAGCTACTTCGAGATACGAACTTTTTTCGGCGAGTTGATCAATCGGGTAGCCGCGGTATTCGAGAATGCCTTTGTCACCATCGATGAAGGTGATGCGGCTTTTGCAGGAAGCCGTGTTCATGAACGCCGGATC
>Ga0134126_10008336_pt1 | contig 13038 bp, 14 predicted proteins | sample KB31752_FD_96881 | JGI IMG/M metagenome (GOLD analysis project Ga0134126, IMG submission 96881) | Terrestrial soil microbial communities with excess Nitrogen fertilizer from Kellogg Biological Station, Michigan, USA - KB3-175-2 | ecosystem: Environmental > Terrestrial > Soil > Unclassified ...
CCTGTGGAGGCCAATATAAAAGATCCGACACATAAACTGGCTATTTCTGCTCCTTTCATGTATTGTTGAGTAATCCAGGATGTGTATCCCTTGTTTTGATGCATATCATCTAACATATCGCCACTCATAGGAGGAATGATAATCAAATCAGTTTCTTGTAACTCATCAGTTGTTATATCTGCCTGAATCGTAAATGTGCCGTCATTTAACTTCATTTCTTTTTCTAATCCTACCAGCTTCACATCAAATTTTTCAGCTTTGCCTGATTGTTTTAAGAAGTGATTTACCATAGAAAATAAATATCTGGCGTTGCCAATTGCGCCAATAATCGCCTGATGAGTAATTAATATCGCAACCCGTTTCATTTGACAAAATTATAAGGTAATTGTCACAATTTACCATCCACTGATAACCTAGACCACTATCGGCCCGATATCATCGCTTCTTTTCCTTCAAACTGTTTCAGTCGCATAATATTTAGCTTTGCTAACAAACCAAATCAGCAACAATCTCGGCTCATCAACACAAAAATATTGCAGTCATTTTTTTAAATAAAAGGAATAAAACTTTCACAAATATTGCGTCGCTTTGAGAACACTTTCAACATGGCAATTGTACATTAGAAAATAACGCACTACATAAAATAAAAAGAGAAATAACGGGGATTTTAAACCCTTGCTTCAGTTCGCTACATTGTATACTGGGAATATTGACATAATCATTAAAATCTTTTACGCATTTCTTTAGAAACTTATTCCAATCGGTTTGCTACAAAAATTTATTCTTTATCTTATAATCGACATTCCGGCATCAACGGTTATTTCCGTTCCATGAATATAGGATGCTTAGGCTGAGGCAAGAAATAACACAGCACATGCAATTTTTGATAGGTCACCAAAGCGTTTAAATGGAATCGTCGGAGTGATGCTTTCAATGGCGCCATCAATCTGTTGCCGGCTCAATCCGGAATTGTTGAATCCATTCGTGTTAATGTATCCGGGACTCACACCGTTTACCCTGATTCCCCTTGACGTACATTCGGCAGCAATTGTTTTGATCAATGATTGCACCGCCGCTTTTGCAGCCGAATATACAGAAAAATTGAGGATTCCCATTCGTAACAATAGAAGTATTGAGTATAATTGTACCTCCTTCCGGTATCAAAGGAAGTATTTGCTGAACAGTAAAAAATGTGCCTTTCACCAGCATACTGAACAATTCGTTAAAATGGTTTTCATCAACGTATTCAATAGGGGGCAAATTTTCCGAAACCTGCGTTGACAAACAGCACATCAACCTGGGAGGTGTATTGCTTTACTTTTTTCTTTAAAAGTAAAATGTCATTCATGTTCCCTGCATTTGATACGATCCCAAATGCATTCTCTCGAAGCAGTACTAAAGCTTTATTTATTGTTTCTGCGCTTCGGCCTGTAATGATTGCACTACCACCTTCATTCATTAATTGTTGAGCGGTAGCCAGGCCGATTCCATTTGTGCCTCCTGTTACCAAGACGAACTTGTTTTTAAATCTTTGCATAGGATTTGTTTTAAATTATTTTGCAAAGATGTAAGTGTCGTAGACAGCAGAAAATCCGAAACTTGCTATATTTCTTAAAAATTCATTTTTTTGGAAGATCCGGTTACCTGAATTTAGCTAAGGTGTAATGACAACTGACTTTCCCTGGCTTGCAACCATTAACCGTTATTCACTTAAATGGTAATCAAAGAAAAGCTTGTATTAAATCATTTAATAAAATGATGGGATATTGAAAGTTAAGTTAGTAGGGATATTTGTACCATGCATATCCAGTCAATTTTCTAATGAGGTAAACTTTTAAACTCACAAAGTTGATAGAAATCATCTGCATTGCCATTTGTACATTTTAGCCAATCCTGACGTACTAGTTCTATAGAGCACGGCCCATAAGTAAAAATCCTAATCAATCTTTTTTTCGCTACTTTTTGAAGTACCCGCATCATATCCTGCAACATTTTTCCTTTAAAGGGCGTGTATAAAAAGAATATAGTTGTTTCAGAATAATCGAGATTTCTTGCATCCTCATTTATAAATTCAACATCAGATAAATTAAGGTGTAATGCAGATTCCTTTGCATAATCAAAATACTTACATTCAAATTCAACCCCTTTGGCGGCAATGCCGGTAATTAAATATAGCAAAATAACTACCTGCCCGAGCCCCGAACCCAGGTCGAAAAAAATTTCTTTACTTTCCGTACCAATCAATTCGCCCATTTCAAATACGATTCTTGCGGGCGTCTTTTGGTAAAATACCATTTCCGGTTCCCCAGTTATTGCTGGTTCAGGTTTTGTCTGGTTAAATCCAGTCAAAAGATTGTCCACAAATACATCAAAATTGTCATAGCCAATTTTAACCGGTTGTCCAATTTCTCGAATGCAATCATCCAGGTAGTTAAATATAATTTGCCTGAAAAGTAATTTTTTGTCAGTTGATTTTCTCAATTCTTCGTGGAGCCTTAAGAACAATTTTTTGTCAATGTTTTCCAACTTCTCTTTTAACAAATCCGCCTGCAGCTTTAATAAATTCAAATCTCCATTTTGATATTCTTTTTGAAATATGCCTTCAATTGTGTCAAGAATGTGAAACTCAAGAATATCAATTGCTTCGGCACGCTTTTCAAAATTTACTTCTTCAAATACAGCTTCTTCATTCCTGATACCTTCAATCCGCATTCGCAATCGTGAAATAAGGGGGTTTATTTTCTTTTCCAAAGGCAATTTCTAATCAGTTGTAAAGTTGTAAATTACTTTGAAAGTTCAAGAATTATTTCTGTTAACTTTTTTGGCTGTTCGTATGTTATCATGTGCCCTCCGGGAATGATACGAATATCAACTCCATATTTCCCCAGGCGCTTTCTTGCTAATTTTACTTGCCGTGGTTCAAACTGGTCTTTCTCACTACCGACGATGTGAAATTCAACATCATCTTTCATTTTTTCAAAAATGGAAAGCAAATCAAGTCGCTTGCCGTTTGCTTTGTGTTCATCAACAAAGCCGGCTGCTTTGTGCATAAAAAATGCACCATCCCTTCTTGTAGTTGCCTCAAATACTTCTTCTAATTCTTCATCCGATACTTTATATTCTTTGCTCCACATAGGTCTGATCATATTCTTAAACAGGCGCGGTGAGTTTTGAGCCCTCATTGTGGTCATATTCCCAAATATTGTTTTTAGGAAAGGTGTTGTCATAATGGGATGTGAATGGCCATCAATAAAATAACCACCATTAACAAGTAGCACCTTTGTTATAGTTGTTTCAGGCGTTAAACCTTTTTCAATTCTTTCTTGTTGTCTTCTCAAAAGCTCCATGATCACTAATGATGAATAATCGAACGTTATTACAAACGTAGATCTGATTTTTCTGGTTTTCCAAATCGCTTCTGCCAAATCTGCTCTTTCAAACGTTGAGAAACTGTATTCCTTCGGCTTGTCTGAATCACCTTGTCCAACATACTCAATGAATGTCCTGTTTAGATGGTTTGCGGTTTCAAGAAGTTTATCAATTTTCATCCAATCAATAGAACCATTGGGGAAGCCGGGTAAGAACGTCATTACACTATCCGTGTTTTGATTTGGATAGGTTACGTGTTTATTAAAAACATATAGTTGATTTTGATGACTCGGAGAAAACGATTTCAAGATTTGCTTTTTGCTCAAATCGTAAAGTAATCTTTCTCCTGTATTGAACCATGATACTGCTTTTTTTCCATCACTTATTTTTTCTGTGTTGTAAATTGTTAAAGTATTTTCAATCATTTTTTAATTATTTTATTTGTAAGTATTGTTTGATAAACAACTCTTGCTGGTAGCAATTGGCTTTTCTTAAAAAAATCTTTTAAGGGTTGTTTGTCCATTTTTATCAAATTCTCGTCCAGGTGGTCTATAAGAGGTTTATCGTTTTTTTGTATGTTGATAAACGTTCAAAACAATACCGGAACTATGAACGCCTGTTAAATATCTTTTTAGTTTCAAGCGAGCCTTTATCATCACACTTAACGACATATAAGCTGTTATCGTCCTCTAATATTATTTGATAAAAATGCTCAAAGTTTGATTGTAATTCAGTAATGCTCTGGATTATTTTTCCTTTATAATTTTTATGCAACTTTTCTTTGATAAAAGGTTCCAAGGCACTTTCAAAGTAATATTTTATTGTGTTTATTATAGCGCCATCCAGGTTATAGTAAATTCTTTCACTTGCATTACCCTCTTTTTTAAAATATGCTTCATAGGAATCTCCATAGGAAAAAAAAGATGGATTTTTTATTTGTGGAAATTGCTGCTGAAATATCTCTTTAATTTTTTCAGGAACTCCTGGATTCAATACAGAAGCGTAAAGAATGAATGAAATCATTAAGAACACTGTTAAAAGCATAAACTTTTTCATAATTAAATTTTTTAAGGGTTACAAAGAAGGCGAACCTTCTATATAATTTTATTTTGCAAAAGTAAACTTGCAACAGGAGCAGCGAAATAGCCAAACATGCCAATTTTAGGGGTAAATCACGACAATTTTTTGATTGTATTTCGTGAAATGAAATGAGTACGTATCTTAATTACTCGCATCGCAATTATTGCAGCTATAGTAAACACCACAGATTTGTCTTCTATAGTTACACATCCCCTTTTCCAATCATTCATCCGGTATCAGTATTCATTTATAGCGCAAAAACAATATCTGGAATGGTACTTTCGGTTCTTGTGCCTGCTGTCGGGAATTGCATTTACTTTCCAGCTACTTCCCTTTTATTTATTTACTAATTTCATGTTAGCATCGCTAATGCGTTGCCCTACATTCGGATATTTCTTTAAAACAGTTTCTATCGATATAAAATCATTTTCATCTAAAATAACATCCACTGCTTTAGCATTTTCTTCGAGATATTTTCGCTTTTTCGTTCCGGGAATGGGGATGATATCTTCCCCTTGTGCCAATACCCATGCTAAAGCCAGTTGAGCCGGTGTACAATTTTTTTCTTTAGCGATGGCAGCAAATGCTTTTACCAATTTTTGATTGTTTTCCCAATGTGCTTCACCAAAACGTGGCACGCTTCTTCTCCAGTCATCCTTCGTCAACGAATTATTTCCATCAAGTGTAGCCGTAATAATGCCCCTTGCCAAAGGGCTATAGGGAACCAATGAAATGCCCAACTCACGACATGTATCCAAAATTTCTCCTTCCACATCGCGGCTCAATAGCGAATATTCACTTTGCAATGCCGAAATCGGATGAACTTTAGATGCGCGGCGTAGCGATTCAGCAGAAGCTTCGGATAATCCGATATAGCGGATCTTCCCTTCTTTTACCAGACCTGCCATAGCGGCAACGGTTTCTTCAATAGGTACTTGCGGATCTACACGATGCGAATAATATAAATCAATGGTCTCTATTCTCAGTCGTTTCAGGCTTTTCTCTACTGCCTCTTTTACATAAGCCGGCGAGCCATCAAAATAAGTTCCTGTTGTACCACCAAAACCTGCACTTCCTTCTTTTTGACGGAAACCAAATTTAGTAGCAATGAAAACTTTGTTCCGATTGGGCGTTAAAACCTTTGAAATCAATTTCTCATTTTCTCCAAAGGCGTACATGTCTGCGGTGTCCCAGAAATTGATACCTAAATCCAATGCCTTATGCAAGGTGGCTATGCTTTCCTCATCATCAGGAATTCCGTATGCATGGCTCATGCCCATACAGCCTAACCCGATGGCTGATAAATATTCAGTAGTTGTTCCAAGTGTTCTGTATTTCATTATTTAAATTTTAAGATGCAAAGGTAAGTTCACATCATATAGCCAAAAATGGTGAAGCAGGACAATCTTAGTGGTGAAATATGCCATCTCTTTACATATTCGGTTCCTCCGTCCATAGTATTCCAGTCCGGTGATAAAGCCACTTTCCGCTCCGGTAAGATATGCAGCAAGCCAGGCAATTTTCGGGGAGCCATATTCGGACATGGTCATCAATAGGTCTTGAATGTCGGACGTAGTGCCGTTTACCGGATTTATACCCGTGACAGTTGGCCCCAGATGAATAAGGTTCGCTGTTATTCGCTTAGGTCAAGGTCTCTTGCCAGTCTTTTTTGAGCCTATGAGCGCTGTCTTACTCATGGCATACAAAGAACTTTCTCACGGACATTGATGGCAATAATCTGATCAAAATCTTCTATTGTGAAATATCTGGAAGACCAAAAAAGGAGAAAAATATAACTAATTTGACTTGCAAAACCCTTATTCATTGAGGAAATAATATTTATTGGTTTTAAAGTTAATAGTGACTTTTTATATTTGTACTACTATTCTGGTTTGTAGAGCCACAAAACTTGAATTAGGATTTGGAAGAGCACTTTCAGGCAACCTTTTTCTTGTTAAACAGAAAGACATGGCAAATTTCGATCAAAATAACATAAACTATTCATCATTCGATAAAACTGTAAAACGAAGTGATGAACTGGAGAAGGATCTAAAACTAAATCCTTACAGGCACCGGGTTTTAACAGGTGACAGGCCCACGGGCAACTTACATATCGGGCATTACTTTGGTTCCTTGCAAAACAGGGTTCGTTTACAGGAACTTGGCGTGGAAACATTTATCCTGATTGCAGATTACCAGGTACTCACGGACAGGGACGTATTTAATGATATTTCCAGGTATGTAACTGAGCTTACTTTGGATTATCTCGCATGTGGCCTCGATCCTTTAAAAAAGCCGACTTATATTTTTCCTCATAGTTATATACCTGAGCTCAATCAATTAACCATTCCATTTTTAAGTCTGGTTTCCAATGCAGAGTTAAGCAGAAATCCTACCATCAAAGAAGAAATAGAAGCATCCGGACAAAGTGTTATAAACGCCGGAATGTACACTTATCCTGTTCATCAGGCCGCCGACATTTTATTCTGCAAGAGTGATGTAGTTCCTGTAGGAAAAGATCAATTGCCGCACATAGAAATGACAAGAACAATAGCCAGAAGATTTAATAAAAAGTTTAACGTGAAAGTTTTTAAAGAGCCTGTTGGCCTGCTTAGTGAAATGCCGGTGATCTTAGGATTGGACGGTTTGCAAAAAATGAGTAAAAGCAGGAATAACAGTATCATGATAAAATCAACAGAAGATGAAACAAATAAATTAATCAAATCGGCAAAAACTGATTCGGAAAGATTTATCGAATATGATCCGGTGAAAAGGCAGGAAGTTGCCAACCTGTTAAGGCTTACCAGCCTTTGCAGCAATGAGCCGCCTGAAAGAATTGCAAGTGAAATCGGAAACCAGGGTTCCGGTAAGCTGAAACAAATTACATCTGAGGCTATAAATAGCTATTTCAAAACAATCAGGTTGCGAAGAAAAGAACTGGAGAATGATAAAATTTTTGTTAGTGAAATATTAAAAAAGGGAATTCACCAGGCAAGAGAAGTAGCTATTGAAACCCTTGGGGAGGTACGAAAAGCAATGAACATGGAGATATCGTAATAATGTAATTAAGGAGTAAATATGAAAAAAAATATGCTGCTTAAGGTTTTGAACTACTTCCGGAATCGTGCCTGTTGAACATTTGATACAATAGAAGTGAATGTCTATAGAATTATTCAATATTGATCAGGGTTATTATGTATTTTCCAAAGGAGATTACAAAACAAAAAAACATGCGCATTATGCGATTGAAATTGTATGCGCCACTGAAGGATCTTTCAGGATAACAACTGGTCTTGGTAAATATACAAACCTTCAAAGCGTAATCATTCCTCCAAACCTTCCCCATAATTTTAATTGCCTGAGTGCGGAATGTAATCTGCTGTTTGTGGACCCTCTTTCAGTGATGGGAAAATATTTTATACAGCGATTTGATCTGCCCTCCCGTAAAGACATTATCATCAATCCTGAGGAGTTGAAAGAATTTCAAAGCCAGGGAAAATATGATGTTCTTTCAATTTTAAAAAAAGCCGGGAACTACACCGGTAACAATCTAGACTTCCGAATTCTTAAATGTATAGATACTATTGATGCGCTAATTACCGATAATCAGATAACAGTATCTCAATTATCTAAAGCTTCATTTCTATCAGAAAGCAGGCTGGCCCATTTATTTAAGAAGCAGTTGGGAATATCGGTTCATCAATGTATTCTCTGGAAAAAAATACTATTAGCGGCACTAAAATCAAGAGAAGGATATTCCCTGACAGAATGTGCCCATTATGTTGGATTTTCAGATTCTTCACATTTCAATAAAGTATTTTATAAAATGTTTGGTATCACTCCTTTTTTTGTGTTTAAAGATTAGCAGGTTTATACAATTTTTTCGCTTCTCATTTTTTCAACTTTGCATCATTATTAACCGTAAAACAAAATATGATGGAAATATTTGAAAAAATTGAGACCAGCGAAATCGCAGCCTCAAATAAAGAACTTATAAAACGATTCTACCACGAGGTTTATGTGGATTGGAATATGGAATTGGTGGATAACGTCCTTTTCTCGCAATTCAGGTCCCATGATTGGCCAAAAGGCGGTCCCACAGGCCCGCAGGCATTCCGTGATTACTATGCAATCTTACGGTCAGCGTTGCCGGATGCGTGGTATGAAGTAGATGATATCATTGCAGAAAGCGACAAGGTGGTAGTACGATGGAGGTTACTTGGGACCCACAAGGGCGACTACAAGGGTATAGCGCCCACAGGCCGGCTCGTCACACTCAGGGGCATTGCTATTTACCGGGTAGAAAGAAGCCGGCTAATGGAGCGGTGGGTTGTGTCCGATCTGTACGGCTTGCTTGAGGAGATCAGAGGATTTTCAGCGCAATAAATATTTCATCGAAGTAATTGCATTCACTCAGCAAACTTATCTATGTACAAGTCATGGATCTTATTCTTTTATCCGGCGTTCCACTTTTAAAACAATCCGTAAATGATGCTTGGTTTTTTTGAAATATTGTTCTTTGTCTTAAAAAAAATAATGGAAGACATTTTTTAGATTAAACGCATCGTTCATTTCAATGATAGCGTTCACTTTATAAGAACAGGATTATAATCTATTCAAAACACGGTGTGAGAAAATCAAAATATAAATCAATTTAATTACTATCAATTATGACCATTTTTCCGGCAATTACTTTTTTTCACGTAGCAGGAGCAATTACATTATTTATATCCTGGGCACTTGAATATAACTATTTAACGTCAAAAACTCAATTCACAGAGGAAGAAGTGACGGCTTCAAATCAATTAAAGAATTATACGAGACTCGCAGGTATCGCAGTTTTCATAATCCTCGGTACAGGTATTTGGCTAATGGTAGCTTTTGGACAATACGCATCCTGGATGATTATGGCCCTGGTGTCAATATTTCTTATCAAAATCACCGACGTGTTATTTTCACGGAAAGTTTCTTCAATAAAGACACAGAAGTCCCGGGAAATGTACTATAGGGTGTCTTCTATCAGACTTCGAATAGCGATGGGAATTGGTATAATCGCTTTAATGGTTTTTAAACCTTCAGATCTATTGTCATCCCTATTTTTTATTTTGATTTCTGTATTTGCAGGAATGGGTGTTATTTGGATGTTACCTCCGTTAAAAAGAAATGCAATCTGAAGAGTCGAATTTATCACGGCAAAACAACCAAAATGCAACAATGTACAATGGCGTTGCATCAGAACACCTGTTGATACGACATTAGATAAAGAATTAAAAACAATTCATCGATGAAACCAATAAACAACAATGCTCCTGTTTTCAATACAAAAACAATTCTCATTAATGCAAAACCAGAAAATGTTTGGACCGTATTGACAAATATTGACGGATGGAATACATGGCTAACAACAGTAAGTAAATCCAAACTAAATGGTCCATTAACGCCAGGCACTACCTTTGAATGGAAAACAGGCGGTATGAAAATCAGGTCAAAACTCCATACAGTAGAACCATTTTCTAATTTTGGGTGGACTGGAAAGGTTTATGATATTTTTGCAATCCATAACTGGACTTTTAAAGAAGTTGATGGCTGGACAGAAGTAACAGTTAGTGAAAGTATGGAAGGATTTTCAGCAAGATTATTTAAAAAGTATTTCAACAAATCACTCGAAAATGGAATGATAAAATCCCTCCAACTATTAAAGAAAGCCTGTGAATAAGCCATGCAGATAATTAAATTAATCAACCAGGTCGTTGCGTTTTTACTTGAAATAGCGATGATCATTGCCATTGGCTATTGGGGCTTTCATCAGGGGAGAACTATTTTAACCAAATATTCTTTTGCAATAGTTTTGCCAATTGTAGCGATCATATTGTGGGGATTTTTTGCAGCCCCAAAATCTGAGTACAGATTAGCATTTCCGTTTAGAATCGTTTTTGAGCTCTGTTTATTCGCAATCGCTTCATTTTTGCTTTATCAAACAGGAAATTCAAAATTGGCTACCTGGTTTGGTGTTATTGCTTTGACTAATGAAATTGTTGCGTATTTTTTCCAACAATAACTTATAATTGGAAAGGACAAAAAGCTCACATGGTTGTGAGTGTGACCTGAAATGTTACAATAAGTTGTGGTGCCTGTTTCAGCCATGGTACCTGGCAGAAAGACCTTTATTGATCAATAAAAATAAATACAATGTTCATTATTTCACTAACCTATAAAAAGGAAATTAGCGAGGTTGAAAAATTTATTGCCGCTCATAACCAATTTCTGGAAAAATACTATTTCGAAAAGAAATTTATATTTTCCGGCAGAAAAAATCCCAGGACCGGCGGAATTATAGTAGTTCGCAATGTGGATAGAAATACACTGACGGAAATTATAAAACAAGACCCCTTCCATCAAAAAGAAATTGCTGATTATGACATTACTGAAGTAATTCCAACTAAATATGATGAGGATTTCGCTTGTTTTATAGAAAATACACACGAAACTTCACGGAAAGACAAGTCAGAATACAAGTTTCAGGAATAGCAGATTTTTACAATTTTTTTGCTTCACATTTTTTCAACTTTGTACTATTATATTAACCACAAAACAAAATGATAATGGAAACAACAGAAGAAAAAATGAACATTGGTGAAATTGCCGACAAGTTTGTCAACTGGAGAAACAATGACGAAGCGGGCATCCTGCGTGCAGAGCTCTACAGTCATGACATTGAAAGCATAGAGGATGGATTTACCAGTGAGATAGGCCGGGTGAAAGGGATGGAAGGTTTAAAGAAAAAAGGACAGGGTTTGTCCCGGGATTTTGAAGTGCATCATATTAAAGCAACAAAACCGGTTCTTGCGGATAATTTTTTCTCTGTGAAATTTGAAATGGATATAACAGATAAAAGATCAGGGAAACGTTCTATCTTATCTGAAATAGGTGTTTATAAAGTTAATAACGGCAAAATTGTAAAAGAGCATTATTTTATGTGGTAAAACATCAGGAATTACAGTAAATTTAAAGGCGCCAGTCGGTGATTGGCGCCAATCTTTCGTACGTCCATGAAGCTTTACAGTGCCAGTGCCGGATATAGTCGCCGACACAGCCGGAGCATCGACTTCACCTTCAATATTTCCACGCGGCTTGTATTGAATGAAATTTTATCACGATTCTTCAAAATACCAGACAGCGTTATGTTAGAAGCGCCGGAAGTAGTTACGACAGACAATGTGGGAGCCGTGATATAAATTTTTGCATGGTCATTGCTTACAGATACTCCCTGTTGGTAGTGAATTTGTAAAGTTCCGTTTTCAACATTTGTTTCCAGGTAAGGTAATAAGTTATCATCGTCTTGTACGGTTAAAGAGCAATTGCTTCCGCGGGTTATTACCCCATCTGCCGATCCGGAAGAATGAATTTTGGTAAATGTTCCTGGATTGCGTGTTTTCTTTTTCACGTTCCCGTTTCCGGAGATCATTTTACACGAACTTAAAATAGCAATAAAAAATATTGCCAACAACGCTGTTTTTATAAATTTTTATTATAATACAATAATCAGCCAATAATGCCTGCAATGGTAAAGCTACCGAAAGCATTTCATTTTTGTGCGCCTGCCTCTCAAATGGCACAACATGTCGCTTAGCCTTAGCCAGGACTGCTTGTGACACTGCACGATACTCATGCTTAACAAAACCAATCTTTTCGACATTGCACAAGTATAGCTAACACCCAAAGCCACGCTACTAAACTTGCGCCAGTGTTAAGCTAAATTCTATCAACAACCTCGCACAAAATAAGGGATCGACAAAACAAGGATGAGATTGCCAGATGGAATTAAAAAAGGTTCGTGAGACAGAAGTAGGATAGGAGGAAATGTTTCGTGTGCCACGAACCTTGCCTGCGGGTCAGGCTAAGGTATTCCTTTTTAGAGGTGAATATGTTTAGGGTTTATTAATAATCAATACTAAGTATGGGGTGGCGAAAGATGATTGGAGTGTGCTGGGATTATAAATATAACCGATCCGATAATCTTACGAACCCCTGCAATTCGTCCCTTTTTTTAAAATCAGCATTGTAAAATTTAAAATAATTTATGAATCTTTGTTCAAATATCCGATACCTATGTTAGCAAAAGTTAAAAATGTAAGTGTGCTTTTATTGGTTGTTATTTGCGCCTCATGCAAAAAAAACAATTCAACTGTATCGATCAGCAGCACAGATAGCTTAAATATTGGACTTATCGCTTCCTATCCGCTTAATGGAAATTTAAAAGACGAGAGCGGTAACAACTATGATCTTGAAAATGATGGTGCTGTATCTGCCATGGATAGATTTGGGAATTCAAACGGTGCTTATTACTTTGACGGTGAAAATGCAAAAATGATCATCCCGGCAATGCCAAAAGCAGTATCACTAAGAAACTTTACAGTATCATTCTGGATGAAGACGGATTCGCTTAATTATGCTATATCCTTTCTTTCCAATCCCCTGTATATATGTGATTATTCCACTTCAATAAGGCTGGGACAAAATTCACGTGGCATTTTTTGTGAAAATAGTATAATCTATACTGATACTACATCAGGTTGCGGTACACTGGAC
>Ga0134126_10008337_pt1 | contig 13038 bp, 6 predicted proteins | sample KB31752_FD_96881 | JGI IMG/M metagenome (GOLD analysis project Ga0134126, IMG submission 96881) | Terrestrial soil microbial communities with excess Nitrogen fertilizer from Kellogg Biological Station, Michigan, USA - KB3-175-2 | ecosystem: Environmental > Terrestrial > Soil > Unclassified ...
CCGCGGCGTGGCTCGTCCCAGAGGACGGAAATTTCTGATCGATGTCGGCGGCCGTAGTGACCTCGTCGGATCGCCTCTGCCTATGGCGCTCCCCGATGCGGCCAGCACCTGAAACGAAGCCGGCTGCGCCGCTCCCTAAACATAGGAAATTGCTGCTCGCGCTGCAAATCAATCGCAACGGAGCGGGGCTTGACAGAACGCACGGGCCCCGCGACCGGCAGCGGCCGGTGTGCTGGCTTGCCGGGTGATGAAGGAGATGCTAGAACAAAAAGAGAACAAGATGGGAGTGGCCGATGCAGAGTTATCAGATCGACTACCTGGAATTTCCTTCGACGGACGGCTTGCGGACGCGGCGGTTCTTTGCCGAGGCCTTCGGCTGGAGCTTTCTCGATTTCGGTCCGACCTATCACGGTATCGAGGCGGCGGGGATCGATGCCGGCATCCAGGGGAATCGGCAGGATGCGACGGCCGCGCCGCTTGTCATCATCCGTACGACGGACCTCGATGCCGCCCAGCGGGCGGTGGAGCTCGCCGGTGGCGTGGTCACCCGTGCGGCATTCGATTTTCCCGGCGGCCGGCGTTTCCATTTCCGCGAACCGGGCGGCAACGAGCTGGCCGTCTGGGTGGCAAGATAGGATGGAGCCGGCGCCACATCGGCAGGCGCGATAGCCAGCGCTGTATTTCGCGAGAGGTCGCCTCTATGTTTGTGCGATGACCGACACCGCCCTGCCGACCGCCGCCCCATCGACCTTTGTGTCCCCCGATCGGCGCATTTTCGTGCTGGTCGCGACGATTCTCGCGTCGGCGATGGGTTTCATCGATGGCTCGGTGGTGTCCATCGCCGTGCCGGCCATTCGCAGCAATCTTGGTGCCAGCCTCGTCGACGCGCAGTGGGTCTCCAATGGCTATATGCTGTTCATGGCCTCGCTGATCCTGATCGGTGGAGCGGCCGGCGACCGGTTTGGCTTGAGGCGCGTATTTTCGGGCGGCATTGCGCTGTTCGTCCTCGCCTCGCTGCTCTGCGCCATGGCCCCGACACCGCTTTTCCTCATCGTCTGCCGCGCCGTGCAGGGGCTGGGCGCCGCCTTCATGATTCCGGGCAGCCTGGCGCTCATCGCCAAGGCCTACCCGCGCGAGGCGCGCGGTAAGGCAATCGGTGTCTGGGCGACGGCCGCTTCGCTGACCACCATCCTCGGTCCCATTATCGGTGGCGCCGTGCTCAGCGCGCTCGGCGACTGGAGTTGGCGGCTGGTTTTCGCCATCAACCTCCCGTTCGGCATCGCCGCGCTGCTTCTGCTTTGGCTCAGGGTGCCGCCCGACGCCGCGGCCAGCGGCCGCAGGCTCGATTGGATCGGGGGTGTATTGGTCACTGCCGCGCTGCTGCTCATCGCGTTAGGCCTTACCGGCGAAGGCGGCGATAGTGCCGTGCCGACCGCCACCCACGTGCTGGCACTCGCCGGGCCAGGGCTCGTGCTGATCCTCCTGTTCCTGCTCTGGGAGGCGCGCACGGCGACGCCCATGCTGCCGCTCGGCCTTTTCCGCAACGCCGCCTTTTCCGGTTCAAACGCGCTGACCTTCACGCTCTATTTTTCGCTCGGCGCGATCTCGTTCTACCAGCCGATGACGCTGATCGCCGGTTGGGGCGTGACGCCGGCCCTGGTCTCGCTGAGCTTTCTGCCGGTCGGCATTTGCCTGACGCTGCTGTCCTCGGTTTCCGGCGGCTTGGCCGACCGTTACGGACCCGGACCACTGATTGCCGGCGGCGCCGGCCTCGTTGCCGTCGCCTTTGCCGGCCTGGCATTGACGGCACCCTTCGAGAACCTCTGGTTCGGCGTGCTGCCGCTGATGACGCTGATGGGAATCGGCATGGGTTTCGTGGTGACGCCGCTCTCGACGGCGGTCATGACATCCGTCGCCGATAGCGACACCGGTACGGCCTCTGGCGTCAACAACGCGGTGGCCCGTGTCGCCGGGCTCCTCGCGGTCGCACTGATGGGCAGCGTTGCCGCCTTCGTCTTCGCCCAGGTCACGGGGCAAGCCGGCGCCGATCTCTCCTTCGGCCGCCCCGCGGCGCCGGGCAGCCTGTCTCCGCCGGTCGAGGAACTTCGCGTCGCGGCCACCAACGCGGCGTTCTCGGCCGTCGCCTGGGCGACGGCCGTCCTCTCGGCGATTTCGGCCGTCATCGCCTGGATGACGCTGGGCCACGCCCCTCGGGCCAAGCACTAGTCGTTGGGACTCATCCACCCGTCACGCGACTGCAAACGATCGTCTTTACCGTTTGCCCGCGGGAATCTAATATTCAGCCGCCGGGGGCGGCATGGGAGGGGATAATGCCGCGACTGCTTCGGTCACTACTGTGGCTGTGCGTGGTTGTATTTCTGGCGCTCGGTTCTTCGGCCGCCGGCGCGGCCGACCGCAAGATTTCATTGCTCCCCGGCCGTGATCTTCCCGGCGGTGACTACTCCGTCATTAAGCAAACGACACTCAATGCCTGCGAGCAGGCCTGCGTAGGCGACCAGCTCTGCCAGGCGTTCACCTTCAACCAGAAGGCGAGCTGGTGCTTCCTCAAGAGCAGCGCAGGCACGCCAGCGCCGTTCGCCGGCGCTACCTCCGGCCGCATCGAATCGGCCGAAACGCCGGCCTCGGTCGCCAAGGCCCGCATCGCCGAACTGCCGTTCCCGCCGCGCGATCTTCTGGATGCCGCCACCGCCTTCGCCGCCGGCCTGTCGAAATCCGATCCCGCGCCGAAAGGCGCAACCTATGCTGCGCTGGTGAAGGCCGGTGATGATGCGGCGGCCTCGTCCAATCCCGATGGCGCCATGGCCTCCTACCGGCAGGCGCTCGGGCTCAACGGCAACGACCCCGCTGTCTGGCTCAAGCTGTCGAAGGTCGCCCAGGCGCGGTCCCGGGCGCTCGCCAAGCAGAACGACGACAACAGCGGCAATGTCGCCGCTGTTGGTGTCTCAGCGGCCTTGGACGCCTTTGTGCGCACGCAATCCGTCGCCGATCGTGCCAATGCGCTCGGCGTGCTCGCCGACAGCCTCGCCGTAAGGCAGATGTGGCGCGAGGCGATCGCGACCTATCGCGCCAGCGTCGCGCTGGTGGATGATCCCGCCATCGAGGCGCGCCTTTCCGACGTCGTCGCCCAGCACGGCTTCCGCGTCACCTCGAGCAATGTCGATTCGGATTCCGCGACGCCCCGCATCTGCGCCGTGTTTTCCGATCCGCTGCCCGGCGGTAATGTCGATCTCTCCAGCTATGTAAGCGTCGAGGGGGCCCCGCAGGTCGCGCTCGATGTCGAGCAGAGCCAGATCTGCCTCACCGGCGTGCAGCACGGCCTGCGCTACCACGTCCGCCTGCGCGCCGGCCTGCCCGCCGCCGATGGCGAGCAGCTGCGCAAGGACGTCGACCTCAACCTCTACGTCCCCAATCGGGCGCCGTTCGTCGGCTTCGCCAATGACGCCTATGTCCTGCCGGAAGGGCTGGGCGCCGGCCTGCCGATCACCTCGATCAATGCCACCGGCGCAAACCTGACGATTTACCGCATAGGCGACCGCGCCATTGCCGACGCCGTGCGCAACGGCGTCTTCGGCGGATCGCTCGACCAGTATTCGGCCCAGGACGTCGCCAACCAGTATGGTGAAGTCGTCTGGAAGGGCACGGTGGCGCTCGCCAAGGGCGATCCCAACACCATGCTGACGACCGCCATTCCGGTCAACGACGCGCTCAAGTCCATGCAGCCTGGCGCCTATGTCGTGACCGCGACCGTCAGCGGCGCGCACGCCGACAGCGACAGCGGCTCCGCCCTGGCGACCCAGTGGTTCGTGGTGACCGACCTCGGCCTGACCGACGTTTCGGGCGATGACGGCGTCCATGCCTTCGTCCGTTCACTGTCGAGCGCCAAGCCGATCGCCAATGCCGATGTGCGGCTGATCGCGGTCAACAACGAAATCCTCGGCGAGGCCAAGACCGACGCCAACGGCGAGGTCACCTTCGCGCCGGGCCTGGCGCGCGGCGATGGCGGGCGGGCGCCCCAGCTCATTGTCGCCCAGACCGCTGCCGGCGACTATTCGCTGCTCGACGTGTCGAAATCGGCCTTCGACTTGACCGATCGCGGCAACGCCGGCCGGCCGTCGCCGGGGCCACTCGATGTTTTCGCGACCACCGAGCGCGGTGTCTATCGGCCCGGCGAGACGGTTTACCTGACCGCGCTGCTGCGCGATGCCAACGCCAAGGCGGCGTCGGGGCTGCCGCTCACCGTCGATGTCGAGCGGCCGGATGGCGTCGTCGCCTCGCACCAGGTGCTGAAGGATCAGGGAGCCGGCGGCTATTTCGAGGCCGTGCCGCTCGTCGCCTCCGCCATGCGCGGCTCGTGGGCCGCCAAATTCTATGCTGATCCCAAGGCCGCGCCCTTGGCGACGGTCAACTTCCTCGTCGAAGACTTCGAGCCCGATCGGCTGGCGTTCACCGTGGACGCCCCCAAGGGGCCGATCACCCCGGGGCAGGTGACGCCGATCAAAATTGCCGCGAAATACCTCTATGGCGCGACGGCGCCGGGCCTGACGGTCCAGGCCGACACTATCGTCACGGCGCAGACGACGCTGGATGCGTTCCCGGGCTACAGCTTCGGCCGGCTCGACGATAATTTCGAAACGGACCGGCAATCGCTGGGCTCGGTCGGCACGACCGACGATTCCGGCAATGCCGAGGCCGACGTGACCCTGCCGGCGCCGGCCAGGACGACCAAGCCGCTTTCTGCCCAGGTCGTGCTGACGCTGGTCGACACGAACGGTAGGACAGTCGTCCACACGATCGACCGTCTGGTTCTCGCGGCCACCAACAGCATCGGCATCAAGCCGAAATTCGATCCCTATGACGGTCTGCCGCAAGGCGCCACGGCGGGATTTGATATCGTCGACGTCAATCCTCAGGGACAGGCGGTCGCGGCCCAGGGGCTGACCTGGACGCTGTCGCGCGTCGATACGAACTACCAGTGGTACAAGGAAGACGGCGTCTGGAAGTGGGAGGCGATCACGACCACCCGCCGTGTCGCCAACGGCACCGTTGACACCGTTGCGGGCGGCACTGGCACCGTCTCCGCGCCGGTTGACGAAGGTCGCTACCAGCTCGAGGTCGACAGCACCGGGACGGATGCGACCTCGACGACCTACCAGTTCGACGCCGGCTATTACTACGCTGCAGCCGGCTCGGACACGCCGGACAAGCTCAAGGTCGCGCTCGACAAGAAGGCTTACCAGCCCGGCGACACGGCGCATCTGCATCTCGATCCGCAATTCGCCGGCACGGCGGTGGTGATGGTCGTGGCCGACCGCGTCATCGCCATGCAATCGGTCGAGGTGCCCGCCGGCGGAACGACTGTCGACCTTCCGGTCACCGACGAATGGAGCCCGGGCGCCTACGTCACCGCGACGCTTTACCGGCCCGAGGATGCGGCCGCCAAGCGCATGCCCAACCGCGCGCTCGGCCTCGCCTATGCGCCGGTCGATCCGGGTAACCGGCGGCTCGACGTCAAGCTGTCGGCTCCCTCGATTGCCCCGCCGCGGCAGGCTTTCACGACGACGATCAAGCTCGCTAACGTGCCGGCCGGCACCAAGGCCTATGTGGCTGTGGCCGCCGTCGATCTCGGCATCCTCAACCTCACCAATTTCCAGGTGCCGAATCCGGATGGCTACTATTTCGGCCAGCGCCAGCTCGGCGTCGAATTCCGCGACCTCTATGGCCAGCTGATCGATCCGACGCAGGGCGTCGCGGGAGCGCTTCGCTCGGGCGGCGACATGGGGGCGCCGCGTCTCGGCACGCCGCCGCCGACCGCGGTGCTGGTGGCGCTCGATTCCGGCGTGGTGACCGTCGGCGCTGACGGCACGGCGACAGTCAGCTTCACCATGCCCGATTTCTCGGGCACCGTGCGGCTGATGGCGATGGCCTGGACCGATACTGCGGTCGGGCATGCAACGGCCGACGTCGTCGTCCGCGATCCGGTGGTGGTGACGCTGAGCCCGCCCGAATTCCTTCGGGTCGGCGACAAGTCGCGCCTTTTGGTCGAGATCAACAATGTCTCGGGACCCGCCGGAGCCTATAAGGTCGGCCTCACGACGGGGCAGGGCATCACCTCCGACGCCGCCGAAAACAATGTCACGCTCTCGGCTGGTGCGCGCGTTGCGCTCAACCTGCCGCTCACCGGCACGCAACCCGGCGACGTGCCGGTGACGCTGACGGTGACCGGTCCGACCGGCGTGATGCAGGCCAAGCAGCTCAAGCTCGGCGTGCGCGCGCCGAGCACAGAAATCACCCGCTCGAGCCTCGTCAATCTCGCCCCCGGAGAGTCGGTGAAGCTCGATGCCAGCCGCTTCGCCGACATGCTGCCGCATTCGGCCACGCTGCTGCTCGGCGTAGGTTCGGTGGCGCGGCTCGACGTGCCGGACCTGCTGACCCAGCTCGACCGCTATCCTTATGGCTGCGCCGAGCAGATCGCCAGCCGGGCCATGCCGCTGCTCTATCTCAATGACGTGGCGCAGAGCATCGGCCTCGGGGATGACAAGGCGCTCGGCCAGCGGATCAAGGATGCGATCGCAACCGTCCTTGCCGATCAATCGTCGAACGGCGCCTTCGGGCTCTGGGGGCCGTCGGATCAAGACAACGACCTCTGGCTCGACGCCTACGTCACCGATTTCCTGCTGCGCGCCAAGGACAAGGGTTATGCCGTGCCGCAGCAGGCCCTCGGCATGGCGCTCGACAATCTCGGCAACGGGGTGTCTTCGGCCGCCGATTTCGACCATGGCGGGGAGGCGATCGCCTATGCGCTCTACGACCTCGCCAAGGCAGGCAAGGCGGCGATCGGCGACCTCCGCTACTATTACGAAGCCAAGCTCGACAACTTTGCCACGCCCATGGCTCAGGCTCAGTTGGGCGCGGCGCTGTCGATGTATGGCGACCGGGCGCGGGCGTCCAAGGCCTTCGCCGAGGCGATCAGCGGCCTTGCCAGGCCCGACAACCCCTATGCGTACCGGACCGACTACGGCAGCCGGCTGCGCGACATGGCTGGCGTCCTGGCCCTCGCCGCCGAGACTTCGCCGCCGGGCATCGACATCGGTGCGTTGACTCAAAAGCTTGCCGATCTGCGGGATGTTGCCGGCTACACCTCGACGCAGGAAGACGCCTGGACGCTGCTGGCCGCGGCCTCACTCGCCAAAGAGAGCGACAACGGCACGGTTACCATCGACGGCAAGGCGCTGACCGGTGCTGTCTATCGCCGTTACGATCAGGAGCATTTCGACACGGCGTCGGTAGTCCTCGCCAACAACGGCAACCAGCCGACCGAAGCCAAGGTGTCGGTCACCGGCATCCCGGTGACGCCGCCGCCGCCCGCCAACGACGGCTTTGCCATTACCCGGCAGTATTACGACCTCTCCGGCAACAAGATCGACCCGACCAAAGCGCCGATCCATCAGAACGACCGCTTTGTGGTGGTGATCGGCGTCACGGTGAGCAAGCTCGGTTCCGGTCAGTATGTCGTCAACGACCCACTGCCGGCCGGCTTCTCGATCGAGAACCCCGACCTGACTTCGCTGGCCGGCTCGAGCAGCAACAGCTCGGCCGACAGTTCGGCCGACGACTCGAGCGGCTCCGACAACACTTCCGCAGCCGACTCGAGCGGTTCGGGCGACAACTCGGCTGCCGACTCGGGCCACGATTCGAATAACGGTTCGGGAGACAGCTCGGGCGACCAGACCTCATCGCTCGCATGGCTCAGCGTCGATACGCCGACCCACTCGGAGGCTCGCACCGACGCCTATGTGGCGACCTTCGCCTATAGCTCGCAGACGGCGAGTTTCACCACGGCCTATATGGTGCGCGCCACGACGCCGGGCAGTTTCGCTCTGCCGGGCGTGACGGTCGAGGACATGTATCGGCCCGAGCTCAGGGGCAACACGGCGGCCGGCCACGTCGAGGTGGTGCCGCCGGCGCCATGACCGAGCCGGTCGAAAATGCCGATAGGCCGGCGCCGCGCCGGCGCTGGCGGCTCTGGCTGGCCGGCACGGGTGCCGTCGTCGCGATCGTTCTGGCCGGGGCAGGCGCGGCCGGCTACTTGCTCGTGGGCAACCTCGCCGCGGGCCTGCCGCCGACGCCGGATTTCTCGACCATGCCCGTTTCGACCGAAGTGGTTGATCGACAAGGCAATTTGCTCCGCGCCTTTACCACCCCCAACGGGCGCTGGCGGTTGCCGATCACCCGCGCCGATGTCGACCGGCAGTTTGTCGACATGCTGGTCGCCTACGAGGACAAGAGCTTCGGTCACGATGACGCCGTCGACTGGCACGCTCTGCTGCGTGCCGGGTTGCAGTTCATCGGCGCCGGCGGGCACATCGTCTCCGGCGGCTCGACGCTGACCATGCAGGTCGCCCGCCTGATCGAAGGTGGCTCGACGCACGACCTTTTCGCCAAGCTGCGCCAGATCGTCCACGCCGAAGCGCTGGCGAAGACCCTCAGCCCGGCACAGATCCTCGATCTCTACCTGACGCTCGCCCCCTATGGCGGCAATATCGAGGGCATAAGGGCGGCGAGCCTCGCCTATTTCGGCAAGGAGCCGGCGCGCCTGACGACGGCCGAGGCGGCGCTGCTCGTGGCCCTGCCGCAATCGCCGGAAGCACGGCGGCCGGACCTTCATCCGGAGGCGGCGCGCGCCGCGCGGGATCGCGTGCTCGACCGGATGGTCGGCGCCGGCGTCATCACGGCCGACGCGGCGGCGGCGGCCAAGCGCGAGCCGATCCCCCACGCCCGCCGGAATTTCCCCATGCTGGCGCCGCAACTGGCGGAGGAAGCAGTCCTCGCGCGACCCGCCTCCCGGGTTATTCACCTGACCGTCGATCGCGGTATCGAAGCGAGCCTCGAAACGCTGGCCCAGTCGCGCGCCACCATGCTGGGCCCGAAGATCTCCGTGGCGATCGTCGCGGCGGATGCGGCGACCGGCAATGTCCTCGCTTCGATCGGCTCGGCTGACCTGCTCGATGCCGGGCGCGCCGGGTTCGTCGACATGACGCGGATCGAGCGGTCGCCCGGCTCGACCCTGAAGCCGCTGATCTATGGCCTTGCCTTCGAGCTCGGCCTCGCCCACCCCGACAGTCTTATCGAGGACCGGCCCACCGATTTCTCGGGCTACGTTCCAGACAATTTCGACGGGATTACGCGCGGCACGGTGACCGTGCGCGATGCCCTGCAGCAATCGCTGAACATTCCGGCAATCATCGTGCTCGATGCGGTAGGGACCGCCCGGCTCGTCTCGCGCATGCATCGCGCTTATGTCGATCCGGTGCTGCCGGCTGGTGCCGAGCCTGGCCTTGCCATGGGCCTGGGAGGCGTCGGCGTGACGCTGCGCGACCTCGTCTCGATCTACGCGTCGCTGGCCCGCGAGGGTAGCCCGGTGCATCTGCATGACGGCATCACGCCGGCGCCACCCAACTCGCCGGACGCGGCGCCGGTGCTGTCGCCGGTTGCCGCCTGGTATGTCGCCGACATCCTGCGCGGCGTGCCGCCGCCATCGAACGGCGCGCCCGGCCGCATCGCCTACAAGACCGGCACCTCCTATGGCGGGCGCGACGCCTGGTCGATCGGCTTCGATGGCAAGACGGTAATCGGCGTCTGGGTCGGCCGACCGGATGGCGCGCCGGTGCCGGGCCTTACCGGCATCACCGCCGCGGCGCCGATTCTCTTTGCGAGCTTCGACCGGCTCGGCCTGCCTGCGCTGCCGCTGCCGTCTGCGCCGCCCGGGGTACTCATTGCCTCTAACGCTGAGCTGCCGGCGCCGCTTCGCCGTTTCCGCAATCCGGATCAGGAGATGGTCTCGCCCGATCCGGCGCCCGAGATCGCCTATCCCGGCAACGGCGTCGACGTCGACCTCGGCATCGCCTCGGGCAGCGGCCAGCCTTTGGTCGTCAAGGTACGCAACGGCGCGCCGCCCTTCACCTTCTTCGCCAACGGCGCGCCCTTCGGCCAATCCGCCTTCGACCGGCAGGCGAACTGGACACCCGACGGACCGGGCTATGTGACGCTCTCCGTGCTCGACGCGGAAGGCCGCTCGGCGTCGGTCAAGGTGTTCGTGGATTAGCTACAAGACCCTAGGCGGAATCGCTTTCTCGCCCATAGGCGAGCAGCAGCGCGATGACGACGACGCCATAGAGGATGTCGCGGCCGTATTCCGGCATGTTGAGCGTCTGCAGCACGGTGGTGAGGGCGACGAGGCTGACCGCGCCGGCGGCGGCGCCGAGATAGTGGCCTCGCCCTCCAAGGATGGAAATACCGCCGACCACCGCCGCGGCGATCGATTCGAAGAGGTAAGGCGTTCCCATGCCCAGCGAGGCCTGCCCGCCGAAGCCCACCAGCAGAATGCCCGCCAGCGCCGCGAACAGGCCACTCAGCGCGTAGAGCAGCACCGTCGTCAGCGGCACGTTGATGCCGGCGAGGTGACTGGCGATCGGGTTATTTCCGATGGCGTAGGTGCGCCGGCCGAACGTCGTCAGGCTGAGCACGATGGAGACGACGATGGTGACCAGCGCCCAGATGTAAAGCACGAGCGGTATGCCGAACAGCGTGCCATGCACCGCGGCCTGTACGACGCCGGGCGCATAGGAGGCGCAGGATTGACAGGTGAGCCCGCCGCTGAGGCCGAGCATCAGCCCTTCGACGATGCCATTCATGGCAAGGGTCATGATCACCGCCGGCACGCCCAGTACGGCGATCCCTACGCCGTTGAGCAGGCCGATGCCGGCCCCCATCCCCAGCGTCAGCGCAATGCCGTAAGTGGCGCGCGAGTCGTCGCCGAGCGTGCTGGTCACCAGCAGGATGGCAGCCGCATTGAGCACCGAGGGGATCGACAGGTCGATGCCGCCGATGAGGATGACGAAGGTCTGCCCCGCCGCAACAAGGCCAACGAAGGAGGCGACGACCAGCACCGCCGAAATGCCGGCAAAGCTCGCAAAGCCGGGTCGCACCGCCGCGCCGATGGCGAACACCACGATCGCCGCGAGGATCGCATAAAGGATATGGCGGCGGTCGCTATTGAGCCCGAACGGAAGCCGCGATGTCGGCCTGGGTGCCGGCTGTTCAGGTGCCTTGGGAGCTTCGGCCATCAGCGTCTCCGTTTGATCAGCCGGCCGATCGCCATCGTCGAGACCACGGCGATCACGAGGAACAAGCCTTCGTAAAAGGATTGGTAGAGGGGATCGATCTGGGCGAAAAACAGGATGTTCACGATCATGGTCGTGAGCAGCGCGCCCGCAATGGCGCCGATGCCGCTGCCCCGGCCGCCGAAAAGGCTGACGCCGCCCAGCACCACCGCCACGATCGAGCTCAGCGTGTAGCTATCCCCGGTCGTGGCATCGCCGGCGGTCGAACTCGCGGCGAGGAACAGACCGGCGGCCGCTGCCGCAACGCCGCTCATCGTATAGGCAAGCAGGCGGGTCCTGACGATCGAGATGCCATGCGCGGTGGCGGCGGCCGGATCGTTGCCGACGGCATAGAGCGCCACACCGAGTCGGCTGCGCCGTAGCGCCATCCACAGCAGCGCAAAGCCGACGCAGTAGAGCCCGGCCCACGGGCCCGAATCGTTGACGAGGATCGAGGTGAAGGCAGGTGGAATAGCTCCCCCCGGCTGAGGCAGCACCATGATGGCGAGCCCCTGGTAGATCGAAAGCGTCGCAATGGTCACGACGATCGGCTGCAGCCGGCCGATGGCGACGAGGGCGCCGTTGATCAGCCCGAGCACGGCCCCGGTCAACAGGATCAGCACCGTCCAGAGGATCATCGTGCCGGGATTGTCGGCGAAATTGAGCGCGGCGAGCGCATTGGTCAGGTCGATTATGCCGCCGACCGACAGATCGAGGCCGCGCGTCAGGATGACGATGGTCTGGCCGAGCGCGGTCAACACCAGCGGCATGGTGTTATTGATGGTCGAGGTCGCCTCGAAATTGCCGGGCAGCACGCCCTGCTGGGCGAAATAGATGATGCAGTAGACGATCACTGCGACAACCAGCACCACCCAGGCGAGCACGAGCCCGAAATTCTGCGCCAGCGCACGCAGGATCCGGCGGGCACGAGGGCGAGCAGGCGAGCGGGAAACTTCGACGGAACTAGGCGGCATCAATCTCTCTGACTGCTGAGGAGACGATGTCTTCGGAGCTCATCGGCGGCCGCAACTCGGCGGCGACCCGGCCCTCCCGCATTACCAGTACGCGGTGGGACAGATGCGCCAGCTCTTCGGCGTCGCTCGAATAGAACACGATAGCCCGGCCCTCCCGGGCCAGTCGGTTGATCAGGGCATAAATCTCATGTTTGGTCGCTACATCGACGCCACGCGTCACGTCATAGAAGAGCAGCACGCCAGTCTCTGCCAGCAGCCAGCGGCCGATCAGCACCTTCTGCTGGTTGCCGCCCGACAGCGTACCGACGACGCGGGTGGGATCGGGCGGGCGCACGTCGAGCGCCCGGATCATGCTGTCGGTGAGGCCGCGTTCCTCGGTGCCGCTGACGAGGCCGAGCCGCGCGATCCGCCGGAGCACCGATAGCGTCAGATTGGTGCGAACCGTGAGCGGTAGCAGCAGCCCTTCGGTCTTGCGGTCCTCGGGCACCAGTGCGATCCCCGGGCGGGCGCGGATGGCGTCCCGCGGCGACCTGAATTTCACCGGCCGCCCATCGACACTGATCTGGCCGCCGGTGGGCTTGAGCGCACCGAAAAGCGTGAAGAACAGCTCGCGGTGTCCATGCCCGGCAAGGCCGCCGACGCCGAGGATTTCCCCCCGGCTCACCGACAGCGAAACATCGTTGAGGCCGTGCCCGGACAAGCGCTCGACCGACAGCACCGTCCCGTCCTTGGGGGCCGGGGGCAATTCGGGGTAGAGCGCCGAGACCTTGCGGCCGACCATCAGCGAGACCGCTTCGTCCTCGCTGATCTCCTCGAAGGTGCCGACCTCGCGCGCATTGCGGAACACCGTGATTCGATCGGCGATCGAGGCGATCTCGCGCCAG
>Ga0134126_10008338_pt1 | contig 13037 bp, 7 predicted proteins | sample KB31752_FD_96881 | JGI IMG/M metagenome (GOLD analysis project Ga0134126, IMG submission 96881) | Terrestrial soil microbial communities with excess Nitrogen fertilizer from Kellogg Biological Station, Michigan, USA - KB3-175-2 | ecosystem: Environmental > Terrestrial > Soil > Unclassified ...
CCCTCCCGGTCGATGGTCAAGTTCACGGGCAGATGCCAGATGCGGCCGTAGCCGGGTACGTGCGGGTCGCCCAGCAAGCCCACCGGAAAGCTCAGCCGTTTCGCCACCTGGCGCACTTCGTCCAGCTTGTCCGGCGTGTCAAGGCTGAATCCGAGCACCACCAGCCCGTTGCGCGCGTGCCGTTGCGCGTAGCGCGACAGCAGCGGCAGTTCCTCGCGGCACGGTGCGCACCAGGTCGCCCAGAAGGTCAGGATCACCACCTTGCCGTGCAGGTCGCGCGTGTTGAGCTGCCTGCCATCGAGCGTGGTCAGCGTGATCGGCGGCGCAGGTGCGCCCGGCACCAGATCGTTGCCCGCACGTGCACGATCCGCCATCGGCAACACAAGCAGCACCAGCAGGATGGCGAACGCGCGCGGCATCCGGTCAGAACGCCATGCTCAGGCCGAGCGTCGCCGCCCATCGCGGGAACAACTGGTAGCCCTCTAGATGGCTGTACAGCGGCACCTGCACGAAACCGTAGGCTTGCAGGTTCCTGTGCAGGCTGACGCTGAGACCCGGACTCAGGTAAGCCACCGTGCCGGCGCTGTCGGCGCGATCGGCCAGCGCACCCTGGTCGGCGCTCTTGCGCAGCAGGTTCAATTGCAGTTGTGGCACCCAGTCGGCGTGCGCTTCGTAACGCAGCCCGACATTGAGCGAGAACTGGTTGCCGGGACGGAAATCCACGCCCGGGATATCCATGCGATGCGATACGGCGGCCTGGAATTGGCCGTTGGCGAAGGCATCGAAGTTCTGGCTGACCGGCTGGTACCAGTAAGCGCCGACGATCGCGTCGGTGCTGCCAGTGCCGGCCTGCAGGCTGGCATCCAGCGCTTCGCCGCGTAGCGGCCCGCTGTTGAACAACACCGGATCGCCGGTAATCGTTCCATCCTCGTTGCCGCCACCGTAACGGCCGGTCGGCAGTTTCACGCCGGCGATCACGCCGAAATTGCGCGTCGGCAGGAAACCCTGGTACCCGACCAGCAGCTTGACGTCGCCCATGCCGGAAACGCGCGCACCGCTGACGTTCTGCGCCGACACGTAGGAAGGCTGGAACGGTGCTTCGAATTCACCGTAAGTGGTGTGGTCGCGGCGCAAGAACGGCGCCAGCAACGAAAAACTCCAGTCGGCGTTCGGATGCCAGGACACCGCGAGGTTGATGTAGCGATTGTAGGTATCGCGTTCGATCTCGCTGGCATCCGCGGATGGATCGGCCGGGCGATCGATGATGTCCCGCGGCGAAGCGCTGCCATTGCCATGGCGCAGCTCGTCCTGATCCAGCCAGGCGTATTCGAGGTTGACGCGCCACCCTTCCTGCGCCGAATAACCCGTCGCGGCATCGGTGCTCAAGGTGCAGCCGCAGGTGGCGCAGGCGTGCGCAACCATGGGCGACAGCGGCAGCAATACGGCGAGGGTCCTGCTCAGGACATCGATTTTCCTGCGCACGTCGGTTCCCGGGAATAGATCGGCCGATTCTAAACGACCTTGCGAGATGAGCCATGCACGGATGTGGAAAGCTCAGCGCGCGTGCTGCTGGCGCAGGGCGCGGCGTTGCGCCTTGCGCTCGCGCCGCCGCTGCGACATGCGCGCGAACACCAGATAAAGCGCCGGCGTGGAGAGCAGCGTCAACGATTGCGAGACGATCAGGCCGCCCAGCATGGCGACGCCCAGCGGGCGGCGCAGCTCCGCGCCGGTGCCGATGCCGATCGCCAGCGGCAACGCCGCCAGGATCGCCACCATCGTCGTCATCATGATCGGGCGGAAACGCACCAGGCATGCATCGCGGATCGCCTCCAGCGGCGCCTTGCCGGAGCGTTCCTCCACCAGCGCGAAGTCGATCATCATGATCGCGTTCTTTTTCACCAGGCCGATCAGCAGCACCAGCGCCATGTCCGCGACCACCGACAATTCCGTGTTGGTCAGCACCAGCGCCAGCAGCGCGCCGGCGCCGGCCGAGGGCAGCGTGGAGAGGATCGTCACCGGATGGATCAGGCTCTCGTAGAGCATGCCCAATACGATGTACACCGCGATGATCGCGCCCAGCAGCAACAGCGGCATGTCGCCCTGCTGCTGCTGGAAGCGCCGGAAATCGCCGCCCATGCTCAAGGAAATGTCGCCGGGCATGCGCATTCCCGCGATGGTCCTGTCGATCTCGCTGGTCGCCTGACCCATGCTGATACCGGGCGCCAGGTTGAAACTCAGATCCATCACGGTGAACTGGTCCTCGTGGCTGATCTGCGTCGGCGCGAGCCCGCCCTCCTGGTGTGCGATCGCGCTGATCGGCACCATCTGGCCGTTGCCGGAGTGGATGTAGATGCGGTCCAGCGCGGCCGGCGTGGCCGATTCCGAAGCGAGCGCCGTCAACACCACCGCGTACTGGTTGGTGTCGGAGTAGATCGTGGAGATCTGCCGCTGGCCGAACGCGTTGTAAAGCGCCTCGTCCACGGCCGCGACCGAAATCCCGAGCCGCGCCGCCTGGTCGCGGTCGATCACGATGTTCTGGCGCAGGCCGGCTTCGTCCACGTCGGAACCGACGTCGCGGAACATCGGATTCTTCTTGAGCTGCGATTCCAGCTTCGGCAGCCACTCCTGCAGTTCGCCGAGGTCGTTGCCCTTCAATGAAACCTGGTACTGCGCGCCCTGGTTGCCGCCTCCGCCTCCGCTGGGCAGGTCCTGGTGCGCGCGCAGGCGAAGGTTGAAATCCGGATACGCCGCGGCCTTCGCCGACAACCGCGCGAGCACGTCCTGTGTCGATTGTGCGCGGCCCTCGCCCAGTTGCTTCAACTGGATGCTGAACCAGCCGCTGGCGCCGTGCCGGCCGCTGCCGAGTGCGGAGCCGACGTACTCCACCGCGGGATCGTCCAGCAACATGCGCGTCAGCCGCTGCTCGCGTTTCTCCATGTCGGCGAACGACAACGTTGCGCCGGCCGTGACGCGGCCCCAGATCAGGCCGGTGTCCTGCGGCGGGAAGAAACCGGCGCGGACCATGCCGAACAGGAAATACGTCGCCACCACCAGCGCGACCGGCATCAGCGCGAACAGCCGCGGGTGCCGCAGCGTCACGTCCAGCGCGCGGCGATAGACGTTCAACATCATCGCGTGCGCGCGGTCGAGCACGCGGCCGATGCGCGAATCCGCCGGGCCTTCGGGCTTGGGCGAAAGAAACACGCCGCACAGCGAAGGCGTCAATGTCAGCGAGATCACGGCAGAAACGAGGATCGCCGCCACCAGGGTCACGGTGAATTCGCGAAAGAACATCCCGATGATGCCGGTGGCGAACAGCAGCGGGATGAACACGGCGACCAGCGAGAGCGTGATCGCGACGATGGTGAAGCCGATTTCGCGCGCGCCGTTGAGCGTGGCCTGCAGGCGGTTCTGGCCCTCGTCGATGTGGCGGATGATGTTCTCGATCACCACGATCGCGTCGTCCACCACGAAGCCGATCGCGATCACCAATGCCAGCAGCGAAAGGTTGTCCAGCGTGTAGTCCATCACGTACATCACGATGAACGCACCGGCCAGCGACAGCGGTACCGCGGTCGCGGCGATCAGGGTGGGCGCCAGCCGCCGCAGGAGCAGCGCCATCGTCAGGACCACCATGCCGAGGCTGATCAGCAGCGTGATCTGCACGTCGTTGACCGAATCGCGTATGGTCGGCGTACCGTCGAAGTAGGGCGTCAACTGCGTGCCGGGCGGCAGCAGCGCGCGCAGGCCCGGCAATTCGGCCTTGACCGCGTCCACCGTGGCGATGATGTTGGCGTCGGGCCTGTTGTAGACGTCGATCTCGATCGAGCGCTTGCCGTTGAACCACGCGGCCTGGTACTTGTCCTCGGCGCCCTGGTACACGTGCGCGATGTCGCGCAGGTACACCGGCGTGCCGTTGCGCACGGCGACGACGAGACCGGCGAAGTCCTCGGGCGTGTGCAACTGGTCGTTGGCCGTCACCGCCATCGTGGTGTGGCCGTCGGACAGGAATCCCTGCGGCGAGGTGACGTTGGCGGCGGTCAGGGCGTTGCGCAGATCGTTGGAGGAGATGCCCATCGCATCCAGCGCGTGCAGGTCCACGTCCACGCGAATCGCCGGTTGCGCACTGCCGGAAACCTCCACCGAAGCCACGCCCGGTACCTGCGCCATGCGCGGTTGCAGCAGCGTTTGCGCGTTGTCGAACAGCGAAGACAGCGGTTGCGTGTCCGAAGTCAGCGCGAACTGGATCACCGGGTCGTCGTTGGGATTGATCTTCTGGTAGACCGGCGGCTGCGGCAGGCCGGCGGGCAGGTCGGGAGCGGCGGCATTGATCGCGGCCTGCACTTCGCGCGCGGCGGAATCCAGGTTCACTCCGCCCTGGAAGATGAGGAACACCGTCGCGTTGCCTTCCGACGAGTTGGAACGCATGGTGTCGATGCCGGGGATCTGGCCGAGATGGCGCTCCAGCGGCGAAGCAACCGTCGAAGCCATGGTGCTCGCGTCCGCGCCCGGCTCGCTCGCGGAAACGAAGATCGCGGGAAAGGAAATCTGCGGCAACGCGCTGATGCCGAGCAGCAGGTAACAGATCATGCCTGCCACGAACACGCCTGCCGCCAGCAGCGACGTGCCGACCGGGCGCTTGATGAAGGGCGAGGAGAGGCTCATTCGCTCGCCTGCGTCAACACTCCGCCGCCACGCCGTTGTTGAATCCACCCATGGAACCTCTCCATGTACAGATAGATCACCGGCGTGGTGTAGAGCGTGACGAGTTGCGACAGCAGCAGGCCGCCGACGATCGACACGCCCAGCGGCCGGCGCAGCTCGGCGCCGATGCCGCTGCCCAGCGCCAATGGCAGCGCGCCCAGCAAAGCCGCCATCGTGGTCATCATGATCGGTCGGAAGCGCAGCAGGCACGCGCGGCGGATCGCTTCGTGCGCGTTCATCCCTTCGCGCTGCGCGGTGATCGCGAAATCGATCATCATGATCGCATTCTTCTTGACGATGCCGATCAGCAGCACGATGCCGACGATGCCGTCGACCGACAGGCTCATGCCGCACAGCATCAGCGCCAGCAGCGCGCCGACTCCCGCCGGCGGGAGGGTCGAGATGATCGTCGCCGGATGGATGTAGCTCTCGTACAGCACGCCCAGCACGATGTAGATCACCACCACCGCGGCCAGGATCAGCAGCAGTTCGTTGCCGATGGATGAGGAGAACTCCGCCGCCGCGCCGACGAATTCGCCGCGCACCTGCGGCGGAAAGTGCAGTTGCGCGATTTCATGGTTGATCGCGCCCACTGCCTGGGACAGCGAATAGCCCGGCGCGAGGTTGAACGAGATCGTGATCGCGGGAAGCTGGTTCTGGTGGCTGACCACCAGCGGCGCGCTGGCGACGGTCGCGGTCGCGAGCGTCGAAAGCGGCACGGTGTCGCCACCGCCGACCGGGATGCCGGTGTTGCCCTGTCCGAGACCGGTCGCGGTGGAAGAGTTCGCGGATTTCAGCTGGCCGAGACTGGTCGCGTTGCTGCCGGTCAGCGCGCCCGATGCGCCGTTGCTGCGCACGGCCAGCATGTTCATCAGGTCGGAACGGTTGCGGAACTGCGGCGCGACCTCCAGCACCACGCGATACTGGTTCAATTGGGTGAAGATGGTGGAGATCTGCCGCTGGCCGAAGGCGTCGTACAGCGTGTCGTCGATCGTCTGCACCGGCACGCCGAGCCGGCTGGCGGCGTCGCGGTCGATCTGCAGGTTCAACGCATCCCCCCGGTCGGCGAGGTTGTTGTCGACGTCGGCCAGCTCGGGCCGCTGCCGCAGCGCCTGGGTCAGCTGTTGCGCGTAACCGGACAGCTCCTGCGAATTCACGTCCGACAGCGTGTACTGGTATTCGGTCGGCGCGACGCGCGTATCCAGCGTGATGTCCTGCACCGGCTTCAGGTACAGGGCCACGCCGGGGACGTTCGCGACCGCGCGTTGCAGGCGCGGCAACACGTCGTCCAGGCCGCCGCGCTTGCCGCGCTCCTTCAGCACGATGCCGAGCTGGCCCTGGTTGAGCGTGGGATTGATCGAGCCGGCGCCGACGAAAGCGGACACGCCCGCGACCGCGGGATCGGCCCGCAGGCGTGATGCCACCTGCTGCGTGAGACTTTCCATAGCGGGGAAGGCGATGTTGTCGTCGGCCTGCACCACGCCGGTGATCAGCCCGGTGTCCTGCTCGGGAAGCAGCCCTTTCGGGATCGCGATGTAGAGCAGGATCGTCGCGACCACCGAAAGCGTGGCGAGCAGTATGATCAATTGGCTGCGTGCCAGCGACCAGTCCAGCGTGCGCTCGTACACCGAAAGCATGCGGTTGAAGAATGTCGGCTTGCCGCGCGCGCGCGCGGCGTCGTCCGCCGGCACCGAACCGCGGTCGAGCAGGTAGGCGCACATCATCGGCGTCAGCGTCAGCGACACCAGCATCGAGATCGCCACCGCGATCGTCAGCACCCAGGCGAATTCGTGGAACAGGCGTCCGGTCACGCCCGGCATCAGCAGCAGCGGCAGGAATACCGCGATCAGCGACACTGTCAGCGACACCACGGTGAAGCCGATCTCGCGCGCGCCGATTTCGGCGGCGGTCTTCGAGTCCTTGCCCTGTTCGATGTAGCGCACGATGTTCTCGATCATCACGATCGCGTCGTCCACCACGAACCCGGTGGCGACCGTCAACGCCATCAGCGAGAGGTTGTCCAGCGAGAAACCCGCGAAGGACATCACCGCGAAGGTGCCGAGCAGCGACAGCGGCACCGCGACCGACGGGATCACCGTCGCCCACAGCCTGCGCAGGAACACGAAGATCACCGCGATCACCAGGAACACGGTGAGCAGCAGCGTGAATTCCACGTCGCGCACCGAGGCGCGGATGGTCACCGTGCGGTCGGCGAACACGTCCAGGTGCACGTCGGCCGGCAGCACGCCGCGCAGAGACGGCAGCGCCTGCTGGATCTGCGCGACGGTGTTGACGATGTTGGCGCCGGGCTGTCGGCGGATGTCCAGCAGCACGGCCGGCTTGCCGTTCGCCCAGGCCGCGAGCTGGTCGTTCTCGACGCCGTCGATCACCTTCGCGACGTCGCCCAGCCGCACCGGCGCGCCGTTCTTGTAGCTGATGATGGTGCCTGCGTACTGCTGCGCGTCCTGCAACTGGTCGTTGGTGCCGATCGAATAGGTCTGCACCGCGCCGTTCAGGGTGCCCTTGGCCGCGTTGACGTTGGCCTGGGTCAGCGCGCTGCGCACGTCCTCCAGCGTCAGGCCGAGGTTGGCGAGCCTCGCCGGATCGACCTGCACCCGCACCGCCGGGCGCACGTTGCCGGCGATCGAAACCAGGCCCACGCCCGGAACCTGCGAAAGCTTCTGCGCGATGATCGAATCGGCGTAGTCGTTGACGTCGCGCAGCGGCCGGCTGTCGGAAGACAGCACCAAGGTGAGGATCGGCGCATCGGCCGGGTTGACGCGGTTGTAGACCGGCGGGTACGGCAGGCTGCCCGGCAATCGCGCAGCGCGCAGCGCTGACTGCACGTCCTGCGCGGCGATGTCGATGTCGCGGTCCATCACGAACTGCAACACGATCGTCGAGAGCCCGGCCGAGGAATCCGAACTCATCATCGTGAGCCCGGAAATCTGGCCGAGCTCGCGCTCCAGCGGCGTCGTCACCAGCGTCGCCATCGTGGTCGCGCTGGCGCCGGGATACGTGGTCGTCACCACCAGGCTGGGTGCTTCGATTTCCGGCAATGCCGAAACCGGCAGCGCGCGGTAGCCGACGAAGCCCAGCAGCAGCACCGCCACCATCAACAGCGAGGTCGCGACTGGCCGGCGGATGAAGAGGGTTGAGAAGCCCATGAAAACGATTGGTTGAATATTCGAAGGAGCTACATCGTCGTCATTCCGGGGCCGCGCGCAGCGCGGAACCCGGAATCCAGCTTGTATATGTCACAGCAGAAAAGCTGGATTCCGGATCGCCGCCGGGCGGCGCCCGGAATGACGGCTCCGTTGATGTGCTTTGCCCGAGGCCCACTAACCACCTCTTCGCCCACGCCCGCCACCCTGCTGTCCGGCTTTCCTGATCTCTTCCGCGGTGGGCGCCTTCGGTTCCTCGCCGGGCTTCATCGGCTGCACGGCACTGCCTTCCTTCAGGCGGAACTGGCCCTCGGTCACCACGAGGTCGCCGGCCTGCACGCCGCTCACCAGTTCGTGCGTGTCGTCGGCTTCACCCAATACCCGCACCGGTTGCATCTTGACCGTGGGTGCGTTGGCATCCTGCGCGTTCGCCGCACCGGCGTCGCCGTTGCCGCCGCCCCAGCGATGGTGCCGGCGCGGCGCGGCGGTCCCGTTCGTCGCGGGGGCGGCGGGTGCGCTGCCCGCGCCGTGCGGGACCACCAAGTAGACGTAGTCGCCGTCGGGTCCGCGCTGCACCGCCGCGGTCGGCACCACCAGGCCATTGTCGACCGTGCCGACCTGCATGCGCAGGTTGACGAATTGTCCCGGCCACAATTCATTCGACTGGTTGGGGAATTCCGCCTTCAGCTTGAACGTGCCGCTGTTCGGGTCGATCTGGTTGTCGACGACCTTCAGGGTGCCGCCGGAAGCCGTGATCTTGTTGCTCGCGGGATCGAGCACCACCAGCGGCAACGGTGCTTTCGCCTGTGCGCCGCGCACCTGGTCCAGGTATTTGCCCGCCAGCGGGAAGAGCGCGTTGATCGGATGCAGTTGCGTGATCACCACGATCGGCGTCGACGTGGTGAGGATGTTGCCCGGGTCGACCTGGCGGATGCCGGCCAGGCCGTCGATCGGCGAGCGCACCCTGGTGTAATCCAGTTGCACCTGCGCATCGCGGATCGCGGCTTCGTCCGCCGCCACTGCGGCGGCCTGCTGGCGCACCGTGTTGGCCTGGGTGATGCGGTCGATCTCGGCGACGTACTGCTTGTATTGCGGGCTTTCGCTGCGCTTGAGGTTGGCATGCGCGGTGGCGAGCTGCGCCTGGTCCTGCGCCTTCTTTGCGACCGCCTGGTCGTACTGCGCCTGGAACGTGTTGGGATCGATCTCGGCGATCACGTCGTCCTTCTTCACCGGTTGCCCTTCGGTGAAGTCGAGCTTCAGCAGTTTGCCGCCGACCTGCGGCAGCACGGTCACCGTGTTCAACGCCTGCACCGTGCCGTTGGCGGTCAGATACACCGGCACGTTCTCGCGCACCACCGGCACGACGGTCACCGGAACGGGCGCGTTGCTCTCGTCGGACGCGTAGCCCGAAGGGCGATGCGTCAGCCGCCAGGCCAGCACGGCGACGATGACCACCACGACCGCGATCGCTATCCATTTGCCGCGCGACATGCGTGGTTTCCTTGGAGAGTGTGCGTGTGACGCAATGGTCGCAGCTTACCCGCAGCGCTTGAATGCAGGCGCACCGGCCATGGCACCGCGCGTAAAGTAAGGTAAAGCATCCACCGAGCGCGGCGTAAGCATGACTTCCGGTCGGTCGCGAGGAAAAACCACGACGCCGATGGAAGGGCACGACATGGACGGTCTGGATAGAGTGTCTATTCCTCTGACGCTACCGTTGGCAGGCCGGCGACGCCGGACCCGGCGAGCGCGGACTCGGCTTGGATGCCATGTGCAGTGGACAGGCGCTTCATCAGCGGCAATACCGCGAACGCGATGACGGTGCAGATCAGCGCGGCAATGCCGAGTTTATTGAACAGTGCGGTGTAGATCGGCAGGCTTGCCAGCGGCGTCGTGGTGAGATTTTCCGGAATGCTGGCGTAGGACGCCACCACGCCACCCAGATATTGCGACACGCCGGTGGCGACGAAGTAGGCGCCCATCATGAAACCGCCCATGCGCGCCGGCACGTAGCGAGCAATCATCGCAAGGCCCAGACCGCTCACCAGCAATTCGCCCAGCGAGATCGCGCCGTATCCCCACACCATCAGCCATGACGAGACCCTGCCGTCGGGCGCCGCGTAGTAGCCCGCCGCGCCGAAGATGAAAAATCCGACCGCCACCACCACGAAACCGAGCGCAAACTTGGCGGCAATGGAAATGTCCTTGTTGCGGCGGCCGGCGGCGGTATAGGTCCAGGCCAGGATCGGGCTCAGGATGAAGATCCAGATCGGATTGAAAGCTTGGAATTGCGCCGGCGACCAGTCCCAGAGATGCGCGCCGAACACATTGAACGCGGGATCGACGTTGCGCAGCGCGAACAGATTCAGCGAGGTCGAATACTGCTGATAGAAGATGAAAAAAAACACCGTTTGTATCGTCAACACCAGGGCGGCGATCAGCCCGGAGCGCTCGCCGCGCCCGCCGATCGAAATTAGATACACGAATATCCCGATCACCACCACGCCGGCGGCATACACGAACACGCGCGCGACATCTTCGTGTTGCAGGATAAAAGCCGAGGCGAACACCACTACGATGCCGCCGCCAAGCACCGCCGCCAGCTTGTTCCAGTTCACCGGCTGCTCGTCAGGTGCCGAGCCGATGTGCGACAGCGCCTGACGCATCACCGCATAGTTGGTCAGACCGATTAACAGGCCCACCGCGCAGACCAGGAACGCGACATGCCATCCCCAACCGTTGCCGTAGGCGGCGTTGAAATAGTCTTTCAATTTGGGCGTCAGCAGTTGCGAGATCATCGCGCCCAGATTCACCGCCATGTAGTAGATGGTGAACGCGCTGTCGATCCTGGAATCGTCCCCCTCGTAGATCTTGCGCACGAGATTGCCGGCGTTGGCCTTGAACAGGCCGTTGCCGACCACGATCACGCCCAGAGCGCAAAACAGGAACCATACGCTCTGGCCCGGCACCACCATCAGCGAATAGCCCACTACCAGCACCACCGCGCCAAGCAGCATGGTGCGCCGGGTACCGAGGATCTTGTCGCCGATCCAGCCGCCGATTGCCGGCGAGACGTAGATCAGCGCGGCCGCCGCGCCCCACACCAGGTTGGCGCGCGTATCCGGGAAATCCAGCCGCTGCACCATGTAGTAAACGATCAGCGCCTGCATTCCGTAGTAGCCGAAGCGCTCCCACATCTCGATCAGGAACACGGTGCTGAAGGAGCGGGTCTTGGATACGGGTCGCGTGGCGGTGTTCATGTAGGGCAGGCCCCCTGTGGCTCTAAGTGGGCCAAGCCTAACCCATGCCGGTGCGGAATGTGTTCAAAATGCGGGGGCGCGATTCGGGCGGCGGAAAGAGCGCTGCTATGCTTTCTCCTCATTCCTCGCGGGTCACGCTTCACGGCTCCATGCACGCCTACCTCGACCTCCTGCGCGACATCCTCGAGCACGGCGTGCGCAAGGGCGACCGCACGGGCACCGGCACCCTGAGCGTGTTCGGGCGGCAGATGCGTTTCGATCTCGCGCGCGGCTTTCCGCTGCTGACCACCAAGAAGCTGCACGTCAGATCCATCGTGCACGAGCTGCTGTGGTTCCTGCGCGGCGACACCAACATCGCCTACCTCAACGAGCATGGTGTCAGCATCTGGGACGAATGGGCCGACGAAGACGGCGAACTCGGTCCCGTGTACGGTCGGCAATGGCGTTCCTGGCAGACGGCCGACGGCCGCGCCATCGACCAGATCGCTCAGGTCGTCGAGCAGATCCGGACCAATCCCGATTCGCGGCGGCTGATCGTCAGCGCCTGGAACGTGGGCGAGCTCGACAGGATGGCGCTGCCGCCGTGCCACGCACTGTTCCAGTTCCACGTCGCGAGTGGCCGTTTGTCGTGCCAGTTGTATCAACGCTCCGCCGATGTCTTCCTGGGCGTGCCGTTCAACATCGCCAGCTACGCGCTGCTGACCTGCATGATCGCGCAGGCCTGCGAGCTGGCGCCGGGCGACTTCGTGCACACGCTGGGCGACGCACACCTCTATCTCAACCACATCGGACAGGCGCGCGAGCAACTGGCGCGCACGCCGCGCGCGCTGCCGAAACTGGTATTGAATCCGGATGTGCGTTCGGTTTTCGATTTGACCTTCGACGACATCCGCATCGCCGACTACGATCCGCACCCGGCGATCAAGGCGCCCATCGCGGTCTAGGAGAGAGATGGAGAACCCTCAGTCCCGAGTCCCGGGTCGCGAGCCCCGGATCGTCCTGCTCGTCGCGCTGGACCGCGGCCGCGCCATCGGCCGCGATGGCGCGATGCCGTGGCACCTGCCGGACGACCTGAAGCGCTTCAAGGTGCGCACGCTCGGCAAGCCGGTACTGATGGGCCGCAAGACCGCGCTGGCGATCGGCCGCGCCTTGCCCGGCCGGTCCAACCTGGTGCTGAGCCGTTCCGACCCGGCGCCTTTCGCCGGGCAGCGCATCGTGCATTCGCTGGACGAAGCGCTGGAACTGGCGGGCCGACAGGAACTTGTGGTGATCGGCGGCGGCGAGATCTTCGCGCTGTCCCTGCCGCGCGCGACAGACTTGTGGCTGACGTGGGTGGACACGGAGACGCCCGACGCCGACACGTTCTTCCCGCAATTCGATCCGGATCAGTGGCGCGAAACCGCGCGCGAACACCATCCGGCGGACGCGAAGCACGCCTTCGCATTCGACTTCGTGGACTATCGACGCGTGCGATGATCGAAGTCGCCGCCGGCGTGCTCACCGACGCGCGCGGCCGCGTCCTGCTGATGCAGCGCAAACCCGGCACGCACCTGGCGGGCACCTGGGAATTCCCGGGCGGCAAACTGGAGCGGGGCGAGCACATCGAGCAGGCGCTGATGCGCGAGCTGCGCGAAGAGCTCGGAATCGAGGCGCGCTCGTTCGCGCCGCTGATCTCGCTGCCATGGCGTTATCCGGAAAAAACCATCCGCCTGCACGCGCTGCGCGTGACGGGCTGGCGCGGCGAACCGCGAGCGCGCGAAGGCCATCCGCTGCGATGGGTACCGATTCCGGACATGGACCCGGCGGAAATGCCCGCGGCGGACCGGCCGATCGTGACCGCACTGCGGCTGCCGCTGCATTACATCATCACGCCGGGTGATCCCGATCTTGATGCCGGAGCGCGCCTACG
>Ga0134126_10008339_pt1 | contig 13036 bp, 12 predicted proteins | sample KB31752_FD_96881 | JGI IMG/M metagenome (GOLD analysis project Ga0134126, IMG submission 96881) | Terrestrial soil microbial communities with excess Nitrogen fertilizer from Kellogg Biological Station, Michigan, USA - KB3-175-2 | ecosystem: Environmental > Terrestrial > Soil > Unclassified ...
GGCGGCAGATCGGCGACGTCGACCCGCTGGCCCGGTGCCATCACAGTGATCCAGTGGCAGATGTTCTCGAGCTGGCGCACGTTGCCGGGAAACGGGAAGCGCGCGAGGAGATCGAGCGCGGCATCGGTGAGCGCCTTCGGCTCGACGGCGAGCTCGCGCGCGCTCTTGTGCAGGAAGAAGCGCGCGAGCGGCGCGATGTCGCCGGCGCGCTCGCGCAGCGGCGGCAGGCGCAGGCGTACGACATCGAGCCGATGCAGCAGATCCTCGCGGAAGAGGCCGCGCGCGACGCGGGCTTCGAGATCCTGGTGCGTCGCCGCGATGATGCGCACGCTCGCTCGCTGCGGGGCATGACCGCCTACTCGGTAGTACTCGCCGTCGGCCAGCACGCGCAAGAGGCGCACCTGCAGCTCGGGCGGCATGTCGCCGATCTCGTCGAGAAACAGCGTCCCGCCCTCGGCCTGCTCGAAGCGTCCGTGGCGGGTCGTCTGCGCACCGGTGAATGCCCCGCGCTCGTGGCCGAACAGCTCGGACTCGAGAAGATCGCGCGGAATCGCCGCGGTGTTGATCGCGACGAACGGACCCGCCGCGCGTGGGCTGTGCCGGTGCAGCGCGCGTGCGACGAGCTCCTTGCCGGTTCCCGATTCCCCGGTGATCAGCACCGTCGCCGAAGACTGCGACAGCCGCCCGATCGCGCGGAAGACCTCCTGCATCGCCGGCGCCCGGCCGAGGATCTCGGCGGCGGGCATCGCGGCGCCGTGGGCGTCCGGAACGCTCGTCGCTTCGGCCGCCGCGCGCCGGATCAGCGCGAGCGCGTGCTCGATGTCGAAGGGCTTCGGCAAATACTCGAATGCCCCGCCCTGGAATGCTGCGACGGCGCTGTCGAGATCCGAGTACGCGGTCATCACGATGACCGGTATCTGCGGATGACGCTCGCGCATCTCACGCAGCAGGGACAGCCCCGATTCACCGGGCATGCGGATGTCCGAGATCAGCACCTGCGGTTGCGTGACCGACAGCGCCTGCAGCGCCTCGTACGCCGACGCGAACGACTGATGCGCGATCGCTTCGCGGGTGAGCACTTTCTCGAGCACCCAGCGGATCGACCGGTCGTCATCGACGATCCAAACGACCGCAGCTTCCGCGGCAGCATCGGACCTCGCGATGGATTCGGGTGTATGGGTCACGTCCACGCCCGAGAGCCTTCAGTCGCGCGCCGCTGCGAGCGGAAGCAGGATCCTGAACACCGTGCGCCCCGGCGCGCTCTCGCACTCGATCGTCCCGCCGTGCTGCGATACGTAGGTCTGGGCAATCGTGAGGCCGAGCCCGCTCCCGCCGTCGCGCCCGGAAACCAGCGGAAAGAAGACACGTTCGCGAAGTTCGGCGGGGATGCCGGGCCCGTTGTCCTCGATCGCGATCGACAGCGCCGTGCGGTGGTGCCGCTTCGCGAGCGTGACACCGCGGGCGACCCTTGTCACGAATCCGATCGCCGGCGCCGGCTGCGCCGCAGCGGACAGCGCCTGCGCGGCGTTGCGCGCGATGTTGAGCGCCGTCTGCACGAGCTGGCCCGGATCGGCGTCGATGTCGGGCAGGCTGGTGTCGAAGTCGCAGACCACCGGAATGGCCGGAAACTCGGCCTGCACGAGCCCTTTCACGCGCACCAGCACCTCGTGCACGTTGGTCCTCCGATACGCAGGCGCGCGATGCGGCGAGAGCAGCCGATCCACGAGTGCGCGCAGGCGATCGGCTTCGGCGATGATCACCTCGGTGTATTCGATGAGCTGCGGGCGGTCGAGCTCGACCTGCAGGAGCTGCGCGGCACCGCGGATGCCGCCGAGCGGATTGCGGATCTCGTGCGCGAGGTTGCGGATCAGCTCGCGATTGACTTCCTGCTGCTCGAGCTGCCGCGCTTCGCGCGCGACCTTCAATTGCTGGTCGATCCGCCTGAATTCGAGCACGAGCGCGGCACCGGGCGCATCGACCGGCGAGGCCGTGCACGCGAGGTGCAGGCGGCTCCTGCCCGGCGGCTCGAGCGCGAGCTCCTGCTCGGCGCAGGGCGCACCCGTCGCCGCCGCGCGTTCGACGAGCTCGTCGAGTCCTGGCGCGCGCCCGAACACGGCATCGAGCGGCTGCCCGCGAAGGCGCGCGACCGACCATTCGAACAGGTTCTCGGCAGCGGGATTCGCCCACACGACGCGGCGCGCCTCGTCGACGACGAGGACCGCCGTCGCGATCAGCTCGAGACCGCGCTCGAGCAGAGCAATCGGACCTTCGTGCGGCAACGGCAGCGGCGGCGGTGACGACGGCGGGACGATTCGCAGCATCAGCCGCCCGCTCCCGCAGGGTCAGCGCGTCCCCGCGATCTCCTTGCGCAATGCATCGATGTTGCGCTGATGCAGGACGACCGCCTGGCGCAGGCGCTCGATGCGCTCGCGGTACTTCTCGGCATCGGTCTTCTCGTCGGCGAGTGGCTGCGGTGCGCCGTTGCCATATTCCTGCTGGGCGGACGCCAGAAGCTTCTGCTCCTTCGCGAGCTCATCGTCGAGGATCTTGCGCCGCATGTCGTCGCGGCTTTTCTGCACGCCGGGCTCGACGCGAGGGAAATCCGCCGGCGATGCCGTCCGCGCGCCCTTCTCGGGCGAGTGCCGCGGAGACTCCTCGACGATGTCGCAGGAGAGCTTGCGCAGTCCCTTCGGCGGTGCGACGTTCGAATAGACGATGTTCCCGTCGGCATCGAGATACTTGCAGATCGCCGCCCGCGCCGGCGCGGCGATCGCGAGGACGGCAGCAAACGTCGCGAGCCAGGCGAGGCACACGAGCTTCGCGTTCGCGCGGGGTTCACGTTGAGCCATCGTCCCGAAGTTTAACCAACCCGACCGTGGCGCGTCTGCCGGCGTGACAGGACGCCGCCTGTGCGCAGGTCGTGCACGGCCGGGCCGGGTCGTGCGCGCTCAGAGACTGAAGTACATGTCGTATTCGATCGGGTGGGTCGTCATGCGGAAGCGCGTCACCTCCTCCATCTTGAGGTCGACGTACGCGTCGAGCATGTCGTCGGTGAAGACGCCACCGCGCGTCAGGAACTCACGATCGCGATCGAGGCTGTCCAGCGCTTCGTCGAGCGACGCGCAGGGATGGGGCACCTTCGCCGCCTCCTCAGGCTCGAGGTCGTAGAGGTTCTTGTCCATCGGGTCGCCCGGATGGATCCGGTTCTGCACGCCGTCGAGCCCCGCCATCAGCATCGCGGAGAACGCGAGGTACGGATTGGCCGTCGGGTCGGGAAAGCGCACTTCGACGCGTCTGCCTTTCGGATTGCTGACGTACGGAATCCGGCAGGAGGCCGAGCGGTTGCGTGCCGAATAGGCGAGGTTGATCGGTGCCTCGAATCCCGGAACGAGACGCTTGTACGAGTTGGTGCCGGGATTGGTGATGGCGTTCAGCGCTTTCGCATGCTTGATGATTCCGCCGATGTAGTAGAGGGCAAACTCCGACAGGCCCGCGTAGCCCTCGCCGGCGAACAGGTTCTTCCCCCCCTTCCACACCGACTGGTGCACGTGCATGCCCGAACCGTTGTCACCGACGATCGGCTTCGGCATGAAGGTCGCGGTCTTTCCGAACGCGTGCGCGGTGTTGTGCACGCAGTACTTGAGAATCTGCAGCCAGTCCGCGCGCTGCACGAGCGGAGCGAAGCGCGTGCCGATCTCGCACTGACCCGCGGTCGCAACCTCGTGGTGGTGCACTTCGACCGGCACGCCCATCTGCTCGAGCGCCGTGCAGATCGCCGATCGGATGTCCTGCAGCGAGTCGACCGGGGGAACCGGGAAGTAGCCGCCCTTGACGCTCGGCCGGTGGCCCATGTTGCCACCCTCGATCCTGTCGCCGCTCGACCACGCCGCCTCGCTCGAGAACACCTTGCAGTAACTGCCCGACATGTCGACCGACCACTCGACCGCATCGAAGATGAAGAACTCGGGCTCGGGCCCGAAGTACGCGACATCGCCGAGACCGGTCGATTTCAGGTAGGCCTCTGCCCGCTTCGCGAGCGACCGCGGGTCGCGCTCGTAGCCCTTTCCGTCCGACGGCTCGATCACGTCGCAGGTGAGGAGCAGTGTCGTGTCCTCGGTGAAGGGATCGAGATTGGCCGTCGCCGGATCGGGCAGGAGGAGCATGTCCGAAGCCTGAATGCCTTTCCACCCGGCGATCGACGAGCCGTCGAAAGCGTGCCCGGACTCGAACTTGTCCGCATCGAACGCCTTGACCGGGACCGAGACGTGCTGCTCCTTGCCGCGCGTGTCGGTAAAGCGCAGGTCGACGAATTTGACTTCCTTGTCCTTGATCAGCGTGAGCACATCGGCGGCGGTCGTCATGCAGAGATCTCCTGATAGTGAATAAAGCGCGGCGCGCGCGATCGCGGCTTCGCCGTGGTTCGGTCCAGCGGTAGCTTAGCGATCAGCGTGCCATCGAGTGATGGCTGTCCAAGTCATTGATTCAAATGGATTCATTCATCCAAACCGGTGGCGCGCCAAGCCGCAATGCACATTTTTGGTGCACACAAATTAGCGCGATTTACAGAATGGTGCAAACATTCGGGCCGGCGCACCCGAGTCGTGCGCCATCGTCGGTCATGGATAGAACAGATAGAGGCGATAGCCCGCCTGACGCGTGGCACTGGCGTCGACGAACAACCTGACCTGCTGCTCGCTGTGACCGGCGAGACCGGTCGGGCGCGCAGCCGCGGGAACGTATTCGTCGGGCGACAATACGCGGCGTACGACCGCCTGATCGGAGGAATCGGTCAGCGTGAGCTCGAGATCGGGCCACGCGACAGGCCGGCCCGCACGGTTTCGAAGCGTCGCCGTCAGCACGAGAAGGCCACGATGGCCCGGATCGGCCTGCAGGTCGGAGCCTTCGATCGACAGCGCTCCCGCGTCGCGGCGGGGGCCGGTCCTGCATTCGAGCGTCCGACACAGCGCGTCCAGCGCGTTCGCTGCCCGCGGCATCCGCGCGACGATGTCGTCGCGAAAGAACGCCGCCGACTGAACGGCAATGCCGGCAACCAGCACGAGGATCGCGAACACGTAGAAGGTGTTGCCGCTGCGCGAGCGGCGCCGCCGCGGACGCAGCGCAGCGCGTGCCGCCGCCAGTTCCGCCACATCGAGTGGCGGTTCGGCCGCCGTAGACTCCCCGACGGTGGAACGCCCCTCCTGCCCCTCCTCCTCGACGTTCTCCTCCGCTTCCTCGTCCGCCTTTTCGTCCGCTTTCTCTGCTGCCTCCTCTTCGGCTTTCTCGTCTGTTTTCTCTTCCGGCTTCGCGTCCTCCCGCTCCGCCTCCGGTGCAGGCTCGAGCGCGCGCGAGTCGCGCAGCGTGACCGTTGCGCGCCCGCGCGCGAGCTCGTCGTCGACTTCGGTCGCCGCCGAAGATGGCGCCGGCGGAGCGAGATCGACGCGATGCGCGGAGGCATCGAACACCGCACGGCAGTGCCCGCAGCGCACCTGCCCCTCGCGCAGCGCAAGCTGCGCCGCGGTCACGCGATAGACGGTCGCGCAGCCGGGGCAGCGGGTAAATTGCGGGTCGCTCACGAATCCCTTCGCTCACGTTCGCCGGCGAGCAGCGTCCAGCCGTCGCAGGCCTCTTCGCGTCGCATCGTAAACCAGCGCGAGTAGGTATCGACGACTTCGCCCGCCTGCGTTTCGAGGATGCCCGCGAGCGCGATGCGGCCACCCCGCCGGCAGCGGCGCGCGAGGAGCGGCGCGAGTACGCGAAGCGGATTGGCGAGGATGTTGGCGACCACGATGTCGAAGCGCGACGGCTGCGATGTGCGCTTGCCGCTGGCGAGGCGGAAGCGCGCCTCGACACCGTTCGCACGCGCGTTGTCGATGCTCGCCTGCACCGCCTGCGCGTCGACGTCGATCCCATCGACGCGCGCGGCGCCGAGCTTCGCCGCCGCGATCGCGAGGATTCCCGACCCACAGCCGTAGTCGAGGACCGTGTCACCAGCCTTCACCGTGCGCGCGAGCCACGCGAGGCACATCCGTGTCGTCGGGTGCGAGCCGGTTCCGAACGCGACGCCCGGATCGAGGACGACGTTGACCGCTCCGGGATCGACCGGGCGGCACCAGCTCGGCACGATCCACAAGCCCGGAGCGGCCTCGATCGGGCTGAACTGCGCACGCGAGGAGGCGACCCAGTCGCGATCGGCGACGTCGACGACCTCGCTCGCGGGCACCGGACGTTCGAGCGCCCGCGCCGCAGCGGCGAGCGCAGTGCCGGGATCGTCGCCGTGGCCGAACAGCGCCACGAGGCGCGACACCGGCCAGAAGCCTCGCTCGCCGGGGACCCCTTCCGCATAGACCGGCGTCTCGCGCGCCGTCCCGGCTTCCGGATCGGCGACGTCGACCGACATCGCCCCCGCGTCGACGAGCGCATCCGACCACGCGTCGGCGTCGTGTGCCGCGATGTCGATGCGCAGCGCACGGTACGTCGGCTGCGGCGTACGGGCCACGCGACTACGCAGCCTGCGCCCGCTGCGCGAGGCGCTCCTCCAGGTAGTGGATCGACGTTCCGCCGCGGAGGAATTTCTCGTCGGCGAGGAGCTCCTGGTGCAGCGGAATGTTGGTCTTGATTCCTCCCACCACCATCTCCGACAACGCGACCCGCATCCGCGCAATCGCCTGCTCGCGAGTGTCCCCGTACGCGACGACCTTGCCGATCATCGAATCGTAATTCGGCGGGACGAAGTAGTTCTGATAGACGTGCGTGTCGACGCGGATGCCGGGACCGCCCGGCGCATGCCACGCCGTGATCCGCCCGGGCGAGGGCACGAAGGTGAACGGGTCCTCGGCGTTGATGCGGCACTCGATCGCGTGTCCGCGGTAGGCGATCTCGCGCTGGCGCAGCCGCAGCTTCTGACCGGCCGCGATGCGAATCTGCTCCTGCACGATGTCGAGGCCGGTGATCATCTCGGTGACCGGGTGCTCGACCTGCACGCGGGTGTTCATTTCTATGAAGAAGAAGTCGGTGCCCTGATAGAGGAATTCGAAGGTTCCGGCACCACGATAGCCGATCTTGCGGCACGCCTCGACGGCGCGGTCGGCGATCCGCGCGAGCACGCGCGGGCTGATTCCCGGCGCCGGAGCCTCCTCGATGATCTTCTGATGGCGGCGCTGCATCGAGCAGTCGCGGTCGAACAGGTGCACGACGTTCTTGTGCGCATCGGCAAGCACCTGGATCTCGATGTGCCGCGGCGCGACGAGGAAGCGCTCCATGTAGACGCTGGGGTTGCCGAAGGCCGCCTGAGCCTCGGACTGCGTGAGATTGACGGCGGGCAGCAGCGCCGCCTCGGTATGGACGACACGCATGCCGCGGCCGCCGCCGCCGCCGGCCGCCTTGATGATCACCGGATAGCCGACCGCCCGCGCGATCTTCACGATTTCACGCGGATCGTCGGGCAGCGCAGCTTCGGAGCCGGGAACGCAGGGCACGCCGGCCTTGGTCATCGTCAGCTTTGCGCTGATCTTGTCGCCCATCAGGCGGATCGTCTCCGGCTTGGGGCCGATGAACACGAACCCCGAGCGCTCGACCTTTTCTGCGAAGTCGGCATTCTCGGACAGGAAGCCATAGCCGGGATGGATCGCCTGCGCGTCGGTCACCTCGGCCGCCGCAATGATCGCCGGAATGTTGAGGTAGCTCTGTGCCGAGGGCGCCGGCCCGATGCATACCGATTCGTCGGCGAGCGCGACGTACTTCGCGTCGCGGTCGGCTTCCGAATGGACGACGACCGTCTTGATGCCGAGTTCGCGACACGCCCGCTGGATGCGCAGAGCGATCTCGCCCCGGTTGGCGATCAGCACCTTGTCGAAGAGCTTGCCGCGCTCGCCCGGCATCGCGGCTACCGGTGCGAGCCGCCTGCCGCGGCTCCCGAAGTGATCGCCCGCTTCGCCACGCGTGCCGCTACTCGAGAACGAAGAGCGGCTGGCCGAATTCCACCGGCTGACCGTTCTCGACGAGGATCTCCTTCACCGTTCCCGCGGCATCGGCCTCGATCTCGTTCATCAGCTTCATCGCCTCGACGATGCAGAGCGTGTCTCCCGACTGGACGGTGTCGCCCACGTTGACGAACGCCTTCGCGCCCGGTGACGCAGATCGATAGAACGTACCCACCATCGGGCTCTTGACGACGTGACCCGAGGGTTCGGGAGCAGGCTCGGGGATCGCGACGCCTGGATGCGGAGCCACGGGGGGCGCGGCGGGCGCCATGGCGCCTTGTGGCGCCATCATCATCGGCTGGCCGTGCGCGACGGCGCGGCTGATCCGCACGCGCTCCTCCCCTTCCTGGATTTCGAGCTCGGCAATCCCCGATGTCTCGACGAGTTCAATCAGTGTCTTGAGCTTGCGTAGATCCATGAGGGGCCCGGCACGTCGGGCGCTCGGCGGGAAAGGCGAAGAGTCTGCCGCGATTCGGCGCAGATGTCCAGCAGATGTCAGCAGAATCGCCGGCGATCGGCACGGATCGTGCCAGAGCTGGATGCCGGGGCCGAGGCGCGGCTCAGGCGGCCGCAAGGAGTTTCGCGACGAGTGCGCTGAACTGCGGCTCCTTCACTGCGCCGAGGTGGCTCCAGGCGACCTCGCCGTGCCGGTCGATGATGATCGTGAACGGCAGCGCACCGACCGAATTGCCAAGCGTCTTCGACAACTCGATTGCTCCGTAACCGCCGATCAGCAGCGGGTAGTTGATTCCGAGTTGACCGGCGAATTCGCGAACCTTAGCGGCTTGATCGACGGCGATGCCGACAAATTGCAGGCCGTTGGCTCCCTGCGCCGCCTGCGTCCGGACAAAGTGGGGCATTTCCTCGCGGCATGGTCCACACCAGGTTGCCCAGAAATTCACCACTACCACCTTGCCGCGCCATTGCGCGAGCGGCTGCTCGCGTCCGGCGAGATCCGGCAGAACGAGGCCCAGGAGCGCCGCCGACGAGCGCCGCCGCATCCGCGACGCCTCGACGGCCGCGTACCCCGCCCCCACACCGGTCACGGCCGCGATCGCACCGCCGATGATGAGAGTCCGCCGTCGCATGGTCCGCCTAGTTGAAAAGACGCTTCGATCGTGGCTCGACGAAGTCGCCGGCCCGCGCGCCGGCCGCCGGGACGGCGATGCGAACCTGTTGCGGATTGGGCGGATAGCAGACGCCTGCGTCGGCGCAGCCCTGCGTCTCGGCGTAGAGCGTCAGCATCTCGCCCGGTGCCGCTGCGTGCTTCAGCGGGACGCGCAGATCGACGATACCGCGGTAGGTGTCGACGTCGCCGAAGAACGCGTCGTGCTTGCGCTTCCCTGGCGGCAGCAATGCACCGGCCGCTGGCACCGGCTCGACGCGAAACGACATCCGGTCGCGGTAGAGGTAGTACCCGTCGGCGATGTCGAAGCGGACCTCGACGGTGTCGGCGTCGAGTGCGCGCGCCGACAGTCTGAACGCGCGGTCGGGTGACAGAAGCTCCGGCCCGGCACCGGGGATCTGGGCGAGCGCGGGCCGCGCGGCGGGGACCGCCAGCACTGCCAACGCCGCCAGCACGATGACGCGCGCCGCGATCGCGAGCCCCGCACGCCGCCGCGCAGGCGAGCCGGCGGGCGCCGGATCAGCCAGGCGTCGGCGCATTGTGTTTCGGCGGGCGCGTTTCGGCGTCGACCCATGCAAAATAGCGCGAATGACCACCGACGACAGGGATCGCAACGATCTCGGGAATGTCATAGGGATGCAGGCGGACGATGGCCGCTTCGACCTCGATAACCAGCGTCGCACGGGTCTTCGCGACGAGCGGAATTTCGCGCGTGGTTTCGGTGCGGCCCTGCCAGTGGTAGATTGACTCGACTGGAGCGCCGATGTTCACGCAGGCCGCCAGGCGTTCGTCGATCAGCGCGCGCGCAATGCGCTCCGCGGTCGGCGCGTCGGGAACGTGGGTGACGACGAGGACCGGAGCGTTCGGCAAGGAGTTTCGATGCGGTTCCTGATTCTGGCGATTGTACTGGCCTTCCCGGTGGCCGACCTGATCGTGACGGTCAGGCTGGCCCGATGGACCGGGGTGCCGCTCTGGATATGGCTGATCGGCTCGGCAATGGCCGGAGTGTATGTGCTCACCAACGAGCGGAACGAGTTCCGGGCGCGAACCCTCGCCGCGTTCCGTGGGCACGAGAACCCGCTGCGCTCGCTCCTCGACAGCGGCAGGCGCGTGCTCGCCGGCCTGTTGCTGATTGCCCCCGGCATCATTTCCGATGGGCTGGCCCTGCTGCTGCTCGCGTTGCCGATCAACCTGCATGGCAGGCTGGAGCCGCAGCCGGTCGCTGCAGGCAGGGCCTCGTCTCGGCACAGCGCCAGCACCGTCGACGGCGACTTCCGCCGGCTCGACTAGCCCCCGCCCATCGCTTGGCCGTCGCGCGGCGGGGCTTGCCTCAGTTTCCGCGTGCCGGCGGCCCGTCGCGCGCGCCGCGGTACGCCCAGACCATCAGCGCGATGCCGATCGCGATCATCGGCAGCGACAGCCACTGCCCCATCGTGAATCCGAGCGCGAGAAAGCCGAGAAAGCTGTCGGGTTGACGCGCGAATTCGGCGATGAAGCGGAACGTGCCATACCCGATGAGGAACAAGCCCGACACCGCGCCGGTCGGGCGCGGCTTCGACGCAAAGCCCCACATGATGATGAACAGCAGCACCCCTTCGAGGCCGAACTCATAGAGTTGAGACGGGTGACGCGGCAGATTGTCGACCTGGGGGAACACCATCGCCCACGGGACATCGGTCGGACGGCCGACGAGTTCGCCGTTAATGAAGTTGCCGAGGCGCCCCGCGGCGAGTCCGAGCGGGATCAGCGGCGCGACGAAGTCGGTCACGTCGAGCCAGCGCCGGCCGCGTGCACGGGCAAAGAACCACAGCGCGATCAGCACGCCAATGAGGCCCCCGTGGAAGCTCATGCCCCCGTGCCACACCTCGAAGATCTCGAGCGGATGCGCGAAGTAGTAGTCGGGCTTGTAGAACAGCACGTAGCCGAGCCGTCCGCCGACGATGACGCCGAACACGCCGAAGAAGAGCATGTCGTCGACGTCGGTGACGCGCCAGCCGCTCGCCGCGCGCGCCTTCGCGCGGCGCCGGCCGAGCACGATGAACAGGATGAAGCCGACGAGGTACATGAGACCGTACCAGCGCACGGCGAGCGGGCCGATGCGAAACGCGACCGGATCGAAGTTCGGGTAGACGAGCATGCGCGTCCATATACCACACCGGCGCGTAACGCACCGCCCGTTGTCGCGCCCGGGGCGCGATGCTATCGTGACCGGTGCGCGGCAACGGCCGCACCTCGAACCGTTTCTCGATCGTCGTTCCGCGTGAGCGCACTCGCGACGGAACCCGCCTCGCTCCCTGGAGAATCCCCGTGTCGTACAACCGCCGCTCGCAACTGATCACGCACGGAGTCGCCCGCTCGCCCAATCGCGCCATGCTGCGCGCCGTCGGCTTCGGCGACGCCGATTTCGACAAGCCGATCATCGGCGTCGCCAACGGGCACAGCACGATGAACCCGTGCAACGCCGGCATCCAGCCGCTCGTCGATCGCGCGATGGTCGCGCTGAAGCAGGCCGGCGCGATGCCGCAGGTGTTCGGCATCCCGACCGTCACCGACGGCATCGGCATGGGCACCGAGGGGATGAAGTACTCGCTGGTGTCGCGCGAGGTGATCGCCGATGCGATCGAGGTCGCCGTCAACGGTCAGCGGATGGATGGCGTGCTGGTGGCAGGCGGTTGCGACAAGAACATGCCCGCGGCGATCATGGCGATGGCGCGGATGAACGTGCCGGGCATTTTCGTCTATGCGGGCACGATCAAGCCGGGGCACTGGAAGGGCCAGGCGCTCACCATCGTCTCGCCGTTCGAGGCGGTCGGCGCGTTCATGGCCGGCAAGATGTCGAAGGAGGACTACGACGGCATCGAGCGCAATGCGTGCCCGGGTGTCGGCGCCTGCGGCGGCATGTACACGGCGAACACGATGTCGTCGTCGTTCGAGGCGCTCGGCATGAGCCTGCTCGGAAGCTCGCAGCTCGCGTCGCCCGATCCCGAGAAGGCCGATTCGGCGGCGCTTTCGGCGACCGTGCTGGTCGAGGCGGTGAAAGCCGACCGGAAGCCGCGCGACATCATCACGAGGAAGTCGATCGAGAACGCCATCTCGCTCGTGATGGCGACCGGCGGCTCGACCAACGCCGTGCTCCACTACCTCGCGATCGCGTCGGCGGCAGGCGTCGAATGGACGATCGACGATTTCGAGCGCATCAGGAAGCGCGTTCCGGCGCTGTGTGACCTCAAGCCTTCCGGACGTTATGTTGCCGTCGACTTCAATGCGGCGGGCGGCGTGCCGCAGGTCCTGCGGATGCTGCTCGACCGCGGCCTCGTGCACGGCGACTGCATGACGATCACCGGCCGCACGCTCGCCGACGAACTCGCGGCGACGCCGCGCGAGCCGCGCGGCGACCAGGACGTGATCCGGCCATTTGAGAAACCGATGTACGCGCATGGACACCTCGCGATCCTGCGCGGCAACCTCGCCCCCGAGGGCTGCGTCGCGAAGATAACCGGCATCAAGCATCTCGCGATCACCGGCCCCGCGCGGGTGTTCGATTCCGAACCCCAGTGTCTCGAAGCGATTCTCGCCGGGAAAATCCGCGCGGGAGACGTCATCGTCATCCGCTACGAAGGCCCGAAAGGCGGCCCGGGGATGCAGGAGATGCTCGCGCCCACGTCCGCATTGATCGGGCAGGGCCTCGGCGATTCGGTCGGGCTGATCACCGATGGCCGCTTCTCGGGAGGAACGTGGGGGCATGTCGTCGGTCACGTCGCACCGGAGGCGCAGGTCGGTGGCACGATCGCGCTGATCGAGGAAGGCGATTCGATCACCATCGACGCCAACCGGCTCGCGATCGAGCTCGACGTCGACGATGCGACGCTCGCCGCGCGCCGCGCGCGCTGGCGGCCGCCCGAGCCGCGCTATACGCAGGGCGTGCTCGCCA
>Ga0134126_10008340_pt1 | contig 13036 bp, 12 predicted proteins | sample KB31752_FD_96881 | JGI IMG/M metagenome (GOLD analysis project Ga0134126, IMG submission 96881) | Terrestrial soil microbial communities with excess Nitrogen fertilizer from Kellogg Biological Station, Michigan, USA - KB3-175-2 | ecosystem: Environmental > Terrestrial > Soil > Unclassified ...
AGGGCCATCAGCGAGCTGCTGCAGTCCTGGGGATGGCGGACCGTGACCTTCGGCACCGCCGCTGAGTACGTCGCCTATATAAAACCCGATCTACCCGCATGCCTGATCCTCGATCTCGAGCTGCCCGACATCAACGGGCTCGAGTTCCAGGAGCAGCTCTCCCGTGACGTCCATCCTCCGATCGTCTTCCTAACGGGTCACGGCGACATTTCCTCGTCCGTCCGAGCCATCAAAGGCGGCGCTGTCAACTTTCTGATCAAGCCGGTTCCGGAGGACGAGCTCGTGCCGACGGTCCGCGCCGCCATCGACCGGGACTACATTCAACGATCCGCCCGGGCAGAGCAGGCCGGGCTCTGTCGCCGCCTGGCGACCCTCACACCCAGGGAACGTGAGGTGTTACCGCTCGTGGTCAGTGGCCTTCTGAACAAACAGGCGGCCGCGGAGCTCGGTATCAGCGAGATCACACTGCAGATTCACCGCAGCAAGGTGATGCAGAAGATGCAGGCCGCGTCGCTCGCCGACCTTGTGCGGATCGCAGACAAGCTGCAGATCCCAGTGACCCATTCCAGATATCGGGCATAGGCCCGCAAGGGCGACGTGGACCAAAGCCGAGTGCCCGGCTCGAGAGAGCACCGCAGGTTCAACGCACAGCACTCCAGGGCAAGCGGTTGCGTGGCCCGACGCGCACCATGGGCGACGTGCCTTCCCATGGACAAACAGCGGAACGTCGAGCGGCTACCCGGCGCCCATTCTCTCTGATCCGTACGAGCTGCGCGGCCCCGATCCTGGCCTCTCTGACCGGATGTCAGGTCGCCGTTCTTTCGCCCGCCGGCCCGGTCGCCGCGGGAGACCGCATGGTCATGCTCGACTCGCTGGCGATCATGCTGGTCATCGTGATCCCGACAATAGCGGCGACGCTCGCCGTAGCGTGGTGGTTTCGCTCTTCGAACGCGCGCGCGCGCTATCGCCCGGCGTTTGCCTACTCCGGCCGCCTGGAGCTCATCGTCTGGTCCATTCCCGCGCTCGTCATCTTCTTCCTGGGAGGCGTCGCCTGGATCAGCGCGCACCAGCTGGATCCCGCGCGACCTCTTCCCACGGAGGTTGCGCCGCTCGAGGTGCAAGTGGTCTCTCTCGATTGGAAGTGGCTCTTTATCTACCCCGATCAATCGATCGCCAGCGTCAACCGGCTCGTGGTCCCGGTCGGCGTGCCGTTTCGCCTGCGAATCACGTCGGCGAGCGTCTACAACGTCTTCTTCGTCCCACGGCTCGGCAGCGAGATCTACGCGATGTATGGCATGACGACCCGGCTCAATCTGGAAGCCGACCAGCCCGGCGTGTACCCCGGCCTCTCCGCCCACTTCAGCGGCGACGGCTTTCCCGGCATGGCATTCGATGTCGATGCCGTGCAGCCCGCCCAGTTCGCCCGCTGGGTGGCAGGGGCGCGCACCGCCGGGCCGCCGCTCGACGCTCGGTCCTACCATGACCTCCTGCGGCAGAGCGAGAACGTGAAGCCATACACCTATGGCGCGGTCGCACCCGGACTCTTCGATTCCATCGTTCGCGGCCAGCAGCCTCCGGGACCCGGGCCGGCGGCGACGACAATAACTACCGCAACGCCCAAGGAGCCGCCGCATCATGTGGGGTAAGCTCAGTTGGCAAGCCATCCCCTTCCATGAGCCGATCGCCCTCGTCGCCGGCGGACTCGTGTTCGCTGCGCTCGGCGTAATCCTCACCTGGATAGCGCTGAAGGGTTACATGCCCTACCTCTGGCGGGAGTGGATCACGAGCGTCGATCACAAGCGCATCGGCATCATGTACGTCGTGTTGGCGCTCGTGATGCTGCTGCGCGGATTCTCCGATGCCCTGATGATGCGGGCACAGCAGGCGGTCGCCTTTCATGCCCCGGGCTTTCTGCCCCCCGCCCACTACGATCAGATCTTCACGGCGCACGGAACGATCATGATCTTCTTCGTCGCCATGCCGTTCGTGATCGGACTCATGAACTTCGTCGTGCCGCTGCAGCTCGGAGTTCGCGACGTCGCCTTCCCGACGTTGAACTCGGTCGGCTTCTGGCTCACGGCGGCCGGCGCTTTGCTCGTCAACCTCTCACTGGTCGTGGGTGAGTTCGCCCGCACCGGCTGGCTCGCATTCCCGCCGTTGTCCGAGATCACCTACTCGCCGGGCGTCGGGGTGGACTACTACCTGTGGGCACTGCAGGTCTCCGGAATCGGCACGCTAATGACCGGTATCAACATGGTGACGACGATTCTGAAGGTCCGTGCGCCCGGCATGAGCTATATGCGCATGCCCATATTCTGTTGGACCTCCCTCGCCTCCAGCCTGCTCATCGTAGCGGCCTTTCCCGTCCTGACAGCCACGCTCGGAATGTTGCTGCTCGACCGGTATCTGGGATTCCATTTCTTTACCAACCTGGCCGGCGGCAACTCCATGATGTTCATGAACCTCATATGGGCGTGGGGCCATCCCGAGGTCTACATCCTCGCGTTGCCTGCGTTCGGTGTGTTCTCGGAAGTCGTTCCGACCTTATCCGGCAAGGCGCTTTTCGGCCGACGCTCGATGGTCGTCGCCACTCTCGCAATCTGCGTCCTTTCATTCACCGTATGGCTGCATCATTTCTTCACGATGGGTGCGGGCGGCGACGTGAACGGTTTCTTCGGAATCGCAAGCATGATCATCGCCGTACCGACCGGCGTGAAGGTCTTCAACTGGCTCTTCACGATGTACGGCGGCCGCATCCGCTACGACTCTCCCATGCTCTGGTCGATCGGCTTCATGGTGACCTTCGTCATCGGCGGGATGACCGGCGTTCTGCTCGCCTCGCCCGCCGCGGACTTCCTGCTGCACAACAGTCTGTTTCTGGTGGCGCACTTCCACAACGTCATCATCGGGGCCGTCCTCTTCGGCGGCTTCGCCGGCTACACCTATTGGTTTCCGAAGGCGTTCGGTTTCCGCCTGAACGAGGCTCTCGGTAAGGCGGCGTTCTGGTGCTGGTTCGTCGGCTTCTACGTCGCCTTCGGGCCGCTGTACGTACTCGGACTCGAGGGTATGACGCGACGCATGCAGCATTATGACCGCCCCGAGTGGCATCCGTGGATACTGGTCGCTGGCGTGGGCGCGCTCATCATTCTCTGCGGCATCGCACTGCAGATTGCGCAGCTGGTGGTCTCCATTCGCAACCGCGCGCAACTGCGGGACGAGACGGGCGATCCGTGGGACGGACGCTCTCTCGAGTGGGCCACCGCGTCCCCGCCGCCCGCGTTCAACTTCGCGGTGCTGCCGCGGGTCACGGGCCCCGAGCCCTTGTGGGACCTCAAGTGCCGGGCACGTGAGCTCGGCCGCCTCGTGACCGCGGAGCCTCCTTACGAGCCGATCGAGATGCCGCGCAACTCCGCGACCGGCTTCGTTACCGCATTCCTCGCCGTGGTGACCGGCTTCTCGCTCATCTGGCACATCTGGTGGCTGGTGATCGTCGGGCTGGCGGGCGCGTATCTCACCTTCGTGGTGTTCGCATGGCGCGACCTGGTGGAAATCATCGTTCCCGCGGACGAAGTCGCAGAGCTCGATCGCGCCAACCGCGCCGCGCGCGCAGCAGTCCTGGCGTCGGGGTATCCTCGATGAATACCGAGGCGCTGCGCGCACCGCCGACTGCCTATCCGCGCCACGATACAGCGAAGGAGGTTGCAGCCTTCGAGGTCACCGGTCACGGCATCGGCGGCCCTGCGCCCAAACGCATCATCGTTGGCTACGGGTTCTGGATTTTCCTGCTCTCGGACGTCATCCTCTTCTCAGCGGTCTTCGCCGCCTACGCGGTACTCTTCAAGAACACGGCTGGAGGGCCCTCGGCGCGGCAACTGTTCGATTTGCGCAGCGTCGCCGTGGAGACCGGCTGCCTGCTCGCCTCCACATTCGCGTGTGCAATGGCGGGCGTCGCGGTTTCCGAGCGGAGCATGAAGTGGACGCAGCTCGCCCTTCTCGTAACGGGTCTTCTCGGCGTGAGCTTCGTGTTCCTCGAAGCCCACGAATTCACCGGTTTCATCGCCCGGGGCGCCGGGCCGACGCGCAGCGCTTTTCTCTCTTCCTTCTTTACGCTGGTGGGCTGCCACGGCGCACATGTCACCGCCGGCCTGATCTGGCTGGGCACGATGATGGCGCAGTTTCGCGCCAAAGGCTTTCGCGAGGATATCCGCTTGCGATTCCTATGCTTTACCCTCTTCTGGCACGCACTCGACATCATCTGGGTCGCGATCTTCAGCCTCGTCTATCTCGTGGGTACACTACCTCCGCAAATGCTGCCATGAACATGAACGACAATTACCCGGCTGGCTCGCACGTCGGCGAAGATCACCCTGTCGGAAGCGTCAGCGCCGGACGCTCTCTGCACCAAGAGATCGGCGGATATCTTGTCGGCCTGGCCCTCGCCGTGGGACTCACCGCTGTCTCCTTCTGGGCAACGGGCACTCGGTCCATCTACGGACCGGGCATCGCCCTCGCCCTCCTGGTGCTCGCCGTTGCCCAAATGGGCATCCACCTCATCTTTTTCCTGCACATCACCACGGCGCCTGACAACTCGAACAATGTCCTCGCCCTTGCCTTCGGCGTGCTCATCGTGTGCCTGATCGTTTTCGGGTCCGTATGGGTGATGAATCATCTGAATCACGGAATGGCGTCGATGAGCGGTATGGCACACGGATACCCGGTGCGCTCATGACGCCTGCTCCGCCGTCCGGAGCGTGAACGCGACAGTTGCGCCGCGCGCCGCGCTGTTGGCCGTCCAGAGACGGCCTCCATGAGATTCTATGATGGAACGGCTGATGGCAAGCCCCAGACCCATCCCACTCTGCTTGGTCGTGAAGAACGGCTCGAAAGCCCGCTCCGCGTCCTCGAAACCTGTGCCGGTATCGCGGATCTCAACGCGGATCGCGTCCGGGCCGTCGCGGCACGATCGGACGTCGAGGCCCCGTACACCATCGAACACCCCATCCATGGCCTCCACTCCATTGCGGATGAGATTCACGAGCACCTGCTGAACCTGCACGCGATCGAGCGCGGCCGGCGGCAGGTTCGGGTCGAGATCCGTCTTTACGCGGACATCCTTCCGTGCGAGCTCGTCAGCCATCATCCGGCAGACTTCACCGATCAGGCGATTGACGTTTTCGAGCGACCTGGCGAGGGGCGCACGGCGGAACAGCGCTCGTACGCGACTGATGATCTCCGAAGCGGAATTGGCATCGTTGGTGATCCGCTCAGCCGTGATTTTCGCGCGCTCGATATTCGGCGGGTCGGCGGACAACCAACGGCGGCATGCGCTGGAATTCGCGACGACGGCGGCCAGCGGCTGATTGACCTCATGGGCTATCGAGGCAGACAGCTCGGCCAGACTCGCGGCCTGAATCGCCCGCGCCAGCTGATCGGAGGCGCGCCGCAACGCCTCTTCGGCACGCACCTGATCGTCAATGTCGTGAGAGAGACCGAACCACTGGACGATGCGCCCGTTCTCGTCACGCATCGGCTCCGCGCGCCCCGACATCCAGCGATAGACGCCATCGGCCCGGCGCAACCGGTACTGCATCGCGAAAGGCTCGCCCGTGGCCAGACAGCCGGTAAAAACGTCCCACACGGCGTCGACGTCATCCGGATGGAAGATGGCATCGAACACCGCTTGCAACTCGTTCTGCTCCCCGAGGTCTCGGCCCAGAAAGTCGGCCATGTGTCTGTTGGCGAGAGTGGTGGTACCTTCCGGGCTCACACGCCAGAGGTGACTCGGCATCATATCAACCAGCACGGAGAGCTCACGCTCGCGCGCGCGCAGGGTTTCCTGTGCGCGCACCTCCTCGTCGATGTCCAGGGACACTCCGTACCATTGCACGATCGTTCCGTCCCGATCACGCCACGGCTCGATCCTGCACTGCGCCCACTTGTACGCACCGTCCTTCTCGCGCCAGCGAAACCGCGTCACGCCGCCGCGACCGGCTTCGAAGCACTCCCCCAAGGTACGCTGCACGACGGGGGCGTCCTCGGGATGGACGAGCTCCTGCACGAAGTTCCCGATGTGCGTCTCGCCGAGAGCATCGAAGTCGGGGATGACGGATCGGAGATAGTCCTGATATCGCTTGTTGAAATACAACGACCCGTCGATGGACGATGCACACCAGATGCGAACGGGCACGGCGTCGATCATCCGTTGAAGTTGCCGCTCGCTGCGCCGCAGCGCTTCTTCGGCACGCATCTGATCCTCTATGTCGTGGCAGACACCGTACCAATGAACGATGCGCCCGGCCTCATCCCGCATCGCCTCCGCACGGCTGGACATCCAGCGATAGACGCCGTCGGCCCGGCGCAGGCGATAGCGCGAGGCGAAACCCTCTCCCGTGCCGAGACAGTGGGTGAGGGTATCCTTGAAGCACATGGCATCCTCGGGATGGATCTCCTGGATGAATGCCTCGAGCCGGGTCATGCCCGCTCCGTCCAGGTCGGTCACGTTCCGCCCGAGAAAATCGACCATGCGTCGATTGAAGAAGACCGGTTCCCCGGACGGGGCCAACTGCCAAAGGTGTTCCGGGACGATGTCCACGAGTTGCGAGAGGTCCCGTGCCCGCTCGAGCAGCGCTTCCATGGATGCCTTGCCAACGTCGATATCAATCACGGCGACCCATCACCCAATCGCACGATCTTCCCCTGTCAATGGCGGTCGTACCGCACGCTCAGCCCAGGTACGGGTTGTGCTTACCCGATGCAGCTATGCCAGCCGGTGCGCGCGCAGCCAAATCTTAATCCAGCCATGTTTCCGCCGCACCTGTCTGCAGCTCACGCCAGAGCCGCCGCAATGGCCTCGATCAATGCCGCCGGATCGATGGGCTTGCGAAAGAGGCGTCGATAGCTCGATTTCGAGACGCGACTGAGATCAACGTCGCTGCAGGCCGTGATCAGGATGACGGGCAGCTCGGGGCGCTTGATGTTCACCTGCTGCAGCACTTCGATACCACCCATACCGGGCATCCGGATGTCGCAAATCAGGATATCGATCCCGTTCATCGCCTCGGTCTGGAGAAACATCTCGCTCGAACTGAAGAGGCGCGCGCGATACCCCGCGGACTCCAGCAGGTTGCCTACCGACTCCAGAACTCTACGGTCGTCATCCAAAACTCCTATGATGAAGGCGTGCTCGTCGGTATTCATTGCACCGAGTATACGCGGCGTAACGATGGATTTTGTGAACGTCCGCGTTCAGCCACATCAAAACGACGTAATGGAAACCCATGATGGCAAAGCTCGAGAATCAGGAGTAGCGCAGTCTCAGCCGCACGTCTGCCGTCACGGGGCCCGTGCGCCGGACGGCACGCCCGAGCGCGCCCCCGGCCGCGGGCCACTCGAGCGGGCCGCCTGATGGAGTGCTACGACGCAGGCAACAGAACGGGCGCGCCTTTTTTCTTCAGGAAGACCACGACGAATTTCGCCGGCTTGGTCCTGCTTGCGTTGCGTCCTACGGTATGCACGTCGTTTGGGCCTTCGTAGAAGGTCTGACCTCGGGTCAGGGTGACTTCCTTGCCGCCCTTCAGCTTCATGACGATCGACCCTTCCAGGACGTAGACGAGCGCATACGCATCGTGCCGGTGAACCGGATCGACGGAACCTGGTGGATACTCGACGCTGACCATCAGCAATTCCCTGCCGGGCAGTTCCGCGACATCCTTCTGCATCAGCCGGGTTACCACCGCGTGCGGTGCGGCGCACGCGACCTGCGCGAACTGCGCGCCGCATGCAAGCACCAGCGATACTCCAAGCATTCGGATGGACGACATGGTTACCTCACCAATCCTGATGCGGACGACCGGTGGGCCCAGGCTTCGTACCGTGTGTTTCCGAGCCGCGCCTCGCGGCCGGTGACCAACGAGTCTTCGCCGAGCTCCGTGCCGAAATAGCGAGCGTGACGGTCCGCGACGACTTTGCGGCTGTCTTCCTTGAAACTCAGCACATGGGTGATGAATTCGTCGAACAGGAAGCGCTCGGGGCCACCCACTTCGACGATGCCGTTCACCGGCGAGCCGAGTGCAAGCTCCGCAAGGACGGACACGACGTCCTCGGAGAACACCGGCTGGATCAGGGCGGCGGCCGGCACACGGACCAGATCTCCTTCCGTGGCTCCGTCGGCGATGTAGCCGCCGAACTCGAAGAACTGTGTCGAGCGAAGGATCGTATACGGCGTAGCCGAGGCCTTGATCAGACCCTCCTGCGCCACCTTGGCACGCAGGTATCCGCTGTCGGGCAGACGATCAGCGCCGACGATGGACAGCGCGACGTGGTGACGGACGCCGGCGGCGCGTTCGGCGGCCAGCAAGTTGCGGCTCGATGTCTGGAAGAAGTGCATGACTGCCTCATCTTCGAATGACGGCGAATTGGTGACGTCCACCACCACTTGAGCCCCCGTGACCGCTTCAGCCAGGCCTTCGCCGGTCAGAGCGTTGACGCCGGTCCGCGGCGCAGCCGCGATCACAGCCTGGCCTCGTCGGCGAAGAAGGGCAACGAGATTCGAGCCGATGAGGCCCGTACCGCCAATTACTACGATCTTCATGTGACAACTCCCGTGGTCTGTCCGAAGTCAGGACATTAGTCGACAGTCAATCCGGTGTGCTTGAACCAGAGTGATCTTCCTTGCACCTTTTCATTTCCGCGGGACTGCGCCGCCGAGGAATGGCGCGGCTCGTGCCGGCGAACGAGCGCCCAGGGTCGCAGCCAATGCATCAGGCGCTCCACCTGGTAGCTCCTCTCCCGGCCATGCAGGCACCACTCGCAGAAGTGCTCGCAGTTGTTCCTGAGAAGATGGTATTGATCCTCCCCGAGGCGCGAACGGGCCCGATCGACAACTTCCGGCCCGCTGAATCGGGCCTGCGGGCCCGACCTCACCCAGATGCGGCGCCCCCGGCTGAAGTAATCGAGAGAAACCTCTTCCACCGGTCCCCGGGGCAGGAACCTGGAAAGGGCGCCGCTATGGATGACCTTGCCCGCACCCAGATAGATGCCGTGATGGACATAGCCGATCCGCGGGGTGACGAGATGTGTACCAACTGGGGGCTCCTCATCGTCGGCCAGGGGATGTTCGCAGCCATCGCCATTGCGCCTCGCCCCGGATGTCATTGCGGAACCGCACCGCTCGAGCCCTCGTCGATTTCCGTGCTCGTGCGACGCCATTTCCCCGGGCTCATTCCAACCGCCCGGCGGAAGGAACGGTTCAGGTGCGACTGGTCGGCAAAGCCGCAGGAGAGCGCGATTTCGGTGAGCTGCCTGTCCGTCGTGATCATCATGGCTTTCGCGTGCTCCACCCGCCGCCGGGTGACGTACGCCATCGGCGAGATGCCGAGACTTCGCTTGAAAGCGCGGGAAAAATGACTCTTGCTGAAGGAAACGAGCGCTGCCAGCTCGCTGGTGGATATTTTCGAACCGAGGTTCTCCTCGACGTGGGCCAGTGCCCTCCTCGCCTGCCAGCGAGCGAGTCCTCCCGGCTGAAAGCCGCTCAGCACTGCGAACGGATTCGCGCTTGAGTCCTGTCCGTGTGAACCCAACAGCGCCGACACATCATTGAGGCAACGCAAGGCCGCTTGGCGATCGCTTTCCAGGCAACTCATCGCCCGCCGTACGAGGACAATCAACCTGTCAGTGGAGAGCGCCGCCGATCGCGCCGCGCGGTTCACCTCGCGTGCGGCAGCCCGAGGCTCCGTTTCACCACCGCGCCGCACGATGCCTGCGTCCATTTCCCGGTAAGCAATCTCCTGTCTCATTGCCCTTCTCCGCTGTGGAATACCGACTGCAATGTGAGCGATTACGCCAGAAGTGTTGCCATGCGCTCCATAGCAACTTTCCATTAAAGGCCTCCCATTAAGGGGTTTCCATTAGACGGCCTGCCAATTGCGGAGCGAACATCGAGTTGCAAGCGGGCTGGCGACGCCGGGACTCCAACGCCGGAATGGGCCTCGAGAAAGAAATCCATGAACGAGCGGATCTTCGACGGCACGTACCGGCGGCTGACATAGACCATGTAGAGCTCCGGCTGCCGGAGCGGATAATCCGTCAGCACCGGCATCAGGACGTCCTTGAAGGATGGGTCCTCGAACAGAATCGCCGGAAGGGCCGCGAGTCCCAGTCCGGCGGCGACCGCATTCGGTACCCCCGCCATGGAACGGCACCGCAACACGATTCTGGCCGGCGCAGCAGTCTCTTCCTGCACGAATTTCCATGAATGCATGCCGCCCACCGCGACGCAGTCGTGACCGGCAAGATCACCGGGAGACCGCGGCACGCCCTTGCGCTTCAGATACTCACGAGACGCGCCGAGCAGAAACGGAACTGGTCGAACCCGTCGGGCGATGAGGCCTGCGGGAAGGGCCTCCGGGTTCGGAGTGCTGGCGGCCGTCACGCGCAGAGCGAGGTCATAACCCCCTTCGACGAGATCGACGAAGCGGTCGTCGAAAGAGAGATCCAGCACGACCTGCGGATAACGGTCTCGATACCGCGCGAGCAGATTCGCCAGGCGCTGGCTCGCGAACCAGCTCGGGCACGTCACCCGTAGCGTGCCGGAAGGATTGGCGCCGAGCGAGCCGAGCTCGATCTCGGTGTCCTCGAGATCGCGGAGGATCGACTTGCATTTTTCGAAATAGACCCTGCCGGGCTCCGTAAGGCTCAGTGAGCGGTTATTGCGGTTGAGGAGGCGGACTCCGAGCCGCTGCTCGACGTGCATCACGTGCTTGCTCGCCATGGCGGTGGACATGTCCATCCGCTCCGCGGCCCCCACGAAGCTGCGCGACTCCACGACCTGTCGGAAGACTTTGAGGCTGGTGAGTGTATCCACGGCAATGCCTCACGACAGGTGGAGCTTGACCCAAGAGAGGTATCGCTCCAGCCATGTGGATACGCGTCCACCGACGACGCTGTCGGCGAAATGTCCATGACGATCGAAAGTCCCATCCTGGACATGGAAGAGCAGCTCCGGCTGGCCCAGTGTCGGCATATCGAGGCTTCCGAGAATGGCCCGCAATTGCTGCTGCGCCGCCGCCGTGCCCGTGTGGCTGGTCGATGCTCCCATGATGCCGGCCGGCTTGCCCGCCCAGACGCCCCGCCCGTAAGGGCGTGAGCCGTGGTCGAGGGCATTCTTCAGCACGCCGGGTAGCCCGCGGTTGTACTCCGGAGTGACGAAGATCACCCCGTGAGCCGCTGCGATCTGCTGTTTCAGGCGCAAGACTTCGGCAGCGGGATCCGGATCATCGTCCTGGTTGTAGAGCGGCAGATCGCCGATCTCGATCGACCGAAAGGACATCTGTCGCGGCGCAAGCGTCGCGATTGCGTGCGCGAGCCTGCGGTTGATGGACTCGCGCCTCAGGCTGCCGACGATCATGGCAACTTTCACCTCACTCATTCCGGTTCTCCTGTTGAAAGTGTCTGCGATTCGACTGAGACCTCCGGCTCGCCCGAACCCTCAGGGGTATCCGCAGCCCTGGCGGCGAGCAGTCTCGAAGTGAGGATGCGCACGATGATCACGATCGGCACCGCGACGGCGAAAAAGAGGGAAACGGCCTGACAACACCCGTCGGCGGCAAGCGCCAGCGTCTGCCGATCGAAGGCCTGGACGGCCATCACGAGGGCTCCGGCGCCCTGCGCGACCGCTGATCCGCCCGCGGCGATTGCCTCGCGCGCCTGCGCCAGATAGCTCGAAAGATGAGGGTTGCCCGCGCTCAAGTGGCCGATCAGAACGGTACTGGCGCCCGCATCGAGCCGATGCGCCAGCGTCTGGATCCATGCGATACCGATCAACCCGCCCAACTGCCGCGCAAAATTGAAGAAGCCGCACGCAGCGCAGGTGTCGCGCGGCGGGACCGGTAGTAGCGTGAGCAGGGCGAGCGGCAGGAACAGCCCTCCGATCGCGAGCCCGCGCAGAGAGATTCTCAGGGCGAGCGCGCCGAAGGAGACGCCGGGCGGCAACGCGGCCGTGAGCCACATCGCGGACGCGAAAAGCACCAGACCTACCCCCACGAATGCGAACATCGGCACGCGCATGCGCGCAATGCACCAGGCAACTCCGAACATCACAGGGATGGCACACAACGCGGAGGGCGCGAGAAGCAGTCCTGCCTGGGAAATCGGATAGCCCAGTACGTCTGCGGGAATCAGCGCGATCACGGCGTTGCTGCCGAACAAGGCAATGCCGGCGACGATCCCTACGAAAGTGCCAAAGGAGAAATCCGCCAGCCGGAACGGGTGATACCTGAAACTGCCGCGCGACGCTCCGGATTCCAATACGATGAAAATCGCGAGAGCCGCGGAACAAGCCGTCAGACACTCGGCAATGCCGAGGGAGCCGAACCAGTCGTAACGCTCACCGCGTTGCAGCACGAAGACGCCGCATGAGACCGCAACCACCAGACAAAGCGTCCGCGCCGTAATGAATGGCGCACTCTTGCTCCTGCCGCCGAGGGAGATACGCGCACCCGGAAGCAGCATGGTCCCGCAGCCGGCGAGCCCGGCGGCAGACATTACGACCCAAGGCCAGCCGATACCCTCGGCGGTCAGCCCCAGGAATGCGGGAATCAGCATCGCCGGGATCACGACGGCTGCGAGCGCAAACACCGCCTGTACCAGAGGCTGCCGCTGGAGCGCGAAGCTCTTGAGCAGAGCGGCCTGACCGACCGCGATGGCCACGCCTCCCGCGGCTCCCTGGATGCTCTGCGACACGAGGAAGACCGGGTATGAATGCAGCAGGCCCGCGGCGATATCCGTTATTGCGAGCAGCGTCCCGCAGCCCAGGAGTGCCGTGCGATCTCCCCAACGGTTGCGCGCATGATCCGCGAAAAGAAAGCCCAGCAGCTTGCAGATGAAATACATCACTCCGATTTGCGCGACGCCATCGGCCGAAACGCTGAGCCCGCCCATCAGATAAGGCCGTGTGACCGAAGCCAGCGCACTGTTTATCGCATCGGCCAGCACGATCAGGCTCACTGCCGCAAGGAGAATTTCCGCGCTGCCCTCGCGA
>Ga0134126_10008341_pt1 | contig 13035 bp, 9 predicted proteins | sample KB31752_FD_96881 | JGI IMG/M metagenome (GOLD analysis project Ga0134126, IMG submission 96881) | Terrestrial soil microbial communities with excess Nitrogen fertilizer from Kellogg Biological Station, Michigan, USA - KB3-175-2 | ecosystem: Environmental > Terrestrial > Soil > Unclassified ...
AAGGCCGAAGCGGCGCGAGAGAGTGACCGCCTCCGTTCTGTATTGCTGGACTCCATGACGCACGAATTCCGTACTCCCCTTACGTCTATCAAGGCATCGGCCGAGACACTCCTCTCGGACGCCGAGTTGGAGAAATCGGAGCGCAAGGACTTGCTAACAGTTATTAATGAAGAGAGCGACAGACTTAATCGGCTCATCGGGGAAGCGGCGGAAGTAGCGCAGTTGGATGCACATCAACTCGAACTTCACTTGCAACTGCATAACATTCATGAGGCCGCGGAAGCCGCCATCGCCAAGTTACAACACGAGCTTCAGCCCTATACCGTGCAGTCGAGCATTCCGGAGGACCTGCCTCTGGTCCGAATGGATGTTGCTCGCATCACCGAAGTACTCGTACACCTTCTCGATAACGCCAGCAAATACTCCGCGCCAGGCACGATTATTCAGATCACCGCCGAACATCGCGATGGGGAAATTGTTACCAGCATCGCCGACCATGGACCCGGAATTGACGAGATAGAGCAACCGATGATCTTTGAGAAATTCTATCGCGGCCGGGATCAGCGCATGCTTATCCAGGGCACGGGTATGGGGCTCGCCATTGCCAAGGCCATCGTTGAACTGCACGGCGGCGCGATTGGGGTCACCAGCCAACTCGGCCGTGGGTCACTGTTTTACTTTTCTCTTCCAGTCGCCTAAGTACTGCGCACCCTCAACTTTCTAGCCGTATAACTCAAGTTATAACTTCACCGAGTAGAACCGGGAGGCAGTACTGTACCTGGACCAACGGGTGATTTATCGCCGTAGGTGATGGTAGAGACCCTAAGCGGATTTTAATTATTGAATAGATAAGTTCTGGAAATGGAATCCTAGCCCTCGTCATCCGGTGGACCGGCGGCACCCGCCAGATCCTGCGGCTTGATCTTTTCGGTATTAAAGCGGGCCGCCCGCTCGCGCATGGTCTTCAGTACTTCCTCCAACTCAGGAAGTTCGCCTTTAATCCAGCGCAGCGGGTTGATGCGCGCCACCACAAAAGAACGCAGATAGGGACTGACCAGCCCCCGTTCCTTCAGCCTTTTGACCACGGCGGCTACTTTGTCCTCAAGGTCGAGCACCAGGGTTGCGTGCTTCTCGTGAACCTTGATGGCGGCGCGCAGTGGGTCATCCGTTAGCGCCTCAAGCCGCCGCAGAATAGAGTGGTAAGCACCGCCGCCGAAGCGCGGACGACGCTCGTAACACACGCCCAGAGTTACCAGCGCGGCTTCGTCCAGATAAAAGGCAAACTGCGATTCCGGGCGGGAGGCGTCTTCTTCCAGCAGGCCGCGGTAGATGCGGATCACTTCCAGCGAACGTTCTTTCAGGTTGTGCGCCTTTTCGGTGTTCAGCGCCAGGATCTGCCAGGCTACCTCCGCCTCGGCCACGATTAGAACCGCGATGGCCCTGGCGCCCAGGCGGCGCATCGCCTCCAGGCGATGACGACCGTTGGGGGTCCAGAACCCGGCCCCGCCTGGCGCGACCACCGCGATCACCGGATCAAGAAAATAGCCGGTCCTGTTGATGACGTCGGCCAGGCGCTTGTGATGGGCGTCGGAGAGGTCGCGCTGAAAGGGCGTAGGCTCGATGGCGCCGATGGGCAGAATGGCAAGCAACACCGGATGCCCGCCCAGCGGCTCCTTATAGATCCCCGCCACCGAGCCTCCGGCTTTCTCCACCGCTTGGGCGGCGCTGCCGGCTGCTCCTTCCAGTTTGTCCAGGCGGCACTCGCCGGCCGTCAAACCTTTGGTGCCGGGCTTGGCCTTGCGCGGACGCCGCCGCGCCGGTGCACGCTTGACCATGCCCACGATTCTACTTGAGTGCGCAAGGCACCAGCAGATTCGCCGCCTTGGCCGCCGGCTGATATTCTCTTGTATCCCCGGCAGTGGGACCCATTATGAGCGAACTTGTACAACTGACCCGGCAAGGTAGTGTCGCCATCATCACCATAAACAACCCGCCGGTAAATGCGTTAAGCCCGGGGGTCATTGAGGGCCTGGCGGAGGCATTGCGGGAGGCGCAAGCTGATGCCGGGGTCAACGCGGTGGTCGTGGTCGGCGGCGGACGCACCTTCGTGGCGGGAGCCGATATCAAAGAATTTCAGCGGATCACCTCGGGCGAGGCGCCGCGCACCGACGGCCTGCTTAGGCTGCTTCCGGCTATCGAAAGCTGCCCCAAGCCGGTAGTGATGGCCATTCATGGCAATGCCTTTGGTGGCGGGCTGGAACTGGCGCTGGCGGGTGATTACCGTGTGGCAGCTGCGGATGCCCAGATAGGCCAGCCCGAGGTCAAGCTGGGCTTGATTCCCGGGGCGGGCGGCACCCAGCGCCTGCCGCGGCTGGCGGGAGTGGCAAAAGCGTTGGAGATGTGCGCCACCGGCAATCCCGTCCCGGCGCCGGAAGCGTTGCGGGCCGGCATTATTGACCGGCTGATTGAGGGCGATCTGCTCGCCCAGGCTGTTGCCTTTGCCCGCGAGGTCGCCGGCAAACCGGTGGCGAAGGCCCGCGATCGCGCCGGCAAGCTAGGCACGCCGGAATCTAACGCGCCTGTTTTTGCCGCGGCGCGCGAGGCCGCGAATAAGAAGCTGCGCGGCTGGAAGGCGCCGCTGGTGGCCATCGAACTGGTGGAAGCGGCCACCCACCTGCCCTTTGATGAGGGCCTGAAGCTGGAGCAAGCGCGTTTTCGCGAGTGCCTGTTTTCGGAACAATCGAAGGCGCTCATCCATGTTTTTTTTGGCGAACGCGAGGTGGCCAAGGTTCCGGACGTGCCCAAAGATACGCCGGCCATGCCGGTAAACTCGGTGGCGGTAGTGGGCGCGGGCACCATGGGCGGCGGGATTGCGATGGTGTTCGCCAATGCCGGCATTCCGGTGTTGCTCCGGGAAGTGGACCAGGTAGCGCTGGATCGCGGCCTGGCCAGCATTCGCAAGAACTACGCCACTTCCGTCGAGCGCGGGCGATTCACACAGCAATTCGCGGACGAACGCCTGCGCCTGATTACGCCCACCCTGAGCTTTGACGGTTTCGCCGCGGTGGACATGGTGGTGGAAGCCGTCTTCGAAGGCATGGGACTGAAGAAGGAAGTATTCACTCGGCTCGCCCGGATGTGCCGGCCGGACGCGATCCTGGCCAGCAATACTTCCACTCTCAGCATTGACGAAATTGCCTCCGCCACCTCGCGGCCGGATACCGTGATCGGCACGCATTTCTTCAGCCCGGCCAACGTCATGCGGCTGCTGGAAATCGTGCGCGGCCAGGCCACCAGCCTGCAGACCATCGCCAGCTGCATGCAGTTGGCAAAAAAGCTGGGCAAGGTCGGCGTGCTGGTGGGCAACTGCCGCGGCTTCGTCGCCAACCGCATGTTTCATCCTTACCGCCGCGAGGCCCAGTTCCTGGTAGAGGAAGGCGCCACCGCAGAGGCCGTGGACCAGGCGCTCTACGATTTCGGCATGGCTATGGGACCGCTGGCCACCGGCGATCTCGCCGGCCTGGATGTGGGCTGGCGTATCCGCAAGGAACATCGCCATCTGGAGAAACCCGGCCTGCGCCGGCCTCTGGCCGAGGACCGTCTATGCGAGATGGGACGCTACGGGCAGAAGACCGGCGCCGGCTGGTACCGCTACGACGAAAAACGGCGCGCCCTGCCCGATCCCGAAATGAACCAGATGGTGCACAAATGGGCGGCCGAGGCCGGCATTGTCCAGCGCCAAATCCTCAACCAGGAAATCGTGGATCGCTGCGTTTACGCGCTGGTGAATGAAGGCGCGCGCATTCTGGAGGAAGGGATCGCGTTACGTGCGGTGGATATTGACATCATTTATCTCAACGGTTTCGGATTTCCCGCTTATCGAGGTGGTCCCATGTGGTACGCCGATACTGTCGGCCTGCAGAAGGTCTATGACCGCATCTGCGAGTTCCGCGAGCGTCACGGCGAACTCTGGGAGCCCGCGCCATTGTTGAAGCAGTTGGCGGAAACCAGCGGAAGCTTCGCCTCGTTCAGCAGGCCGCAATCCGCTGCGGCGTAATTGCGTAAAGCAGCTTGGCCCAGGTCCTTCCATACATTTGTTGACACCCCGGTTGACGTTTGTTAGAGTCGCGCGGCACTGGCCAGGACGCGCGGCCCATGCTCTCCGCAAACTGCTGGGAGCTAAAGCTTTGTCCTGCCTGAACGGAGCGCCGCAAGATGGCGACTCAACGCCACGGTTTTGAAATTCCTCTGGCCGACTTTGCCGCCACGCTGCTGCTGCAGCGCGAAGTGGGGCAACGTGCCCAACTCATTGCCGAGCAGGCGGCCCAACTTGAGCTGGGCTGCGATGCATCCGTTTATGTCATTGAGGACCAAGAAGATCCGTCTTGGACACGCAAGGGGCTGAGCGGCGACCTGGGAGCGGGCAGCGAGCAAATTGAATTCCACTCGGGAACCCTGGGCATGGTGGCCGAACTCGCGGCACCCTACCTGCTGCTGCATGGCTCCCAGCTGGCGCGCGAAGACTACGCCCACCTTGATGTCCGCCGCACCCTGGCCTCTCTAGCTTACGTTCCCCTGCTCGCCGATGGCAGCCTGGTAGGCGCCCTCGAACTGGTCGGCTACGACCGTCCGCTCTCTCATTCCCTGCTGGAGCGCGTCAGCTCTCTGGCCCAGCTTGCCGCTCCCGCCCTTGCCTCGGCCGCCGCTTACGAAAGTGAACGCAACAGCAGCCTGCAGTCCATCACCCGGGTCACGCAGATGTACGACCTGGAAAAGGTCTTCAACTCCAACCTGGAGATGAACGAACTGCTGGCTACCATCGCCGCCAAAGTGCAGGAAGTCATGAGTGTGCAGGCGGCTAACGTCTGGATGGTCGAGGGCGAGACCGTCACCCTGGTGCAGCAGGAGGGCGCGGATCCAACCGTGCAATCGGGTGCCCGGCAAGGCCCAGCCGATGGCGTAGCGGGGAAGATTTCCGATGACGGCGAACCTGTGCTGATTGATGACCCGGAGGACGCACGCCTGCGCGCCCGCAACGCCGATGTCGAAGACGGGACCGTCTTCTCTCTGCTGGCTCTGCCGCTCATGGATCGTGAGTCTCTGGTCGGCGTCATCGAGGTGGTCAATCGCCTGGACGGCCAGTCCTTCGATGAAGACGACCAGTTCGTGCTCTCCAACGTCTGTGAAACCGCCAGCAATGCGCTGCACAATGCCAGCCTGCTGCAGGCGGAGCGCAAACTGGAAATCCTGCACGCGCTGGTCAAAGTCAGCGCCGAAATCACCTCCACCCTGAACCTGGAGCGGGTTCTGCAGACCGTGGTCAACGGTCCGTCCTCGGTGGTTCCTTACGAACGCGCGGCCATCGCGCTGGAGGAACGCGGCAGGACAAAATTGCGAGCCGTTTCGGGAAAGCCGCAGGTCAATGCCGCTGACCCGGGAATGGCGAATTTGAGCGAGCTTCTGCAGTGGGCCGCGTTCTTCGAATCCGATGTTTCCGCCGCGCGCCACGGCGACGAGGTAACCACCAGCCGCGCCGAGGCGCAGGAAAAATTCCGCCATTACTTCGCGGCCAGCGGTATGCGCGGCTTCTATGCCTTGCCTTTGCGGGACGATGAGGGCGCGGTCGGCATCCTCTCCTTCGAGAGCTCCGATCCCGATTTTCTCAGCGATCCGCATCTGGAAATGATCCGCGTGCTGGGCGCCCAGGCGACGGTGGCCATCCGCAACGCTTCCCTCTACCGCGAAGTGCCTTTCATCAACGTGCTGGAGCCGCTGCTCCAGAAAAAGCAGAAATTTCTCGCCCTGGAGAAGCGGCGCCGCGCCTTGTTCCTGGCGGCCGCGGCGGTGGCGGTTGTTTTTCTTGCCGTATTTCCCTTCCCCATGCGGGTGGAGGGAGGCGCTACCGTTTCTCCTTCCCGCCTGGCCAGGATCGAGCCCGAGGTCGCGGGCGTGGTCCGCCAGGTCTACGTCCGCGAGGGGCAACACGTCGCGCGCGGCCAGGTGCTCGCCGACCTGGAAGACTGGGACTACCGCGCCGCGCTGGCCGGAGCCGAAGCCAAATACCAGACCGCGCTCTCGGAAATGAACCACGCTCTGGCCCACAACGACGGAGCCGCCGCCGGCGTGCAGCGCGTGCAAGCCAATTACTGGCAGTCAGAGGTTCAGCGCGACCAGCAACGTCTGGAAAAAACTCGTTTGCGCTCGCCCGTGGACGGCTGGGTAACCACGCCCCACGTGCAGGACTTTACCGGACGAAAGTTTGAGCCGGGGGATAACTTCGCGGAAGTGGCCGACAATTCCACGGTGACGGTGAACGTAGCGGTGGATGAGCCTGACTTGCCGATGCTGCGCACCGGCGCCCGCGGCTGGGTGAAGCTGGACGGATTCCCGGCTCGCACATTCAAGGGAACCGTGGACATCGTCAGCCCGCAGAGCGAGATGGCGGGAGATCAACGCACCTTCTACGCCCGGGTTGAGGTTTCTAATCCCGGGAACGTGATTCGAGCCGGCATGAGCGGGCGCGCCAAGGTGGCAGTCGGCTGGCACCCGGTGGGCTACGTTCTGTTTCGCCGGCCCGCCATATGGCTCTACAGCAAGCTCTGGTCCTGGTTCTCGTGGTGAGGAGGAGTAAAGATGCGATTGGCTAGCTGGTTTCTGATGGCAGCGCTGGCAGCAGGCCTGGTCGCCTGCAGCGACTCCGGGCCACAGGCGGTGACGCCAGTTCTAGCGGCGTCAGAGCCCACAGGGCCTCCTGTAGCGAGCCCTCCAGCCACTCCACCAAAGGCTGGCGCCGTGGTGGCCTCCGGTCCCTTACTGGTAGAGGACCAAGTAGATGTCTCCACCCAGCGCGCCGGGGTGGTAGCGCAACTGCTCGTTGATGTGGGCCAGACGGTGCGCAGGGGAGAGCAGTTGGCCACCCTGGACGACCGCCAACTCACCGCCGAACGCGATGCCGCCCAGGCCCAGGTCCAGGTCGCGCAAGCCAATCTCAAAGACTGGCAGGCAGAAACCAGGATGGCGGAAGCCGACTTCCGCCGCGCCGAGGGCATGTTTAAGGCCCAGCTCAACACCCAGGAACAACTTGATCATGCCCGCTACAAGTGGCAAGGGTCGGTCTATGAAATCGAAAAGGGCCAACAAGAACTGCTCCAGCGGCAGGCTGCTTTACGGGCCGTGAGCCTGGAACTGGAAAAAACCCACATTCGCGCTCCCTTCGACGGCGTGATCGCCCGCCGCTACGTACGCCTGGGACAGGAAGTCGCAAGCGGCGACCGCCTCTTCTGGGTCACCGCGGTAAGGCCTTTGCGAGTCAAATTCACTTTGCCGGAAAAGCTCATCGGACAGGTCAAGCGCGGGCAGATGCTGAGCGTGAGCTGCCTCGATGAACCGGGCGCAACGCACCAGGCCCGGATTCTCCAGGTAAGTCCGGTGGTGGACCCTTCCAGCGGAACCTTCGAGGTGCTCGCCCAGTTGGTGAATCCCGGCCCTAATCTCCGTCCGGGAATGACGGCTAACATCCGGCTTGGGAACGTGCGATGAACATTCTCGAGGCCCTGGAAGTTGCTCTTCCAGAGCTCCCGGGCCGCACAGGTAAGCCGCGCTATCCCCAGCTTGACTCGCGGGTGATCGCCCGCGAACACGTCGAGCAGGGCGCTCCGACGGTACTGGCCAAGATGCCGGGGGCGGAAAACTTTATCCGTCTTCCGCCGTCGCAATGGAAGCTGGTCCAGTTGTTCGACGGACAGCGCTCCTACCAGGACATTAGCAAGCAGTCCACCGCGGTTGCCGGGGCGTTCTACTCCGAAGACGAAGTACGCCATCTGGCCGATTTCTTTCAGGACAATACCAATTTCTTCTACAAGACCCCGCTGGAAGAAAACGTCACGCTGCACGACAAGCTGCGCAGCCAGCGCCAGCACCGCCGTAGCCGCTTTAGCGACCTGGGGGAAGTGCCCCTGCTGGAATGGAAGAATGCGGACGATTATCTCAGCCGCATTCAGCCCAGACTTAAATTCATTTACACGCGCTGGTTTACGCTGCTGACGCTGGGCATGTTTGCCCTCATGCTCTATCTCTGGATGGACCGTTTTCAGGAGATCTGGCGCGACAGCTTCGAGTACTACAACTTTACCGATAAAGGGCTTTCTGACCTCGTCGAGTTCTGGTTCTTTTTCGGGGTGATGGCGTTCATTCACGAAACCGCCCATGGCCTGACCTGCAAAAACTACGGCGGCAGAGTGGAGAAGATGGGCTTCATCCTGATGTACTTTGCGCCCACTTTCTACTGCGATGTCACCCAGATCTGGATCTACGGCGACCGCTGGGAGCGGGTGGCCACGGTTATCGCCGGTATCTGGGCCGACCTGATGATTTGTGTGGTGGCCACGATCGTCTGGTGGGCCACTCCCGTGGGCATGCCCAGCCACGACCTCGCCTACAAGGTGATGATGGTCACCGGCATCGGAGTCAGCCTGCTCAACCTGAATCCGCTCATCAAGCTGGATGGCTACTATCTGTTTTCCGAACTTACGGGAGAAGTGGACCTCAAGGAAACCACCACGGCTTACGTGTCGTCGTGGGTGCGAAGAAACATTTTTCGCCTTCCTGTGGAAATTGAATGGGTTCCCCGCCGGCGGCGGGTCTTCTACCTGATTTACGCCCTGCTCTCCGGGGTTTACAGCTACGGCCTGCTGGTGGTGGTTGTCCTTTTCGTTTATCACGTGCTCCGGTCGTACTCGCCGGAATGGGCCTTCGTACCCGCCCTGATCATTGCCTATTTCATGTTTCGCAAGCGCATTTGGAGCTCGCTCACTCTTATGAAGGCAGCTTATCTGGACAAAAAAGAACGGCTTCGGAAATGGCTTTCCCCTCCCCGCCTGGTGGCCATCACCGTAGTGGCAGCGCTGGTCTTGCTCGCTCCGGTGTGGCCGGAGTTCGTGCGCGCCCAGTTCCTTGTGGAACCGCTCCGGCGGGCCATCATCCGCGCCCAGGTTCCCGGACAGGTGGAGCGGGTGTTTATCCAGGAAGGAGAACGGGTGCAGGCCGGCCAGCCGGTGGCGCAACTGAGCAACCTGGCGCTGCAATCACAGGCGGCCCGGGTCCATTCCGACCTGGAAATCGCAACCGCTGGCGCTGTCCAGGCCCAACTCCGCTATTCAGGGATGGCTTCGGCCGGGCATTTGCGTGACCAACTGACCCAACAGGACCATCTGCTTAGCCAGCAGCTAGCCGCACTGCGGGTGCTGTCCCCCATCTCCGGAGTGGTTACCACCCCGCGCCCCGGCGACCTGCACGGCTCCTATTTGCGGGCAGGCAGCGAGGTGGCTGAGATCGCCGAGATGTCCACTATGCAGGCGCGTATCTTTGTGCCCGAGTTCGCCATGCGCGACGTCCGGCTAGGGGCTCCGGTCCATCTTCTGCCCAGCTCAAGAACCGGCTCCATCGCCGGAAAGCTCGACGCCGTTGCTCCCGCCAGCACTCAGACGGACCCCAGTTTCGTTGAAACAAGCAATCTGAAGGGCATCAATCTGCCCGACTACTATCTGGCCACGGTTCGTTTTCCTAATCCGGGAACGGCGCGAGAAGGCGAGACAGGTACGGCCAAGATCTTCGTCCGGCGCCGCAGTTTGGCAGGCTTCACCTGGGAATATGTGCGCGACATGGTCACCCACCGTTTGTGGTGAGCCCAAACACAAAAAAAGGCCGCGCCCAGCAGGCGCGGCCCTAGACGAAGAGGCGTGAGGCCAGCTTAGAACCTTACTTTTGCCGTCATCTTGGCGCCGACCTTCGCCGCCAGCTTGGCTCCGATCTTGGGAGCTGCCTTTGCCATGACCTTCGGGGCCGCCTTGGGCGCGACTTTCGGGGCAACCTTCGGCGTGACGCTGGCGGTCGCAAAATCTCTTTCCGGGCTGGCCACAATGGCCTTGGTCACGGCTGCGCGCTGGCTGATCAAAGACTTTTTCTGCACCGACATTTAGTTCTCCTTGGCTTGTAGTTTTTGATCCGCCACCGCCTTCAGGCCAGCGCGGACGTTCTTCCTTTATGCACCGCGAATGCCAAACTCCAGCCGTCTCCGGCTCAAGCATCTTAGGGTTGTACTTTCAGTGACTTGCAAAGGATTGCCGTGCAGGCCTCGATCACAGAAGCGAACCCCTCCCCAAGGCAACAATTAAATTTTCAAATCGGGCGAGATGAATTTTTAAAGTAGCCGGGGAGAGAAATGAATTTTTAATCGCGTGCGATGCCGTATTTCCGGCACAGGTAGTGCATTTTCTGCTTGTCCATTTGCAGCAGCCGCGCGGCCGCTATTTTGCTGCCCTCAGTGCGGCGCAGGGCGGCCGTCAGATACGCCACCTCGATACGCACAATTTCCTGGTCGAAGTTCACCCCGCCCTCGGGGATAAGCAGGGATTCCTGGCTGGCGGTGCTGTTATAGAGAATGCGCTGCGGCAGGTGGTGGACCTTGATGACCGGGCCATCCACCATCAGCACCAGCCGCTGCACCAGGTTCTCCAGCTCGCGCACGTTGCCGGGCCAGGCATCCTCCTCCAGAATCGCCATCACCTCCGGGTCCACGCGCTTGTGCTCCACCCCGTTGGCGGCGCAGTAACGGCGCAGAAAGTGGTCCACCAGCAGGGGGACGTCGCCCTGCCTTTCGCGCAGCGGCGGCAGGACAATGGGCACCACGTGGATGCGGTAGTAGAGGTCTTCGCGGAAGCGGCCGACCCGCACCATTTCCTCCAGTTCCTCGTTGGTGGCGGTAAGAAGGCGGAAATCAATCTTTTTGGGGCTCTTGCCGCCAATGCGCTGTACCGCCCGGTCCTCCAGTACGCGCAGCAGCTTGGACTGGAGCGGCAGCCCGAGAGTGGCAATTTCATCCAGAAACAGGGTGCCGCCGTCGGCCATTTCGATATGCCCGGCGCGCGCCGAACGGGCGTCCGTGAAGGCTCCTTTTTCATGGCCGAAGAGCTCGGCTTCAATCAGGTTGTCGGGCAGGGCGGCGCAGTTCAGGCTGATAAAGGGTTGGTCCTTCCGCGAACTCAGGGCAACGATGGCGCGCGCCACCAGCTCCTTGCCGGTGCCACTCTCGCCGCGAACCAGAACGGTGCTGGTGCTGCCGGCCACCCGGCGGATGGCATCGTAGACCCGCTGCATGGGCTCGCTCAGGCCGATCAGGCCGCAGAAGGAGGGGTGCGGCACTTCCTTGTCCTTGCGCGAGCGGTATTCAATTTCGGCCAGGCGCTTTTCCAGGGCGCGGCCCAGAACGATGTGCACCTCCTGGAATTCAACCGGGGCCACGAAATATTCGTCAGCCGTGGCCTCCATGGCCTTCAGGCGCAGGTTGCGGCTGTTGGAGCGGGTCATGGCGACCAGCACCAGATCGGGATGATTGCTGCGCAACTCCCGCAGCGCGGCCACTCCTGCGTCGCTGCTTTCGCCCAGGGTATCGAGATCGAGCAGGATGGCGTCCAGGGTCTGGTCTTGTAGCGCCGCCTTCAGTTCCTCCCAGGTTTGAAGCATTTGCAGCTGATAACCGCCGTCCAGGTACTTTAGGGCCTCCGGGCCTACCTGCTCATCGGTGGTGACAATGGCAACCGCGGGAGGGACCGGCCGGGGTCGGGCGGCACGATTCATGCTTTCTCCGTGCTGGCGGTGGAGCCCGCCGTAGGGGCGACATTATGTCAAAAATTAACCTCTATGGCATTAAATTTTAGCCACCGGGGCGAATCACCCCTTTTCCCAAGTCGCTTATTGCAACCCGGGCACACTTCCCGTATCTTGGGCAACGCCTTTCTTCAGCGGCGGACGGCATGTCCCCGCTTCGGCACGAGGAAGCCATGGACATCAATATGCAGCGGCGGTCACAGGTTGAGATCATCCAGTTGCGCGGCCCCCTGCGCCTGGGCCCGGCGGTCAACGAATTCCGCCAGGCGCTGGACCAGTCCATCAGTAATGGCGACACCCGCATCGTTCTCGACCTAGCCGAAGTCCCCATGATTGATTCCAGCGGCATTGGCGTGCTCATGAAGTCGCTGGCCTCCGCCCGCCAGCGCGGGGGCAACATCAAGCTGGTGAATCCCTCCAAATTTGCCGTCCAGACCCTGCGCATGGTGGGCCTGCTCAACCTGTTTGAGGTCTTTGCCGACGCGGACGCGGCTGTGGCTTCCTTCGCCTAAGCCCACCGATGTCGCCCACACCCACTCCCGGCGCGAACCACTCCGGCCTGCGGCGCCAGCTTAGTCTGGCCATCCCTGCAGACGCAGAGCAAATCGCCCAGGCTACGGACGCTGTTCTGGCCTGCTTGGCGAACCTGAAGGTCGAAGAAGAGAAAAGCATGGCCATCGGCCTGGCGGTACAGGAAGCATTAGCCAACGCGGTGACCCACGGCTGCCAGAATGACGCCTCAAAGATGGTGCACTGTGAGCTTAGCTGTGATGAGGACGGCCATATACTGATTGTGGTTACCGATCCCGGCCCCGGCTTCGATTTCTCCGCTGCCCCTAAGCCTGTGGTCCAGGACGTTTACAACGACCACGGCCGGGGCGTCTTTCTCATCCGCCAACTCATGGACGAGGTCAGCTTCGAGCGCGGCGGCAGCATCATCCAGATGTGGAAATTTTGAGAACCGGGGTCAGAAGTCAGTAGTCCGGAGTCAGTAACACACCCGCCACGCAGCAAGGGTGTTGCTGACTACCGATTTACCTGTTGTTGAAGTATCGCTTGGTGGTGCGAAGGAAGGTGTTAGCCAAAAATTAAAAGGGCTGCGACATTGGTTACGTTCTAGCCACCGACTCTTGCGAGGGAGCCGGCAGCGTGGATACGTGCACCATCGCAGCCCCTGACGCGATCACCGCTTTCGCGGTTCCAGACCCCGACTTCTCCTCGCAGAGCCGTCGGTTTTTTCGGGTCCAGTTACCCAGCGGGTTGCCCCGCCTGGTTAATCACCCAGCTTACTTCGGACTGGCCAATTTGATTTAACCAACCCTTTCAGCCGTCGACGCAAGTGAAGGTAAGGGCAACCACAAAAAAAGTCAA
>Ga0134126_10008344_pt1 | contig 13033 bp, 11 predicted proteins | sample KB31752_FD_96881 | JGI IMG/M metagenome (GOLD analysis project Ga0134126, IMG submission 96881) | Terrestrial soil microbial communities with excess Nitrogen fertilizer from Kellogg Biological Station, Michigan, USA - KB3-175-2 | ecosystem: Environmental > Terrestrial > Soil > Unclassified ...
CATACTACTTACCACCTATTCATTACCGTTTACCGCCAATTTCGTACCACTCATCCCTAATTCCATACCGTTTACCGCCAATTTATGACCACTCATACCTAATTTTCATACAACTTACAACCTATTCATTACCGTTTACCGCCAATTTCGTACCACTCATCCCTAATTCCATACCGTTTACTGCCAATTTATGACCACTCATACCTGATTTCATACCACTTACCACCTATTCATTACCGTTTACCACCAATTTCCTACCGCTTACCGCCGATTTCATACCACTCATCGCCAATTTCTTACCACTAACACCTAACACCTGACTCCTAACCCCTGATTAGTACGGATCCACATCAATTACAAACCGTGTTCCCTTCCATTGTTTGTCGAGTCGGTAGCGTGTTATTTCTTTAAAGATCATATTTTTGGCTTCGGCCATGTTCATATTCTGCCGCTCGAATTTGAGCAGGATATTCATCAGGTATTTGTTGCGTATTCTTGATATGGAGGGGGCTTCGGGCCCTAATACCCTGTGTCCGAAGATATCCCGGAGATCATCTGCCAGTTTGTGCGCGACATCTTTTACCCTGTCTTGTTTTTCATCTTTCAACACTATTTTGATGAGCTTAAAAAATGGCGGATATTTATAATCTACCCGCTCCTGGATTTCGTGATTATAAAAACCTTCGTAATCGTGGTTGATCAAAAAATGAAAAATAGGATGCTGGGGATTATAAGTTTGAATAATGACTTTGCCTTTCAGTTCCCTCCTACCCGACCGCCCACTCACCTGTGCCATAAGCTGGTAGCTGTGTTCCAGTGCCCGGAAATCAGGCTGCCGGAGCATGAGGTCAGCGTTTAAGATTCCGACAAGCCTTACATTTTCAAAATCAAGTCCCTTGGTCAACATCTGCGTCCCGATCAATATCTGCGCCTCATTATCCTCTATGGCGGTGATGATCTTTGAATAAGCTGTTTTGCTGCGGGTACTGTCCTGGTCCATACGCAGGGTTGTGTAATCAGGGAAAAATATTTTTAGCTCATCCTCAATCTTCTCCGTACCGAAACCGAGCATTTTCAGGGTATAGTTTCCGCATGCCTTGCATTGCTTCAGCAGCGGCTCATGGTAGCCGCAATAATGGCATATCATGCTCTTGGCCGCCTGATGATAGGTAAGTGCAATATCGCAGTTCTGGCACATGGGTATCCAGCCGCAGGTAGTACACTCAAGCAGCGGCGCATACCCCCGCCGGTTTTGGAACAGGATCACCTGCCCGCCCGCTTTCAATGTCTTGTCCATTTCCTGGTGCAGCACCGACGAGAAGTGGCTTTTCATCAGTTTTTTCTTCAGTTCTTCACGAAGGTCAACCGTCACAATATCAGGTGGCTGTACGGAATAATAGCGTGCATTGAGCTGAACATAACCATACTTCTTTCTCCTGGCATTGAAAAAGGTTTCAAACGCCGGGGTTGCAGTGCCGAGAAGTGTTTTACAGGCAGACAGTTCGGCCAGGTAAATGGCGCTGTCGCGGGCATGGTAGCGCGGCGCCGGTTCAAATTGTTTGAAAGAATGTTCATGTTCTTCATCTATAACAATCAGGCCCAGGTTGTCAAATGGCAGGAACAAAGCAGAGCGGACTCCAAGGACAATCTTATAAGTACCGTCAATTACCTTGTTCCATATTTCCACCCGCTCGTTCGCGTTGAATTTAGAATGATAAATACCAATATCGTTTCCATACCTGCCGCGTAGCCTCCTGATAAGCTGTGTGGTGAGCGAGATTTCCGGGAGCAGGTATAATACCTGTTTGCCTTGTTGCAGGGCATCATCTATCAGCTCCATATAGATATGTGTTTTTCCGCTGCCGCTTACCCCGTGTAGAAGAACAGTATTCTTGGTCTTAAACTCCTCAAATATTTCATCGAGGGCAGTTTGCTGCTCTTCCGTAAGTTCAAACGAAGCGTTTTCGCTTTCTGCCTGTGGCAACCTGTCGGTTTCGGTTTCATATATGGCCAGTATGCCCTTTTCTATCAATGATTGCAAAGCCGAAGATGGCGCTCCAGAAGTTTTAAGAAGGTTTTTGCGTAAAATAGCTTTGCCGCTCTTTACCGATTGCAGGTAAGCCATCAAAAGGTCAGACTGCCTTGGAGCGGATTCAAGTTTTTCAAAAAGCTGTTTTACCTGGTCCTTGTCATTCACATCAAACAAATGGCTTACTACTATTTCTTTTTGCTTTTTATACCCTTCGTTCAGTTCTTCATTCAGAAGGATCAAGCCCTTTTCATACAGGGATTTAAGAATAGGCATAATCGTTTTCTGCTCAAGGATTTCCGTAAGCCCGGCAATGGTTACTGGTTTTGAAACATGAAGGGCATCCAATAACCTGATTTCCTTTTCGCTTAGTTCATACGTATTATCCTTATAATCAGCATGAAGCAGGATGCTTGTTTCACTTTTCATTTTCAGATAAGCAGGCAGGGCGGCATCCATGATCTCTCCCATCGAACAGCAATAATAGCTTGCCATCCATGACCATAATTCAAGCTGCCGCTCAGCTATTACAGGCTTCTCATCCAGGATTTCGAGAAGGAATTTGGCCTTGTATTCCTTCGGAGGGGTCTCATGTACACGGGCTATGATAGCTGTATAAATTTTCTTTTTGCCAAACTGCACCGCCGCCCGCAGGCCGGGCTGCACGGAATCTACATAAACAGAGGGAACGCGGTAGGTATATAATTGCCCGGTTGATATAGGCAAAATCACATCCACAAACACGACTTTATAGCCGGTTTCCTCGTTTTCATCATCAAAATTGCCGAACTGTAACTGGGTGGTCATTATTATGTTCCTAAATAAAAAATGCTTATATTTGTATTAGATTAAGCGGCTAAATATTTTAAGCATGATCTGGCGCAAATTTCTTTCATATATCAACATCTTCGGCAAAGGCCAACCGGACGCCAAAGGTAATATTAACCTGAAAATGATGCACGGCATCAACCGTATTTCCATATTCATGTTTATTATTGCTATCATTATTTTGATCGTGAGGCATTTGAGATAGGCGTCAGGAATCAGGAGTCAGGAATCAGTGCTTACTCCTTACTCCTGACCCCTGACCCCTGATTCCATTGTTTTCCTATTGTTCTTTTATCAAAATCCTCATTTTTGACCATTTCAGAAGGGTTTTTCATTGTTATATCAATGTTTTTCAATTTTATTTTTTTTAACTGTTTAATTTTCAATCACTTAACTCGTAACTCATTGACAAGTATCAATAGATAACAATGATTTATCAATCCAGAATACATAAAAAAGCAGTTTTCTTTGTTGTCAAACCCAATTCAATTCTGCTATCGCAGAACCCCTAAAGGGGGACTAATGACAGTTTGCTTGAGAAATTTCCTCACTATAGTATTCATACCAATTGTTTTTTCCACTTACGCCTATTGTATATATATAGCGAAGTAGACAAGTGGCTGGCAAACCCTTGAAAAAAGTTTGTAAGTAATTGAGGGATAATGAAATATTTTTGGTGGATTTTGGATGATTTGTTCTTGCGCAAGCCCCTTTGCAGCCATGCCCTGACCCTAAAGGGCACTTATGATGGTTTAACTAAAAACTCATAGACTATTTTCTTCATGAAACTCACGGACAGTTAAGGTCAGGGTCAATCTTGCGCCAGCCAAATTGCCTAATTGCCTAATTGTCCAATTGCCTAATAGTTCCTACCTTTGTTTCTTTCAATCATGAAAAAGCTATTCGCGTTAGCGGTTTTGGGCATGTTCCTGTTTTTGCTTGGCGGGCGGATTGTGCTTTACGAAGCCCTTACAGTACAGAACAGGATTGAAATGATGCATGAGCTTCAAAATCAGTCTGTTTCAAGCTCAGCATTGGTTAGCTTTAATATTAACGCGAACGCGGCTTCTGAATTTATTGATGGGGACGAAATCAGCTGGCAGGGCCATAGGTATGATATTGTCAGTAAACAATTGAATGGAAATATTTTAACCATTCATGCCATCAACGATAAAGAAGAAGAAAAACTGATGGGCTGTATGAATGAGGTTTTTAATGCCTCTGACAAGCCCTTGCAGCACCGGAATACTTTAAGCCTCCTGGATGATTTTTTTAAAGAATATACCTCGGGCAAAAATATTAATATTGACCCTCAATGGGTTTTGAAACATACTTATAATCATTCTCCGGAACTTACGGTTCCGGACGGTTTCAAAAACCTGGTTATCCCCCCGCCCAAAATTAAGGCTGCATAATCTGTCAGGCGCATCGCCTGTAAATCAAACCCATATCTCTTTGGATACAGGGTTAATCGTATTTTGTATTTTACTGAATTTCAAATGATTATGAAGCATTATTATAAACTAAACATATTATTATACACCATTATATTCTTTTCCTGCACTTTGGCGGGCCGTGCACAAAACGAGCTCCGCGGTAAAATAACCGACCTGAATACCGGGAGTCCTTTAACCGGGGCAAATGTCTATCTGCCTGACCTTAAGCTGGGCGCGGCTGCCAATGATGACGGTTCCTATTCGATCAAAAACATCCCGTCTGGCACTTATCTCGTTGAAGTGCGTTACTCAGGCTATGCCACTTTCTCACAATCTGTTGGTATAAACGGGAACAAAGAGCAGGATTTTGCACTGACCATATCAGCTATTGAAGGACAGGAGGTGGTAATCCACGGTAATGCCATAGGGTCAGATATTTATGCGGCATCGCAGCCTGTTGTGGAAGTACCGAACAGTTATCTTGCCCAAAATGCTTCAACCAATGTGATTGATGCCGTTGCAAAGGTCCCTGGGGTTTCTGCTATAACAGACGGCCAGAGTATTTCTAAACCCGTAATCCGCGGCCTGGGCTACAACCGTCTTGTAACCCTGAACGATGGCGTACCGCAGGAAGGGCAGCAATGGGGCGATGAGTTCGGTATTGAAGTGGACCAGAATTCTGTGGACAGAGTGGAAATATTAAAAGGCCCTGCGTCCCTGGTTTATGGGTCCGATGCATTGGCTGGAGTTGTGAACCTCCTACCTGAAAAACCACTTCCCGAAGGCGAGGTGAAAGGTGATTTGCTCATGGGGTACCAAACCAATAACGGACTGATTAACAATTCGCTCCATATTGCAGGAACACAAAATGGCATTTCATGGAGCGGCAGGCTTACCAATATTATGGCCCACTCTTACCAGGATCCCAATGATGGCTATGTGATTAATTCGCAGTTCAGAAATATAGCCACTGATGAAACATTTGGCATTCATAGAAAGTGGGGCTTTTCGCAACTCCATTTCAGCTATTTTGAATTGCAAACCGGAATAGTTGACGGTACCCGCGGCCCGAACGGGGAACTGCAAAGGAATATAGCCATTGATTCCCATGACGGCACAATGGACAGCGCTATCTACGTTGACCCTACAAACCAGGAAAAAAAGTCATATACCCCATTCGTTATCAACCAGTTGGTAAAGCAAACCAAACTGGTATGGGACAATGATTTCAAGGCAGGTGAAGGCGATATTATTGCGCGCTTTTCATGGCAGCGGAACCAGCGCCAGGAAAACAACGACCCCACCATCCCTGATATTTCAGATATCTACTATTACCTGAACTCTTATACGTATGACCTGCGTTACGAATCGCCAGACAGGAACAATTTCAATTATGCCGTTGGTATAAACGGGCTATACCAGGATTCTAAAAACCTCGGGACATTGTTGCTTATTCCTGAATATACCTCTTTCAGCGCGGGGGCCTTTGCCATAGCAAACAAGAAAATAGGGAAGCTAACCCTAAGTGCGGGGGTGCGGTATGATACCCGCCAGTTTACAGGCCACGATTCCTGGATTGATTCTTCTGAAGCGCCCGTGGCGGCCAACACACCAGGGGCATTGCACCGCTTTACAGGATATACATCCAATTTCAGTGGTGTGTCAGGAAGTGTGGGAGGTACTTACAACTTTACAGATGCCTTTTACACTAAACTGAATATAGCGAGGGGTTTCCGTGCCCCGAATGTCGCCGAAACGGGTTCTAACGGTATTCACGATGGCACAGTTGTTTATGAAATAGGCAATCCAAACCTGCAGCCTGAACAAAGCCTCGAATTTGATGTAGCGCCGGGAATCAGGACAAAAAATTTTACCTTTGAGGTGGACGTATTCAGCAATTCAATCAGCAATTATATATTCCCCAAAGCAGTTTTAGATGCCAATGGGCATTTGCTGTTTGATAGCAGCACTGCCGGTTTTGGGCCTGCTCCGGTATTTAAATACACTCAGACAAATGCTGTTCTCACCGGCGGAGAAGCTATGCTCGACATACATCCCGCTTCAGTAAGCTGGTTCGATTTTTATGCCGCTTATGATATGGTAAACGCTAAATTGCAAGGCGTACCGGATTCTGTACAATACCTGCCTTTTGTGCCGCCGGCAAGGCTTCAGGCGGCAGTTACTTTCACTGCCAAAAAGCTGTGCAAATCATTGCACAACGCTTATGTCAGGTTTGGTTTCCTCCATGCCTTTGAGCAAAACCAGGAGTACCTTCAATCTGCCATATATACGGGCCTTAATACCTCGCAAACCCCGGCAGAATACAATGCAAGCCGTGCGCCCACCGCCGCATACACGTTGCTTAATGCAGGCATAGGAAGCGATATTATCGGCAAAGACAGCCGTAAGATCTGTTCATTATATATATCAGCTGACAACCTTGCAAATACTGCCTATATGGACTACATGAGCAGGTTCAAATATTATCCTGCGAATTATAACTCCAATCCCCCGCGCGTAGGGGTTTATAATATGGGGAAAAATATTAGTTTGAAGCTTTTGATTCCGATAGGACAAAATTGAAAGATTAAAAAATTCAAAAATTGAAAAAGGGTGGCCGATTGGCTGTCCTTTTTCTTTTGTAAAGAGCTTTGGAGGTTTTTTTATTGATCATTAATACCTTTAGTTAAGAGACTCCAGTAACCCTGAAAGGGTTGAACAATAATAACCTCCGGTGCAACCGGAGGCAAAATGCAAAATCTAAAACAACCCTGATGGGGTTGAACGTTTCAAGCCTGAATTGTTAAACCCCTTCAGGGTTTATTGAATGTTATTATTGCTTATCCCCGGGTTTTACCCACGGTTATTCAAATTCAACCCTTTCAGGGTTAAAAGAGCGTTAAAAGCTCTAACTGAATGCATTTATTGATTATAACATCAATTTATCTTCAGAAGATATACCCAATCTTAAAACCCAATGGCAAATTAAAGGTCAAGCCTGGTTGCTTAAGCAGCGCAAGGCTATTTTCATAACTCATAGTCGGAATATTGGGGTCAGGCGGCACGTAAGCACTCAAAAAATGATTGGGATTTGAATTGAGGCTGCCAGCATGGGCATACCGGTATTTTATCCCCACTCCAGCCCAGTAATCAAATATTAAATGACGGGACGCCACTTCCCTTCCGATTTTTAAATTAATCCCATAAACGGATTCTGTTTCACTAAAATTATCTGTGTTTACCTTTCCCCCAGGCAATGTAGTATCTCCAAATTCAGCATAATTATTAAACTGGCGGTACTGAAAAAATGGCTGAAGAGAAATATAATTGCGATAATAAGTCGGTTCCTTATTTGAGAAAAGGCTATAATATTTAATTTCAAAGCTTGCCTTAAATACACGGTTGGGTACAAATTGCGTATCGCCGACACCTAAATAATAAGAAAGACCGCTATATCCTATTGTCAACTCATAACTTAGTTTTTCTGATTTTAAGTATTCGAGACTAAAATCAAAAGAAGGATAATCTATATTCGCCAGGGATGTTGGTGTAAATTTCGAGGCGAACCTTCCGTAGTTCCCATTATTCGTATCCTGGCAATGCGTAGTTAATGTGGCCATTGTAAAAACGGTACTTAAAATAAACCTGTACCACCACTGCATAGCCATTCCTAATTATTAATTCTTAATTACTAATTATTAATTGTTCCCCAATCCACCTCCCCATATCCTTTTTCCACATCAGCCCGTTGAATTTGGCAATGACCTCGCCTTTATGGAATATCCTGAGCGCCGGTACGCCCATGATATCATATTTCGCGGCGATGTCTTTACTGGCATCTGTATCAATTTTCACCAGGCTCCAGGCATTATTGTTTTCGGTTGCCAGTTCGTCAAGTATAGGTTCCAGTATTTTGCAAGGGTCGCACCAATCTGCCCAAAAATCTACGAGGACAGGTATGCTAAAACTTGGGGCGATGACGGTATTTTCAAATTCTTCTAAAGTCATTTTAAAAAAATTGCTGCAAAGGTATCGCTATCAAAGATAATATGAGTTTAACCATAGGTTTGTTCTTTTGGTTAATTTTGCAGAACTGACATAAGGCAGGGGATGGTAAAAAAATTAAAGCTCGACGACCAGAATTCCGCCGATTTTCATGGGCTGGGCATTGTTTCGCCCGAAAAAGATTACAGGCTTTGCTACCTGTTGAATACGGAACTGGGCTTCGATTTTGATAAATCCGTGAATATTGCCTGCTATGACCCCGCCAAAAACAAACGCAGCCCCGTGCATTGCTATATTCATACAGACAACGAAACAGGCCAGGTGCTTTATCTTGTGAAAAACAGGCAGGAAGATTTTTTCCTGGTACCTGAAATGAAAAAAGCCGATTTCATTTTCCTGGAACCGGCAAACCAGCCCGGGAGCCTTGATAAAATAAAAAAAAACATTTCTAATCTATTTTACATCCAAAGTTGTTTCAATATTCCAGTCCAAAACTTAAAACATATAGATGCTGAATAACCTAAAGACGCCGGATTTCAACAGGACCAAAATCATTGCCACCCTCGGGCCTGCTTCTTCTGAGGAAGAAGTGCTTACCCGCATGGTTGCGACAGGAGTAGATATATGCAGGCTTAATTTTTCGCACGGCAAACATGAAGACCTCGTAAAAATCATTCATACCATTCGTGGAATCAATAAAAAACACCACCTCCATATCTGTATCATTGCCGACCTGCAAGGGCCAAAGCTCCGCATAGGTGAAATGGAAAATGGATCAGCCATATGGAAGGCCGGCGATAAGGTTACTTTCACTTCTGAAAAATGTATTGGAACAGCCTCAAGGGTTTATATGACCTATAAGCAGTTTCCACAGGATGTGGAAATCGGTGATAAGATACTGGTTGACGATGGAAAACTGGAATTGGAGGTAACGGGTACAAACAAAAAAGATGAGGTAGTGGCCGTTGTACATTATGGAGGTGTGATAAGCTCAAAAAAAGGGGTGAACCTACCCAATACCGCCATTTCGTTGCCTTCCCTCACTGAAAAAGACCTTGAAGACCTCAATTTCGCGCTGGAGCATGAAGTGGAATGGGTAGCCCTTTCATTCGTCCGCACCCCAAATGATATTCTTGAATTAAAGAAAATCATCGAATCAAAAGGTAAAAACGCCAAAGTCATTGCCAAGATAGAAAAGCCGGAAGCCATCAGGAATATTGATGAAATTATCAGGGTTACCGATGCGGTGATGGTGGCGCGGGGAGACCTGGGTGTAGAACTTCCCATGGAAGATGTTCCCTTATTGCAGAAAATTGTGGTAAAGAAATGTATAACAGCCTCTAAGCCCGTCATAATTGCAACGCAGATGATGGAGAGCATGATAAGCAGTCCGCGCCCAACAAGAGCGGAAGCTAATGATGTTGCAAACGCGGTAATGGATGGGGCCGATGCAGTAATGCTCAGCGCGGAAACCTCTGTGGGACAATATCCTATACAGGTCATAGAATCCATGGACAAAATTATCGGGAGAGTAGAGATAGAGCGGGCCATCTATGATATAAAATATTCGCTTGACGCCAGTTCCGAAACCTTCCTTTCTGATGCGGTATGCCTCAATGCGGTCTTAATGTCAAAAGAAGTGAACGCGAAAGCTATTATAAGCGTCACAAAATCAGGCTATACAGCTTTTAAGATTGCCAGCTTCCGGCCTGAAGCCAAGATTTATATATTCTCTGACGATCCGGAATTATTGAACCGCGTGAACCTTATCTGGGGGGTAAGGGGATTTATTTATAATAAATTCAGTACAACTGACGATACTTTTAAAGACGTCATTAATATACTCAAAGAATTCGGACACCTCAAATCCGGTGATGTTGTAATTAATACTGCCAGTATGCCCATTCTCGAAAAATCACGCACCAATGCGTTGAAGATTACGGTGGTAGATTAAAGAATTATTGAGAATTTGGGGATTTGAGAATTTGAGAATGGGCTTACGCGGAATTGCTTATCTCATTGCCAAACTAATACATCTTACTTCTCACATCTCACTTCCCACGTCTTACTTCTCACATCTTACTTCTCACATCTTACTTCTCACATCTTACTTCTCACATCTCACTTCCCACATCTAACTTCCCACGTCTTACTTTTCACATCTTACTTCTCACTATTTGAGAACCGCGAAGCCACTTTCAGCAAATGGCACTTTCCATGAATTTGAAAGCTGGTTTGAATCCTGGATGGTGTTATCAAAAACAAGCGTATTGTCCTTTATTTCACCTGATTCATACAGTTTGTCAATATCATTTAAACCTGAAACCTGTACCTCACCGTTGGCATCAAGATAGGCCATTTGCAGCCTGTCGAATAACGAGAGGTTGTACTTTTTGTCGAGGTCCTGCATAAACCGAACCGAATCATCAATAGAGCATCCGGAGGCCAGCACAGCTTGTTCGTTCACTGATAAAATGATAAACCGGTCATCTTTAATTTCAAACCGCGCATCAAGTTTTACATTATGCGCAGCCCAGCGATTGATAAAATCTGTTGTTTCTGATGTTATAGATTCCTTTTCAGATGGGCTTAATTTATGTTTGCTTTGGTATATCCAGATTCGTGACATGGTTTTGCTTTAATTTATTCTTCTTTGAATGGAGATACAAAATTAATAGAATATGAGTTCGGTTTTAATATAGGACTACAAACCCGTAAAGTGATACTGTGCCAGCCATTCCCAAATTCTCAAATTTACAAATTCCCAAATAGTTCTTACTTTTACCACTCAAATGAAACGCCTCGAAAAAAAACACCCGTTGGCTATACGCTGGTTCCACTGGATCAATTTTCCGGTGCTTGCCATTATGATCTGGAGCGGGACGCTTATTTATTGGGCTAATGATGTGTACAGGATAGGATTTGGAGATAAAACGCTGCTTAAGTTTTATCCGGATAGTTTCTACAAGGCTTTTCATATTGACGGAAGACTGGCCGAAGGGATGGCCTGGCATTTTGTGTTCATGTGGTTTTTCTTCATCAATGGGATGCTATATGTCCTTTATACAATTTTCTCTGGGGAATGGCGGCTATTGGTGCCTGATAAAAAATCATTTAAAGAAGCCATTCAGGTTACGCTTTATGATTTCCACTTGTCTAAGTTTAAGCCCCCGCAGGGCAAATACAATGGCGCACAAAAGATTGCCTATACAGCCATTATCATTATGGGTTTTGGTTCTTTGGTTACCGGGCTTGCCATTTATAAACCTATCCAATGGAGCTGGGTCACATGGCTTTGTGGAGGCTATACTACGGCGCGGATTATCCATTTTATTTTGACCATTGGATACGTGCTTTTCTTTTTGATACACATTACCCAGGTAATCCTGGCAGGCTGGAACAATTTCCGGGCAATGGTGGTGGGGTTTGATGTGGTGGATAGGAAAGAAAATATTCCAATGTCAACAGAAAACCCGGTTCTAATTGAAGACGAAACAGAAAATGAAACCAAACCATGAAAGAACCTGAAGAAAATGACGGGCATAAAGTCCCCGGTGACAATACCAACGAATCCGGTCATTCGGAAGGGTTTTATGAAATCAGGCCGGAACACGCCCATGAACCGGCTCCAGAGCAGCAGCCTGAACACAAAAACCGAATCGCGGATGACACAGACAGGATCAAAGATGACACGGACAAATTCAGAAATGACAAGAACAAAATTACCGATGACACATCTTTAAAAAAGACAGTTCGGAGAAAAACGATTATCGGCCTAATCGTTTTGCTGGGAATGTTGACACTGTTTGTGTTCGGATTTGCATGGGTAATGCACCAGCCGAAAGATGAAGAAGCCTATGGACCGCTGCGCAAAATCCTTGATCTCAATGAAAAAGTAAACAGACAATTTTATAAAGAGAGCAGCCTTGCCCCGTTGTACCCAATTTCCAAATCCGAGAAAAAACCGAGGGTAAATGGAGACTTGGGTATGGATACCAGTTTTAAGATAGCAGATTGGGAACTCTATGTGGTAAACATTGACAGCCATGACACCATGACCCTCAATATGGATTCCATTAAAAAACTTCCGAAAACAGAGATTTGCTTTAATTTTAAATGCATTGAAGGCTGGAGCCAGATAACATTCTGGGGCGGGGTGCGATTCATAGATTTTGTAAACCACTACCATTTGGCCACCCATAGCCACAAGCCGTTGAGCAATGAAAATGCTTCTGATGTCGCCAGATATGCCGGCTTCCAAACCCCTGACGACCAGTATTATGTTGGGCTTGACATGGCGAGCGCCCTGCACCCCCAAACATTATTATGCTACGAAATGAATGGCAAACCCCTCGCCTACGACCAGGGCGCACCATTGCGTCTTATTGTCCCTGTAAAATATGGCATCAAAAGCCTGAAACGAATTGGAGTAATATTTTTCTCTGACCGGCGACCGGCAGATTATTGGTATGAACAAGGATATGATTATGATGCAGCGTTATAGGGGTTAGGGATTAGGAGTCAGGAATAAGCGAGAGACATAAACAGATAAACAACCGGCGTAAGCACTGACCCCTGATGCCTGATTCCTGACGCCTTGCTAGCAATCCACCTGTTCACAATCTTCATCCCCGGCTTCTACCTGGATGGTAACATGACCGATCTGGAAATGATGCAACAATTCTTCTTCCAGGCCGCTAACGGGTGAGTTTTTTATATCAAATCCCGGAACCAC
>Ga0134126_10008345_pt1 | contig 13033 bp, 14 predicted proteins | sample KB31752_FD_96881 | JGI IMG/M metagenome (GOLD analysis project Ga0134126, IMG submission 96881) | Terrestrial soil microbial communities with excess Nitrogen fertilizer from Kellogg Biological Station, Michigan, USA - KB3-175-2 | ecosystem: Environmental > Terrestrial > Soil > Unclassified ...
AGCCGGACGGCCTCGGCTCCGGTCTCCAGGGCCGCCGCCTTGCCCCGGTTGCGGGCGTGCCGTACGACGCGGGCGCCGGCCCGCTCGGCGCCCGCGGCGGTGTCATCACCGGACCCGTCGTCCACCACGACGACCAGGTCGGCGCCGCTCAGCCCGGCGGCCGCCCGGACGGTGGCGCCGATCCGCTCGGCCTCGTTGAAGGCTGGTATGACGACGGCGAGATCCCCGGGCATGGCGGTAATCCTAGTGGCGCGGGTCGCGCGGGCGGCCGGGCCGAAGCGTCCGCGGGCGGCTACTTGCCGCCCACCGAGGCCGGGTTGTCCAGGACGGTGAAGACCGATTCAAGGCCCGTCACCTGCAAGACCTTCTTGATCGCCGGGCGCGGGCTGGCCAGCGAGAGATCCCCGCCCGCCTCGCGGGCCCGGCGCTGCGCGGCCAGCAGCACGTTCATCCCGGTCGAATCGCAGAACTCGACGCCGGCCATGTCCACGACCAGCTGGATGGGCGTGCTGGCGGCCAGCGCGCTCATCAGCTCGGAATGGAGCCTCGGCGCGGTATAGAGGTCGATCTCGCCGGTGACGGACATGATCGCGTGATCACCTTGCGACTGAGTCGTAACCTTTAGCTCCACGGGCGCACTTTACCGGCTCCCAGAGTCCGCCGCCTAGATGGTCACCGTCTGCACATTATCAATTCACATGCAGTGACCACGGTTCTGCGCGAGGCTAGTAACGCAGGCCGCGTGGATATCCCGCGCCGCCGTGATCGAGTCGGAGCCCGGATGCGCACGCACTCAGACCAGGCTGGCCAGGCCGCTGGCGGCCAGGCGCCGTTGGCCGTGCCCGCGGTTCCGGTCGGGCTGCTGGGGGCGGCGCAGGAGCGGGTCGCGCCAGGACCGCTCGAGACCGAGCGGGACCGCCGCCTGGCCAGCCTGCGCGAGCACCTGGAGGAGATCGGCCGTCGCGCGACCGGGGCCACGTCCTGGCTGGAGAGCAGCGAGCACTACGCGCGGCTGCTCAACGCCGAGGGCTTCGTGCCGGTCACGGCCCGGTTCGACGCCCGCGACCTGAAGTTCCTGGGCCAGGCCCGCGAGGACCTGCTCGCGTTCGCCGAACTAGGCGGCCGCCTGGCCGACCTGCACCGGCCCCTGGACGGCGGCGGTGCCAGCAGCGACCCGGCCCGGCCGGTCCTGCGCTGCCGCAACTGCATGTGGCGCTGGCCCTGCCCGACGTTCCGCCTGCTCATGGAGTTGCCGGGCCCACGGTGACACCACTGGCCGGCTAGCCGTACCGTGGAAGCATGTTGCGCGCACTCCTGATCGGGCTGGCGATCTTCGTCATCGCGTTGGTGCTGTTGTCCGCCGTGGCCCACCTGCTCCAGTACGGCTTCCTGTTCCTGGTGGCCATCGGCGTCGGATTCCTCGCGTTCCGCGCCGGCCGCCGGTCCCGTGGCCGCTAAGCCGGGGTCCGACCTGGCCGGGGTCGGCTAGGCCGGCGCCAGTTCCGGCTGCGCGACCGGAGCCACCGGCTCCGAGACCGGGCTGCCTTCTGTGAGCCTGACGCTGGCCCGAAACGGGACATCGGCGGGCTCGCCCGGCGCCTGGCCCGAATCGTCCCTGGCCGTAGCGGCCGGATCGCGGCCGACGGGGCAGGACATGCACCTCGGTCCGCCGCGAGTGCTGGCCAGCTCGCTGCCTGGCACCTGGATCACCCGGATGCCCGCGCCCTCGAGCCGGGTGATCGTCTCGGTATTGCGCTCGTGCACCACGGCTACCCGCGGCCCGATGGCCAGCGCGTTGCCGCCGTCTTCCCACTGGCTCCGTCGGCCGGAGACCGGGTCCAGCCCGGTGTCGATGACGTTGAGCCGCTCGATCCCGATGGCCTGTGCGGCCGCCTCCAGGAACGGCTGCGGTCGGCTGACCCGCAGGCCGTCGGGCCGCGGCGTGATCAGATGGGCGGTGAGCGTGAAGGCCACCCGCGGGTGCATGATCACGGTGTCGGTGTCGATGACCGTGCACAGCGTGTCCAGGTAGCCTGCCCCGTCCCGCTGATCGACCGGGATGGCCAGCACGGTGTGGGCCAGGCCCGCGTCCAGGACGTGGTGGGCCAGCCGCTCCACCCCGGCCGGGGTCGTCCGCTGGCCAACGCCGACGGCCAGCACACTGGGCGCCAGCAGCAGCACGTCTCCGCCGTCGACCTGCTCAAGCTCGGGCCCGTAGAGCCGCTTGAGGCCGGCGAACCGGGGGTGGTGCCCGTAGATCAAGGCGAGCAGGTCGGCCTCCCGGCGGCGGGGCGAGGCGGCCAGGCTGGCCACTGCGACCCGGTCGCCGACCCAGAAGCTGGAGTCCCTGGTGAACACCATGTTGGGCAGCGGGTCGATCACGAAGTCGTGCCGGTCAAGCAGCTGGAAGGGCAGCCCGTGGCCGCCGGGCAGGTCCTCGGGGGTGAGCCCGGCGATGAGCACCTGAGCCAGTTCCTCGGGGCCGAGCGCATCCAGCCGCTCGCGGACCTGGGCCCGGAGCTCGTCGCCGAGCAGCCGGTCGGCCCGCACCGCGGCGATCGCCTCGTCCCTGGCCGGCTGGTACTCCAGCGCGTCCTGGAGCAGCTCGGTCACGTAGAGAACCTCGACGCCCTGGTCCCGCATCGCCTGGGTGAAGACATCGTGTTCTTCCTGCGCGCGGCACGCCCAGGGCAGGGTCTCGAACAGCAGCCGGTCGCGGCTGCGCGGTGTCATCCTCTTGAGCTCTAGCCCCGGCCGGTGCACCAGCACGGTCCGGAGCTGCCCGACCTCGCTGTCCACCCCGTGCACATGCCTCACGAATCCCCCCCGCAGCGACCGCCGCGCTCGGTGCGCGACGACCCCTGGATGGGAGTATCACCAGTTCACTGCCCGATTACGCATGACAGTTAGGCTTCAATCCGGCCTGCCGGGCTAGCCGCTCAGCGCGGGACGGCTCGGGAGTTCGCGGCATCGCACGCACGAGCCGGATTCACGGCGCCGTGATGCACCGCGGCGGGAAGCACGGCCCACACCGTGTGGCCGGTCTCGTCCGCCCGGATACCCCAGTCGTCGGAAAGCCGCTCGACAATGCCCAGGCCCCGGCCGCCCAGGGCCGAGACCGGCGGGTAGTCCTGGCGCGGGCGGGTGGGGCCGCCGCCATCGCTGACCTCTACCTCGACCGAGCCGTCGTCCACCATCCAGGCGGCCCGCACCTTCTCGCCCGGCAGCGGCCAGGCATGCTTGATGGAGTTGCTGAGCAGCTCGCTGATCACCAGCGCAGCGTCCCCGGCCGCCTCCCCGTAGACACCGGCGGCCGACAAGTCCGCGGTGAGCTGCTTACGGGCAATGGAGACGCTCGCTGGCGTGGACGGCAGCAGCACGACGCTCGTCGCTCTCACCTCCCTGGCATCCGACCCGATGCCATCTGTGGCTGACCCGTAGCCACGATGTGAAACTAAGCGCTGGGACCCAGAATGCCCTCTAGGACGGTCCCGAAACCGGTCCGACGCGCCATAGCCGGTGAGACTTGCAGCCTTTTCCGCCGCGCGCCGCCACCCAGGCATCAGTCGTCTCATGAACCCCGGAAGCCCTGGCCAGCAGGCGTTTCCGAGCGTCGCGGCACCCCTGAGACGGGCCGGTCAGGATTGGCCGAAACCGGCCCAGAAATTGGGTTTGAACGCGGCCCCGCTAGCCGCTGCCGGGTGCCTCGCTGAGCAGTCCCTCGGCGGCCAGGCCCCGGACCAGGCCGCGCAGCCCGGCCGACAGGCCCGCCCGCTCCTCGGCCGACAACGCGCCTAGGATCCGGGCCTGCCGGGACTGCCAGGCGGCCCAGACCCGGCCGGCCACCACGCGACCCTCCGGGGTCAGGTAGAGCCGCACGTAGCGCTGGTTGTCCTCATCCCGGCCTCGGCGTATCCAGCCCTTGCGCTCCAGCCCGGCGGCCAGCCGGCTGACCGTGCTCTTCTCCAGCCCGAGCAGCCCGGCCAGCTCTCCCTGGGCGATGCCGCGGGCCGAGACCAGCTCGATCAGCGCCCTGGCCTCGGACGGGGATACCCCGTCGTCCTCGCTGTCCCCGTTCGTCTCAGAACTGCCGGCCGCACGGGCGGGCGGGCGGGAATCGCCGGCCACGGCCGGGCTCACCACCCGGAGCAACTGCGTGAGCAGCCGCTCCAGTTCCGTATCATTCACGGACTCGCTAACCACGACCACAGTTGTACCGCACAACTGGGCCGGTGGTACAGTCGCCGCGTGACAGTTGCTCCCTACAACTCAGGTTCGGGCCCCCGCTGCCCCGGCCACCGCATAGGGTCAGCGGCGTGAGTGACGACACCAAGCCCCGCACCGGCGCCAAGGCGGGCCGGGCCAGCCTGCGGGACGACGGACGGCTGAGCGCGCCCGGCCAGCTGCAGCAGGGCGACAAGGTGCCGACCGGGGACCTGCTCACGGCCCAGCTGCCCGCCGAGGACCTGGCCGCCTACGCCAGCGAGCACGGGCTGTGGCCCGCCGCGCAGCGGCCCAAGATCCCCGAGTACGTGCGGCAGCTGTGGCGCCGGCGCAGCTTCATGCTGGCCTTCGCCACCGCGCGCAACGTCGCCATGTACACCGAGGCCCGGCTGGGCCAGGCGTGGCAGATCCTGACCCCGCTGCTCAACGCCGGCGTCTACTTCCTGATCTTCGGGGTGCTGCTGCACGTCAGCCGGGGCATCCCGAACTACCTCGGGTTCCTGGTCGCCGGCGTGTTCGTGTTCAACTTCACGCAGCGCTCGTTCATCTCGACCTCCACGGTCATCACCGACAGCCTGCCGCTGATCCGGGCCCTGCAGTTCCCGCGGGCCGCACTGCCACTGGCCTACGTGCTCATCGAGCTCCAGCAGATGCTGCTGTCGATGGCCGTGCTGGCGGTCATCATCCTGATCACCGGCGAGCCGCTGACCTGGTACTGGCTGCTGGCCATCCCGGCCCTGCTGCTGCAGAGCATCTTCAACGTCGGCGTGGGCCTGTTCGTGGCCCGGCTCGGGTCGCAGGTCAACGACTTCAGCCAGCTGCTGCCCTTCCTGCTCCGTACCTGGATGTACGTCTCCGGCGTCCTGTTCAACATCGCCACGCTGAGCATCGGCCAGACCCACCGGTGGCTGGTCGCCCTCCTGCAGCTCAACCCGGCGGCGCTATACATCACGCTGATCCGCAACGCGCTGCTGGAAACCCAGCGGAAGAGCGCGCCAGGATCGGCGACGTTCAACCCGCAGCTCTGTACCGTCTGGAAGACACTCGGCCACGGCCAGCATCCGACCAACGCGCAGCTCTACGACAGCGCGCACTGCGCGTTCGTGGCCAACCCTGATCACTTCTGGTACTACGCCATAGGCTGGGCCGTGGTCGCTTTCATTCTCGGGTTCTGGTTCTTCTGGCGATCGGAGGCGAAGTACGGCCGTGGCTGAGCCAATGGTGGTCGTCGACGACCTGCACATCGTGTACCGCGTTTTCGGGGCCGGCGGCGACCGCGGTACCGCCCCGACCGCGCTGCTGCGGATGCTGGGCCGCCAGACCAGGGGGTCCATCCGCGAGGTGCACGCCATCCGCGGCATGTCGTTCGTCGCTTACCGCGGCGACGCCGTCGGCATCATCGGCCGCAACGGGTCGGGCAAGTCCACGCTGCTGCGGGCCATCGCCGGCCTGCTGCCGCCCGAGTCGGGCAATGTCTACACGGCCGGCGGCGCCGCGCTGCTGGGCGTCAACGCCGCCCTGCTGGAGGACCTGACCGGCGAGCGCAATGTCATCCTGGGCTGCCTGGCCATGGGCATGACTAAGCAGGAGGCCAAGGAGAAGTACCCGCAGATCGTGGAGTTCTCCGGGGTCGGGGACTTCGTCGACCTGCCGATGAAGACCTACTCCTCCGGCATGGGCTCCCGGTTGCGCTTCGCGATCGCGGCGTCCAAGAGCCACGACGTGCTGCTCGTGGACGAGGCGCTGGCCACCGGCGACGCCGAGTTCCGGGTCAAGAGCCACGCCCGGATCGAGGAACTGCGGGCCCAGGCGGGCACCGTGTTCCTGGTCGCGCACAACCTGGAGGAGGTCGAGCTGACCTGCAACCGGGTGATCTGGATGGAGCGCGGGCGGATCGTGACCCAGGGCGAGGATGTCGTCGGCATCATCGACCAGTACATCGAGGCCTCCGGCGGCGCTCCGGTGCTGCGTGACCCGGAGACCAGGCAGCGCCTGGGCGCGAAGCCCAAGGCCCGGATCCCGGCCAAGACCTGACCGCGCTGGCGGGCCACGCCGCCGGGTAGCCGGAGATCAGGCGTCCCCGGGCGGGTCGCTGGCGGGACGGGGCCGGGGCAGCCGCAGGCTGTCCACCTCACTGCGCGGAAACTCGAGCTCCATGACCGGGGCCGCTGCGGCCGACACCGCCGCGGTCTCGTCCGGTTCGGGGACCTCGGCCGGGACCGTGACCGTCGAACCATTGGCCTCGGTCGAGCTGGCGGGTACGCCGCCGGGCGGCGTGGTCAGCCTCAGGCGCAGCCGCATCACCGTGCCGCCGGACGGGCGGCCCTCGGCCGCGACCTCGGCACCCTGGGCCCTGGCCAGCTGCCGGACGATGTACAGGCCCAGGCCGATGCCGCCGAACCGGCGGCGGTCGCCCGTCTCGCCCTGCACGAACCGCTCGAAGACGCGCTCCAGGTCGGCGGGCGGGATCCCGATGCCCTCGTCGGCCACCGTGACCTCGATCCGGTCCGCGGCCCGGCGCGCGGCCACCGTGACCGTCCCGCCCTGGGGCGAGTACTTGAACGCGTTCTCCAGCAGCTGGCCGACAATGATGTCGGTGGCCATGGCGTCGCCGTAAGCCGCCGGCAGGTCGTCGGGAATGTCGGCCTCCAGCGTGTGCTGGCCGGCCAGCGGGCGGAACGCGGTCGCCGCGCCGCGCAGCACCCCGCCCAGGTCAAACTGGCCGTTGCTGACCCTGAGCTGGTCGGCGCCGGCCCTGGACCCCAGTAGCAGTTGCTCGACCAGCTTGGCCAGCGAGCCAGCGCGCTCAGCGATTGTCTGCACGGCGGAGCGCCGGTCGGCGTCGGGCAGCTTGTCCCAGCGGCTAGCCAGCGTGCTCGCGAAACCCTGGACCACCGTGATCGGGGTCCGCAGCTCATGGCTGGTGGTGGCCAGGAACAGGTCCTTGGCCTCCTCCAGCTCCTTGGCCGCGGTGATGTCGCGGAAGTCGAGCACCAGCTCCTCCCGGCCAGCCAGGCCGGTGCACAGCAGGTCGATCCAGCGGCCGCCGGGCAGCCGGTGGGTCAGCTTGGCGCCGGGCTCGGGCAGCGGGAACGGCGGCGGCTTGCCGATCGCCTCCTCGGGCGATACCCCGGTCAGCCGGTGCGCGGCCGGGTTCCACTGCCGGACCAGGCCGGCCGCGTCCAGCACCGCGATGCCGTCGGCGCTGCCGTCGATGACGGCGCGCTCGTGCGCGCGCTGGCGGACGACCTCCTCGAAGGCGGTCACGTTGGACAGGGCGACGCTGGCGTGCCCGGCCAGCAGCTCGAGCAGCTCGAGGTCGATGTGGCCGACCTTGTGGCCGCTGTAGAGCGCGTACAGGGCCCCGAACGGGCGGCCGGACACGTGCGACAGGCTGAGCGTGATGGTGTGCAGGCCGGGCAGCGCGGACCAGATCAGGTCGTCGAACCGGCCCGACTCACCGGTCGCCATCAGGACCGTCTTGCCCGAGCGCATGAGCTCGCCGACGGTGCTGGTGGCCAGGTCGGCCGTCCTCCCGCGCAGGCTCTCGGGCAGCCCGTCCAGGCTGACCAGGCGCAACCGGTCCTCCTCGATGATCACGAACCCGCCCGCGTCGGCCCTGGTCAGCTCGCGCAGGCTGGCCGCGATCCGGTCCAGCACCGGCTCCAGGTCGAGCTGGGCGTTCATGTCGGCGACCACGTCGCCGAGCCGGCGCACCACCCGGGCGCGCTCGGCCATGTAGTGGCGGACCGCCTCCTCATCCCTGGTCTGGTGGCAGATGCTGACCCAGCCGGCCAGCCGGCCGGCCGGGTCGAGCAGCGCGCTGGCGTCGATGCGGACGTCCAGCTGCGCGCCGTCCTTGCGGATCCGGCGGGTGGCGAAGGAGACCTGTCCGCCGCTGGCCACGCGCTCCAGCACGGCGTTGTGCTCGGCGGTGAGCTCCTCGGGGATGAACGGCGGCTCCAGGCCCACGACCTCAGCCGCGGTCCAGCCGAACAGCCGCTCGGCGGCCGGGTTCCACACGCTGATGGTCCGGTCGGCGCCCACCGCGATGATGGCGTCGGCGGCGCACTCGATGACCGCGCGCGCGGTCGCGTCGAACGGAGGCCTACTGGGCCTCCGGTCTCTGCGTCCCACCGCCAGCCTGAGCCCCACGGCCACATGCTCCCACCTAGCCGACCCCTCAGGCAGGGAAAACGCGACCTGAGGGGGACGACGCGACCCCTGTGGCGGGTGAACCGTGAGGGAACGGAACCAGTTGCGAAGATCATGCGTCCAAGGGGACATGAAGCTAGCCACACGCATCACGGCGCGAGGCCCGCGTCTTCGGGCCATCGCCGTCAGCAGCCTGATTGCCGTCACTGGTTCCCTCGCCATCGCGGCCTGCGGGACCACCCCGGCTCCGGGTACCGGGGCCGCAGCCAAGCCCAAGGTCGCCCTGCACATCACCGAGCTGAACACCAAGGGCAAGGCGACCAAGCACTGGACGCTGAACTGCGACCCGTCCGGGGGCACGCAGCCCCACGCCGACGCGGCATGCCAGACGCTGCAGGGGATCAAGAACCCCTTCGCTCCGCCGGCCGCGGGCGTGAACTGCCCGATGATCCTGGCCAACGCGCCGCGGTTCGTCATCTACGGCACCTGGCACGGCCAGCACGTCAGCAAGACGATCGCCGAGGGCGGCTGCGACATCGGCACCTGGAAAAAGCTCAGCAAGGTCATGTTCTGACCTCGATTAACAAGGCTGGCGATGCGAGCGGCGGTCCCTGCGGGGGCCGCCGCTCACGTCACTTGAGAAGCCTCGACATACGGCGGTCCGCGAGGGGCTTGCCGCCGGTCTGGCAGGTCGCGCAGTACTGCAGCGCCGAGTCGGCGAAGGACACCTCGCGGATGGTGTCGCCGCACTCCGGGCACGTCTCGCCGGTGCGCCCGTGCACCCTCAGGCCCGCCTTCTTCTCCTTCTTGAGGTCGCTGGCGGCCAGGCCGTCGGACCGGGCGATCGCGTCCCTGAGCGTGGTCACGATCACGTCGTGCAGCGCGGCGACCTCGTCCTCGCTCAGGCTGGACGCCAGCCGGAACGGTGACATGCGCGCCGCATGCAGGACCTCGTCGGAGTAGGCGTTGCCGATGCCGCCGATCAGCTTCTGGTCCCGCAGCACGCCCTTGATCTGCATCCGCCGGCCAGCCAGGATGGCGCCCAGCGTGGCCGCCGTGAACGAGGGGTCCAGAGGGTCGGGGCCCAGTGCGGCGACGCCCGGCACCGTGGCCGGATCTGTGACCAGATACACAGCCAGCCGCTTGCGGGTGCCCGCCTCGGTGAGGTCGAATCCGGAACCGTCATCAAACCGTAGCCTGAACGCGAGCGGTCCCTTGCCCGGCCGCGGCGGCGCGGTCGGCAGGTCCTCCCGCCAGCGCAGCCACCCGGCCCTGGCCAGGTGGACGATCAGGTGGAGTTCCTGGCCGTCCCCGGCGGGCGTGGCCCCCAGGTCGAGGAACTTGCCGTGCCGGCCGGCCGAGGTGATCGTGGCTCCGGCCAGCGCGGTGAGCGGAGGGTCGTAGGTCTTGAGTACCGAGAACTCCGTGACTTCGGCGCGCTCGATCACCCGGCCCACACCGCGCTCGCGCAGATCGGCCGCCAGGGCCTCTACCTCGGGAAGTTCCGGCACAGCATCGATTCTGCCCTGCACGAGGTGGTGCTCGCACCGGTAAACTTCGGCCAGCGTCAGCGAGCAGGCCGTGCCCGGAGTAGGAGAACAGCTGGGAGCAAAAGTGGGCGAGGAGGGATTTGAACCCTCACGTCCTTTCGGACACACGGACCTGAACCGTGCGCGTCTGCCGTTCCGCCACCCGCCCGGGAAGCAGGAGTCAGGTTAGCACGTCCGCAAGCGCTCCCATGTCGCCTATACGATCGGATGCGAGTAGCGAGAGGAGGTACCACCGGTGGGAGTCCTACAGCGGTTTGAGCACCGCCTGGAGGGCATGGTCGAGGGTGCCTTCGCGCGGGCGTTCAAGTCGGAGCTGCAGCCGGTTGAGGTGGCCAGCGCCGTCCAGCGGGAGATGGATGACCGGGCCGCGATCGTAGCTCAGGGCCGCACCCTGGTGCCTAACGACTTCGTGGTCGAGCTGGCGGACAGCGACTTCGAGCGGCTTGAGGTGTACGCCGACAGCCTCGGCGTCGAGCTGGCCACGCTGGCTCGTGAGTACGCCAGGGAGCAGGGCTACTCATTTGTCGGACCGGTGCAGATGCGGTTCGAGGGCGTGCCCGACCTGACGACGGGCACGTTCCGGATCCGGTCCGGCGTGATCAGGGGCACCACGGTGGAGGACGGCGAGATCCGCCGCCCGGCCAGCGACCTGCCCCGGCCTCCGGGCAATTTCAGCGGCAAGCCCAGGCTGCTGGTGTCCAGCCCGGACCGCGGGCCGGACGGCAGCACCCAGCGGACTTTCGACCTAACCGCCCCGATTACGATTCTCGGCCGCGGCACCGACTGCGACCTGCGGCTAGTGGACGCCGGCGTGTCCCGGCATCATGCCGAGCTTCGCGTGGAGGACGGCGAAGTCGTGCTCGTGGACCTAGGCTCCACCAATGGCACTTTCGTCAACGGGCAGCCGATCCGGCGCGTCACCCTGGTCGACGGGACGCAGGTCACCCTGGGCCGTACCACGCTGGTGTTCCGGCGGGACCCCGGCTACTAAGGACTACGATCCGCTAAAAATGGGCGCCCACCCCGCGCCCGAACCAGAGGGCAGCTAAGGCCAGCCAAGGACTCATGACCCGATGAACGCGCTGACGCTCACACTTATCAAGCTTGCGTTCCTGGCTGTCTTGTGGCTGTTTGTCATCGCCGCGGTCGGCGTGGTCCGCACCGACCTGTTCGGCCCGCGGCGCCGAGCCCGCAAAGCGCGGGGCGCGGGGCGCGGGGCGCCCCGCCCGGCCCCGCCCCCGGCGCCGCCCCGGCGCAGCGCCAGCCGGCCCAGCCGCAGCGCCCCCCATCAGATGGTGGTGACGGCCGGGCCGCTCGCGGGCACGACGATCGACCTCGCTGACTCTCAGATCACTATCGGTCGCGCCGATGATGCCACGCTGGTGCTGTCAGATGACTACGCTTCCACCCGTCATGCCCGGCTCTTTCCGCAGGATGGTCAGTGGCTCGTGGAAGACCTCGGCTCCACTAACGGCACCTATCTCGACCGGCAGAAGGTGACCCGGCCCATCCCGGTGCCTGTCGGCGTGCCCATACGTATCGGCAAAACGGTTCTGGAGCTGCGCAGATGACTCTGGCACTGCACTATGCGCTCCGCTCGGACGTCGGGTTGCTCCGTGAGGGCAACGAGGACTCCGCGTACGCGGGGCCTAATCTCCTGGCCATCGCCGACGGCATGGGCGGGCATGCCGCGGGCGAGGTCGCCAGCGCCGTCGCGATCTCCGCGCTGGCCCCCCTTGACCGGCAGAACCTGCACGAGAGCCGCGAGATGCTGCGGGCCCTGGCCGACGCGGTGGCGTCGGCCAACTCCACGCTGCACGAGATGAGCCTGGCCGACCCCTCGACGGAGGGCATGGGCACAACGCTGACCGCGCTGCTGTGGGCCGGGGCCCAGGTGGCGCTCTGCCATATTGGAGACTCGCGCGGCTACATGCTGCGCGACGGCGATTTCTACCAGATCACCCGGGATCACACCCTGGTGCAGTCCCTGGTCGATGAGGGCCGGCTGACCCCGGAGGCGGCGGCCACCCACCCGCAGCGGTCGCTGGTCGTGCGGGCCCTGCAGTCCAGCACGGACGCCGAGCCGGACCTGCAGATGCGCGAGGCCATGCTGGGCGACCGGTATCTGCTGTGCTCGGACGGCCTGTCCGACGTGGTCACCGAGCAGACCCTGCACAAGACGCTGATCAGCTACGCCGACCCCCAGGTGGCCATCGAGCAGCTGATCAACCTGGCCCTGCGCGCCGGCGGCCCGGACAACATCACCTGCATCGTGGCCGACGTGGTGGACACCGTGACCGGGCCGGTGGCGGCCAGCGAGGGCGTGGTCCTGGCCGGCGCGGCCGCCGCCGGCGACGGCCGCCCGCGCCCGCTGAGCGACAGCCCGGCCGGGCGCGCTCATCTGCTCACCCAGGACCCGCAGCGGACCAGCGGCGGGCAGGCCAGCCTGGGGCACACCACCATCGGCCAGGTACGGGCCCGGCCGGCCGAGGCGCCGCCGCCCAGCCACGCCAACGGCCACCACCGGCGCGATGACGACTACGACGAGGATCTGGCCGAGGCACCGCGCCGCCGCTGGCCGGTGGTGACCTCGATCCTGGTCGTGCTGATCCTGCTGATCGTCGGCGGCGGCTATGCCGCCTTGCAGATCACCCGCAGCCAGTACTACGTGGACCGCGACGGCCAGCAGGTCGTCATCTACCGGGGCATCGACCAGAGCGTGGCCGGGCTGCACCTGTCGAGCATCTTCCAGAAGACCGGGATCCCGATCTCGCACGTCCAGGGCACCACGCTCCAGCTGCCCACCACCTCGGGCACGCTGTCCGAGGCCCAGCACACGGTGCTGAACATCCGCCGGACCTACACCTGCAAGCAGGCCGGGATCGCGGTGCAGAACTGGGAGAAGAACAAGCCCAAGCCGTCACCGAGCCCGTCGACGAGCAAGAAGACCACCAAGAAGACCAGCCGGACCAGCAGTAGGTCCAGCCGGACGACCAAGCCCACCAGCGGCGCCAGCAAGAAGCCCTACCCGCCCAAGCCCAAGGTGCCGTCGTACTGCGCCGCGCAGGGGTCCGGATGATGGCTGGTATGGGCATGGCAGCGGG
>Ga0134126_10008347_pt1 | contig 13030 bp, 6 predicted proteins | sample KB31752_FD_96881 | JGI IMG/M metagenome (GOLD analysis project Ga0134126, IMG submission 96881) | Terrestrial soil microbial communities with excess Nitrogen fertilizer from Kellogg Biological Station, Michigan, USA - KB3-175-2 | ecosystem: Environmental > Terrestrial > Soil > Unclassified ...
CTCTCGGCATCGCGGTGGTCGATCGCTATGTCGCGCGCTTCGGCGCCGCGCTGGCGACCCTGGCGGCCGACGAAACGCGACCATCGATGGCGGTGCTGGAACTCTATCTGGAGCCCTATGGCAGCTTCGCGGACACGACGGACCGCGTCTGCCTGTGCGGAGCGCTTGCCGGCGAAATTCTGGCGCTGCCTCCCGAGATGCGCTCCCGCGTCGAAGGCTTCTTCCGCAGCCATCAGGAATGGCTCGCGAAAATCCTCAAGCGCGGCACAGCCCGCGGCGAGTTTCAGCTCGTTGCGCCGGCCGGCAAGCAGGCCCGCTTCATTTTCAGCGCCTTGCAGGGCGGGCTGCTGGTGAAACGCGCCACTGGCGATGCGACGCAGCTGCGCGACATCACCACCGTGATAAAATTGCAGCTGACCACTGGCGCCTGACGGCAAACCGGCGGCGAATCACGGATCGAGCTTTCTCAAAATTCGGCGACTGCGTCTTATTGTTGATGCAGATCACGACCGAAGCGGCCGTTTTTTCCCCAGCGCAACTCCCGTTCACGGTCTGGACTCTTACCCCTGGAGTCCGCTTGGCGATATTGTCGATTGATTCGCGCGCGGTGGGGAAATGCCGGGCGCAAATTTTCATGCTGTCTTGGGGCGCGAAGGATGTCGGGCGTAATCGGTTCGATGCGTCAGACGCTGCTGTCGTGCACTTCGCTGGCACGCAGCGGCCTGATCGGGCTCGCCGCGACCGTGCTGCCCCTCGCCACACCCGCGTGCGCCGCCGATGCCGGTCTCCTGAACACGCTCTCGACCCTGCTCGACTTCAACCGGCAGGAAGTGGCGGTGCTAACCACGGCCTTGGCCCTGCTCGGCTTTTCCGTTCTGTCCGCGATTCTCCTGATGCACACGCGGATCCGCGCCGCGAAAAGCGAATCGCGGCTGCTTGCCACGATCGAAGGGCTGCAGCTCCAGGTTGACCGGTACCGGGCATTTCTGTTTGCCGAGCCGCAAATCCTGATCTCCTGGGCGGCGGGCGACAATCGTCCCCGGATTTCGGGCGACACCTCGCTTTTGGTGCGAGAGGATGCGCCGCAACGCATTCTCGCCTTCGGAACCTGGCTGCCGCCGGAACCGGCGCTGCAAATGGACCATGCGGTCGACGCGCTGCGCGAGACCGGCGAAGGCTTCCTGCTCAACCTCACCACCTCCAACGGCCACGCCATCGAGGCGATGGGACGGGCGGTTGGCGGCCAGGCCATCGTTCGGATTCGAGAGCTCACCGCGCTTCGGCGGGACCTGGCGGAAACCAATCTCCGGCTAAAAATGCTGATGGAAGAGACCGCGATGCTGCGCGGCTTTGCCGACTCGTCGCCCTTCCCGATCTGGGCCAAGGGCACCAAGGGTGGTCTCAGCTACGCCAACAGCGCCTATGTCCAGGCCACCGAGGCCGGTAGCGAGGCGGATGCGATCGACCGCCATCTCGAACTGCTCGACTCCAGCCACCGCACCGAGATGGAGCGCACACTCGCCAGCACCAGCGCCTACCACGCGCGATTGCCGATCGTGGCGCGCGGCGAGCGGAGGATTTACGACGTGCGGGCGATGAATGTCGCCGGCGGCAGCGTCGGCGTCGCGATCGACGCCAGCGAAGCCGACGCGCTGAGCTCGGCATTGGTGCGCATGGCGGAAGCGCATCGCCGCACCCTCGACCAGTTGTCGTCGGGCGTTGCCGTGTTCGACGGCCAGCGACGACTCGCTTTCTACAACGAATCCTATCGCAAGCTGTGGGACCTCGAATCCTCGTTTCTCGACGGCAACCCCGATGATTCCAGCGTGCTTGACCGGCTGCGCGCCGCGCGCAAACTGCCGGAGCAGGCGGACTTCCGCGCCTGGAAGTCGAAACTGCACGAGGCCTATCGCGCCATCGAGACCGCCAAGGAGACCTGGTTCCTGCCCGATGGACGCGCGCTCAGTGTCGTCACCACGCCCAACCCGGAAGGCGGCGTCACCTATTTGTTCGACGACGTCACCGAAAGCCTGAATCTCGCGCGGCAATTCGACCGCCTCAACCGCGTGCAGCGTGAGACGCTGGACAGCCTCGCCGAGGGCGTCGCGGTGTTCGGCAGCAATGGCCGGGCGAAGTTGTTCAATCCGGCCTTCATCAAGATGTGGAAGCTGGCGCCGGAAGCGCTCCGCGAGGAACCGCATATCGACACCGTGGAAGGCTGGTGCAAGCCGCTGTTCGACGACGCCGCTGGCTGGCGCACGATCCGCGAGGCGATCACGTCCATCGAACGCCGCACCGACGCGCAGCTCAAGCTCGAGCGCAAGGACGGCAGCGTGCTGGAATGCATGAGCCTGCCGCTGCCGGACGGCGCCACCATGCTGACCTTCCAGGACATCACCGACACCGAGAATGTCGAACGGGCGCTGCGCGAGAGCAACGACGCGCTCAAGGCCGCCGACCAGATGAAGATCGACTTCGTCCACCACGTGTCCTACGAATTGCGCGCTCCGCTCACCACCATCATCGGCTTCGCGCATTTCCTCTCCGACCCATCGACCGGTCCGCTGACGCCGAAACAGGCCGAATATCTCGACTACGTCACCAAATCGACCAACGCGCTGCTCGCGCTCACGAACAACATCCTCGATCTTGCCACCATCGATGCCGGCGCGATGAAGCTCGAGCTCGGCCCGGTCGATATCGGCAGGGCAATATCAGCGGCCGCAGAGGGCCTGCAGGATCGGCTCGCCACCGACCGCATCCGCCTCACGGTCGACGCCGATTCCAACATCGGCAGCTTCATCGGTGACGAGCGCCGCGTGGTGCAGGTGCTGTACAATCTGCTTGCGAACGCCGTCGGCTTCTCGCCGCAGGACGCCACCGTCGGCATCAGCGCAAAGCGGACCGAGCACAGCGTGGTCTTCATGGTGACCGATGCCGGCCCGGGTATGCCGCCCGACTTCAGGGACCGGGCGTTCGACATGTTCGAGAGCCATTCGCAGGGATCGCGACATCGCGGCGCCGGGCTCGGCTTGTCGCTGGTACGCTCCTTTGTCAAACTGCATGGCGGCGACGTGCGCTTTGCGCCGCCCGCGAGCAAGGGAACCACCGTGATCTGTGAATTTCCGCTTCGACAGGCCGTGCAGCGCGACGCCGCTGAATGACCGAGCCTGCGACATTTTCCGTGGCGCTGGCGAACGAGACGGCGACGGCGCAGCTCATGGCCGATCTGGCGCTGCTGACCGGTCCGGGCGACGTCATCACCCTGTCGGGCGACCTCGGCGCGGGCAAGACCGCGGCGGCGCGGGCGATGATCCGGTATCTCGCCGACGACGACACGATGGAAGTGCCGAGCCCGACATTCACGCTGGCGCAGAGCTATGAGTTGCCGTCCCTGCCGCTGCTGCACGCCGACCTCTATCGCATCAGCGATGCTTCCGAGCTGGAAGAGATCGGCCTGTCGCCACTGCCCGAGGGCACGGTGGCGCTGATCGAATGGCCAGACCGCGCCGGCAGCACGCTGCCCCAAGACCGCATCGACATCGCACTGAGCCATCGTCCCGCGCTTGGCTCGAACGCGCGCGCAGCGGAAATCACGGGCTTCGGCACGGGCGCCGCGACGGTCGATCGGCTCAGGCTGCTGCGCGAATTCCTGCACAAGGCAGGCTTCATTGACGCCGGTCGAAAGCGTATGGCGGGCGACGCCTCGACACGTTCCTATGCGCGGCTGATCCAGGACGAACGCACGTTCATCCTGATGAATGCGCCGAAGCGGCCGGATGGCGGCAAGCTCTACGCCACGGCGGTGCATCTGGCAGAAGACGTCAGGCCCTTTTTCGCCATCGACAAGGGCCTGCGCGAACGCGGCCTCTCGGCGCCCGAAATCCATCACAGCGATCTCGAGGCCGGCTTCCTCATCACCGAGGATTTCGGCAGCGCTCCGGTCGTCGAAGGCGATCCGCCCGCCCCGATCGTCGAGCGCTATGAAGCGGCAACCGACATGCTGGCCGCGCTGCATCGCGAACCGCTGCCGGAACTGCTGCCGCTGCAGCCGGGCGTCGATTATCCCATCCCCGTGTTCGACATTGATGCCTGGCTGGTCGAGATCGGCCTGATGCTGGAATGGTATCTGCCGGACCGTGGCGTGACGCCAGGCGAGAAACTACGCAGCGAGTTCGTGGCCATGTGGCGCGACATCTTGCAAATGCCCGCTTCCGCCCCAACGACCTGGGTCATCAGGGACTTACACTCGCCCAATCTGATCTGGCTTCCCGAGCGCATAGGTATAAAGCGGGTCGGCGTCATCGACTTCCAGGACGCCGTGCTGGGCCCCGCCGCCTATGACGTGGTGTCGCTGTTGCAGGACGCGCGCATCGATGTGCCGGAGGCAACTGAGCTGGCGCTATTCTCGCGCTACATCAAGGCGCGGCGTGCCGCCGACCCCACTTTCGATGCCGCCGATTTCGCCACCCTCTACGCCATCATGTCGGCGCAGCGGAACACGCGGCTGCTCGGCACCTTCGCCCGGCTCAACCGCCGCGACGGAAAGCCGCAATATCTCAGGCACCAGCCGCGGATCTGGACCTATCTCAGCCGATCGCTGGCGCATCCTGCCCTGTCGGACCTGAAGGCCTGGTATGCGGCCAATGTGCCGGCTCCACTTTCGTAGAGATTCCGCCCCCGTAAATTTACGGAGTGTTAGCCAGCCGCTCCTACCGTGCCACCCGGCCTTGGCCCGCGCGCATTGGCCTGCCGGAAAACGGCTGGAGCTCAAGGATATGCCGACGGAACGGAGCACGGGCGACCGCGTCATGTTTGAACGCGGAATCCACGCGCATATGATGGGAATCGACGGCACCTGGCGGCGCGACTGCGTGATGGAGGACGTCTCGGAGACGGGCGCCAAACTCACGGTGGAGGGTTCGGTCGAAGGCCTCAACCTGAAGGAATTCTTTCTGCTGCTGTCGTCCACCGGCCTCGCCTACCGCCGCTGCGAGCTCTCCTGGGTTCAGGGCGAACAGATCGGCGTCAGTTTTCTGAAGCAGAAGAAGACCCGCCGCGCCTCCGCCGGGGCCTGATACTTTCGAGCCTGGTTCTGATGGCGTCGCCGCCGTCGTACAGCCGTCATCTGCCGCGACTATGGCGTCGAGCCGCATCTCTCCGCGCCGAATCACGTGCTATGATTCGCCCTCAGCCAACCCGAGATTTTCCCTGATGTCCGTCAAACCCGCCAAAGCGATGGTCCTTGCCGCCGGCCTCGGCCTGCGCATGCGTCCGCTGACGGATCATATGCCGAAGCCGCTGGTGCGGGTGGCCGGGAGCACGCTGCTGGATCACGTGCTGGACAAGCTCGCCGCCGCCGGCGTCAGCGAGGCCGTGGTGAACGTGCATTATCTCGGCGGCCAGATCGTCGACCACGTCGCCTCGCGCAAATCGCCCCGGGTGATCATTTCCGACGAACGCAACCAGGTGCTCGGCACCGGCGGCGGCGTGGTCAAGGCGCTGCCGCTGCTCGGCGATGCGCCGTTCTTCCATCTCAATTCAGATACGATGTGGATCGACGGCGTGAGGTCGAACCTGATGCGTCTCGCGGAGACCTTCGACCCCAAGCGGATGGATATCCTGCTCTTGATGGCGCCGACCGCGAGCAGTATCGGCTATGGCGGCCGCGGCGACTACGCCATGCTGCCCGACGGCGCGCTGCGCAAGCGGCGGGAACATCAGGTGGTGCCGTTCGTCTATGCGGGCGCCGCGATCATGTCGCCGTCGATGTTCGCGAACGCGCCGAAGGGTGAGTTCTCGCTGACCAAAATGTTCGACGCCGCCAACGAGCAGGAGCGCCTGTTCGGCCTGCGGCTCGACGGCGTCTGGATGCATGTCGGTACACCCGACGCCATCGGCGCCGCCGAAGAGGCGTTTCTGGAGAGCGTGGCTTAGGCCCCCACCGTCATCCCGGGCAAGCGAAGCGCGACCCGGGACCCATACTACCGATTCTGATTTGACGAGAGGACGGCGCCCCAGCCTGCTCCAACTCTACTGCCTGTGGTTATGGGTCCTCGCCTTCGCGGGGACGACAAGCTCTCTGCGGGACGCGTGCACAACCAACAACGATCCTTCTTCAACTTTTCGCGGGCGACGACAGCGCCTATATTGGCGCGTGACTTCTCGAATCAGGCCCTCCATGCGCGTATTCAGCGTTCCCCTTTCCGTGCCGTTCCTGCGCTGCGTGATCGCGGCGCTGATCGACGGCCGGCTGATCGAGGGATTTGAGGCGCGCGGCAATCCCGCGAGACTTGCCGAAGCCACGCTCTATCTGCCGACGCGGCGCGCGATGCGCATGGCGCGGGAAGCGTTCCTGGATGAATTGAAGAGCGACGCGGCGGTGCTGCCGCGAATCGTGGCGCTTGGCGACATCGACGAGGACGAGCTCGCTTTTGCCGATGAAGCGGAGCAACTCAGTGGCGCCGCGCCGCTCGACATCCCTCCGAAGCTCGGCGAGTTGGAGCGGCGGCTGACGCTGGCGCGGCTGGTGGCGGCCTGGGCCAAGGGCGAAGTGCTGGCGCCGCTGGTGGTCGGCGGCCCGGCGGCGACCCTTGCGCTCGCGGGCGACCTCGCTCGGCTGATGGACGACATGGTGACGCGCGGCGTGCCGTGGGACAAGCTCGACACCCTGGTGCCGGACGGGCTCGACGAATACTGGAAACACTCGCTGCAATTCCTGCAGATCGCGCGCGAGGCCTGGCCGAATTATCTGGCCGAAATCGGCAAGATCGAGCCCGCGGCGCGACGTGATCTCCTGATCGCCGCGGAGGCCGCGCGGCTGACATCGCATCCTCGGGGACCCGTGATCGCGGCGGGCTCGACCGGTTCGATGCCGACCACGGCAAAGTTCCTGCACGCCGTGGCAAAGCTGCCACAAGGCGCGGTGATCCTGCCGGGCCTCGATACCGATCTCGATGAGGAATCCTGGCGCGGCATCGGCGGCGAGCGGGACGACAACGGCAGGTTCAGCGAGCACCCTGCCTCGAACCATCCGCAATTCGCGATGCATGCGCTTCTCGAGCGCTTCGGCATCAAGCGCGGCGATGTGGAGATTCTCCAACCGCCCACCCCGGCGGGCCGCGATGTGCTGCTGTCGGAGGCGATGCGGCCATCGAACGCGACCGCGCAATGGCATGAGCGGCTGCAACGACCGGACATCGCCGCGCATATCGAAGGCGGCATGACGAATCTCGCCGTGATCGAGGCACCCAACCCGGAAATGGAGGCGCTGGCGATCGCGGTGGCGCTGCGCGAGGCGCGGCATCTCGACAAATCGGCGGCGTTGGTGACACCCGACCGCGCGCTGGCCCGTCGGGTGATGGCTGCGCTCTCCCGCTGGAACCTCGACTATGAGGATTCCGGCGGCGATGCGCTGATCGAGACACCTGCCGGCAGCTTTGCGCGCCTCGCCGCGGAGGCGGCGGTTCGCGGGCTGGAGCCGCCGACCCTGCTTGCGCTGCTCAAACATCCGATGTGCCGTCTCGGCGGGACGGAGGGCACGTACAGGCGCGCGATCGAGACGCTCGAGCTCGCCGTGCTGCGCGGCACACGCCCGCAGCCGGGCACGGCGGGGCTCGCGCGCGATTTTGCGCGCTTTCGCGCCGAGCTGAAGAAGTTGAACAATGGCGAGGCGTCATCGCTGCATCGTGCCGAGCCACGGGCGCGGCTCAGGGAAAGCGAGCTTGATCGCGCGGATGCGCTGATATCGTCGCTTCAGGCGGCACTCAAGCCGCTGGAAAGCCTGTCGCCGACGCGGTCCTATGATTTCGCCGAAATCGCCGGCCGGCATCGTGACGTCCTGGTCGAATTGTCGCGCGATGAGAATGCTATCGCGATTGCGTTCGAGGCGCAGGAAGGCCTCGCGCTCGCCGCCAGCTTCGACGACCTGCTCGCCGAGCAGCGACAGAGCGGGCTGACGGTGACGCTCCCCGACTATCCCGAACTATTCCAAACGGCGTTTGCCGATCGCGCGGTACGGCGCGCCGAACGTCCGGGCACGAGACTGCACATCTACGGTCCGCTGGAATCGCGCCTGATGCAAGCCGACCGCGTCATCGTCGGCGGGCTGATCGAGGGCGTGTGGCCGCCCGCCCCGCGTATCGATCCCTGGCTCAGCCGGCCGATGCGCCACGAATTGGGCCTCGATTTGCCGGAGCGTCGCATCGGCCTTTCCGCGCATGACTTTGCGCAACTGCTCGGCCATGACGACGTGATCCTGAGCCACAGCGCCAAGGCCGGCGGCGCGCCGGCGGTCGCCTCGCGCTTCCTGCACCGTCTCGAAGCGGTCGCGGGCGAGGAGCGCTGGAAAATCGCGAGAGGTGCCGGCGAGCAATATGCGCACTACGCTCATGAGCTCGATCGTCCGGAAACCGTCAAGCCGATCGAGCAGCCCGCGCCAAAACCGCCGCGCGCGACGCGGCCGTTGAAACTCTCGGTCACCGCGATCGAGGATTGGCTGCGCGATCCCTACACGATCTATGCGAAACATATTCTGAAGCTCGACGCGCTCGATCCCGTGGACATGCCGCTATCGGCGGCCGATCGCGGCTCGGCGATCCATGAGGCGATCGGCGAGTTCACCAAAACCTTCGCCGGCAGACTGCCCGATGATCCTGTGTCGGCGTTGCGCGAGATCGGCCAAAAGCATTTTGCGCCGCTGATGGAGCGCCCCGAAGCAAAGGCGCTGTGGTGGCCGCGCTTCCAGCGCATCGCCAGATGGTTTTCGGAGTGGGAAAATGCCCGGCGCGGCAACATCAGGGCGATCGAGGCGGAGATCAAGGGTGAGATCCCGATCCCGCTCGACAATGAACGCACCTTCCATCTCACCGCACGCGCCGACCGGATCGAGCGCCGCGCCGACGGCACGTTCGCAATCCTCGATTACAAGACCGGGCAGCCGCCGACCGGAAAACAGGTGCGCATGGGCCTGTCGCCGCAGCTCACGCTGGAAGCCGCGATTCTCCGCGAAGGCGGTTTTGACGGCATCGACGCCGGCGCCTCCGTCGGCGAACTGATCTACGTCCGCCTGTCCGGCAACAATCCGCCGGGTGAGGAGCGCTCGCTCGCATTGAAGATCAAGAACGAGGATCCGCAACATCCCGACGCCGCCGCCGATCATGCGCGGGAACAGCTCGAAGCCTTGATCCGCCAATTCGAGAACGAGGACGAGCCCTACCGCTCGCTGGTGCTGTCGATGTGGACCAACCATTACGGCACCTATGACGACCTCGCCCGGATCAAAGAATGGTCCGCAGCCGGCGGATTGGGGCTTCCGGAATGGTGAAGTCCGCGCGTATCATCCCGGGCGCTGTCCGCGACAAGCAGGCCAGCGCATCGAATCCCCGCACGTCGTCGTTCGTGTCGGCGAATGCCGGTTCAGGCAAGACGCATGTGCTGGTGCAGCGCGTGATCCGCCTGCTGCTTGCCGGCGTCCCGCCGGAAAAAATCCTCTGCATCACCTTTACCAAGGCTGCCGCCGCCAACATGGCCGAGCGCGTATTCACCACGCTCGGCCATTGGGTGACGCTGGACGATGATGCGCTCGATACGGCCATCATCGAGGCCGGCGTTCCGAATCCTGGCCCGAAATTGCGCAGAGCGGCACGCGAACTGTTCGCGAAGGCGCTGGAGACACCGGGCGGGTTGAAGGTGCAAACTATTCACGCGCTGTGCACGCGGCTTCTGCAGCAATTTCCATTCGAGGCTAACGTGCCCGCGCGCTTTACCGTGCTCGATGAGCGCGATCAGGCCGACATGATGGAGCGTGCCAGCCTCAAGGTCTTCCTCGAATCCTCCAACGCCCCGGACAGCGCCCTCGGCCGCGCACTTCTGACCGCGATGGCTTCTGCCGCCGATGTCACCTTCAAGGACGTGATTCGTGAAGCTTGCCTTGCGCGCGATCATTTCTTGGCATGGACTGACGACGCGGGCAGCATCGAAACTGTGGCGGCCCAGGTATCGGCTGCGCTTGGGGTAAGTGCGAACGACAACCTTGAGACCATCGAACGCGAGATCGTTGACGGACCATACCTCCCACGCGAGCGTTGGGGCGAGATCGCCGATGCACTGACGACAGGCACCAAAACTGATATCGACCAGGCAGAACGGCTACGCGACGCCGCAGCCGTCGCCGGCACCGAACAGGTCGATCGCTATCTCGTAGTCTTTCTCACCGAGGAAAAGAAGGAACCGCGCAAGGCGGTACTGACGAACAAATTTTGCGAGCGTAATCCTTCGATTGCACGCTTATTCGAGGCCGAAATCAGACGTGTCACGCTGCTGATCGAAAAGCGCCGCGCCATCATCACTCGCGATCGGACCGAGGCGTTGCTGTATATCGCGACCGCGACGGCCGCGAACTACCGGCACGAGAAGGAGGAGCGTGGACTGCTTGACTATGATGATCTGATCGACAAGACACTGCTCATGTTGAACAGGATCTCGGCGGGTTGGGTGCACTATAAACTCGACCGCGGGGTCGATCATGTTCTGATCGACGAGGCGCAGGACACCAGCCCGCGGCAGTGGGACATTGTGGAGCACTTAATCGAGGAATTCGCTGCCGGCAAAGGCGCGCGCGGCGACACTATGCGCACGATGTTTGCAGTTGGCGACGAGAAGCAGTCGATTTTCTCGTTTCAGGGCGCGGCGCCGCGTGAATTCGCTGAACGCCGGCAGCGCTTCGGCTCGCGTTTCAGGGCCGCTGGTCTCGATTTCGAGACGATATCCTTCACCTATTCGTTCCGCTCGGGTCCCGCGATCCTGCAGTCGGTCGATCACGTGTTCAGAGACGAGACCATCTATCGCAGCATCCACGCAGAGAACGCTTACCCTCTGCATCAAGCGCTCGAAGACGCCGGCCCAAGTCTGATCGAGCTCTGGCCGCTTGCGGTAGCCGACAAGCGCGAAGACATCGAGGGCTGGCGCGCACCGTTCGACGGCGTATCACTGACGAGCCCGGAGGTGAAGTTGGCGCGTCGCATCCAGGCCGAGATCCGGCGGCTGGTCGAAAGCGGCACCATGACTGGACACGCCGGCGGCCGCAGGCCGCTCCGTTATGGCGACGTGTTGGTCCTGGTGCGCCGTCGCGGCAACATCTTCGATGCGATCATCCAGGCGCTCAAGCAGGCCGGCATTCCCGTCGCGGGCGCCGACCGGCTGAAGCTGACCGAGCACATCGCCATCATCGACCTGATGAACCTTGCGGACGCGCTGCTGCTCCCGCAGGATGATCTCGCGCTCGCGGTCGCCTTGAAGAGCCCGCTGTTCAACCTTTCCGAGGACGATCTGTTCGAGCTCGCCTGGGACCGCAAGGGCTCGCTGCGGGCCGCACTGTCGAAGCACGCGGAGGCGCAGGACAAGTTCCGGAAGGTCGAGGATCGTCTCGTTCAATGCGAGCGCCGCTTTGCCGCGGAAACGCCGTTTGCGTTCTATGCCTGGCTGCTCGGCGGCGATGGCGGCCGCCAACGTATCCTGCGCCGGCTCGGGCACGAGGCCAATGATGCGCTCGACGAATTTCTGGAACTGGCGTTGAACTACGAGCGCAAGGCGCCGGCGTCGCTGCAGGGTTTCATGGCGTGGCTGCGCTCGGCGGATACCGAAGTGAAGCGCGACATGGAAATCTCGCGCGACGAGGTTCGTGTCATGACCGTGCACGGCGCGAAGGGCCTGGAGGCCTCCGTTGTGTTCATGGTCGATACGACATCGTCACCGTCGGACACGCAACGATTGCGCCTTATCAACGTGCCGCGCGGCAATGGCGGCAAGGTCGTGGTCTGGGCCGGCCGCAAGGCCGACGATCCCAACGTCGTGGCGACTGCCCGTGAGGCGATGCTCAACGACACCGAGGACGAATATCGCAGGCTGCTTTATGTAGCGATGACCCGCGCGGCCGATCGCTTGATCGTCGCGGGCATCATGCCCGGCAACAGGAATAGTGTGAGAGACCTGTGCTGGTACGATCTGATCGGCAGGGGCTTGCAAGGTTCGGGCTTGCAGGAAGAGACGATCGAGACGAATGACGGTCCGATCAAGCGGTTCACGCGGCCGGAAGGCGCGGCGCCCGCGACCGGCGCGGCTTCCGCCACGACCGCAAGCGAGCAGCGGGCGTTGCCTGGCTGGTTGCGCACACCGGTGTCAGCGCAGGCGACCGGCGATCATTTCCTGCGGCCCTCCGACGCCGCCGGCCATATCAGCCCAAAGTCGCGATCCGGTGAATCGGTCGAGCAGCGAACGCGCGCGCTTCAGCGCGGCACGCTGGTGCATCGCCTCTTGCAATCCTTGCCTGAGCTGGCGGCCGAGCGGCGCCGCGACGCCGCGCAAAAGTTTCTCGCCCGCAACGCGACCGCCTGGAGCGAGGCCGAGCGGCAAGAGCTTGCCGAAAAGGTGCTGGCGCTGATCGCCGATCCGAGATTCGCAGCCGTGTTTGCCGAAGGCAGCCGGGCCGAGGTCGCGATCGTCGGCCGGCTGGATCTGCCGGGCCGGAAACAGGCCCAGAAACAGACCTTGGTCTCCGGCCAGATCGACCGGCTCGTGGTCACCCCAGACGAAGTCCTGATCATCGATTTCAAGACCAACCATGCCCCGCCCGCGACCGCCGCCGAGGCTCCACCGGCCTATGTCCGCCAGCTCGCGCTGTACCGAGCGGTTTTGCGCAAGCTTTATCCGCGCGCCGCCGTCCGGGCCGCGCTGCTGTGGACAGAAACCACTGATTTAATGGAGATTTCGGCCCCCGCGCTGGACGCGGTACTGGCATCCCCAGAGCGTGTGGACAGCCCTGCTTGACCCGGCCCCGCCCCGTTCATAGGTTTCCCCCATGATCCCGGCGCGATTCTGACCGCGCCACACTCTCCAACCGAACGAGGTAAATCCAATGGCCGTTGGCAAGGTATCTGACGCCAATTTCGAAGCCGAAGTGCTGAAAGCGCAGGGGCCTGTCGTGGTCGACTTCTGGGCCGAATGGTGCGGCCCGTGCCGCATGATCGCACCC
>Ga0134126_10008348_pt1 | contig 13030 bp, 9 predicted proteins | sample KB31752_FD_96881 | JGI IMG/M metagenome (GOLD analysis project Ga0134126, IMG submission 96881) | Terrestrial soil microbial communities with excess Nitrogen fertilizer from Kellogg Biological Station, Michigan, USA - KB3-175-2 | ecosystem: Environmental > Terrestrial > Soil > Unclassified ...
ATCTGGGGCGGTCCGCGGCGCGTCTACGCCACCATCAAGTTCTTCCTGTACACGTTCCTGGGCTCGGTGTTCATGCTCGTGGCCCTGATCTACATGTACGTGAAGGCGGGCGACTACGCCATCGCCAGCTTCCAGAAGCTGCCGCTGACCCTGGTCGAGCAGCGCTGGATCTTCGTGGCCTTCCTGCTGGCGTTTGCAGTGAAAGTGCCGATGTGGCCGGTCCACACCTGGTTGCCGGACGCGCACGTCGAGGCGCCCACCGGCGGCTCGGTGATCCTGGCGGCCATCATGCTGAAGATGGGGGGCTACGGTTTCCTGCGCTTCAGCCTGCCGATCGCCCCGGATGCCAGCCAGCAGCTCAGCGCCCTGATGATCGCGCTGTCCCTGATCGCCATCGTCTACATCTGCTTTGTGGCCCTGGTTCAGCAGGACATGAAGAAGCTCATCGCGTACTCCTCGATTGCGCACATGGGCTTCGTGACCCTCGGGGCATTCGTCGTGTACCACATCGTGCGTAACACCGGGGGCCTGCAAGGCGCCGGCATGGGCATGGACGGCGCGATGGTCCAGATGGTCTCCCACGGCCTCGTCTCCGGGGCGCTGTTCCTGTGCGTCGGGGTACTCTATGACCGCGTACACAGCCGCCAGATCGCCGACTACGGCGGAGTGGTCAACACCATGCCGATCTTTGCGGCCTTCATGGTGTGGTTCGCGCTCGCTAACACGGGCGTGCCGGGCACCTCGGGATTCGTCGGCGAGTTCCTGGTGATCCTGGCCAGCTTCAAGGCCAGCTTCTGGTACTCGCTGCTCGCGGCGGTCACCTTGATGCTCGGCGCGGCCTACACCCTGTGGCTCGTGAAGCGCGTGGTCTTCGGCCCGATCGGCAACAGCCATGTAGCGCACATGACGGACGTCAACGGTCGCGAGTTCGTCGTTCTCGGGGCTCTCGCGGTGGCCGTGCTGGTGCTGGGCGTGTGGCCCGAGCCTTTGTTGAAGATCATGCAGCCCACCATCCACCACCTGGTCGATCAGGCGGTGGCCACCAAGATCCCGCTTTAGAGTGCGACGCCCATGCTCGAGACGACCCTGACCTGGCACAGCGTGGCACCGGCCGTTGCGGAGATCTATCTCGTCGTGGCGATCTGCGGGATCCTGCTGATCGATGTGTTCGCCGGCGAGAAGCGCCCCGGACTCACCTCCACGCTCACTTTGCTTGCGCTCGCGGTCGGGGCTGCGCTGACCGCCGTGTACGGTCAGGTATCCAGCCATCGCCTGCTGTTCGATGGGACCTATGTGGCGGATGAGCTCGGTTATGTGCTGAAGCTGGTGGGGTTCCTGGTCGTTGCCGTCGTGCTGCTGTACTCGCGCACGTATCTGGTGAATCGTGAGATTCTGCGCGGCGAGTACTACGTGCTGGCCCTGACCGCCCTGTTGGGTATCTTCGTCCTGATCTCCGCCAATAGCCTGATCACCGTGTATATCGGTGTCGAGCTACTCGCGCTGTCCGTGTATGCAATGGTGGCGTTCGACCGCGACTCCTCGATTGCGGCCGAGTCCGCCATGAAGTATTTCGTGCTCGGTGCCATCGCATCCGGGGCGCTGCTGTACGGCATGTCGATGATCTACGGACTGACGGGGACGCTGAATCTGGAAGAGATTGCGGTTCGGCTCCATGAGCCCGCCGGTCTCGGCGTGGTATTCGGGCTGGTCTTTCTGGTTGTGGGTGTCGCCTTCAAGCTCGGAGCCGTCCCGTTCCACATGTGGCTCCCGGATGTTTACGAGGGCGCGCCCACCAGCGTAACGCTGTTCATCAGCACCGCACCGAAGATCGCCTACTTTGCGCTCGCGCTGCGGCTTCTCGCCCACGGCATGAGCGGCTCCACGGTGGAATGGAGCCAGATGCTGGCCGCGCTTGCCATCCTGACTCTCGTCGTGGGCAATGTCGTGGCGATCGTGCAGACCAATCTCAAGCGCATGCTCGCGTATTCGACGATCTCGAACGTTGGCTTCATCGTCCTGGGTTTCGTCGCGGGTACAGCCAGCGGCTACACGGCCGCTTTGTACTACACGCTCGTGTATGTGCTGGTCGCGCTCGGATCCTTCGGTGTCATCCTGCTGGCCAGCCGCAAGGGTTACGAGGCGGACATGCTCGATGACTACAAGGGCCTGTACCAGCGCGACCCGCTGCTCGCGCTGGTGATGATGGTGTTGATGTTCTCGACCGCCGGCGTGCCGCCGTTCGTCGGCTTCTGGGCCAAGCTGCGCATTTTCCAGGCCCTGTGGGAGACCGGCCACCTCTGGCTGGTGGTCATCTCCGCGGTTATGTCAGTGGTCGGCGCGTTCTACTACCTGCGCGTCATCAAGCTCATGTACTTCGATCCGCCCGCGGGAGCTGCTGCGGCTGCGCCGGTGCCCCAGGCAGGGGTGCGAGCTGTTCTGGTGGCCAATGCCGCCGCAGTGCTCGCCCTGGGGCTGCTGCCGAGTGGGTTGATCGACCTCTGCTCGCGCCTGATCCACTGATCCGCGCTTGATCCACTGATCGCGGGTTGCGCACTCGGCCAGCCCGCGCGTGGGCTTGCGAGCGCCTGCCGCTCTTGCGAGCTGCGCTGAACGGAGGAGTGCCGGGAAACCGGCTGCGGCCCGGATCAGGCCTGCCTAGGCGCGGGCGATGGTGCGATCCTGCTTGAGGATCTTGCGCTGCAGCTGAATGATGCCGTAGACGAGGGCTTCGGCAGTGGGGGGGCAGCCGGGGACGTAGATGTCGACCGGCACGATGCGGTCGCAGCCGCGAACGACCGAATAGGAATAGTGATAGTAGCCGCCGCCGTTGGCGCACGAGCCCATGGAGATGACGTATTTCGGCTCCGCCATCTGGTCGTAGACCTTGCGTAGCGCCGGCGCCATCTTGTTGCACAGGGTGCCGGCGACGATCATGACGTCAGACTGGCGCGGGCTGGGGCGGAAGGCGCCTGCGCCGAAGCGGTCCAGGTCATAGCGGGGACCGGCCGCATGCATCATTTCGACGGCGCAGCAGGCGAGGCCGAAGGTCATCGGCCACAGCGACCCCGCGCGGGCCCAGCTCACCAGGCTATCGAACGAGGCAAGCACAAAGCCCTGCTTCTCGAGGTTCTGCTGCAAGGCCTCTTGCATGACGTCTCCGGGGCAATATCGTGAAAAAGCAGGCTATTTTACACGAACGGCGAGCGCCGGCTCAAACCTTGCCGGCTTTTCGCAAGCGACGCCGTGAACCCGCAGTTGCGGCCAGGCGCAGAGCGTGCGGTCACAACCGCCGCGTGACCCGCTCAACCGCGCGTGCGACGCGGGTAACGATGTCGTCAACATCCTCGCGCGTGACGATGAGCGGGGGAGCGAACCCAATGATGTCCCCGTGAGGAAGCGAACGGACAATCACTCCCTCCTCGAGGCAAGCGGTGACGATCTGCGATGCCACCTTCTTCGCCGGGTCGAATCGCACGCGGTTCGCGGGATCCTCCGCGAGCTCGATCGCCGCCAGCAATCCTGCGCCACGCACCTCGGCGATCCGAGGACGCCCGGAGAAACTCTGCTGGAGCCGCTCGAGGAAGTAAGGCGCGATGTCCTCGACATGCTGGAAGATTCGCTCGCGCTCGAGGATATCCAGGTTGGCCAGTGCCGCCGTCGCGCACAGAGGATGCGCGGCAAGCGTATATCCGTGGCCGAACGGTCCGTACTTGTCCGAGCCCTGCTGCAGCACGCTCCACACCTTCTCTCCGATGAGCGCGGCTGACAGGGGGAGGTAGCCGCTGGTGATGCCCTTGCCGACGGTGATCAGATCGGGCTCGATCCGAAAGCTCTGGGCGCCGAATGCCTTGCCGAGCCGCCCGAAGCCGCACACGACCTCATCGGCAATGAGGAGGATGTCGTAGCGCCGCAGGACCTGTTGGATCTCCTCCCAGTAGCCCTGCGGTGGAGGAATGATCCCGCCGGTGCCGAGCACCGGCTCGCCGATGAAGGCGGCGACGGTATCGGGGCCTTCGGTCTGGATGAGGGCCTCCAGGCGTGCGGCGCACACCCGGGAGAAATCCCGCTCGCTCATGCCCGCTTCCGCATGCCAGAAAAAGTGCGGCGTGATGGTATGCAGCACCGGACCCTGCGGCAGGTCGAAAGCCTGGTGCTGGTTCTCCAGGCCTGTCAGGCTGCCCGACATGACCGTGGCGCCGTGGTAACCGCGCCAGCGCGAGATGATCTTTTTCTTCTTCGGCCGCCCGAGCACGTTGTTGTAGTACCAGACGATCTTCATCTGGGTTTCGTTCGCATCGGACCCGGACAGTCCGTAGAACACGCGTTGCATCCGCCCCGGCGCCATCGCCAGTACCCGCTCTGCGAGACGGATCGCCGGCTCGTTCGAGTAGCCCGCGTAGGAGTGGAAGTAGGGCAGCTGCAGCGCCTGCCGGTGGATCGCATCCGCGATCTCGCGCCGGCCATAACCGACGTGGACGCAGTACCGGCCGGCAAATGCGTCGATGAGCTCATGGCCGTCGCGGTCGCGGACGCGAATGCCCTCGCCCCCGGAGATGATCCACGGCCCCCCCAGCTCCCCGGAGGAGAACGGCCGCAGCTGGGTGAAGGGGTGCAGGATCGTGGCCCGGTCGAGGGCTTGCAGGTCCTGGGTGCGTGTGCTCATGAGTGCTGCCCTTGGAAAAATGTATCCGGCGAATTTGTAAAGGTTGCGCTGGCGGTACCGCTTGCCCTCGACGTGCCGCCCCCGCCCAGCTCCGGACCGATTCTTGCTTAAGTCCGCCTCAATAGGGAGCCGGATTTTCCGGCGCCGAAGGCGCCGCTACTCCTAGGGGGGTCGCGGCTTCCGCGATCCCCCTGAAGAGGTCGGCGAAGCCGTAACAAGGGTCATGAGCATCGTCACGGCGATCGTTGACGCCCACGTCCATCTGCATACCTGTTACCGAGCCGACGAGTTGCTGGACAACGCGGTCCGCAACCTCTCCGGCGCGTGTCCGCAGGATGCCACGGGCTGCGCGTTGTATCTATTGATGGCGGAATGCCAGCAGGATGACTGCTTCGGCCAGTTCCGTGAGCTCGCCCTGAGCGAGGATCCCGCACGGCGGACGGCTCTTGGGCTGCAGGAGTGGTCCATCGCGCCGACGGCTGAGGACACTAGCGTGCTCGCCACGAACGGTGAGCGACGCCTCTTCATCGTCGCCGGACGGCAGGTCGCCTGCCGCGAGGGCCTGGAAGTGCTGGTTCTCGGCACGACCCGGAGATTCGAGGACGGCCGTCCCATTCGCGAGCTGCTCAAAGAGACCGAAGCGCTCCGGGTACCGCGGGTCATTCCGTGGGGACCCGGAAAATGGCTCTTCAGCCGCGGACGGCTCCTGAGCCGGCTGCTGGAGGAGTTTCGCAGGCCGACGCTGTTCCTCGGGGACGAGGGGGGCCGGCCGGGGTTCTGGGGCTATCCAGCTCACTTTGCTCAAGGCGCGCGGCTGGGTGTCCGGGACCTCCCCGGTACCGATCCTCTGCCGTTCTCGCACGATGTCGCCAAGGTCGGGCGGATGGGATTCCGTGTGCCCGTCGCCCTCGATGCCCGTCGTCCGGCGGCCAGTCTCTTGCGCTCGCTGACCGATCCCAACGTCGCCTTCGACCGGTTCGCCACCTTGGAGCCGCCGTTGCGTTTCGTGCGCAACCAGATCGGCATGCAGCTTCGCAAGCGGCGGCCGCCAGCGGCGCCTGCGTCCCATGGGGCTGGCGCCAACCGCGGCGGGCCCATGCGCGGTCCGCACGCAGGCGGTCCCAATGCGGGCCCGCCCCTCTCCGGCTGACAAGCGCGCGATGTGCGGCATCGCCGGTATTGCCACCCGAGGCGCCACACCTCCGCGCGAGCTGCTGACGCGCATGTGCGACGTCATCCGGCATCGTGGCCCTGACGGCGAGGGCATCTACGTGGGCCCCGGCGCGGGCTTGGGGATGCGCCGTCTTGCAGTGCTCGATCTGCAGACAGGCGATCAACCCGTCACCAACCGCGCAGCAACCGTACAGGCAGTCTTCAACGGCGAGATCTACAACTACCTCGAGCTGCGTCGCGAGCTCATCGCCAAGGGCTACGTACTGCGAGGTACCGGTGACAGCGAGATCATTCCCCATCTGTACGAGGAATACGGGCTCGAGTTTGTCACGCGCCTGAATGGGATGTTTGCCATCGCGCTGTGGGACAGCCAGTGCCGGCGGTTGCTGCTGCTGCGCGACCGGATGGGGATCAAGCCGCTGTTCTACAGCGTGTGCAACGGCGCGCTGTACTTCGGATCGGAAGTCAAATGCATTCTCGCAGGCGGCGGCTCGGCGGGCAGGATCGATCCGCGCGGGGTCGATCAGTTGCTGACATTCGAGTGCACAGTTGCGCCCGCGACTTTGTTCGACGACGTCAGAAAGTTGCCCCCGGGCAGCTGGCTGGTGTGGCACCAAGGGCAGCTGCAGTGCGGCCGCTTCTGGTCACCGGATGACTCCGCCGAGCTCGTGCACTGCGCACCGGAGGAGATTGCGGAGCGGCTGCGAGCCACGTTCACCGCCGCGGTAAAAAGACAGCTGGCAAGCGATGTGCCGCTAGGCGCTTTCTTGAGCGGCGGCATCGACTCTTCCATCATGGTAGCGGCGATGAGCGCAGTCGCGCCGCGGCCCCCGCTGACTTTCTCGGTCGGGTTCGGAGAAACATCCTACAGTGAGCTGAACTATGCACGGGCCGTCGCGCAACATTGCGGCACGCGACATCACGAGGAGCTGCTCACACCGGACTTTCTGGCATTGCTACCGGACGTCGTGGCTCAACTGGACCAGCCCATTGCCGACTTCTCGGTCTTTCCTACACTGCTGGTCTCGCGGATGGCCAGGAGGCACGTCACCGTCGCACTCGGCGGTGACGGCGCCGACGAGCTGTTCGCAGGATACGATGCGTACGAAGCGGACCGGTATGCGGCAAGAACATTGGATTGGTTGCCCCGGGGCTTGCGGACGAACATCGAGCACGCGGCGCGGTGGCTCCCGCTGAGCAAGGGCAAACGCGGACTGGCGAATCAGCTGCGCCGCTTTCTCGAGGGCGCCTCGCTTCCGGCAGAATGGCGCCACATGCGTTGGATGGTGGCACTGGGCGAATCGGCGCGCCTGCGGCTGTATCGCGATTCCTTCCGCGCCCAGGTGGCGGGGCAGGCGATGGAGACGATCCGCGCTGCCTTCACGCCCTCAGGCAGTGACTCGCTGGCGGACGAGATGCGCTGCGATCTGCGCCTGTACCTCCCGGACAACATCCTGACCAAGATCGACGCCATGAGCATGGCGACCTCGCTGGAGGCGCGCGTGCCCTACCTGGACAACGAGGTGGTCGACCTGGCCCTGTCCATCCCGTCGCGGCTGAAGCTGCGCGGCGGTGTCCGCAAGTGGATCCTGAAGAAGGCCTTTGCCGGGAGCCTTCCGCCGGCGATCCTGCAGCGCGGCAAGGAAGGCTTCAGCATGCCGATGAAGAACTGGCTCAACGGCGACTGGAATCCTCTCATGCACGAGCTGCTGTGCCGGGAGAACCTGGTGCGCGATGGTTTGTTCGATGCCGCACACGTGGAACGGATGATGCGCGAGCATGAGACATTGTCCTGCAATCACAGCCACGTGCTGTGGGCATTGATGGTCTTCCAACTCTGGCGGGACCGGTTTGCCTCCAAACTTGCCCACGCGGGAGAACGTGTCCATGCGGCGTGACCTCGCGCGCCTGGGCCGCGAGGATTACGACGTCGTCGTCGTGGGTGGCGGGATCTACGGCGCATGCGCAACCTGGGAGGCTGCGCTCGCCGGGCTGAATGTCGCACTGATCGAGGCGGGTGACTTCGGCCATGCCACCTCGAGCAACAGCTTGCGCACGCTGCATGGCGGCTTGCGTCACCTGCAGCGTCTGGACTTGCCGCGTATGCGCGAGTCGATACGCGCGCGACGCGAATGGTTGCGGCTCGCCCCGCATCTTGCCCGGCCGCTGCGCTTCGTGCTGCCGACAACCGGACACGGCCTCAAGGGTCCGGAGGCGATGCGTGCCGCCCTGGTCGTCAACGACCTCGTGAGCTTCGATCGCAATCGGGGCGTCGAGGCCGGTGCGACGTTGCCTCGGGGCGCAGTGTGGAGCGGCAAGTTGGCGCGCGCCCTTCTCACCGGAACGCGGATACCCGGCTGCAACGGCGCGGCCGCCTGGTTCGATGCAGTCTGCCTCAACACCGAGCGTCTCTTGTGGGCTGTCGTATCCGATGCCGTCGAGAACGGGGCATCGGTAGCCAACTACGTGCGCGCCACCGGGCTTGGCCGAGCCGGTGGGGCGCTGCGGACGGTGCGAGCTCGAGATGAAATCACGGGAGTCGAGTTCGACATCCGGACCCGCTGTGTCATCAACGCCGCCGGCCCCTGGGTCGGAGATTGGGCGGATATCCGGACTCGCGACCGCAAGCCCCTGTATTGCGCGTCCAAGGCCTTCAATCTGTTGACCCGGCCGCTGCCGTTCAAGGAAGGAACCGGCTTCGCCGTGCGGCAGCAGAGCACCGGTCTGCTGCACACTTACTTCGTTCTGCCCTGGAATGGGCGCTCGCTGGTGGGAACCCGCCACCTCAGCTGCGATCCGGCGGCGCGCTCGGCTGCCGTGACGCAGCGGGAAATCGTCGAGTTTCTCGACGACCTCAACCGCGTGCTGGGCCGCAACCGCATCGGCACGGCGGACGTGCTGGGCGTGTATGCGGGACTACTTCCGCAGAAGAGCACTCCCGCCGGTGCGGAGGTGGAGTTGCTACGCTCGCCGCGAATCGTCGACCACGCCAGGGACGGCGCCCCCGGAGTGTTCAGCGTCGTCGGGGTGAAGTGGACCAACGCCTGGCCCGTCGCGGAACGAGCGGTCCGCTCGGCCTGTCAATTCCTGCGCACACCCCCCCGGCTGCCGGTTCGGCGGCCGGCGCTCGGGAACGATCACGCGAGGGTCGAGGCGGGGGCCCGCAAGCGCTGGCGGCTGGACGCGGATTCTCTCGCGCACGTGGGGGAGATGTACGGCCCTACGCGTGGCGCGCTGTTCAGTCTGTTGGATGAGGACGAGACGCTCGCTGCCCGCGTGGTGGCGGACCTGCCGGTCATTCGGGGGCAGATCGTGCACGCCGTGCGCGCGGAGATGGCGGTGCAGTTGGCGGATGTCCTGATGCGGCGCACACCCCTGTATTTGAGCGAAGCCCTGGATGCTCCGGCAGTGGCCGCTTGCGCTGCGCTCGTGGCACGCGAGTTGCGATGGAGCCAAGGCGAGACCGCCGCCCAGATCGAGCATGTCGAGTCGTTGCTGCGTGCCTTCCGCGGCCCGCTGCAGACACAACAGCCCGCGCTCACGGCCGCGGACCGGAGCCTGCAGCCGCAGGTCTCCCCGAGTTGAAAGGACCGAAGATGCCAGCACACCAACCCCTGACGCAGACGCCCGCGGATGCGCCGCTCCCGTGGCAACTGCAGATGTACCGCAAATCCCTCAAGAAGCGGCAGAAGGTCGAGCTGCTGATGCGGCTGGCCGGACCGACGCACGGCAAGCGCTGTCTGCTGGTCTCCGGGCACGACAACAACGGCGCCATGAATCATGAATTCCGCGCCGCCGGCGGCACCTGGAGCTGGGGTCAGGTGTATCGCGAGGGGATCGACGAGATGGCGGAGTTTCTCGGCGACCCGGTCGCGCACATCGACATCAACCGCTTCCCCTTTGCCGATGGGGCGTTCGATTTGGTCATCGTGATCGACGTGCACGAGCATTTCTCGCGCCTGGACGGCCTGAACTCGGAGATCGCGCGCGTGGTCGCTCCGGGGGGAATGGCGATCGTCACGACGCCCAACGGCGATACGCGCCTGCCCGTCGCGGCGCTGAAGCGGATGATCGGCATGGGGCCTGAAGCCTACGGCCACGTGGTCCAGGGCTACCGGATCCGGGAGCTGCAGGAGATGGCTTCGCGGGCGGGGCTGAAGCCGCAGTCCTCCGGGGGCTATTCGCGCTTCTTCACCGAGATGGCCGAGCTGGTCATCAACTTTGCGTATGTCAAAGTGCTGTCGCGCAAGAAAAAGCACCCGAAGGTGATGGAAGGGACGATTGCGCCCACCTCCAGGAAGGAGCTGGAGGCCGTGCGCAAGGAATACCGGATGTACTCGCTGATCTACCCGTTCATGTACGTGTTCTCTCTGATGGACCGGCTCATTCCGGGCAAAGGCGGCTACGCAGTCGCGATCGCTGCGAGAAAGACTCTGTGAAAGCGCTCGTGACGGGAGCCGGCGGATTCATCGGCTCACATTTCGTGCCGTATCTGGCCGCCCGCGGCTGGAGTGTGCGCGCAATCGACGTACACGAGGCACCTCCCGGGGTAGCAGGTCACGACGTTCAGTATCGCGTGATGGACATTTGCGATGTCCGGCAACTCGCCGCGGCCGTGGAAGGCGTCGATTACGTTTTCAACCTTGCCAGCGTTCACCTGGACGTGCACGCGAGCTTCGAGGAATTCGAGGCCGTCAATGTCAAGGCGCTGGAGAGACTGGTGGAGCTGTGCAGCGTCAGCGGTGTGCGCCGGCTCGTGCAGGTCAGCAGCGTGGGTGTGTATGGACACGTTCAGTCTCCCCCTGCGAACGAGACCGCGCCGTTGAACCCGCAGAATGACTACGAGCGAACCAAGATGGCAGGAGAGGAGGCCGCGCGCCGCTCGGCGGCGCGCACAGGTATGGATGTCCTCGTGATCAGGCCGTCGTGGGTGTATGGCACGGGCTGTCCCCGCACGCTGAAACTGATCCGCTCCCTGCGCAAGGGCCGCTTCTTCTACATCGGCCCCGCGCGCAATCTGCGGCACCCGGTCTACATCGATGACGTGTGCGATGCCCTGGTTCTGGCCGCACAAGCCGGCCCGAAAGCGGCGGGTCAGACTTTCAATGTGGCCGGGCCGTGCTGGATGACCGTCGAGGAGATGGTAGGGCAGTTTGCAAGTGCGATCCACGCCCGTCCCCCCTCACTGCACGCGCCGCGCTGGCTCGGTCTGGCGGTCGGATGGACGGCGGAGCAGGTGAGCGCGCTCGTGGGAGCCGAGCCTCCAATGTCCCGGCGCACGCTGGCGTTTTTCGAGAATGACAACGCGTTCGACATCGGCGCCGCGCGGCAGACGCTCGGATTCGAGCCGAAAATGGATCTACCGAACGGGGTACGGCAGATTGCTGCGACTTTGCAGTAGGTGAGGAACAGCCACCCAGACCGCTGCCAGCGTGCGTATCAGCCAGCCCGCGGAAATTCCGTAGAGCACGCCCGTCAGCCCCCACGGCGCGGCGATGAAAGCGCCGGCACAGGCGAGTACCACCGAGCTCCCGGCGCTGAGGCCGGTATGGCGCAGGTCCCTCTCATCGCCGAGGGAGACGACGATCGAGGTTGCGAATGCGCTGCAGACTTTCAACAGCCCGGACACGATAGCGGCCAACATCAGCGCGCTGCTCAGATCGTAGCGGCCGCCCAGAAACCAGTGCGCGATCGGCGGGGCGATCAGCCATAGAACGACCGCTCCGCACAGGAGCGCGGCGCTCACGATCACGATCTCACGACCGAGAAGCCTGCGCCGCGCTCGCACGCCCTGCGCGGCGCGCATCTCCGGAATCAGAGTAAAGAGGACGGCGCTCTGAATCATGCGGAACGGTGAGCCGACCAGAGAGGCGACGACGCCGTACAGCGCCAGGTCGTGAACGCCTACTGTCGGAACGAGCACGAGCCGCTCGAGCTGCAGGAAGACCGCGCTCGCCATCGTGATGCCGACCAACGACAGCGCTTCGCGCCACAGCGCGGCGAACCTGGGCGGGCTCGTTGCAGAGTGCTCGCGGCTGATCACCAGGTACCAGGCGGCGGCGAAGCACAGGACACCGGCCGTCGCCAGCACGCCGCTGAGCGTCGAGGCCGACCTGAAGCTGGGAAGCATCGCCAGCAGCGCCACGGGAGCGAGCGCCATGTTGGGCATGATCTGCAGCAGCCACGCGGCAATCCCGAATTGGCGCTGCCCCTGGAAATGAGCGACCGCCGCCTGACAGGCGCCCGTGGCGGCGGTTGCGACGCCCAAGGCGATCAGCATGTCCGCTGACAGGTCGTACACCAGTGCCGCGATGAGCGCGGTGAGCACGCCGGTCAGCGCGCAGGCAGCCAGCGCCCAGCGCCGCAGATACGGGCCGAAGGGCAGGCCACGCCTGGCGACGATCTGATCCAACCCCAGCGGCGCGCCCAGCATGGCGACCGACAGAATGCCGATGAACAGCAGCAGCAGGCCGTACTCGCCCGAGGACAGCTCGCGGGCGAACAACAGGTTGCTGAGCGTGAACGCGATACCGCCGCCGCCGAGGGCCACCGCGGCCCGCAGCGACGGAGACTTCAGAACAGCTCGCAGGATCACGCGATTGCAGGAGCTGTCGTGGACGCGATCGGAGTGGGGCTCGCGGCGGCGATGGCCCCGACCCCTGCAGCGGCTGTGGCTGAGATCTGCACCCACGGTCCTTGCCTGGCGGCCGGGCGCGGACCGGTCAGAAGCAGACGCTCCCACAGGCTCACATTGAGTAACGTCCAGAACAGGTGGCTGTGATTGTGGCGCAGCTGCTGGTGTTCGTTCCACAGCCGCTCCAGCACGCTCTTTCGAAAATGCTCCTGGATCAGGCGCGATGAGAACACAGAATCGTGCGTCAGCTCGAGCAGCTCGCCGCGGATCCAGTTCTTCATCGGAATGCTGAAGCCCTGCTTGGCGCGCGTTGCGATCCCCTTGGGGAGGCGTGCATGCATCGCGCGCTTCAACAGCCACTTCGTGGTAAAGCCGCGGAGCTTCGCGCTCAGCGGCAGGGAATAACAGTACTCCACGACGCGATGGTCGAGAAACGGCGGCCGGACCTCCAGGCCGTGTGCCATCGACATCTTGTCGACTTTCATCAGCACGCTGTCCGGCAGGATGGTGTTGAGCTCCAGATACTGCTCGCGGGCGCCGCGCTCGACGGGAGCGTGCTC
>Ga0134126_10008349_pt1 | contig 13030 bp, 6 predicted proteins | sample KB31752_FD_96881 | JGI IMG/M metagenome (GOLD analysis project Ga0134126, IMG submission 96881) | Terrestrial soil microbial communities with excess Nitrogen fertilizer from Kellogg Biological Station, Michigan, USA - KB3-175-2 | ecosystem: Environmental > Terrestrial > Soil > Unclassified ...
GGCGCTCCGACCAACCTTTCCGAAGTCCATGGAATCGCAGATTGCGCAGCAAGCCCGTCAGGGTCTTGCCGATGCGCGGCCGGCGATAGATACCGGGTCGCAGGCAGCGGACCTCATCTTGCTCAGGCAACTTGCGGGCAAGTACGGCGGTGCTACTGCCGGAACGCTCGAGAAGCTGCTCGCTGATGCAGCTGACCCGCCAGGAAACCGAGCACGGCTTGGTTGAACAACGCAGGGTCTTCCCACATCGCGTAATGATCGGCGTCGGGGAAGATCAACTCTGAGGCCTCGCATGTCTTCCGCGAACAGATGGCAATCCAGCGCCTGGGAGCAGGTACTGCGGCCCTGGGGTGCAAGGGGTCATTCTCGAGCCCTTGCTAACCTTATGGACATATCTGAAAGCAACGCACTACTCTGTGCGGTATGACATTCCGCAGCGCGTCGTTCGCCGCCATCGTCCTCACTGTTGTCCCGGCCGCTCTCTTTGCTCGAGGGTCTGATGCGATGCCGCAGAAGGCCGCCGCGCCGCCGTCTGCCGTGGCTGACGCCTTTCCACCGCGGATGCAGACTTTCCCCCTCTATGGAGATCGTCCGATCCCGAATTCGAAGCCGGGACCGGACGAGGAGTCCGGCGCGGGCAGTGGATTCGTGCGCAAGGTGTCCCGACCCGAGATTCTCGTCTATCTGCCTGCCAGGAGCAGGGCCAACGGGACGAGTATCCTCGTCTTCCCCGGCGGCAGCTACGCCGGGCTGACCTTCGACTACGAGGGGACGCAACAGGCGCAATTCCTGATCGATCACAGCATTGCTGCGTTCGTCGTGAAGTATCGTACCCCGAGCGACCAGACGATGATCGACAAATCGATCGGGCCGCTTCAGGACGCGCAGGAGGCGGTCCGGTTCGTCCGTCTGCACGCAAAGGAGTGGAACCTGGATCCCTCGCGTGTTGGAGCAATTGGATTCTCGGCGGGCGGGCACGTGGCATCCACTCTGGCAACCCACTTCAGTAAGGCGTACGTGGACAACCCCGGGCATGTCAGCCTGCGCCCCGACTTTCTGATCGTCGTTTACCCGGTTATCAGCATGGAGGCGGGAATCGCGCATATGGATTCGCGCCGCGCATTGCTGGGCCCCCATCCATCGGCGAGCCAGGTCCGGCTTTTCTCCAGCGAGCTGCAGGTCACGCACGAGACGCCGCCGACCCTGATCCTCGATGCCGCCGATGACCGGCTGGTCGATCCCCGGAACAGTGTCGTCTTCTTTGAGGCTCTGCGTCGCGCGGGCGTGTCCGTTGAAGCACGATTTTTCGAGAAGGGGCAGCACGGTTTTTTTCTGATGCCCCGGGACCGTTGGCAGGAGCCCATTCTGGAGTGGTTGTCCTATAACGGCTGGCTGTGCCCGCGAGTGCCCGCAATTCGTTGAGGCTGCATTCTAGTCGCAGCGCTCGAAGCACAGCGTCCGGCTGAAGAACGGCAGCACGTGGTCCTGGAACCGATATGCCACGGCGCTGGTGTGCGTGCCGTGATAGATGTTGAAAGTGTTCGGGATGCCGTAGCGATCGAGGATCGCGTGCAGCTTGCCCGTATCGAAACGCAAATCGTCCTGATCCCCCACGTCGATAGCGATCGCGCGATACTCGCGCAGGCTGTCGATGTATTGATCGACGAACGTCAGCGGCTCGTTCGCGGACCATTTTGCAAGGACGTCGGCCTGGGCCACGCCGTTCCTGTAAGGTAGATCGAAGTACAGGGGCGGATTTGTCGGATCCGGCGACCATGCGGCGGCCATGGCGAGCTGCGGGTGCACGTACCAGGGCAGTGCCGCCGAATCGGCGGGAGACTTCAGCCCCCGCACCGCTTTTTCGGTCGCGGCATCCATCGGCTTCATCTTGCTCAATGAGAGGCAGCAGGGACTCATGATGTAGAGGCTGCCGAAGATTTCGGGGTGCTGCATCCCAATGCGCGCGGCGCCATATCCGCCCATCGAGTGCCCCACGAGGCCCCGGCTCCTGCGATCTGGAATCGTGCGATAGTGCGCATCGATGTAGGCGACCAGATCGTGCGCGATGAAGCGCTCGAAGTCTCCCGTGGTGGCGGAGCTGGAATACATCGAGCCACCGTAGACCGTCTTCGAGTCGGGCAGCACGACGATCACCGGGCGGCTGCCCCTGGCGAAGGCGCCCTCGATGGTCTGCGGCACGTGGATCTCGTGAGTCCATTCCTCGGCGCCGATGAAGAAGCCGTGGAGCGCGTATACGACCGGATAGCGGCGCTTCATGTCCTGACCGTAGCCTGGAGGCAGGAAGACGATCACATCGCGGTCGGCCGACTCGCGCTCCAGGTTTCCCGCGATGGCGGCGCTATGAACCCGGATGTGCTCGACAGTGACCGGCTTCGCGCCCGGCACGGCAGGAGGCAATTCGGTCTTCATCTGTGCAAATGCCGCTGGAACGACGGTCATCGCTGCAAGGAGTGCCAACGCTGCCGCTCGCATCGCGCGCACGCCGGGCCACCTCGGCGGATGACATTCCATCTGTTGAGCAGGTGCGCGCAACCGCCGTTGCTCGAGGGGGCGCGCTGAGCCGAATGGGCGCATGGGCGAATCTCCGTCCTCCGGTGGCGGACATTGCTTACGCGGCAGCCAACACAGGGCTCGATGGCTCGCGGGTTTCGCCGGCGGCTGATTGTTGCTCACGTCGGCATTTTCACTGGGGCGAGTCAATTTGCACCTGCTTGACAGGATTGAACAACTAAGACAATACTAGAACCATAACGGTAGCGCTACCAGCACTTGTCTAAGTATTGGGAGAGCGTCGAATCGTAAGGGGAACCTTGGCCATTGGAGCATGCGCCGCGCGGCGGCGGCTTCTACACGGCTGCCTTCAACAACCCGAATTTCGTTCCAAGGGGACATCAGATGAGCCGTAAGACCTCACGCAAGGCGGACAGAAGCGCCCGCAAGAAGCAGCTCGACGATCGCGCGAGGAGCTCCGCGCCCGCCAGGGTCGCGCTCTCGGGGCTGGCGCTGGGCTCACTTACCTTTGCGTTGAACGGAGTGTTGCATGCGCAGAATGCCGCGAGCCCTGGCACGGATGATGGCAAGGCACCGCGGGCGAGCGCGAAATCGAAAGCCCAGGCACGAAATCGCTCCGGCCGGCGCGCCGGCCTGCACCTGGCCTCGAGCACAGCCCTTCCCGCCGATGGAGCGGGACTGGTGGCACAGGCGGCCAATCAGAACGTGCCGGCGCCCACCACCAGCGCTGCGAGCCTGCAGGAAATCGTGGTCACGGGCATCCGCGGATCGCTGCAGCGGGCGTTACAGATCAAAAAGATGTCGATGGGCGTGGTCGATGCCATCTCCGCCGAGGACATCGGCACGTTCCCCGACAGCTCGATCGGCGAGGCGATGCAGCGTATCCCGGGCGTCTCGGTATCCCGGGGCAACTCGATGTCGCAGACAAACAGCACCATCGGCAACGTGACCGGAGTCACGGTGCGCGGCTTCGGCCCCGAGTTCAGCGAGACGCTGATCGACGGCCGGCCGATCGCAGGTGGCGGCACGAACGGCCGCTCGATCGATTTCAGCTCGATCGGCGCCGAGTTCGTCGGCGAGATCGACGTGCACAAGACGCCGGATTTCAGCCTCTCGTCCGGAGAAATCGGCGCCACGCTCAATATCAAGTACCCGAAGCCTTTCGATCACCCCGGCATGCAGGCCAGGGCATTCGGCTCGGCGAACGATAGCACTCTGGACGGCGGCGTAAGGCCCGCATTCGGCGCCCTGTGGAGCGACACGTTCGCCGATGGCACCTTCGGCATCCTTCTCGATGGCGACTACACCGATCACCACGTCACGGCACACCATGTCTCGAACGTCGGCTGGGTCGGCACCCACTTCAATTCCTGCCAGATGGTGGGCGGTCCAGTCTGTACGTACGACGCGAAGGGGAATTTCACGACCCCGAATAATACGAATCCGAGCTGGTTCGAGCAGGAATACCAGATATTGCTCGAGCGTACGGACGAGCGCCGCAAGGACGGTCGCGTTGTGTTTCAATGGCACCCAGCGGACGCCGTGATGGTCACGTTGAACGACGACTACGCGGACGATCGTGTCCTCACGCAAGCCGGCGGCTTCTCCACCTGGTTCAACGGCGCCAGCGGGATGAGCAACGTGCAGGAGGACGCCAATGGAACCGTCACGGATTTCACCTATGGGCCTGCGCCGACCGACCTCGACGGCGCGATCAATGCCTCCTACGTCAAGACCAACACGGGCGGCCTCAACGTTCTTTGGGAGATCAGCAACGACTGGTCGGCGGAGCTGGATGCCAGCCAGTCCGTTGCCAAGCAGAATCCCAATGGCCAGATCGGTGGCTGGGGGCAGGACGTGGGCTTCGGGCCCTCGGTGCCGACTGGCACGAACGGCTACGTCGGCGGCATCGTCGATACGGGCGTGGGCAATCTGCTGTATCCAAAAGCCTTCGGACCCAATAACGACGGAAACGTCTATCAACCAAACATCTACGGCTCGCACGTCGACGTGATTTCGATACCCGAGGCAACTGACACGGTAAACCAGGCGAAGCTCGATGCGACCTGGCACCACGACAGCCTCAAGCTGAACTTCGGCGCCCAGTTTGTGGGCGATAAGCGCACTTCGGAGCAGTGGACCACCTTCATTAACGGCAATAACGAATGGCAGGCCTTCGCCGGTTACGGGCCTGCTTCAAACAACTACACGTGGATCTGCGGCAATGCGGCGTGCCCCGTTCAAGATGGCAGCCAGGGAGTTAGGCACTCGGATGGCGTAGCTCTACCCGCGTCGTTGTTTACCGGTAGCTTCAGCACCGGAAATTTCATTCCAGGATGGGGTAACGGCGGAAGATTGCCGCCGGTCCTGCCCTGGTACAGTCCCTATGCCGTAACCGCGTATGAGGAGAGCTTGGGTGTCGGGGCCGCCGATCCGCTCTATGGCCCGCAGAATGGATACGCGTTTTACGACGGCAAGGTGACGCCCGCGTTCGCTCCGGGCTCGCCCCTCCTGGTTCAGGAGAAAAGCTACTCGCCGTTCCTGACAGCCGAGCAGAACTTCGATTTCGGCGCCATGACGCTCAAAGCGAATGTTGGGTTGCGCTATGAGAAGACGGACGTCACGACAGGAGGTATTGCGCAGTTGCCGACGTCCCTGACGGTGGAAACGGCCGACCACACGGCATTCGTCGACACCGTGACGCCCCCGGAATTCGTGGAGGAGACGAATTCCTATCACTACTTTCTGCCGAGCCTCGACCTCAATCTGCTGGTGCGGCCGGACCTGAAAGTGAGATTCGATGCTTCGCGAACGGAGACCAGGCCGCCCATCAGCAATATCACGCCGACACTGAATCTCACGGGGCTGCGGGTCGGCGCGCTCGCGGCGAGCGGCAACAATCCGCGTCTGCTTCCTTACCTGTCGAACAATTTCGACCTGGGTGCGGAGTGGTATTATGCCAGCAACGATTACCTGTCCGTGGATGCGTTCTTCAAGCACGTATCGCAGTTCCCGATCAGTCAGACGGTTGTCGAGACCATCAATGGTGTGATGGACCCGACGACCGGACAGCTTGCGCAGTGGGCGACTACGACCTTTGTCAACGGGCCATCTGCAGATGTTCGCGGTATCGAGGTCGGCTGGCAGCAGATGCTGAAGTGGGGGTTCGGCTTCCAGATCAACGGAACGTACGTCAAAACGAATGCTCCCTATAACCGTTATGCGCTCACGAACGTGTTCGCCCTGCCGGGACTGTCAAACGAGGCGAACTTCGTCGGGTTCTACCAGCGAAACGGGTTTCAGGCACGGGTGGCCGTCAACTGGCGTGGCGAGGAGCTGCAGCAGTTCGGACAGACCAACGCGGGCGGGACCTTCGGCACGGAGCCGACGTTCGTCAACGCAACGACGGAAGTCGACTTCAGCACGAGTTACGACATCAACAGTCACATCAGCGTGTTCTTCGAGGGACTGAACCTCAACAACGCCGTCTACAGCACCCATGGGCGCTTCAGTAACCAGATGCTGGACGTGGTCGAGTACGGACCCTCGCTCACTCTGGGAGTACGCGCGAAGATGTAGCGCACCCGCTGCCTGCCGGGCGCGCCGGCGCGCGGCAGGCTGATGCATTTCCGGCCGGCGGTCTCGACCGGGCTCGCGATTCCCCCTCGAGGTCCCCCTTGGATCGCCGGCCGGAAATGAGGCATTCTTGCCGGGAGTGCGGCTGGAGCAAGGGACTCCATGAGGTGTCATGACTGAACCCTTCGATCGCCGTCGGTTTCTGACAACTTCGGCAATTGCGGCTGCGGGTGCGCTGCTGCCTGAGATCGATCTCAAAGCCGAACCGGGTGCATCCGGAATCGCTGCATCCGTCACTGTCGAAGAGACACGTTCGGGCGTCGTGATTCGCAATGGCTCGGAATCCGTACGGATCACTGTTTGCGCGCCCGACGTCGTTCATGTAGTGGCCGGGCCCGGAGACGCCGCAGGAGCATCGCCGCGGTCGCCGTGGCTGGTGGCGCTGCAAGCGGGAGAGCGACCCAAGATCTTTCGCAAGGCAACGACGGTTGCGGTTCGGACGCCGGGAATTTCGCTGGAGGTCGACCTCTCGGCAGGCTTGCTCCGCTTCCTCGATCCCGACGGTAAGGTTCTGTTGCAGGAATCGCCCCGCGTTCCGCGGCGCTATGTGCGGCAGCAGGTCAACGGAGAGTGGCTCTACCGCGTCGAGCAGCGCTTTTATCCGGATGGCCTCGAGGGTATCTACGGCCTCGGGCAACAGCAGAGCGGTGTATTCGATCAGCGCGGCACGGTGGTGGAGCTGGCGCAGGCGAACACCAATGTCGCCATTCCCTTTTTCGTTTCCACGCTCGGTTACGGGCTGCTGTGGAACACCGCCTCGAAATCGTGGTTCGACAACCGCTTTCCAACGGAGCTGAAGCTCACCGCCGAAGCGTCCGAAGCAATCGACTACTACGTCTTCTACGGGCCTTCGATCGACCGCCTCATCGGCATTTACCGCAGGATGACCGGGCATGCACCGCTCTTTGGCCGCTGGGCATATGGGTTCGTCCAGTCAAAGGACCGATACCGCTCGGCCAAGGAGCTGCTCGATGTGGCGGGCGAGTATCGGCGGCAGCGCGTACCGCTCGATTTGATCGTTCAGGATTGGTTTTGGTGGAAGCGGCAGGGAGATCCAGAGTACGCGGACGCCTATCTGAAGCCCTGGCCGGACGTGCCGGCGGCGCTCCGCAAGCTGCACGGGGAGCAGGTCCACGCCATGATTTCGGTCTGGGCGAAGTTCGACCCGACTTCCCACAATTACCAGGAAATGAAGCGGCGCGGCCTCATCATCCCCGGGGCGGACGTTTATGACGCGACCAATCCTGCCGCGCGCGACTACTACTGGGATCATCTGGTCGGAGTGAAATTCCGCGAGGGATGGGACGCTTTCTGGCTCGACAGCAGCGAGCCGGAGATCTGGAACGGGCAGAGTGATGCCGCGCTGGACGCGCTTCACCTGTCGATCGGTAACGGTGCGCGCTATACCAATGTGTTCCCGCTGATGCACTGCGGAGGCGTGCACGACCACTGGCGCCAGGAGACCGACCGCAAACGGGTGTTCATCCTCACGCGCTCGGCCTTTCTCGGCCAGCAGCGTTATGCCACCACGGTCTGGTCGGGCGACGTAATCGGGACCTGGATGACTTTCCGCCGCCAGATCGTCGCCGGACTGAACTTCCAGATGTCCGGTCTTCCTTATTGGACCACGGACATCGCGGGATACGGCTGGCCTTATGAGCGCGACACCCGGGATCCGGACTATCAGGAACTCTATGTTCGCTGGTTCCAGTACGGGGTGTTCTGCTCCATCCTGCGCACGCACGGACACCGAGTGAACGACACGAACGAGTTGTTCAGCTATGGAACGCGAACCCCTGTGATCATCCGCTACGACAAGCTGCGCTATCGGCTGCTGCCCTACACTTATTCCCTGGCGTGGCGCGTGACCCGGGACGACTACACGATGCAGCGCGGATTGCCGATGGACTGGCCTGCGGATCGGCGCGTGCGCGACATCGGCGATCAGTTCATGTTCGGCCCCGCTTTCCTCGTGGCTCCGGTCACGGAGCCGGGAGCGGACAGTCGCTCCGTTTATCTGCCACAGGCCGCGGCCTGGTACGACTTCTGGACGGGGAAGCGGCTGTCAGGTACCGAAACCATCGAGGTGGCTGCGCCGCTCGAACGGATTCCTCTATTCGTGCGGGGTGGCTCGATCGTCCCTCTCGGGCCCGAGGCTCAGGATGCAGTGGATGCACCGGACCCACTGGAGGTTCGAGTGTACCCCGGTGCCGACGGCGAATTCGAATGGTATGACGATGCCGGCGACACCTACGATTACGAAAAGGGCCTGCACAGGACGGTGCTTCTGCGCTGGGATGACGCCGCGCGAACGCTCGTGATCGGCGAAGGGCAGGGGAGCTATCCCGGAATGTCACAGCGGCTTCGAATTCGTCTGGTCGTCGTGCGCGAGGCTCACGGGGTCGGTGAGCAGCCGACTGCGCAGAGCGATGGTGAGGCCCTGTACGAGGGGCGCGAGCTGCGCATCGCGGCTCGCTGACACAGTTGGCTTGGAGTGAGCTTGATGAGAGATTGCGCAACGCGCCTGCTGGCGGTCTTGATGTTCGGTATGGGCCTTATGCCTGTCGGCGTGAGTGCGCATGACGCCGCCCTGCCGGCGTATCGAAACACGGACCTGTCGCCCGAGCAGCGGGCAGCCGACCTCGTACACCGCATGACGCTCGAGGAGAAGGTTTCGCAGCTGGTCAATTCGGCGCGGGCGATCCCGCGCCTCGGGGTGCCGGCGTACAACTGGTGGAGCGAGGCGCTGCACGGCGTCCAGGTCGACGGCACCACTGAATTCCCCGAGCCCATCGGACTCGGCGCGACATTCGATGCGCCGGGAATCAATGAGATGGCGCAGGACATAGGGATCGAGGGGCGCATCGTGCATGACGAGGCGGTACGGACGGGTGGATCGACCATCTTTCACGGACTCGACTTCTGGGCCCCGAACGTCAATATCTTCCGCGACCCGCGCTGGGGTCGCGGGCAGGAGACATACGGCGAGGATCCCTTCCTTACCGGACGCATGGCGGTGGCGTTCGTCACCGGGATGCAGGGCTCCGATGCCCGCTATTACCGCGCAATCGCCACACCCAAGCACTTCGACGTGCACAGCGGACCAGAGCCGACCCGTCATTTCGCCGACGTCGATGTCAGCAAGCACGATCTCGAGGACACGTACCTGCCGGCTTTCCGGGCTGCCATCGTCGAAGGACACGCCGGCTCGGTGATGTGCGCCTACAACGCGATCAATGGCCGGCCGGCGTGCGCGAACCCCTTCCTGCTGCAGCACACCCTGCGGGGTGCATGGGGGTTTCAGGGCTATGTGGTTTCGGACTGCGGGGCGGTGGAGGATATATTCAACGGGCACCGCTTCCGCCCGACGCAGGCGCAGGCCTCGGCCATCTCGCTCGAGCGGGGCATGGACAACGAATGCTTCGGCTTCGCGCCGGGCAAGGACGGCAGCGACTACCAGCCGTACCTCGCGGCCGTTCAGCAGGGTTATCTGGCGGTCAGCGCCATCGATACCGCGCTCATCCGCCTGTTCACGGCGCGTATTCGCCTCGGCATGTTCGATCTGCCTTCCATGGTGCCCTACGACCATATCCCGCAGAGCGAGCTCGACAGCCCGGCGCACCGCGAGCTGGCTCTGCGCCTCGCAGAGGAGTCGATGGTGCTGCTGAAGAATGACGGCGTGCTGCCGCTCAGATCGGTCAAGCGCATCGCCGTCGTCGGGCCGCTCGCAGATCAGACGGCCGTGCTGCTGGGCAACTACAACGGTACGCCTACTCACACTGTGAGCCTGCTCGAGGGACTGAAGACTTCGTTTCCGCAGGCGAAGATCACCTATGTCCCCGGCACTCAGTTTCTCTCCAACCGGGGAAGTCCGGTGCCCACGGCCGTGCTGACTACATCCGAGGGCAAGCCAGGTCTCGAGGCCCAGTACGGGCTTGGCATGGGGTTCGATCCCCCACAGGCACCACTCGTATCGCGCGTCGAACCCACGGTCGATCTGCGCGAAGACAGCCTGCCGTCCGCCGTCAAGGGGAAGACCCCCCTTGCAGTGCACTGGACAGGCTTCATCGATCCGCCGGCGAGCGGAGATTATTACCTCGGCGCCAAGGCCGGCGGCTTCTCGCGCGTCCTGTTGGACGACCGGCTGATCGAGCTGCTCTACAGCGCCGGTGCCAACATGGCCCGCGTGCACCTGGAGAAAGGCAAGCGCGTGAAGGTCGACGTGCTATGTGGGTACCGGCCGGGTGATAGGCCCGAGGCGCAGCTCATCTGGGCGCCCGTCGACAATACGCCCGATCCGGCCGCGGTCGCTGCGGCCAGGAACGCCGATGTGATAATCGCCGCAGTCGGCATTACGAGCCGGCTCGAAGGCGAGGAGATGCCGGTACACGAGCCCGGGTTCCTCGGCGGCGACCGCACCAACCTCGAGATGCCGGAGCCGGAGGAGGCGCTGGTGCGGGCGGTGGCCGCGGTCGGCAAGCCTCTGGTCGTCGTGCTGATGAACGGCAGTGCGCTTGCGGTCAATTGGGAGAAGGCACACGCCGACGCAGTCCTCGAAGCCTGGTATTCGGGCGAGGAGGGTGGGGCGGCGATCGCGGATACCTTGAGCGGCAAGAATGATCCGGCGGGGCGCCTGCCGGTGACGTTCTACCAGGATGTCAGCCAGCTCCCCAACTTCGAGGACTACTCGATGAAGGGCCGCACGTACCGGTACTTCACGGGTCAGCCGCTCTGGCCGTTCGGGTATGGACTGAGCTACACCACCTTCAGGTACAGCGACCTGACTTTGCCCAGGGTCCCCATCGAGGCCGGCCATCCGCTGGATGCGTCGGTGCGCGTTACCAACACGGGCAAAGTGGCCGGCGATGAGGTCGTCCAGTTATATTTGAAATTCCCCGGTGTTGCAGGCGCACCGTTGCGGGCATTGCGCGGATTTCAACGCATCCACCTGACGCCCGGCGGCAGCAGGATGGTTCGCTTCCATCTGGATCCTCGGGACATGAGCATGGTGACCCAGGAAGGCGACATAATCGTCGCGCAGGGTACCTACGCCGTTTCCGTTGGCGGTGGACAGCCAGGCACCGGCGCGCCGTCGGTCTCCGGCGAGTTGCGTGTAAACGGCCAGGTGATGTTGCCGGAGTGAGCGGCCGTACCGTGATGCCATTGGTCAGGAGAATCGTATGACGCCTTGATTTTCCCGAAGGGCCGGCGCGCGGATGATCGATGAGCAGCCTCTAAGGCGGCGGCGCGGCGCAATTCTGCGCAATGAAATCCTGGTGCGGCGGCATGGTCGCCGCGCAGCGGGCGATGACTTCCGTGATCTGCAGGAGGAGCCGCTGCGTGTCCGCCGCCGGGATATCTTCAGCCCGCGGGTCGTAGCTTGCTGGCCTGACGTCCTGGCCGTTCAGGATGAAGAACCAGCTCTGCTCGCTGAAGAGCTCGGCCGGGTCGCGGATGAGGCGGCCATAGCCGCGGAAGAGCTCGAGGCGCTCCTGCAGGCTGTCGGGCAATGTCATCTCGCGGCAGTAGCGCCAGAACTCCCCTTCGCGCCGCGTCTGACTGTAGTGCGCCACCAGGAAGTCGCGAATGCGCTCCGACTCGAACGCCATCCGCCTGTTGTAGCCATCGATATCGGCTTGCCGGAAGTGGCGGTCAGGGAAGAAGTTCACCAGCACAAAGGCGCCGCGCTGGATCATGTGTATGCCGGTGGACTCCAGAGGCTCGAGGAACCCCGCCGACAGCCCGATCGCAACACAATTCTTGTTCCAGGACAGACGCCGCCGCCCGGTGGCGAACCGGAGCGGCAGCGGCTCGCGCAAGGGCCGGCCCTCGAGGCCGGAGAGGAGAACGTCCCTCGCCTCATCGTCACCGACGAATTTGCTGCAGTAGACGTATCCATTACCGACCCGGTGCTGCAGCGGAATGCGCCACTGCCAGCCGACCTCACGCGCCAGGGCCTGCGTGTGCGAGGAGAGCGGGCCCGTCCGTTCGCATGCAACTGCCATTGCGCGGTCGCAAGGCAGCCAATGCGTCCAGTCCTCGTACCCGGTCTTCAGTGCGCCCTCGATCAGGAGACCGCGAAAGCCGGTGCAGTCGATATAGAGGTCGGCTTCGATGCGCTCGCCGCTCTCGAGCGTGATGGATTCGATGAATCCATCGTCGGCACGCAGAGCCACATCGCGAACCTTGCCTTCCGTGCGTATCACGCCGCGTTTCTCAGCATAGGCGCGCAGATACGCCGCGAGCAGGCTGGCGTCCAGGTGCAAAGCGTATGTAATGTGTTCCAGAGGAGAATTGGCGAGGTTCACGGGGCGCATGAACCTGGCCCGGCGCGCGGCGACCGCCGTTATCGAATGCGCTTCGAGCGGCGGTGCAATGCCCGCTTCGCGGCACCTCAGCCAGTAGGCGGTGAAATCGACGCCGTTCCTTTGAAAGCCGGTCGGACCGAACGGATGGATGTAGGAATGCCCGGCACGGGTCCAGTCCTTGAATTCGATGCCCAGCTTGAAGGTCGCCTGGATCTTGCGGACGAGATCATTCTCATCGATGCCGAGGGCCGCCAGGTGAGAGATGATCGGGGGTATGGTCGATTCCCCGACGCCGACGGTGCCGATCTCGGCGGATTCGACCAGCCGGAAGCGGCAACCCAAGCCTTTGAGGTAATGCGAGAGGGTCGCGGCGGTCATCCAACCCGCAGTCCCTCCCCCGACGATGGCGATGCTGCGGACGGGATCGACTGGCATCAGAGCGGCTCAATCCGTCGCATGGTGTCCGAGAGAGCGCGAAATCCGCCGGGCAGTCTCCCGAAGTCGCAGGCGCGCCTCTTCCATCCCGACCTTCTGCGAGCCGTCGATGAGCTCCA
>Ga0134126_10008350_pt1 | contig 13030 bp, 12 predicted proteins | sample KB31752_FD_96881 | JGI IMG/M metagenome (GOLD analysis project Ga0134126, IMG submission 96881) | Terrestrial soil microbial communities with excess Nitrogen fertilizer from Kellogg Biological Station, Michigan, USA - KB3-175-2 | ecosystem: Environmental > Terrestrial > Soil > Unclassified ...
CCACCACCACCAGCAGCACGCCGGCCCCCGCCGACGCCTCGGCACCCGCGGCGAGCACGCCGGCAGCGCCGGCCGCCACCACACCCGCTCCCGACGCCACCGCGCCGGCTGCCGACGCTACCGCCACGGCGCCAGCGGCGTCCACGACGACCACCGCTCCGCCGGCGCCCCCGAGCGATGCCACGGCGGTGAAGCCGGCGGCCAATTCCATGATGTCGGCCAAGCCGGCGAGCGACGCGGCGACTACCGCCCCCGCTGCCGCCGCGCCGGCCACCCCCGCGCCAGCGGCGCCTGCTGCCACGACGCCCGCACCGGCGGCGACTCCGGCCGCCGACGCCACGCCGGCCCCGGCGGCGCCTGCTGCCGCGCCTGCGGCGGATGCGTCGGCCGCGCCGACCACGCCGCCGGATTTCGGCCACGCCGATACCGATCTCGATGCGAAACTCTCGCTGGCCGAAGTGCAGAAGATCTGGCCCAAGCTGACCCAGGAGCAGTTCAATGCGGCCGATACCGACAAGAGCGGCAGCCTCTCGGCCGACGAGTACAATGCGCTGGTGAAGAACCCGCCGGCCAACTGATCCCGGCCGTCGCGCTTTCCCAACAGCCTTGCCGCACCGCCTCCGGGCGGTGTGGTCAGCTCAGGAGTACGCTGGCGGAACGCGCTTGAGACGGCTCGCGCGGCGGGCGGTGCCCGCTCCCGATCGGCGTTGCGACAGTCCCCAACCGGGTTAGGCTGTGGCGGCATCGTCGAGGGAGACTCAGCATGAAGACGCGCGCGGCAGTGGCATTCGCGGCCGGACAGCCGCTTGAGATAGTGGAGGTTGACCTCGAAGGGCCGAAGGCCGGCGAGGTACTGGTCGAGATCAAGGCCACCGGCATCTGCCATACCGATGCCTTCACCCTGTCGGGCGCCGATCCCGAGGGGTTGTTTCCTGCCATACTCGGGCATGAGGGCGCCGGTGTCGTGGTCGACATCGGTCCCGGTGTGACCAGCGTCGCCAAGGGCGATCACGTCATCCCGCTCTACACGCCAGAATGCCGCGAATGCCCGTCCTGCCTGTCGCGCAAGACCAATCTCTGCACCGCCATCCGCGCCACGCAGGGCAGGGGCGTGATGCCGGACGGCACCTCGCGGTTTTCCTACGAGGGCAAGCCCCTGTTCCACTATATGGGCTGCTCGACCTTCTCGAATTTCACCGTGCTGCCGGAAATCTCGGTGGCCAAGATCGACCCCGCCGCCCCCTTCGACAAGGTGTTCTACGTCGGTTGCGGCGTCACCACCGGGGTGGGCGCCGTGCTCAACACCGCCAAGGTCGAAATGGGCGCCACGGCCATCGTCTTCGGCCTCGGCGGCATCGGCCTCAACGTCGTGCAGGGCCTGCGCCTCGCCGGCGCCGACATGATCATCGGCGTCGACCTCAACAACTCCAGGAAGTCCTGGGGCGAACGCTTTGGCATGACTCACTTTGTCAATCCGACCGAGATCGAGGGCGACCTCGTGCCTTACCTCGTCAACCTGACGAGGCGCGGCGCCGACACCATCGGCGGCGCCGACTACACCTTCGACTGCACCGGCAATGTCGAGGTGATGCGGCAGGCGCTCGAGGCCAGCCATCGTGGCTGGGGCCAGTCGGTGATCATCGGCGTCGCGGGCGCCGGACAGGAGATCTCCACCCGGCCGTTCCAGCTCGTCACCGGCCGCAAATGGATGGGCACGGCCTTCGGCGGCGCCCGTGGCCGCACCGACGTGCCGAAGATCGTCAACTGGTACATGGCCGGCAAGCTGGAGATCGATCCGATGATCACCCACACCCTGCGGCTCGAGGACATCAATCGCGGCTTCGAGTTGATGCACGACGGTGAGAGCATCAGGAGCGTCGTCCTCTATTGAAGCCCGCTTGACTCCGGGGGCCATATCGTTCATGTTTTGTTCTTATCATGGAGGAAGCCATGCCGGTTGCCCGCGGCCCTTTCGACGTCACCACCGTGCCGCAGGCCCCCGAGGACGATCCGGGCTTCGCCGCCGTCGCACGGCTGCTGCTCGACAAGCGCTTCCATGGCCCGCTGGAAGCGGTGAGCCGCGGCCAGATGCTGGCGGTCGGCGGCGAGGCGGCCTGGGGCGTCTACGTGGCGATCGAGAAGGTGGAGGGCACGCTCGACGGTCGCAGCGGCAGCTTCGTGCTCCATCATAACGGCACCATGACGCCTGCCGACGGCCAGCGCCTGTCGGTCAGTGTCGCCCCGCTGTCGGGCACCGGCGAACTCGCCGGCCTCAGCGGCACGATGGCCATCGATATCGTCGATGGCCAGCACTTCTACAGCTTCGACTATGCCCTTGCCTGAGTTTGGCTGGAAGCCCAAGTCCGAGCCGGCAAAGCGGCGGCAGGAAGGCCCCCTCACCCGCCGCTGCGCGGCGACCTCTCCCCCCAGGGAGAGGTGAGGTTTGGCAAGGCCATGACGCACCCACTACCTCTCCCTGGGGGGAGAGGTGGTATTGCGTCAGCAATCCGGGTGAGGGGGCCTTGGGCTCGAGGCGGACTATCTGCTGCCGGTCAGCGTCCCGCCGTCGCCGCAAACAGGGCAATGGCTGCGGCGTTGGAGACGTTCAGCGACTTGATCGGGCCGGGCATGTCGAGCTTGACCATCTCGTCGCAGAGGCTGCGGGTCTTCTGTCGCAGGCCCTTGCCCTCGGCGCCCAGCACGATGGCGAGGGGGCCGGTGCCGTCGCGCGGCTTGAGCGGCGCCTCGGCCTCCGAATCGAAGCCGAGAACGGTGACGCCGCGCTGCTTCAGCGTTTCGAGCGCGTCGCCGAGATTGCGTACTTCGATCAGCGGCACGAGATCGAGCGCCCCGGAGGCCGCCTTGGCCATCACCCCGGTCTCGCGCGGCGCATAGCGTGCCGTGGTCAGCACCGCATCGGCCCCGAAGGCGCAGGCGGTCCTCAGGATCGCCCCGACATTGTGCGGGTCGGTCACCTGGTCGAGCACCACGATGAGCTTTGGCGTGCGGATGTCGGCCAGCCCGAAGCGGGCCACCGGATCGACCTCCAGCGCCACCCCCTGATGCACGGCTTCGCTGCCGAGCAGGTGGTCGAGCTCCTTCGGCGTCGTCTCCTTGACCGGCACCTTGCCGGTGTTGCCGCCGTTTTCCCTGAGGCGCGCCAGCGCGTTGGGCGTCGCCAGCAGCGCCCGCTTGCTACGCGCCGGATTGTCGAGCGCGGCGCGCACGGTATGGATGCCGTAAAGATAGACCGGCCCGGTGTCGGGGTCGTATTTCGGCTTCGGCGGAAACTTGTTGAAGCTCATCTGGTCCTGGGCCCGATCGGCACATGCGGGGATCGCGCCGCGCCGTCGGCGGCCGCGCGCCGACAGAGCCGTAGCGGCAATGCCGGGCGGCGGCAAGGGCAGGGCGGCTCACCGAATTTGCTGTTGACACTCCATGCCGCCATCCCCATAAACCCCGCCACGGCGCGCCTCTCACCCGGCGCGCCGTTACCTTGACCAGGGGTCGGGGCCGTGGAGGGGTGGGAGAGTGGTTAAATCCGGCAGACTGTAAATCTGCTCGCTTAGCGTACGCTGGTTCGAATCCAGCCCCCTCCACCACTAACTCGTCAGCTATCGGAATTAGCGCGGAAGGCCGCCGCGGAGTCTTCGGCTTCAGAGGTTTCGCCGCGGGTTCGGCTGTTGCCCGCCGGGAGCGGCGCGGGGCCTCAATCCGCTATTGCAACACCGGCCGATTGTGCCAGAAACAGGCTCGGGCGCCGCGCTGCAAGACGTTCGCCTGCTTCTATATCATTCGCCAAGGTTCCTCCCCGCCATGAAAACCTACCAGCTGCCGCACACTGATGTGACCGTCTCCAGCGTCATTCTCGGCCTGATGCGAATTCCGAAGATGAGCAACGGGGAAATCCAGCAATTGGTGGGCGCGGCGCGCGATGCCGGGATCAATGTCTTCGACCACGCCGACATCTATGGTGGCGAGCCGCACAAGTGCGAATCCCGCTTCGGCGAAGCGATCACCCTGACTGCCGCCGACCGCGCGCAGGTCTTCATCCAGAGCAAGGTCGGTATCCGCCCCGGCTTCTTCGATTTTTCGAAGGAGCACATCCTGCGCTCGGTGGACGAGTCGCTGGCGGCGCTGCGCACCGACTACCTCGACCTGCTGCTGCTGCACCGGCCCGATGCCCTGGTCGAACCCGAGGATGTCGCGGCGGCCTTCGACATACTCGAGCGGGCCGGCAAGGTGCGGCACTTCGGCGTTTCCAACCACACGCCGGGCCAGATCGAGCTGCTCAAGCGGGCCGTCAAGCAGCCTCTGGTCGCCAATCAGGTGCAGTTGAGCATCACCCACGCCCCGCTGATTGCAGCGGGGGTGGCCGCCAACATGGCCGGCCTGCCGCAATCCATCGACCGCGACAACGGACTGCTCGACTATTCGCGCCTGCACGACATGATGCTGCAAGCCTGGTCGCCGTTCCAGAAGGGCTTTTTCGACGGCGTGTTCCTGGGCGACCGGGAGAACTTTGCCGAACTGAACGACGCCATCGACGCGCTGGCGAAAGCCTATGGCGTCACGCCGACCGGCATCGCCGTGGCCTGGATCACCCGGCACCCGGCCAATATCCAGGTCGTGCTGGGGACCACCAAGCCGGCCCGCGTCAAGGATGCCGCGGCCGGTTCGGCCGTGCCGCTGACCCGTGAAGAGTGGTACCGGCTGTTCACGACGGGCGGGCACATCCTGCCCTGACCCCGGGGGGATTCTCCGCCCTCGTCCCCTTAGGGCAGGGGATCGAGGGTTGGCCAGCCGTCGGCGGTCCAGCGGATCGGGGCCATTTCGAGCTTCGACTTCCCCAGGTCGGCGCCGTCGTAATAGTGGTAGACCAGCATGTCGCCTTCGGCCCCGGCGAACGGTTCCTGTCCGCCGGGGCCGATGAAGTGGCCGGTGCTACGCTCGATCTGCGTCGCAAAGCCCTTCAGCATTGGCCGGCCCTGGTCGTCGACATAGGGGCCGGTCACCTGGTCGGCGCGACCCACCATGATGCGATAGGTGCTCGCGACGCCGGCGCAGCAGCGATCATAGGAGACGAAGAGGTAGTAGTGCCCGCCATGCGCGAGGATCGCCGACGCCTCGATCGCCGCCCCGAAGCGGGTGGCGAGGCTGTAAATGGTGTCGGCGCCGTCCTTGAGCTTGCCCGACTGGGGATCGAGTTCGCGCAGCTTGATACCGTCCCAGTAGGAGCCGAACGACAGCCACGCCCGCCCGTCCTGGGTGTCGATACGGAACGGGTCGATGGCGTTGTATTTGTCCTTGATGCCGGTCTTGAGCACCAGCCCCTGGTCGGTCCAGCCGTCGCCCGGATGGGCGGGATCGAGATGCGGATTGGTCATCAGCCCGATGGCGCTGAGGTTCATGCCGAAGATCGATGCCGCGTAGTAAAGGTAATAGGTGCCGCCATGCACCGACACCGATGGCGCCCAGAGGTTGGGCGGCTTCACCCCGAGCGCCGGCTGCACCCAGGCGGGAATGCCCTTGCCGAGCGAGCCCATGTCCTTCCACGTTGTACCGTCCGGCGAAGTCTTGATCCTGAGCGCGCCGCGGTCGACCCCGCCTTCGGGGCCGGTGTAGAACCCCACATAGGTACCGTCGACGACGATCATCGTCGGATCGTGGATGCCGACATCGCCCTGCATCGCCGGCTGCGTCGGGCCGGCAGCAGCCGGCAGCGCCAGAGCCGCGCCCACCGCGAAAGCGGCAATTCCCAGCCATTGACGGAGTATTTTTCGTTCCTTCATCGTGCCCGAGGATCAGCCGCACGCCGAGCCCCCCGATCACCAGCCCGGCGACCCGGTCGATCCAGCGCTTGGCGCGCAGATAGAGGGCTCGCGGCCGGGTCGACGAGAAGGCCAGCGCCACGATGGCATACCAGCTTGTCTCCTGCAGGAAGATCAGCGGCGGCAAGGCGAGGTCCAGCCACAGGGGCGGCTGGGCCGGCAGCAACGCCGCGAACACCGCCCCGAATACCGCGACGATCTTTGGGTTGGACAATTGTGTCCCCAGCCCGAGCCCGAACGATCGCCGGAGATTGTGCGCTCCGCTGCCCGCTTCCCCCACCACCACCGCGTCCCCCGCGCCGCGAAAAATCTTCACGGCGAGGTAGATGAGATAGAGCCCGCCGGCAATCTTCAGCGCCACATAGAGCCAGCCCGCCTCGCTCATCAGTGTCCGCAGCCCGGCCAGTGCCAGCGCGCCATAGATCGCCGCGCCGACCCCCATGCCGAGGGCGCCGGCCAGCCCGTCGCCGCGCGACTGCGCGACCGAGGTGCGCACCACGTAGACGAAGCTCGGCCCCGGGCTGATCGCCCCGATCAGCAGGGCCCCGAGAATGGCGAACAGCGGCAGCAGGGGCTGCAATTCAGGCATGGGCGTTCCCGGATTGCATGAGTGGAACCGGCCGCACCATGGCCGACGGCGCACCTCGAAACAAGCCGGCCGGTTGACGGCACGCCCGCCGCAAGGCTAGACGGAGGACCGGTCGGCAGGCCATGATGTCGTCGGCTCCGCGGGTATAGCTCAGTGGTAGAGCAGCAGCCTTCCAAGCTGAATATGCGGGTTCGATTCCCGCTACCCGCTCCAACCTTCCTTGCCGAAGCTCTTGCACCGCGCCGGCTTTGCAATTAGAGGTTTGCCTCGCCTGAAGGGGTATAGCTCAGTTGGTAGAGCATCGGTCTCCAAAACCGAGGGTCGAGGGTTCAAGTCCTTCTGCCCCTGCCAGGCGCAAAACCCGTACAAGTCCGTGCAGTCCCGGCCCGTCGTGCCGTTAGCCGTGTTGCTTGTGCGGGATCGCGGGCGGCAGCCCGTGCAGATTGCCATCGCGCGCGGGCGCACCCCAAACCACGGCTGCGCGCGATGAAGCGGGGGCAAACAGCCGGATGAGCCGCATCCACCTCACGCTGAGTGTCGATGACCGGCTGTGGGCGCCGGCCTATGCGGCGATGCGCGCGGTGTGCCTGTCGACGCGGCGCAAGCGCGACCTCACCTTTCACGTCCTGCACCGCCCGCTGTCCGCCGAACATTTCAGGACGCTGAAGCACATTACCACCGAGTTCGGCGCCGCGCTGGCGCTCTACGATCTCGACGCCGACAGCGTTTTCGGCTGGGTAACGGAAAAGGCTCCGGCGCACGCCGGCATCGCCGATCTCGGCTATGCGCGGCTGCTGCTTGGCGAACTCCTGCCGCGCGACCTCGGGCAGGTCGTGGCGCTCGACTGCGATATGCTGGTGCGCGCCCCGGTCGAGCGCATCGCCGAGCTGGACCTGCTCGACCATGCCGCCGCCGCTGCCCCGCTGGCCGATGCCAAGGCCAGCATGACCGGCCGCATGCTCATCGATCCGCGCGGCATATTCGACGCCGGCGGGCGCTATTTCGATGCCGGCCTGATGGTCATCGACCTGGAGCGCTGGCGTGAGCTGAAGCTGGTGGAAAAGTTCGAGACCCTGCTCGACGATGGCCGGCTGGCCCAGCTTCGCAATGCCGGCGAGTTCCTCAACCTCGCCGTGGCCGACGAGTGGCTGGAGCTCGACCAGCTCTGGAGCTTGCTCGATCCGCGGCGCGAGCTCGAGCCGCTGAACGCTTTCGCCGTGCACTATGCCGGCCAGCGCAAACCGTGGCAGGTGGGCAGTCGCGCCGCCTATGCCCGAGTCTATCGCCACACGATGACCAATGATGTTTATTACCGCTTCCTCGCCGAGCGGTTGCCCGCCTGGCTGCGGCCGCTGTCGCCTGGCTGGGCCGCCCCAACGGGTGATCATCACCGGTGCTTGAAGGGCTTGCATTGACGCGCGCTACCCATTAGATAGCGCACACCAGCCGCGGGAACGACTCTCGCGGCTGTTTGACGTTGGCTTAACTTCCACGTACCGAAAAGTCCCCGATGGCGTTTACCAACCCGATCACTTTCCTGCAGCAGGTGCGTACCGAGACCTCCAAGGTCACGTGGCCATCGCGCAATGAAACGCTGATTTCGACCGTCATGGTGATCGTGTTCTGCATCATGGCGAGCCTGTTCTTCGTGCTGTGCGACCAGCTCATCGCCTTCGTGGTGACCACTGCCCTGTCGTTCGGTTGACGCCGGCAAGCTGACGAGTTTTTGCAAGACCAAGGAATTTAGCGCGGCATGGCCAAACGCTGGTACATCGTTCAGGCGTATTCGAATTTCGAGCGCAAGGTCGCCGAGGCGATCCGCGAGAAAGTCGCGCAGAACAAGCTCGAGGATCTGTTCGAAGACGTCATCGTGCCGACCGAGAAGGTCGTCGAGATGCGCCGTGGCCGCAAGGTCGACGCTGAGCGCAAATTCTTCCCCGGTTATGTGCTGGTGAAGATGGAGATGACCGACCAGGCCTTCCACCTGATCAAGAATACCCCGAAGGTCACCGGCTTCCTCGGCTCCGGCGACAAGCCGATGCCGATCTCCGAGAAGGAGGCGATGGCCATCCTGCAGCAGGTGCAGGAGGGTGTCGAGCATCCGAAACCGTCGGTGTCGTTCGAGGTCGGCGAGAGCGTGCGTGTTTCCGATGGTCCCTTCGCCAGCTTCAACGGCGTGGTGCAGGAAGTCGACGAGGAGCGTGCGCGGGTGAAGGTCGAAGTGTCGATTTTCGGCCGGCCGACGCCGGTCGAGCTGGAATACGGTCAGGTCGAAAAGGTCTAGGCAGCGTCGTCGGTTCGATGACGCGACCAGACTGGAAGATCTGACCGGAACCGTCCCTCGGGACGGAAATCCGTGGGAGAAGCGGGCGGCCGCCAGCCGCCGGAACGTTTCGGACCACGGCGTCGAGGTGAAGTCCGCGTGACGGCGGACGAATGGACAGGGCAGGGCGGTTCGCCGCAGCCCGGAAAGGACGAAAATGGCAAAGAAGATTACCGGCTACCTGAAATTGCAGGTAGCAGCCGGTTCGGCGACCCCGTCGCCCCCGATCGGCCCCGCGCTCGGCCAGCGCGGTCTCAACATCATGGAGTTCTGCAAGGCGTTCAACGCCCGCACGCAGGAAATGGAGAAGGGCCAGCCGACACCGGTTGTCATCACCATTTTCGCCGACAAGAGCTTCACCTTCGAGACCCGCACGCCGCCTCTCACCTACTTCATCAAGAAGGCGGCGAATCTCAAGGCCGGCTCCAAGCTGCCGGGCAAGGAATCGGCGGGCACCATTACTTCCGCCCAGGTCCGTGAGATCGCGCAGAAGAAGATGCAGGACCTGAACGCCGACGACGTCGATACGGCCATGACCATGATCGCCGGCTCCGCCCGGTCCATGGGCATCCAGGTGGTGGGGTAAGACAATGGCACACACCGGCAAGAAGCTCACCGCCGCCCGTGAGGGCATCGACCGCAAGAAGCTCTACGGCCTCGATGAGGCGGTAAAGATGATCAAGGCGCGCGCCAGCGCCAAGTTTGACGAGACCGTCGAGATTGCGATGAATCTCGGCGTCGATCCGCGCCACGCCGACCAGATGGTTCGCGGCGTCGTCAACCTGCCCAATGGCACCGGCCGCAAGGTCCGGGTCGCGGTGTTCGCCAAGGACGCCAAGGCCGAGGAAGCCCGCAAGGCCGGCGCCGACATCGTTGGCGCCGAAGACCTGATGGAAGAAGTACAGAAGGGTATCATCAACTTCGACCGCTGCATTGCCACACCGGACATGATGCCGATCGTCGGTCGGCTCGGTAAGGTGCTCGGCCCGCGCAATCTGATGCCGAACCCCAAGGTTGGCACGGTGACCATGGACGTCGCCGGCGCCGTCAAGGCGGCCAAGGGTGGCGCCGTGGAATTCCGCGCCGAAAAGGCCGGCATCCTGCACGCCGGCGTTGGCAAGGTGTCCTTCTCCGAGGAAGCGCTGTTGCAGAACCTCAGGGCATTCACCGATGCAGTGACCAAGGCTCGGCCCGCCGGCGCCAAGGGCACCTACCTGAAGCGTGTGGCGGTTTCGACCACCATGGGCCCGGGCGTGCACGTCGATCCGTCGTCGGTGCACTGAGACGAGGTAGATAAAGGCTGGACGGTCATCATCGGGCCATTCCCGCGAAGGCGGGAATCCCTGTTTCGATGGACTGAGGCGTGACGAACGGAGACTCCCGCTTTCGCGGGAATGACCCGCGTAACCCTTCCGGCAACAGTTTGGTGGAGCGATCCACCGAAAATGCCGACTCTGAATATCGAGCCGGCATAAGTCCTGTCCGAGACTGCAGGCGTCCCCTCGGGGACTTAATCGCTTAGCCTGCAATAGACGGGGGGAAGACCAGTTCGATCGGCCGTTTGGCCGCCTCGTTCCGGTTCGAACCAGGCCAGTTGTCGTTGGGCGCAAGCCCCGCGGGAGCCGGTTGACAGGCGTTAACCCGCCGCCCCTTCGCGTTGAGGGGATGGCAATTGGCACCGGTCCGGCATGTCAACTGCCGGGCCAATGTGGAGACTAGAGTGGAAAGAGCGGAAAAGCGTGAGCTGGTCACTTCGCTCCAGGCGTCCTTGGCGACGGCTGGCTCGATCGTGGTGGCTCAGAACGCCGGTCTGACCGTCGCCGAGATGGAAAGTCTGCGCAGGCAGATGAAATCGGCCGGCGGTCAGGTCAAGGTTGCAAAAAACCGCCTGGCCAAGCTTGCTCTGAAAGAGACCGACAATGCGGACATCTCGGCCCTGTTTACCGGGCCGGTCGTCATCGCCTTTGCCAAGGATCCCATGACCGCGCCGAAGATCGCGGCCGGTTTTGCCGACAAGAACCAGAAGTTCGTGGTTCTCGGCGGCGCCATGGGGAAGACCGGGCTCGACGCCAACAACGTCAAGGCGCTGGCCACGATGCCCTCGCTCGATCAGTTGCGTGCGACCCTCGCCGGTATGCTCAAGCAGCCCGCGACCCGCATCGCCTCGATCCTGCAGGCCCCCGGCGGCCAGGTCGCCCGGGTGTTGGCCGCATATGCGGACAAGGACAAGAGCGAAGCTGCATAGGAAACCGGGCCGTCCGCGGCCCGCCACGGTTCGAACCCAAACGAAAACCCAATCTGAAAGTGAACTCAAATGGCTGATCTCGCCAAACTCGTGGACGACCTCTCGGCGCTGACCGTGATCGAGGCCTCCGAACTGTCGAAGCTCCTCGAAGAGAAGTGGGGCGTTTCCGCCGCCGCGCCGGTGGCTGCTGCCGCCGCTGCCGCGGCTCCCGCCGCCGCTGTCGAAGAAAAGACAGAATTCGACGTCATGCTCACCTCCTTCGGTGAAAACAAGATCAACGTGATCAAGGAAGTCCGCGCCATCACCGCGCTGGGTCTCGGCGAGGCCAAGGCGCTGGTCGAAGCGGCTCCCAAGGTCGTCAAGGAAGGTGTTGCCAAGGCCGAGGCCGAGGAAATCAAGAAGAAGCTCGAGGCGGCCGGCGCCAAAGTCGAGCTTAAGTAACAGAGCAATTTCAGGGGCGGTGCCAGTGGTGCCGCCCCCATTTCCCGTCCGCGTTGCAATGGACGGCCGCCAACCCTACATAGGGCCGGGGCGGAAACAGTAAGCGGCAACATCGCATCGAAGCGCGCCATGGCGGGATTTACCCCGACCTCGGACGCGCAATCCATTTGAGAGGGCAGATTTCCCGAGTTCCGACGGCTGATTGTCGGGTCTTTGGAAATTTGCCTCCGAGACATCGAGAGAAAGGTAAGAGCGGGTATGGCTACCACGTTCAACGGCCGTCGCAAGGTTCGCAAATCCTTCGGCAGCATTCGCGAAGTCACGGAGATGCCCAATCTCATCGAGGTCCAGAAGGCCTCCTACGACCAGTTCCTGCTGGTGGACGAGCCCAAGGGCGGCCGCAAGGACGAAGGGCTGCAGTCCGTCTTCAAATCGGTCTTCCCGATTACCGACTTCTCCAACACGGCCTCGCTCGAGTTCGTGCGCTACGAGTTTGAGCAGCCCAAATACGACGTCGACGAGTGCCGGCAGCGCGACATGACGTTCGCCGCCCCGCTCAAGGTGACGCTGCGCCTCATCGTCTTCGAAGTGGACGAGGAAACCGGCGCGCGCTCCGTCAAGGACATCAAGGAGCAGGACGTCTATATGGGCGACATGCCGTTCATGACCATGAACGGCACCTTCATCATCAATGGCACCGAGCGCGTCATCGTCTCCCAGATGCACCGTTCGCCGGGCGTCTTCTTCGACCATGACAAGGGCAAGACCCACTCCTCGGGCAAGCTCCTGTTCGCCGGCCGCATCATTCCCTACCGCGGCAGCTGGCTCGACATCGAGTTCGACGCCAAGGACATCGTCTACGCGCGCATCGACCGGCGCCGCAAGATTCCGGTGACCTCGCTGCTCAAGGCCCTCGGCATGGATGCCGAGGAAATCCTGCGCACCTATTACACCACCCTCAACTATGAGCGGAATCCGAAGGGCGGCTGGCGCAAGCCCTACGACGCCGAGAAGATGAAGGGGGCCAAGCCCTCCTACGACCTGATCGACGCCAACACCGGCGACGTCGTGCACGAGGGCGGCAAGAAGCTCTCCGCGCGGCAGGCCAAGAAGCTCGCCGAGAACGGCCTGACTCATCTCGCCGCGACCGATGAAGACCTTTACGGCATGTACGTCGCCGAGGATCTTATCAATACCGAGACCGGCGAAGTCTACATGGAAGCCGGCGACGAGATCGACGAGAAGAACCTCAAGAAGCTGACCGAACTCGGCTTCGACGAGTTGCCGATCCTCGACATCGACCACGTCACCATTGGCGCCTATCTGCGCAATACGCTGGCCGTCGACAAGAACGAGTCCCGCGAGGACGCGCTGTTCGACATCTACCGCGTCATGCGTCCGGGCGAGCCGCCGACGGTCGAGACCGCCGAAGCCATGTTCAAGTCGCTGTTCTTCGACAGCGAGCGCTATGACCTCAGCGCCGTCGGCCGGGTCAAGATGAACATGCGGCTCGAATTGCACGCCGAGGACACCGTGCGCATCCTGCGCAAGGAAGACATCGTCGAGGTCGTCCGCACCCTGGTCAACCTCCGCGACGGCCG
>Ga0134126_10008351_pt1 | contig 13030 bp, 9 predicted proteins | sample KB31752_FD_96881 | JGI IMG/M metagenome (GOLD analysis project Ga0134126, IMG submission 96881) | Terrestrial soil microbial communities with excess Nitrogen fertilizer from Kellogg Biological Station, Michigan, USA - KB3-175-2 | ecosystem: Environmental > Terrestrial > Soil > Unclassified ...
TCATCCTGAGTGTCTGCGACGAGCAGTGGAACTTATTGGGCTGCACAAAATCCGCGAACGGCAGAAACAGGCCGAGCCGGACGGCCGGCTGATCGGGGTCGGTCTGTCGTTCTTCGTCGAGCAAGGCGCGCATGGCACGTCGGTACTTGCCGCTTGGGGCCGACCGATCATACCGGGGTACGAGCAAGCCAACGTCAAGTTGACTGCTGATGGCGAGGTGGAGGTGCACGTCGGCACTCACTCGCACGGACAAGGGCATGAGACGACTTTCGCCCAAGTCGCTTACGAAATTCTCGGTGTCGACTTCGACAAGATCAAAGTCGTCCAGGGCGACACGCTATATACGCCATATTCGACCGCGACTTGGGGCTCCCGCTCGATGGTGCACGGCGGTGGAGCGGTGGCGCGCGCTTCACGTATTCTGGCTCAACGCGCCGCGAATATCGGCGCGTGGTTATTGCAAACGGACGTTGCCAATGTACGCGTGGCGGACGGTAAAGTGTTTGCCGGCAATAGCAGCGTTTCACTGCGGGAGGTTGCGCGCGCGTGGTACCTACAACCACAGACGTTGCCCGCCGATGTCGATACGGGTGGGCTTGATGTCACCGCGGGTTATCGGGCGGATCGAGATAGTGGCACCTTCACATATGCGACCCACGCTGCCGTCGTCGCGGTCGACCCGGCGACCGGCGTAATCGAAATCCGCGACTACATCGTAGTCGAAGATGGCGGCACGTTAGTCAATCCGATGATCGTCGACGGCCAAATTCGTGGCGGTACGGCGCAAGGGATCGGCACTTGTCTTTACGAAGTGGTGCCTTTCGATGCGCAGGGACAACCGCTCGCTTCGACCATGTTGGATTACATACTGCCGGGCGCGACCGAGGTCCCTGACATCCGGGTTGACCACATGCGCTCGCCTTCACCCTACACCGAATTTGGCATGAAGGGTCTTGGTGAAGGCGGAGCAGTCGGGCCGCCTGCTGCCATCGTGTCCGCCGTAAATGACGCACTGCGACCGCTCAAAGTCGAGGTGTATGACTTGCCACTTACTCCCGAGCGTATCCTGGCTGCCATTGACAGTGCGACCGGCGCGCAGGCTTAAGCGAATATGAAACCCGCGCCTTTCGACTTTGTACGAGCGAGCAGTATCGCCGAAGCCACACGACTATTGGATGCAAGCAATGGCTGCAACCGAGTGATTGCAGGCGCCCAATCGCTGGGGCCTATGCTTAATCTCAGGCTTGCGCAACCGAGACTGCTCATTGACATCACTGGCATTCCTGAACTCACTCGAATCGAGAATGATCGCGATGCCATTACGGTCGGCGCTTGCGTCACCACCGCCAATATTGAGGACGGACGCCTTCCTGGTGATGGTTTGGAAGCGCTTGCCAACATCGCCAGCGGCATTGCCTATCGCGCGGTCCGCAATCGCGGTACGATCGGCGGTAGTCTTTGTCATGCAGACCCTTCAGCCGATTGGTTGACGGCGCTCAGCGCTCTCGGCGCCGAATGCATCGTGAGAGGGGCGCAGAGGCAACGCTTGCTGCCGCTGGAACAGCTTGTCACAGGTGCTTATCAGACGGCTCTTGCCGAGGACGAAATCCTCGAAGCGGTACGGTTACCGCGTCTTTCGAAAAAAGGCCGGCTGGGCTTTGTTAAGATCTGCCGCAAAGTCGGCGAGTTTGCGCTGGCGATGGCGGCGGTGCGAATCGATCCCGAACGTGGGCCGATTCGGTTTGCCATCGGGGCAACGAATAGTTGCCCAATCGTCATTGCCGACGGAGCACTAAGTGGCGACGGTGGGAGATTGAACCAAGCAGCAGTCTACAACCTGTTCGACCAGCACGGAATCACCGATCGCGTCGGTCGTCACCAGCAATTTGCAGCGCTTTCACGCGCTTACGAACAGGCCGCTTCCCTATGAATCACCCGGTTGAGTTGACAATAAATGGCCGGAATATTTCGGCTGAGATTGAGCCACGGCTTCATCTCGCGGATTTTCTGCGCGATCATCTTGATCTGACGGCGACGCATCTTCGCTGTGAACAGGGCGCCTGCAGCGCCTGCACGTTGCTCATTGACGGGCAGCCGGCTCGCTCTTGCATTACCTTCACGGCCAGCTGCAACGGGGCTGAGATCACAACACTCGAAGGGCTGGAAAACGATCCGCTTATCACGGCGCTGCGAAGCGCATTCTCGGCCGGACATGCTCTGCAATGCGGGTATTGCACGCCTGGCATGATCGTTACGGCCCGCGACATCGTTTTGCGGCTGCCAGACGCTGACGACGCGCGGATCCGTAGGGAGATCAGTGGCAATCTGTGCCGATGTACCGGTTATGGCGGCATTGTGCGTGCGATTGCGCGCGTGCTCGATGAAAAGAGGAAGGGTATCCTGACCGAGGCGGTCCATATGCACGGGCTGCTTGGCCCAGTCGGAGCCCGTCCCGCAGCGCCGGGCAAAGCAGCATATGCACAGGAGAGCGCAGGCAAGCCACCCGTAGCAACAGCTGCACCGGATGTGGACACTTCGGCGCTCGGCTTGGCCGGCCGACGACCGAATATTGAGATTCGCCAGGCGTTCACGGTCGCGCTGCCGCCTGCCTCTGTCTGGGCCTTTTTCGGCGACATGACGCGCGTGGTGCCGTGTCTCCCTGGCGCCAGCCTGACGCAGCCACCATCCGGCGACCGGGTTCAGGGCAAAATCTCTGTCAAGCTTGGACCAATTGTAACCAATTTTGCCGGTCACGCGCGCGTCATGCGCGATGACACCAATCTGCGTGGCACGATTATAGGGTCAGGCAATGACCAAATTGGAGGCTCGCGCGCGCTGGGCGAGATCGAATATGCATTGGGTGCAGCCGAGCAGGATACGACGCGCGTTTCTCTGACAATCCGGGCACTGCTCGCCGGTCCCCTGGCGCAGTTCGGCCGCAGCGGGATCGTCGACGACGTCGTCGCGAGAATTACCGATACTTTCGCCAAAAATGTTGAAGCGTGTCTCTCTGGCTCCGTAATGAGTGAACCTGCCGCTTCGCTGCCAGCAGGAGCACTTTTTCGCCAGGTACTGTTGGCGCGAGTGAAGAAGCTGTTTGCCAAGTTTTTTGGCGGTTCGTCGTAAATGGCCGGCGACCGGGTGTTATATGTCAGAGGGGAGATTCGATGAAAGTGCGTGGAGCAAAGCGTTTCCGCGAGCAGAAATGGCTGCTTGACTCAGTTATTTCCACGACTGGTCTCGACTGGGATCTGCTGCGCATGGCCACCGTCACCGCGCCGATTGGTTTCGAGGGCATGGGTGACTGGGCAATCGTCGCGGGCAAGGCCAAACGCTTCGACGACATTTCCCCGAGCTTCGAATCGGTCGCCGCAGGGCGAGAGGCCCGAGCCCGTGAGGCCGAGGCGGCGGGAAACGAAGTGACCGCGCGCGAGTCTTATCTTGTGGCGTCTATCTATTATGGAGTCGCACAATGGCCGATCGATGAGGTCAATGAGCGAAATCTGATGTTGAATGCGAAAAAGCTCGATTGCTACGGGCGCTATGCCAAACGTGCGCACCACAAGATCGAGCGCGTTGAGATGCCGATGGGCAAGCATGTCATACCGGCCTGGTTGCATCTGCCGGTTGAAGGTGAACCACCTTATCCCGTCGTCATTATGTTGCCGGGTATGGATACATTCAAAGAAAAGCTGGTCTGGAGTTATGGAGATAAAATGCTCGAGCGCGGCTTTGCGGCGCTGGCACTGGACGGCCCGGGTCAATCAGAACCGCTGATGCACGGGCTGAAGGTTACCGCCGACAACTTTGCCGATGCCGGCCGCACCTGCGTTGCGTTCATCGACAGCCGCAAAGATTTGGACCACGACCGCATTGGCGTATTTGGCCGTAGCTTCGGTTCCTATGCGGCAACTGTGCTCGCTAATGCGATTGCGGATCGGCTGCGCGGCGCCGTAGTTGGGCTGCCGTGCTTCGAACCAGGGTTCAACAAGATTTTCGAAGAAGCTTCGCCCACCTATAAAAATCGTTTCATGTTCATGGCGGGCTACGAGGAAGACGAAACGGGCTTCGATAAGTTCATTCAGGAATTCGATCTGCGCGCGCGGGTTTCCAATTTAAAATGTCCCTTCATGGTCCTCGGCGGCGAGCTTGATGAACTTGCTCCAATTAAACACGTCTTCGAAGTCTGCAAGCAGGTCCCGGGACCGGTAGAAATCGTTGTTTATCAGAACGAACGGCATGCACCAGGACGGCTGCCGTCCTCCCAGCTTGGGCCGCATTGGTACGCGATGATGGCGGATTGGCTGAGCGCGCGCGTGCGAGACCGCAACGCGCAGGATAGTTCACGATATCTGTATGTCACCGCTGCGGGCCAAGTTGAGCAACGGCCACTCGGACGCCGCTAGAAGCCTGCTTATGCAGCTTAGGCGTGCTGGACACCTTTGCACTGGCGCCGACAATTCTGCTTGCTCTTACATTCTAATGTCCTAACAATGGATCCACCTGTCGAACGCTGGCGGGTAGTGTTCGAAATCCGCTGTCGAGTTTCATAGGGGGAGGGATCCAATGGCGCGTTTTCAATTCAAAATTCTATTAATTGCGGCCGCGACTGCGTTTACGCTTGGTCAAAATTCCAGCGTTCTAGCGCAATCCACCATCAAGATCGGGTTAGTGCAACCTTTGACAGGCGCCTTCGCCGCAGCCGGGACCGACGTCGTCAACGGTGCGAAAATAGCTGCTGACGAAATAAACGCGAAAGGGGGTGTGCTCGGCAAGAATATTGAACTGATCGTCGAGGACACGAAGAGCAATCCAACAGAAGCAGTGACGGTGACCGAGAAACTCATCGCTCGCGACAAGGTGGCCGTACTAATGGGCGCCTCGGCTTCGACCGCTACTTTGGCGGTGATGCCTAAGCTTATGGAATACAAAGTGCCAATGCTGGTCGAGACGTCTTCGTCGTCGAAGATCACGACTGCTGGAAATCCATACATTTTCCGCATTGCGCCGCCTTCAGAAATTGAAGCGGCGGTTTTCAGTAGCATGGTGAAAAAGATCGGAATTAAGAACGCTGACTTTCTGGCCGTTAATAACGACTGGGGTCGGGGTACTGCCGAGGAGTTTAGCAGAGTACTCAAACAAAATGGGGCAACTGTCGGGCTTGTTGAGCGCATGGATCAATCTGCGCAAGACATGAGCGCCCAGCTCGTGAAGATAAAGGCATCTGACGCCGATACGCTATTCGTAACCACCGCGGTCGATCAGTTGTCTCTTGTACTTAAGCAGGCTGCATCTCTTGGCTTGCGCAAGCGCATCATAACAACTGGCGGCTCGCAGAACCCTGATGAGTTGATAACCAATGCGGGCCAGGCGGCTGACGGCAGCATGCATCTCGTATTTTTTGCACCATGGTCGCCGGAGAGTTCACCGAACCCTTCTGCTGCAAAAGCTTTTGTCGACCAATGGAATAAAAAGAATTTGCGGTTTAGCGGGCTTACATCCAGCTTTCGTGGTTACGATGGTATCCGTGCAATTGTGGAAGCTATCAGAATTGCCGGCAAGGTCGAACCCGAGGCAATCCGTACCGCTTTCTGGAAGGTGAATATTGTTGGTCTCAACGGACCGATCAAGTTCGAAAAAGAGGGTCCAAGTGGCAAAGAGAGCGGACAGAGCACCCCAAATATCTATCTGGTGAAAATCGAGAACGGCAAGGTGATGCTGCCAAAAATGTAACGAATAGTGAGCGGGGCGGCGGCTCGCTGTGCCGCCGCTCGCTTTTGTATGTATGTATGGTTGGATGCACCGCCATGCGATGTCGGCGCGATCGCCGCGTAATGCGGACGTTACCCAGTGGCGCTTTGCCCCCAAAATCTAATCCTGCGATAATTTCAATTCTGGCCGATAGATTCCCTGCTCTCGTACCTAGATTCGCTGTTCGGTCAAAATAATTCCCTGTTCTGTTGAGTAGGGAATTCATTTCAAAAGCCCTATGACAACGTCATTATTCGCAGTCTCTCACGCTGCCGAAGCCGCGATTTTGTAGCATTCCCTGTTCTTTTCCCTGTTAGCAGGGAAATTGACAGTAGAGACGGGTTCGCATGTGACTGCGTCCGCCACCACGCAGTCCTGCATGTGCTGAGATTTCCTGATAGGGACCAAAAATACGGCCAATGGCAGGTTTTTTTACGCGCATTGCCGAGACCGGTGATCCCAATCAGGCGATTTTGCCAGCTTGTCTCTGGGCCCTCTAAATTCCCTCATTTTGCTGATGCTGAATACTGCCAGGTTGAGTCCGGAAAAAATGGCAGACTGGGTAATGCAGAACGCTATGCCAATCCAAACGGCTACATTCGATAGCAATACGGTGTTGGTCGTGGTCGGGCGGTCATTTAGCTCAGCCCGAACTTATGGCTGCACCAGGTCTTCATAAGATGTGTCAAGACTGCATAGCCCACGAGAATGAGGAAGAGATAGATCCAATAACTCGACGGTAGTGGCACAAAGCCTAGCGTGCCACCCAATGGCGTGAACGGAAGCGCAATTCCAACCACGCCAATAATAAGGCTGGTCGCAATCACCGGTATGCTGGCCCGGCTCTCGAGGAAAGGAATTCTGGCGGTACGAATGATATGGATGATCAGCGTCTGGGTGAGCAGGCTCTCGACAAACCAGCCGGTCTGAAACAACGCCGGCTTATCCCAGGCATGAAACACAGAAAGCAATACCAAGAACGTAACGTAGTCGAAGATCGAGCTGATCGGTCCGATCAACAGCACGAATTTCGACATGTTGCCGACGTCCCAGCGCCGCGGAACCGCCAGGTACTCAGCGTCGACATTGTCGGTCGGGATCGTGGTTTGCGAGAAGTCATAGAGCAGGTTATTCGTAAGCACCTGAATGGGCGCCATCGGCAGGAACGGCAGGAAGATGCTGGCGCCAATCACGCTAAACATATTTCCGAAACCCGAGCTTGCTCCCATCTTGATGTACTTAGTGATGTTACCGAACACCTTGCGTCCTTCGATCACACCGTCGCCGAGTACCGCCAGGCTCTTCTCAAGCAGGATGATGTCGGCCGTTTCCTTGGCGACGTCGACCGCGCTTTCCACTGAGATGCCGACATCGGCGGCCTTAAGTGCGGGTCCGTCGTTGATGCCATCACCCAGATAGCCAACGACATGCCCTTTGCGGTGAAGAGCATCGATGATTGCCGCCTTCTGGGCCGGCGAGACCTTCGCGAACACAGTTGCGGTTTCGGCCAGATCCGCTAGCTGATTGGGGGACAGTGTCTCGAGTTCATGGCCAAGAACAATATGGTCCACAAACAGGCCGACATCGTGACAAATCTTCCGCGTGACGATGTCATTGTCTCCCGTGAGAATTTTCACCTGCACGCCACGTGCCTTCAACGTGGCAATTGCCGGGCCCGCAGTCTCCTTTGGTGGATCAAGGAAGGCGATATAGCCGAGTAAAGTGAGGCCGGCCTCATCCGCCACGGAATACGTCGCTTGCGCTGGTGGTATTTCCTTGAAAGCGACGGCGATCACGCGAAATCCGTCGGCGTTGAGCTCGGCCGTCATCTTCTTGGCCTGGGCGAAGTGACTCGCGTCAAGATCCCTGATTGCGTCGTTGTTGGCGTAGTGCGTGCAAACGGCAAATATTTCTTCGACGGCGCCTTTACAGATCAGAATGTGCGCGTCGTCGCCGCGCTTGAGCACGACCGACATGCGCCGCCGTTCGAAATCGAAAGGAATCTCGTCTATCTTCGTGAACCGTTCATCGACCTTCAGCTTCTCATCCAGCTCGACATGTTGCAGGACGGCGACGTCGAGCAGGTTCTTGAGGCCGGATTGGTGCAGGCTGTTCAAGTAGGCGTATTCGAGCACACGGTCTGAGTCATTTCCCTGGAGATCGAGGTGGCGCTTCAAGATCACCCGGTCCTGAGTCAGCGTGCCGGTCTTGTCCGTGCACAATACGTCCATCGCACCGAAATTCTGGATGGCGTTGAGGCGTTTGACGATGACTTTCTTCTTCGACATCGTCATGGCGCCTTTGGCTAGATTGACGGTCACGATCATCGGCAGCATTTCGGGCGTGAGCCCTACCGCCACGGCGACGGCGAAAAGCAATGCCTCGAACCAATTGCCTTTGCTCAAGCCGTTGATCAGGAAAACCAGTGGCGCCATGATCGAAATAAGCGCGATCATCATCCAGGTGATCCGATTGATGCCCTTGTCGAAGCTCGTCAGTACGCGCTGCTCCGCGATCGTGCCGGCCACTTGACCAAACGCAGTGCGGGCGCCGGTGAGCACGACAACGCCGGAACCGACGCCACTGACGACAACGCTGCCCATAAAGCAGATGTTCGGCAGATCGAACGGCGTCTCCGCGGTGCCGGCATGGGCTTGCGCGTTCTTTTCAAGCGGCATTGCTTCGCCGGTGAGCGTGGACTGGTTTACAAAGAGATCCTTCGCCGAGATCAACCGCAAGTCTGCCGGGATCATGTCGCCGGCCGACAGCAGCACGATATCGCCGGGCACGAGCATCTCGATCGGGACTTCGGCGTGCGCGTTCGCCACGCCAGTTATTTTGCGGCGTACAGTGGCGGTGATCAGCACCATCCGCCGCAGCGCGTCGGCCGCTTTGTTCGAGCGATGCTCCTGGATGAAGCCCAGCGAGATGCTGAGGGCGACCATGACCGCGATTACGATAGCGACCCGCTGATCGCTCAGCAGATAAGATGCCAACGCAAGCGAAAGCAGAAGGAGATTGAGTGGGTTGATGGAGCGGCTGATGATCTCGCCGACGATCGTGTGGCGTACCGGCTGAGAGATCTGATTAGGGCCAACCGAGCGCAGTCGGGCGGTAACTTGGTCGAGTGTGAGGCCCTCAGCGGTCGCGAGAACGCTGTGCAACGCTTCGTCCGGCGCGAGGCAGGCGATATCGCCGAGGCTTACTCCGCTCGCCGCCAAGCCTTCGGGCACGACCGGCGATTTGTGCCGTAACCACAAGCGAATTGAGTTGATGATGGCCCAGCTATGATTTTCCACGCGCTCATCTCCCGCACTTAATGGATATCGCGTGAATGCCAATTCAGAACCATGAACACCGACGAAGCGAAAACCCCGTTGCCTCATGTATCGATCGCACAGGCCATCACATTGACTGAGATCAATGTCTGGAGATTGAGCCGCTGTACGGGAGCAAAATACCTATGAATGTGCGCTGTTGGCGGTGGTTTCAACCGAGGCCCACCGAGACCTCCAAATCTCCCCCGCAGAATTCGATGAGGTCGCAGCGGAACTCGGTCGGACCCTTGATCAATTTAAGGTCCCGAAGCGCGAAAAGGGCGAAGTCCTGACAGCCTTCGCGGCCCACAAAAACGAGGTGACCGCCGGCTACGCTGCTAAGCACGGCTGAAGCATGCGGTGTTGCTAGCCTAGACCAGGCCGTTCAAAATCGCGGACCCGTATATTGCGGTTCTTGGGCAAAGCCATAGTTTGGAGTCACATAGTTAGGCTGGGTGTAATCCTGCGACTTAAATTGATTCCGATTTGCATATAGTGGTTGAGCGCTGCCTAGCTGCGGGTTGCTGGAGTCGGGAGCGGGATATTGTGGCGTAGTCTCGCTCTTGTATTCGGCGCTTAAATTGAGTGGAGGTTGAAGGCGCGGCGCGCGTACGCCGTGCTGTGCCAGCGCGACTTGCTCACTGCCTGTAAGCACCACCTTTGTATTGGCGAGGCCATCCTGCTTTACCAATGCGAATAGCGTTGCTGCGTGTGCAGGCGAAATTCGCACGCACCCGTGGCTGGCCGGCGTCCCGAGCTTCTTAATATCGTATGAGCCGTGGATGGCGTGGCCGATCTTGGTGAAAAATATCGAGTGTGGCATCGGTGCATCGTCCCACTCTTTGGAATAATGGTCCGCTTCCATGCGGAACGTAGTGTACGTGCCCGACGGCGTGGCGTAGCCAGTGCGCCCGGTCGAAACTGGCCAGCTGTATAGCACTTCACCATTTTGCAACACCGTCATCCGCTGAGCGTTCTTGTCAACTTTGATAAGGATCTCAGCCCTTGCTGCGCCGCTTGCTGCAGCTAAAGAAGCGACGATCATGAATCCGGTGATTAAGCGCATGAAATCCATTTTATTTGTACGTCCAACCGTGCCCAACGCTCTAAGTCTGTGGACGCGCGTTCGTTCCCAGTAACCGGCCGCCAGGCAAAGCGGGTATTTCGCCTTCAGCGACCCATATCCTGACATCCCGAACAACGTCCGAACATAAGACGCCTAGGTCTCTTTAGCCGGGGCCGGCGCCGAGATATTTGTTTTGAACAACGACTCTGCTTTGTCGGGTTTAGGCCTGTCTTGTCTTTTCGCCATTGACTGCGGGAGCTCACATTGAACGCTTCGTGTCACAGTTTTCGTGCGCCCGGTTCTGGCGCTTTTCTGTTCAACAATAACTGTGCGTAACACTTCACCAGTATCCTTGCCGCTGCCGGTCTAGAGTTTTGCAGCCCATGCACCCAGAGTTTGGCGTACCTTGTCCGCCGAGCTGATAAGTTTTCCGTGCAATCCTTCTTGCTGCCCGTTTTTTGCAGGCTCGCTCGCCTTTTTTGCTGAGTTTTCGGCCATGCTTCATACCCGCGCCGACGCTCGGTCGCTGTTGGCAAGTTGATAGGGGACATGTCGCTAGAGACGCGCCACGCTGCAAACCAAACGCCACAATGGCAGTTACGTTCCCAACTGAGTTCTGAACCAAAGCCTCTATGATACGTTAGACTGCGGGCCGGCGACCGGCAGTCCAAAGCCACACGACTGAAAGTTGCTGGTCCGAAAGGGTCGCCTCGCGGCGGCCTTGTCGCTTTTTGAGGGCAGGGATGGCAGTATCTCTTTTGGCGACTAATAGCGGGTCACTCGAGCAGAATCGTCATTTCTCTGGCATGCCGAAGTACGTTGGTCGGCTCGTAGGGCTTGGCATGAAATTTCGTGCCGGACGGGAGGGCCTCAGGTCGCGACCGTCCTGACGTCACGATGAGACCCACCTCAGGCCATCGTTGTGCGACCTGACCGGCCAAGTCTGAGCCGCTCATCGAGCCGGACATGGTTACGTCCGTAAAAAGCAGCTTAACGTCCGTATTCATTTCGAAGAGTTGCAGGGCCTCGTCGGCACTTTCGGCCTCGATCACCCGATATCCAGCATCCGAGAACATGTACGATGCCCCCATTCGCTCAAACACATCGTCATCGACGATCATAACTAGGGCGTGGGAGATGGACACTTGAAGCAACCCTCACCTATGAAAACCGTTCCACTTCCAATATGTAATACGCCAATTGTTAAAAATTGAATTGCGTCGGCATGCTCCGCAATAGTGGTCAATTTTATACAGACTCGTCTTTGGTATGAGGCACATGGCGTTGAATTCAACTTCCTTAGAATTGTCTGATCGATAGTTGCAGTTATCCCTGCACCTGATGCGCATTGAAACGAACGGCAAAAACTTTATGAAACCCACTGGATTCAGAGAACAGTTCACCAACATTGCAGATGCGTGCGCACTGGCGCAGGCCATCGTCGACACTGTTAGCGAAGCGGTTCTAGTGCTCGACAAAGAACTGCGCGTAATTGCCGCCAGCCGCTCCTTTTATTCGACATTCAAGGTTAGCCCGGAGGATACACAAGGCAGCCTTCTTTATGCGTTGGGCGATGGACAATGGGACATCCCAGAGCTTCGCGTGCTGCTAGAAAAAATCATACCCGAACAGGGCGAGATCAAGGGTCATGAGGTCGAGCACGAATTTCCCTGTCTCGGACAGCGCACGATGCGTTTGAACGCCCGCCAAGTGTTCTACGAGGGAGGCTCCCACGCCACCATTCTGCTGAGCATAGAAGACGTCACTGATCAGCGTATATTGGAGCGTGAAAAAGACGTCTTATTGGGAGAAAAGGATCAACTACTACAAGAAAAGGATGTGCTGTTTGAGGAGTTGCAGCACCGCATTTCCAATAGTCTGCAAGTCATCGCGAGCATTATATTGCTGAAGGCCAGGACGGTACAGTCGGAAGAGACGCGTCTTCATCTGCAGGATGCGCACAAACGGGTCATGTCAGTTGCCGCGGTGCAGGAGCAACTCCATGTACTCGGGACCATCGGGTCTATCGAAATTGCGCCTTATCTTTCAAAGTTATGTGACGCTCTTGCAACGTCAATGATTGGCGACAGTCGCCCGATCACCCTGAATGTCGCCGGCGAAAGCGGTACTGCTACCTCCCGTCAGGCCGAGAGCATCGGCTTGATTGTTACCGAACTCGTTATGAATGCTCTCAAGCATGCGTTTCCCGACGAGAAAGTCATCGGTGAAATCAGCGTTAGGTATGATAGGGCTGGAACGAACTGGAAGCTTACGGTCTCCGACAACGGGATTGGCCGACAGGATGGCGTCTTCGCTCAACAAAAAGTCGGACTCGGCACCGGCATCATCAGGGCGCTTTCACATCAGCTCGATGCCCAAGTTGAAACATTGGCCGGATCTCGAGGCACGACCGTGTCGATCACCCATGCCACTTACCCGACGAAGGAAGCTGCCTAGACAGTGGACGTGTACTTTGGAGGCTCGATGATAGTAGTTAAATATATTCTTCAATTTATTTGTCTTGGCATTGGTGTGGCGCTTTGCGTTGGGGCAATTAGCATCTTGAGGAGTCCGCTCGACAACGGGCCACCTGCTTGGTTTGCGGCGGTGCTTGGCGCGATGTTCTTATGGGGAGCTTTTGCCTGTCGCGTTCGAGGCGCCAATAACATCTACAAGAGGGCCCGAGCGCATTTGCGCGATACCTGACCGATGTCCGCTCTTGGCCCTTGGCGGACATCACCCCCGCAGTCCGGTCAAATATAAAGAGGCCACCAGCTGAGGCCGCCTCCTGAGACAGCCCTAGTGATACTGCAAGATCACAGTCTCATAGTGGTCGCAGGGGATGCAATCGAAGGTACGCTTACCCTGATCTGGACTCTCACGACCAAACCGGGAA
>Ga0134126_10008352_pt1 | contig 13029 bp, 13 predicted proteins | sample KB31752_FD_96881 | JGI IMG/M metagenome (GOLD analysis project Ga0134126, IMG submission 96881) | Terrestrial soil microbial communities with excess Nitrogen fertilizer from Kellogg Biological Station, Michigan, USA - KB3-175-2 | ecosystem: Environmental > Terrestrial > Soil > Unclassified ...
AGAGCCCTTGCACGTTTGGTCACTACGCAGGTAGTTGGGAATTGCGCGGTCCTTCTCAAACGATAGGAGGAAACGCTCTTTGCGGAGGCGACGAGCGCATGGTGCTGCAGAATGGCGGCACCTATGGCCTCACATTTAGCCCTGGAGAGACCGGAGAGTATGCATTTGTGTTGGTACAGTTGACCGACGACGTTCAAAGCTATACGCTTAACATCGGCGATCATGTGGCACCGGATAAACCAGGACCCGGTGCCGGGCGAATTGAGATGCCAGGATCGCTCGATCGCTACACCTTCACAGCGGAAGCCGGTACGCGAGTTGCTGTGAAAGCCGAGCCTCCCTGCAATGATAAATTTTTCTCTAGTATTGACGATACCAACTACTGGTCTATTCTGAATTGCAGCACTACCAGATACTTCTCTATGAAGCGCACGGGAACCCACACGGTCACCGTAAAGGGAGACAATGGTGGGACTGGTGACTATGGCTTTATTCTTAAGCTTCCTGGCCGGTAATCTTTAATCGTTTGAACGCTTGCGGCATGACCTATGAGGGACGGCGCACGCCGATTATTTTGATCCCTTTACATTAACTGGCGACATCGAGCTAGGGCCCAGAACAGCCTGCTAGGGTCACATCTTGTTATGTGCATAGGACCGCGTCTCACCTTGTCTGGATGGATTTCCGGTTCAGAACAAATAGCGTTTGGCAATAGTCCTCGGATTTTCCCCATCCCCATCGAGATGTGTTCGTCCTGCGGCTACTCAGCCTACAAACGCTGGAGGATCTGTCGATCCGTCGCCACTAAGGACATTCGCAAATTTGCCAAGGCCGCAAGCTCAGCACGTGGCGGGAGATGGCACTGTACTAGTGGCCGGTCAACCACCGTTCGGCTTCTTCGATGAGGTATAGCGGTGACTAGAACGGACGAAAGACCTCTGAACCGGAAAAGCTCAGCAAGTTCGCCTTCATGGATCTTTATTGGCATTCAGCGCACGTCGAACCCGTAGATGATCTGGAGTGAGGACCGCGAAGGCCTTCTCAAGATGTGATGCATGCTCCTTGAAGGCTGTGCTTACGATTTCAGACTTCACATCAGCCGAGAGTCCATCGAGCCGGATCAGCATTACACCGTTCGTAGCGCGACCTTGACGGAACACCAGTTCGCCAAAATCTTTATCTGCGGTCACCAGGATGGCGTCTTGGTCGCGCGCTAAAGCTAAGACGGCTTCGTCCGTGAGCCCCGGGGCCATTTCGGCCACTGCCCAGACGCGATGGCCTTCCTGTCGCAGCCGGACTGTAATGGCCGCATCAATGCTTTCGTCCGCTACCAGATTCACGAAGCAAGCGAAGTAGGATAGATGACGTCGGCACGGAGAGCTTCGGCGGCAAAGGCGAGAGACGCTTGGATCGCCTCGCGCGTGAGTCGCGGATGAGCAATCAGAAGCTGTTCGACGGTTTCACCGGCGGCAAGTTTTTCAATGATGAGTTCGACGGTGATTCTCGTTCCAGTCACTACGGGTTTTCCCATCATGATGGATGGATTCGATTCGATGAGCTCTTTTGTACGCATAGTCTTCTCACAAATTGGTCGTAAGCCTATCAGACGTGAGGAAAGGGCGCAAGCCGAGGCCGCATCTTCCATCATTCGATTCACCCGCATGAGGTTGAGATGACTTGGCACGGCACTCAGCCACGTTCAGTTCTCCCAAAAGCCGATCCGTCACTTTGACTCCTTACGAGAGGGCTTTGAGAGGAAGCATCTGTGTTGGCATTTCCGTCAAGGCAAGCAGTCGCTGATCGTTGATCAATAGTGTTGCATCCAGCGCCAGTGCTGTGGCGGCAACGATCGCATCGGGAAGCTTCAGGCCATATCGTTTTCGAAGATCCACTGCGTGACTTTTGATTGTCTGGGTCAATTCCATCACAACGATATCCGTCAAGAACGCCCGCACTCGCTGTTCTTCTGATGGAACCAGACCCGGATAGGCCAAGAGCTCCAACTCAGAAATCACCGAAATGGTATGAGGCCCGGCAGGGAGCGGTTCGGCAAGGCGACCACCGAGAAAATAGAGAATGATATTGGTGTCGAGAACAAAGCGGACCACGGTCAGGTCCACTCATCTCGCAAGCGACGCTGGTAGACGACAGGATCTTCTGCCAAGTGGATCACACCCTCATGGCACTGAAGCTGCGCGCTCCCATCGGCACCGCTTGTTATTCCCAACTGTTGTTCGATGCGCAACCATTCCTCATAGGGAATCAGAACTCCGACTGGACGCCCTTGTTCATCGGTTACAAGCTGTTTGTGAAGGGGACTCATGACTTCATTATAGAGAACCTCATACCAAAGAGAAAGTTTAGGGTTGCTTCGATCATGACGTACGCTCAGGCCGATCCAGCTTGGTTCGGTCTCCAGGGAACTCGTATGGAGGTACAACATTAGCCCTGCCGTAGCGCCGAAAGCTTAATCCCAAACTTTACCTGGCCTCGAAATCGCCGCAGACGACTATAGGCGCATCCGACAGACCTCCTGGAACAGTCCGGGCGACGCCGGTCTGTTTTATACGTCCGCTGTCCTGCCACGGCGGCTTTTGACAGTTTCTTAACCCGATGTCATTCTATAGGCTGTTGTCTAGGTCAAAGGAGATGCGGTGCAATGTGGCAAGCATAACCAGACAGGCAATTTTATGTTGCCGGAGGATCTGCTGGATGAATTGAAGCGAGTGGTACCGAAAGGGGAGCAGAGCAAAGTTGTGGGAGAGGCCTTGCGTCATGAGCTGAAACGAATCAAGTTCAAGAAAGCCTTGCAAGCCGGCTTCGGGGCTTGGACGAAGGGCGCGCATCCGGAGCTCGCCGACGGCGTCCGACGGTTTGTCCGTTCGCTCCGAAAGTCATCCCGCATGGGGCGGATGGGCCTCCGGTGACAAAGATCGTGTTGGATACGGATAGGCTCATCGATGTGCTCAGAGGCCGAAAAGCCGCCCAGGCATTTCTCGAGGATATGGCGGATCGTTTTGTCCCGTCTTGTTCGGTCATCTCGGTCGCGGCGTGCCGGAAATTACGGTGATAAAGGCGCGATAAGAACGTCACTCCTCACCTCCTTGTCGAGAAGGGTTCCAGTAGCCGGCGCACTTTCTCTTCAGTCCCATCTTCCACTACAATAGCTCATCACGAATCCACCCTAAGGGTGTCCGATGCAGGCACGTATCCTCATTGTCGATGATGATCAAGATATTCTCAGTGCGCTCAAGAAGCGGTTGACGTGGATGGGGCATGAGGCGCTCACGGCTGAGGATGGTGAACAGGCGCTCAGACTGGCGACCGACGAATCGCCTGATCTGATACTGCTCGATATCGAACTGCCGGGGCTCAGCGGACTCGATATCCTCAAACGTCTTGCTGAAAAACGTTCCGGCTTTCCGCCGCAGACTGTTCCGGAAGTGATCGTCATCACGGCGTTCGGGACCATCGATCGGGCGGTGGAGGCGATACGGCTCGGGGCGTGCGATTTCTTGACGAAGCCGTTTGAACCCGATCACCTCTCCATCGTGATTGAAAAGGCCATGGCGCAAATGGCCCTCACGCGTCAGATCGGTCTCCTGCAAGCGGAAGTGGGGGGACGGTATGAGCACGTGGTCGGGCAGAGTCCACGTATGGTGGAGCTACTTGAGACGGCCCGGCGAGCAGCCGGTTCGTCCGCCACGGTGTTGTTGCTGGGTGAAACAGGGACGGGCAAAGAGGTGATAGCGCGCGCGTTGCATCGGTGGAGTCCACGTGCCGCGAAACCGTTTGTCGTCGTGAACTGCGCGGCGTTACCCGAGAGTTTATTGGAAAATGAGTTGTTCGGACACGAGAAAGGGGCCTATACCGGAGCGGGCAGGCGCGAACCGGGGAAAATCGAGTCGGCGGAAGGCGGCACCGTCTTTCTCGATGAGATCGGCGACATGCCGACCGGCCTTCAGACCCGTCTACTCCGGCTGTTGCAGGATCAGGAGTTCTACCGAGTCGGCGGCGCTCAGCCTATCCGTACCAACGTGCGTTTTGTCGCGGCGACGAACAAGGATCTGAAGGAGGCCATTCAGGAAGGATTGTTCCGTCAGGATTTGTTCTATCGCTTGAACGTCATCTCGCTCACGTTGCCCCCCTTGCGGAAACGACCGGAGGATCTGCCTGCATTGGTGGATCATTTTGTCCGGCGATATGGAACTACCATGGGCCGTCGACCTTTCACAGTGAGCCAAGAGGCTCTGGAGCTCATTCGCGAGTATCACTGGCCTGGAAACGTGCGCGAGTTGGAAAACGTCCTGGTGCGGGCCATCGCACTCTGCCCCGATGACTGTCTTGAACCGGAACATCTCGGGATCACGGTCCAACGCAAGCTGCCGGTGGAAGCGGACTTTGCGGAAGACGATAGTCTGAACTACCACGCCGTGATGGAGCACTACAGCCGAAAAGTTCTCGAAGAGGGGTTGCGTCGTGCGGGATGGAATCAAACCAAGGCGGCGGAACTCCTCGGGCTGCAACGAACCTATTTGACGAGACTCATCAGGCAGAGAGGTGTCTCTGCCAAGCCTCCATCCGTGTAACCGTACAGGACTGTGCCGGGAGCCGCCCGGGTCCTTACCCTCTATCAGATAGTAGCGTTAGGCGATTTGATGGTGTGATGGAGTTGGCGCAACGGTCTCTGCCGTGACCGATTGAGCCGGTGTGGCCGAGTGCAAGGTAAACAAAAAACAGCTGCCTCGGTTAGGTTCTGTCTCCACCCACAGTCGCCCATGATGTAGTTCGACCAGCAGCTTGGCGATGGTCAGTCCGAGCCCTGCTCCCTTGGTCTTCTTCTGTGCGGTGGGCGCGCGATAGAACGGCTGGAAAATCTTGTCCACATCTTCCTGGGCGATGCCGGGCCCGACATCACGCACGGAGATCCGGATTTCATCGGCGGATATTCTGATGACGATCAGATCGACGATCGTGTCCACCGGCGTGAATTTGACCGCATTGTGAAGGAGATTGAGGAGGATCTGTCGCAATTTGTCGGGGTCGGCACTGACGAGGGGCAGATCGGACGGGAGTGAGATCACGATGTTCACACCGCGTTCGGAGCTGAACGGGTGAAGATCTTCGACGGTTTTGGCGATCACGTTCCCCAGCGCCACCGGTTCCAAGCGTACGGTGGCTTGGCCCATCTCGATTTGGGAGAGATCCAGCAGATCATCGATCAAGATCCGAAGGCGTGAAAGGTTGGCTTCCACGCGCACCAGAGAACGTCGTTGATCGTTGGTGACGGCTCCATCTATCCCATCCCGCAGATTCGCCAGGTGCATTTTCATCGAGGTCAGAGGCGTGCGCAATTCATGTGAGGCCGTGGAGATGAAGATCGACTTGCGACGGTCGATTTCCCGCAGTTTGGTATTGGCCGCGGCAAGCTCCTGCGTACGAGCGTCCACACGGTCTTCCAGGGTGTGGGCCAATTCACGCAACTCGTGTTCGCGTGATTGCAATGTCGCGGCCATGGTGTTGAAGACTTGTGTCAGGGTTCCGATTTCATCGTGGGTGCGTATGGCTACGGTCGGTACCGTCTCCCCGACGGCAAGTTTGGTTGCAGCCGTGGTGAGCCCTTGCAATGGAATCGTGATTCGGCGTGTCAGCAGGACGATGACACAGACTCCTCCCGTCAGTGTGCTCAGCGTAATGAGGATCGCCTTCCACAACAACCGACGCAGGACGTGCTGAAGGTTGGACGTCGAAAGGCCGACCTGTACAAGCGAGGGAGCCATAGGCTGAAGAGCGGCGCGGCCTTCCTGCGTATCAAACCGCTCATCAAGCGTGAGTTGCAGGGCAGGATCCCATACAGTCCCGCGAGAGTGATGCGGGACTTGGACCATGATGTCGTAAAATATCGGAAGTTCGGAGCCTCCCATGAGACTGAACAATTCTCCCGGCGTAAATTCGATGTTCGATTGAAGAACCGGGCCCTCGTTGGCGAGCCAAATCCCGCTGACGAGCGGCTCGTTCATATCGGCATTGGGCCGACGGGGCTGGACCAACTTCGTCACCGGAAACCGTCGCCGTCCTACCGGTTGAGCGGAAAACTGCTGTTCCCACTCCTGCTTTCCAAAGCCGGCTTGCAGCTCACCGCTCGAAGACACGACCGCCACGTACGCCACCGGGCCGACGGCGAGAACTTCATGGATGAGTTGATCCAACCGATAGGTATCGCCGGCGACGATGCTGAATCGACCCATGCCCGCCAGGTATTGCGCGAGCAACGTTCCACTTTGCACCAGGCTTTCAGCAGCCGATCGCACTTGCTGTTGAATAAACAACCAGCCTAATAAGAGACAGGCGACAATCAGAATGACGGTCGTACTGAGGACGAGCTTCGTCCTGAGCGTGATGGAGAATGAGGGGGAGGGTGGAGCCAGTTCGACCATTGCCGTGCCTGTATCGACTGTCAGCTACAAGTTATCCCCTCTAAGGGATCAAATCGGATTGATCCGGTTGCTGGGCCAGCGCTCCCGGACCTCCAAACAGGTGACCGGCCATACGTATCAGCTCGGCAGGCAGAACGAGGTCCAAGTGCTCTGCCGAGTTTAAGTTCAACGCCAATTGAGGGCGTTCGGGATTCTGGAGCAAACCGGTTGACGCATGACGTCCGCTAAGGCGAGCGAGCGCGATATGGGCTGCCTGCTGTCCCACAGCCCACGGATCCAAGACCAGTGCACCGAGCGCTCCTTGCTGAACCAGTGTCGAGGAGAAGGTGAACAACGGCACCTTGGCATCAAGCGTCGATTCCAAGAAAAACGGGATGGCTGATTCGGATACCACGGTCTGGTCTTGTATCAGCCAGAGTGCATCGATCTTTGGGAGTAATGCTCGGACGACGTTGGGAATCTCCTCTTGGCGATGGACGGAGATCGCAAGGAGCTCCAACCCCTGCTGTTTGGCTGCTCGATGTGCCTGGCGGATAAAGTCACTGCTGTGATCTTCATCATAGAGGACCCCGACTCGATTGTGATTGGGTAGGGCGGAGCGAAGCGCTGCGAGTTGTGTCTCTACGGGCAGTCGGACGGCGATTCCGGTCATGTTAGGGGCAGGGAGTCCGTGTGTTTCCGGGTTGAGTACCATGCAGAACACCACCGGCTGGTCGAAAATCTCCAGCTTGGCGGCCATGGCAGCCTTAAGCCCGACGGCGAAGATCAGATCCGGGGGAGAGGCCCGCAAAGACTTGGCGATTTGCCGTCCTTCTGTGAGTTGGCCGTTGAGGTTATATTCCTTGACCGATATGGTCGCAGGGATTCCTGCTTTAAACCCGACAACGGCTTGCTCATAGTACGGAAGGCCGGCCGATTTGAGGACGGCAATTTCTTCGGCGCCGGCGATGCCGGAGAGATGTGTGAACAAGAAGAGAGAGAGAATAAAGAATACTGGCGGCATGAAGGGCCTCCCTCCGACAACCGCTGGCTATACTAACATTCTCAAGTGCCCTGGAACATCGATACCTGCACTATAGGTGTGCAGTGAGCCAAAAATAGTAAAGCAACTCTTGGGCCACAGAACTGTAGGTGACGAGTGAATCAAAGCTTCATTGTGAGCCAGCCCATCACTCGAGTGCCGAGTAAATCGCCTAAAGGGTGCTCGCGGTGCCGATCGTTGAGCGCATTGAACACGGAAATGGCCAGCTCGGCTTCCCGCACGAATCAGAAGCCTGTTGTCGCCGAATGAGATAGCCAAGTCGCATATTCAACAAGTTGTAGCTGGGGGCCAGTTCTTGGGGAAGCACGGTCTCGGCCGGGAAAACCGGAGCTAAACTTGTGAACACGTCGGCCAACGGATACGACGCATCTCTCACATAGTGATAGAGTACCTCGCCCGTGAATGGGCTCCAGGTTGCCCGGAGTCCGGCGTTCACCTTGTGGTGAGGAAAACCTCGCCGGCTGAATCCGGTGGAGGTTTGTCCGACTTCTTGATACGCATAGTTGGCGAACCTGGAGAGCCACGATGTCAGTAGGAATTCCGCGCCGACTTCCCCACCGTATACATCAGCCACACCGCCGTTGAGAGGACGAACAGTGTTCAATGGGGCGTTCGGCAGGGTTCGGAATGCGATGAGGTCTGAAATGTGGTTGAAAAACCCGGTGAGTCTGGTTCTCAGCCGAAGGTATCAAGGTCGTAACGGAGCCCGGCGCTGATCGCTAGAGAAGGCCACACCTGCCAATCTCCGTGCGCATAAAGTCCAAGACGGTTCTCGGCCGTCCGGTTGCTGAGAATGTTCGTTGAATAAATGATGTGGCGAAAGTTGGCCCCCATGTTCAAATTGAGGTCTCAAGCGGACTGAATCGGTACCGTATTTCAGCATCATAGGTGTTCAGGGAGCTCTCCTGATCCGTTCGTCCAAATCTGTCGGTGAGCGTGAGCAGCGGACTCAGCGGAGGGAATAGGCGAGTGTCTGTGTCAGAGAACAAGCCGTTCCACCAGCCACGGATCAACAGCCCGCTCTGTTCGTAGCTGATCAGTGCATAGGTCTGGGAAACGTGAATATTTGCAGCGGCGGTTTGATGCACGATATCGTTGTAAGGGCTCGATCGTGCGAGCCCGGCCTCGGTCCTGATCTTTCCATCGCCTGACAGGTGATATTCGGCGATCCCACCAATCCGTTGACCATTGAGCGCCGGTGTGTCGCGATGAGACCAACGTTGTGTCTGCTCATGTCCGCCCAATAAACGGTAGCCCCACTTCCCCGTGGTTCCTGTATGGACAGCGCTGGTGAGCAGAGTGCCGACTTCACCACCTGTCACCTGCAGCGTGGTTCCTTCATCTCTTCAGGGGATTTCGTGATGATGCTCACCACCCCGTCGAAGGCATTGAACCCGTACACGACCGATGCCGGCCCCTTCAGAACCTCGATTCGCTTGATCTCCGTCAAGGCGACCGGCAGCTGTTTCCAGAATACAGTGCCGGATTGATCAATATAGATGGAGCGGCCATCGATCAAGAGAGGAGCTTGTTCACCGACAACTGATTATTTCCGCGCACGCTGACATTGAAGTCCACCGCGTTCATTTGTATGACTTCCATACCCGGGACTTGTCGCAATAGAGTGGACCACTCAGCCAACAGGCAGCGATAAAAACGCTCGTTCTCCAATTCATACTTCTGCTTCGGCTTGTACTCGCTGCCCGCGTCCCAGCCTTCCATAATTGTTGAGGAATGGAATTCGCCGCCGGTGCTTCGTCTTCAGGTGAATCGAATTAGATGCAGAATCCATTTAGATACAGTGATGGGAGAAACTTCACTCACTCTCATTCCTATTCGGTTTCACTCAGCTCCTGAATCTCATTGCAGCGCTTCACCATCAAGTGATGAGCGGCTTCGATTCAGGCTCGTCAAAAGACATATCTGCAGTGGAATGTTATTTGATCGACGAGTACGAGTCGTGAGAGAGCGTCGAAACACAATCGCATATCACTCACAAAATCCATTTGCCGAGCATGTCTCGTAGGCTGGGAGATGAACATCACATTAGAGAAGCTTTTCGACACTCAGTCATGCGTCTTGGTTAAGGAGATTTCATGAAAAACGCCGGCACAATGGTGCCATCGCTCAGCCTCACGATCATCAGTAATCAGTATTTCGGGTGGCTCGTATTGCAGAAAATCTTCAAATGCGTAGAGGATATACGGATTATCGTGCAACTGCACCTGAAGATGACACCTGCTGTGCTACTCGCAGAGAGACAACCAGATGTGTTCATTCTTGATATGGAGACCGAACAAGACCCCGTCGGCGCGATTAGGCAGATTAGGGAGTCGGCGTCGAAAAGTAAGGTTGTGGTGCTGAGTGGGTTCACGGACACGGATCGTACGCGGGAGGCCTTTGAATACGGCGTTGACGGCGTCATTCTGAAGATTCAACCTGCTGCAGTTGTGCTCGCTGCGATCAAGGCGCTGTATTCCCCCGCTTATAACCATGCTCCTGTTAGACCTTGTGATGCGGTGAGCATGGATCTGAGGGCAACCACCGGACAAGATGCCGATCCCGACGCACAGTCGTCTGTGTGGCCCAAGGGGCTGACTGAACGCAAACGAGAGATTATCAGATTGGTCGGCCAGGGACTCTCAAACAAAGACATTGCCGACCGGTTGTGTATTTCCGACAGTACGGTCCGCCATCATCTCACCGGCATTTTCAATAAGATCGGTGTGCCCAATCGGCAGAAGCTCCTGATCCACGCCCATCGCTTCAGCTTCTCCGCAGTCTAAACTAGCCGGAGTTCTTTATCAGAACGTTGCGTCGAAGCTCGCGTCCCTCAGTAACCATGCTGCCAAGAAAGTAAGTTGCCTGTCTCGTTCGGTATAGCAACTGATTACTGTACGGTAAAAGCACATTGGAACGTAGTGCGTCGTTGCGGCCTATTTCACAAATTTCTCTATCTGGAATGCCACTTGCACGATTGCAAGGAACTTTGAATCTAGGCTCCGTTGTGTCCTGTAAGAACCGATTCGATGAAGCGTCTCTTCAGCAAATCCCAAGAGCCATCCGTTTGATGGAGCAGTCGATTCGAATACGAGAACGAGCTCGTGTGGTTCTGATCGACGATTCGAGTATTGTACTTAAAGGGCTACAGATGGCCCTGTCGAAGAGCAGTCGTATCCAGGTCGCCGGCACGGCACGCACCGAAGATGAAGCCGTTGCCCTTCTGAAGAGATGTCAGCCGGATGTTGCCGTCTTGGATGTACAAGTAGGGCAATCGAGCGGCATCAATTTGTGTGGGGTCATCCGTGAGTCGTATCCGAAAACCGCCGTCCTCTTCTTCACCGCCAATGACGACAAGTACACCCTGCGGTCTGCCATTCTTGCCGGAGCACAAGGTTACTTGCTGAAGGGGGCGTCTCAGGAAGCCATAGTGAAGAGTGTAGAAATCGTCGCAGCCGGTAAGGCCATCATGGACTGTCGATTGACGCAGCAGCTCCTCGCGTGGGTCCGGGATGGAAGGCAGCCGGCACAACACGATCGGATGGAAGATTGCACAAGAGCCGATCTGCAACTCCTGTCACTCATTGCTGCCGGGAAAAGCAATAAAGAGATGGCACAGGAGCTCAACGTCACCCCCAGTGCTGTTACGGCTCGTCTCCGGGCGGTCTACAAGCGGTTACATGTCTCGAGGAGATCGGAAGCGGTGAGGTACTTTGTGCAGTGGGAAAAGGACTCCCTGGCGCATGGACCGTTTTGAGTAAACCTCCACGCTGATTGGTTGTATTTCTGAACGATCATGCATATGAGTGCTTTGTACGAATACCAAAAAGGTGACTTCAATGTCTCATGCTTTTTTAAGCCTCCTGCTCCGATGAGATGAATCGAATTGGATACTGAACCTATTTGGATACAGGGGTACCTGCAAGATAATTCTGCACACCTTGTGATCTTGTTGGAGAGTGAAGACCATCACAACACGCAGATCACAAATACCGCTCCAAGACTATGAGTTGTCCGTCCTTTTCGATTGAAGAAGTATTACCTCCATTTCAAAAGCTAGGATGATGTTCAGTCGTAACTTGTTGGCATAGAACTGGCACGTGCGTCGGACGACCCCTGTCCAAGATCTGGAGACCGATGAAATATGGACGCACCTACGTCACGTGTCACCAACCGGGCGAAGTCTGGACCAGTGACATGTCAGGAAGGATTTCGCCGTAATAGTTCGAGCGGATGATGGGAAATAACGAGGGAGATGGACCATGAAAGCACGGTTACTAGGGAGTTTTTTCAAAGTCGTGAATGTCAACAGTTGGAAAACGTATTTTGTCGTTGTCTTGGGGCTCATGCTGTGCGTGTCCGGCAACGAGTCGGCGCAGGCCACGACTGGAGTCGGGCCGTATGAGGTTCCTCAGGTCGTCGACATTAATGCTGATCCCAGCATCGTTGAGACCTACATTGTGGCAGATGAGGCGACCGTCAATATCGGCAATGGGGTGACGGCGAACGCGATGACGTTTAAGAGCTGTGCAGACCCTGCTGTCCCTGCTACGTGCTCTACGACCGGGACCATACCGGGTCCGGAGTTTCGGCTCAAGGTGGGAGACCAGGTCATCGTGCATTTTGTGAATAACCTCAATCCGACAAAGGTCGATCCTAAAGACACAGAGGCGAATGTATCCGGTATTCACTGGCACGGAATCGAGTTGAACAATCAAAGTGACGGCACGGAACTGACCCAGGCTGCAGTGGTTCCAGGGGGTACCTTCGACTACAAGTTCACCGTAAGCCGGCCGGGGATCTTCTGGTACCACCCGCATCACCACTCGTCGACCAATCAAGTGGCCAAAGGACTCTACGGGTCGATCATTGTTGAAGATAAATATGGGTATGAGGCCGCCCTCATCGCGAAGAGCGTGATCCCTTCGGCATCGCAAACCAAAACGCTGGTGATCAGCGACATCACGGTATGCAGTCCTGGGAACAACCCGGCCACATTTAATGGCGATCTGCCGCACGTCAGCGGCATTCAATCGTGGGAGATCAACTACCTAAATCATCCTTTGACTCAGTCCCCGAGCATCCTCTGCGATGCTGATCCGCTTGATGCAAATGGGAATGTACGAGGTCCATTCAATGTCGGAGACATTCCGAACATTCAATCTCCCGGGTTGATTGGTCGTATGAGTGAAGGGTTTACGGTCCTGACCAACGGCGTCAATGTTGGTGCGAGGGCGGGAACTCCTGCGGCGCCAGGCGTGCTTGCAAACGGTGCCCAGACACTTGACGTCCAAGCAGGTCAGGGACTGCGGTTGCAGATCGTGAATCCCTCGCCGGTGCGCTACGTTCGCCTCCGTTTGACGACCGGTGAGGAGAAAATCAATCTGGTTCGAATCGGTGGAGAAGGGGGGCTGCTCGATCACGCGCTTGTTGAGGGGGGCATTACGGCTGGTGATTTTGATACGGGATATGGGCGCGGCGAAATTCTGCTCCCGCCTGCAGGTCGTGCGGATGTGGTGGCGAAGATTCCGAGTACCGTCGCGCAAAACT
>Ga0134126_10008353_pt1 | contig 13028 bp, 10 predicted proteins | sample KB31752_FD_96881 | JGI IMG/M metagenome (GOLD analysis project Ga0134126, IMG submission 96881) | Terrestrial soil microbial communities with excess Nitrogen fertilizer from Kellogg Biological Station, Michigan, USA - KB3-175-2 | ecosystem: Environmental > Terrestrial > Soil > Unclassified ...
CGCACCACGCCTGTTCCAGCAGTGCGCGGGTCAGCGGCGCAGCCTTGCGCCCGGCCAGCCGCTCGCGGATCGCAGCGGACGCCTGCGCGCGCGCCTGTTCCAGCCGATTGCGACCTTGCGCGGCTTCGATCTGGCGGCGTTCGGCGATTTCGGCGCGACGGCGCAACGCGTTGACGTGCGCCTCCAACTCATCCACCAGCTTCTCGAACAGCGCCAGGTCGCCGGTGAACTCGCCCAGCACGCGCTCCACCGCGCGTTGCAGCTTCTCGGCCAGCGAGTTGTCGATCTCGCCGTCGCTGGCGTCCATCCACAGGTTGGCGGTTTCGGCGACGGTGTTCAGCAGGCGCCGCGCCGGATGCGCGCGGCGGGTGAAGAAGCTGCGATCAGCCAGCGCGACACGCAGCAGCGGCACCTGCAAGCGCGACAGCAGTTGCTGCGCAGCGCCGCCGCTGCGGGTTTCATCGAGCAGGCGGTCGAACAACAGCGAGACCAGTTCCAGCACGTCGCGATGCTCGGCGGCGAAATGCGGTGGCCGTCCGTCCGGTGCGAAGCGGCGCAATTCGGCCAGCATGTCCTGACGCAGATGCTGCACGGTGCGCTGGACACCGCGCCCGCCCATTTGCACCGGCGCCGGCGCACGGGTTTGCAACGCGCCCAGTACTGCCTGCAGTTCCTCCGCGGAGGCGACATAGCCGCCGCTCGATTCCTCCGGTGCTGACGGCTGGGCCGCGCGGCGTTGTTCCAGCAGCTCGCGCAGATTGCCGAGCGCCGCATCGGCTGGCGCGGCTGCCACGGGAGCGGAGGCAGCCGCAGCGGCGGCAACCGGAGCGACGGGCGCATGGGCTTCGCGCTTGGCCGGCCTTGCTTCCGGACTGCGGCGCGGCAGGAATGCCCGCAAATTGGGCAGGATGCCGCGCGCGACCAGATGGTCGTTGAGCCCACTGTAAAAAGATTCCACGCCACCCATCACGCGGCGGTCGCACAAACGGTAGAACAGCATGCGATGTTCGCGCGGCAATGACATGCCGACGGCAATTTCGCGCAGGCCGTGCGCCAGGGCATGCGGGCCGAACGGCAGCGCTTCGGCGTCCAGCAGCGGCGAGGCAATCAACACGCCGTAGCGATGACCCAGTTCAAACAGGATCGGGCTGATCCGCAATTCGGTGCGGGTGGCGATGTCGTCCAGCGCGATCGCTTCATCGAATTCGTCGTGATCCACAAGCGCCAGGTTGAAACGCGCGAGCGGTGCATCCGCCGCACGCAGGCCCAGCGCGGCGAGCCGGCGCTCCAGCGTAAGCAACAGCCGCGGCGCGGCATCAACCCGGTTGCGCTTGACTTCACGCAGGCTTTCGAACGCGGTTTGCTGTTCGGCGTTGTTGCGCGCCTGTTCGGCTTGCTTGAACAACTGCTGCTCGAGCTCGGTGAGGCTGGCGCGCAGCGTGGGTTCCAGGCGCGCGCCGCATTCGGCGAGCTGTTCTTCCAGCAGCGTGCGCACGCGCGAAGGCAGGTCAGTGCGCTCGGCAAGCGTGTGCGGTAATTGCTCTGTCGACATGCGTCCCCCAGACGAGGCCCGCATTGAAGCGGGCCCGAGGCACATTCTATGCCTGCGCGGCCCCGTGTGCGACTCGTTACAGGACTTTCAGGACTTCGCCTTCGCCGAGCCAGGCGTTCAGCACCGCGGCGTCTGCGTCGGACAGCGACACGATGCGCAGCCCTGCCCAGTATTGTCCCGGCACTGCCGCGGGCTCGCTCCACATCTCGTGCAGGCCGGCTTCGACCGCGCGCGGCTTGCCTTGTGCATCCGGCAGCTGGAAGCGGGTCTGATACAGCGCGCCGTCGCCCAGCTTGCGCCTGCCGATCAACATCATGCCGTCCCGCGACAGATTGGCGATACGGCCGAGACTCTCGCCGCTGAGCACGTCGATCACCTCGACGGGCTCGGGAATGCGCTTGCGCCGCGCGCGACGCTGTTCAGAGGTGCTCATGGCGAAACGCTCGCGTCGGCACGCGCGAACTGGCGCAAGCTGGCGATCACGGTATGCCAGGCGCGATCGATCATGGATTCTTCCTGCCTCGGCAACAGCCGCGTACGCCCGGCCGCCATCTGGCGCGCCAATTGTTGCAGTGTGCATTCGGCCGCCGCCGTGCCGCGCGCATTGACCAGCAGACAGCGACCGCTGTCTGCATACCAGATCAATTTTCGCTGCACGCGCTGGCCTTGCTCGTTGATCACGCATTCGAACCAGGTGTTGAACGGCAGGCCGCGCAGGCGCGCAAGATGGCGCTGTTCTTCCTCGTTCAGCGCAGCGGCAGCCGCCGCCTCGCCGCCGTCCTGTTCGCCGAGGCGCGGACGGTTCTTCAGCTTTACCAGCAGTTCGGTCTGGGTGGCCTTCTCGTCGGCGCCGGGCGCCTCGCGATCCAGTACACGATGGGCCAATTGTGTCGCCTCGCTGGCATGCAACCCGACCTGCACCAGACCCGCTTCAAGCTCGCCCAGCAGTCGCGTGTCGTCGCGCTCGCCAGGCTCGCGCAGCAGCGCGGCGGCTACTTCAAGCGCGCGCGCGAATTCATCGCTGCCTTCGCCGTGACGCAGGATTGCGAGGGCCAGTGCATCCGTCCACGCCTGCTCCAGCAGCGCGCGCGTCAACGTCGCAAGCTTGCGTCCGGAAACTTGCGCCGCAATCGCAGCGCCCGCCTGCGCGCGCGCCTGCTCGAGACGTTCGCGGCCTTGCGCGGCATCGCGCTGCCGGCGTTCGGCCACCTCCGCACGCCGACGCAATGCATGCACGTGATTTTCGAGTTCGACCGCCTGCTGCTGGAACAGCGCCGGGTCGCCGGCGAATGTTGCCAGCGTGTGCTCGACGGTGTGGCGCAGCTTGTCGAGCAGGGCGTTGTCGATTTCACCTTCGCTGCCGTCGATCCACAGGTCGGCGGTTTCCACCACGTTGTTGAGCAGACGCCGCGCGGGATGCGTGCGCACGCCGAACACGCCGGGATCCGCCAGTGCCGCGCGCAGCAGCGGCAATTGCAGACGTGCCAGCAGGCGTTGCGCCGCGCCGCCATTGCGGGTTTCGTCCAGCAGACGTTCGAACAGCAGCGAGACGAGATCCAGTACATCGCGCTGCTCGGAAGTGAGCCGCAAGCCTTTCGCATCGGGTGCGAAACGCCGCAGCTCCGCCAGCAGATCCTCCTGCAGATGTTGCACCGCGCGCTGCACGCCACGTGCATCGGGCTGCGCGCCGCCAGCCGCCCGTTGCTGCAGGGTCGCGAGCGCGGCCTGCACCGTTTCCGCGGACGCGGGTTGCGCATCGGCGCATTCACTGTCGAGTTTCAGCAGTTCGCGCCGGCGCGCCAGCAAGCCGCGCAGCGATTGCAGGGCGGCATCGTTGCCCTGTGCATCCGGCGAGCCGGATTCGCCAGCCGGCTCATCCGGCTTGCCGCCACGCGTGCGCGGCGCACTGCCGCGGCGCGGCAGATAGGGACGCAAGCTGGGCAGGATGCCTTCCGGAATCAATTGTTCGTTGAGCGCCGCGTAGACTTCATCCGCTGCGTTCACCAGCGATGTGTCACAGAGGCCGTACCAGAACATCCGGTGCTCGCGCGAAAACCCCGCCGCGCGCGCGATCTCGCTCAAGCCGCGCAACAGGGCCCGGGGACCGAGCGCCAACTCCTCGGCCTCGAACGGCGCCTTTGCAGCCAACACACCGTGCCGATAGCCCAATTCGAACAGTTGCCGGCTGGCGCGCATTTCGGCGCGTGTGGCGATGTCGTCCAGCAGCACCGATTCCTCGAACTCCTGATTGTCGATCAGGCTCAAACCGCTCTCGAGCGCGGCCTTGTGCGCAGGCGCTGCCAGCGGCCGATCGAAAGCCGCGAGTCTGGATTCAAAGGTATGCCGGAAACGATCCATGATTTCGCCGTCGAGGCGCTTGGCCTGCTGCATGCCATACAGCGCGGTCTGCTCGTCGGTGTTGTTGCGCGAACGCTCGCCCTGCTTGCCGAGCTGGTGCCGGAACGCGATCAGGCTGCCGTGCAGCAGCGGTTCCAGGCGCGCGCCGAATTCCGCCAACTGCTGCGCGAGCAATTCGCGCACGCGCGGCGGCAGATCGGTGCGGTCGGCGATGCTTTGCGATGATTCCGGCATGGCTTTCCCGGCGCAACATGCGTTGGCCGGGATTCTATGCGCTTTTGCGCGTTCGGGTGCGTGGCGGTTTCGCGGCGATGCTCAGGGAGACCAGGCGATTTCGACCCAGCCCGATCGTCCCGGCGTGTTGAAACCGCGAGCGAGGAAATAGCTGCGGTCGGCCAGATTCTCCGCGCGCAGATGCAATTGCCACGCAGGCGACAACACCACGTTCACGCGTGCGTTGATCAATGCATATCCGGCCAGCGGGCCACCGATGTCGGGTCGTGGGCCTTCGGCATACAACTCCAGACCGGCGTTCACGCGCTCGCTGAAGGCGCGCGTCAACAGCAGATCGCCTTTGCGTGAAGCGCGCCGCAGCAGGTGTTCGCCGGTCTGCGGATCGCGCGCGTCCTGCCAGGTGGCATTGCCGACAAATGTCCAGCCGTCGCGTTGCCAATGCGTTTCAAGCTCGGCGCCATCGATCTTGGCGCGCGCGGTGTTCTCGGCCTGGAACAAGGGTCCGGTGAAATCGATCAGATTGTCGATCCGGGTGTGATAGGCGGAAAGCCGGAACGACAGTTGCGCGGTCGGCGTCCATTCCGCACCGAGTTCGCGGCTTTGCGAACGCTCCGGTTGCAGCGCGGGATTGCCGGCGAACAACCCGCCGAAGCCCGGCGAAAATTGCTCGTTCAAGCTCGGCGCGCGGAAGCCCTGCCCGAAACTTGCCGTGAAACGCAAACTCGGCAGCACGCGCCAGCCGAACGCTCCGGAACCAGTGCTTGCGCCGCCGAACACGCTGTTGTGGTCGTGACGCGCGGCCAGCTCCCAATCGAAACTTTGCACGTGTCCGTTCCAGCCTGCGAACGCGGCGGTGTTGTCGCGGCTTTGATTGAACATGTCCGCGCCGGCGAAGGTATCCACGTTCTCGCCGCTCTCGTGCACGCGCTCAACGCCGGCGGTGAGGGATTGGTCGGGCGTGAGCGTGAAAATGTTCAACCAGGTCGCGCTCTGCCGGCGCGAGCGGAACAACTCGAAGAAATCCGGCGTGTCGAGATCATCGCGCGCGCTGCCGAGGCTCAGGCGCTGAAACCAGCGCGGCGAAATATCGCCGGCGAGCGCCGCGCCCAGATCCTGCTCGATCGTGTGCGAGGTGCCCTGGTCGAATTCGTTCACCGAATCGCTGTAGAGCGCATTGGCCGACAGCGTTTGCGTGCCGAGTTTCAGATCACCGGATGCCGCGAGATTGCGATTGCGCAGGCCGTCGTCATCCGGATTGAAACCGAAACCTTGCGGATTCTCGGCCGAGAATCCGCGCACATGCCGGATGCCGGCCTGCACGCTGAAATCGCCGCGCTCACCCTGCTGGCCGATGCCGGCGCTGGCCGAAGCATCGTCATAGCTACCGTAACGCACCGCCGCGTGCGGACCGCTCAACTTGCGCGTGAAAATCTGCACCACGCCGCCGATCGCATCCGAGCCCCAGTACGCCGCGCGTGGGCCGCGCACGATCTCGATGCGTTGAACGGCATCCAGCGGCAGCAGCGAGAAATCCACGCCGCCGGTGCCGGTCGAGGCGATGCGCACGCCATCCACCAGCACCAGCACGTGATTTGAATTGCTGCCACGCAGGAACAGCGATGCCTGTTCGCCGGGGCCGCCGGTGCGCGCGACATCCACGCCGGCCTGCGTGCGCAACAGATCGAAAACATCCGGTGCACCGCTGGCCTCGATATCGGCGCGCGTGATCACGGTGACATCGGCAAGCGAGGCATCCACTGTTTGCGCCATGCGCGTGGCGGTGACCTGGATGGTCGGCTCGGTGGCGACCGATTGATCGTTGGTCTGCGCATGCGCGCCGACACTCGCGATCGACAAGGCACCCAAAAGTAAATTGGAAATCGCGAACAGGGATGTCCGCTTGTTGATCCTGGCGATCAGGGACGATCGCAATACCGTGGCCTTCATTGCATTCTCCGTTCGCACACCCGCGTGGAGCGCAACGGAGAACGAGGGCAGGGCACGGCACGGCCGTTCCCGACCGCCGCCCGCCGCGACGCTTTAGGATCACGGCGCGTGCGAGGATCGCTCGCGTACGCCGCGGCAGCAGGCCGGTCTCCGGGCTCGCGGGTTGAGAAGTGCGGCCAGGAACGACCGCTTTTGATTCGCGATCATGGCGATCGCAAAAACAACTTCCCCGACCGGATCGCCTTCCCACGCTCATCGCGCAGTGGCTGCATGATCCGATTCGACTCGCTTACCGTTGCGGGGGCAGCGCCGGTCTCTCACCGGCTTCCCGTTTCACCCATGACATGGGCACCTGCAAGCGGGCAGTGTAAGTGTGCAGATTGCACACGGCAAGATTTGGCGGTTGGGAAGATGACATCCATGTCCTTTCCCGCGCGCCCGGCTGCGATGCTTGGCGTCCGGCGGCGGCGCCGAGTGCGCTCGAGACGGCACCCATGGGCTTCATGGCCTGTGCAGTCATTCGTCGCTCCGCCGCGCATCAATCTGCGTGATCGCGTCGCGCGCATCCACGCTGACGCGGATCTCGATGGGTTTGCAGCACACCTGGCAATCCTCGACGTAGTGCGTAGAGCCTGTCGAAGCGTCCACGCCGGTCTCGAACGATTCGCCGCAGTACGGGCAGGTGATTTCCACGAATTCCAGCATGGCGCCGTCTCCTTCACGCGGCCACGACCATCCGCGCGCGAAAAGGGTACGACGTAAGTAGTGCAATTTGACAGTGCAGCGAGGGATGGCTGCTTTCACACGCCAGGGAGAGCCCACAATGATTGTCGAGCGCAGGAGCGGCCTTTCCCACGCGCAGTTCGTGCGTGAATACGTCTTGCCGCGCAAGCCGGTGATCATCACCGACGCCCTGGACGACTGTCCCGCGCGGCGCAAGTGGACTCCCGATTATTTTCTCGAGCGCTTCGGTGAGCGGCGGCTGCGCGCCGAATCGGGCGAGATGTCCATGCGCGAAATCATCGACGGCGTGCTGCATCCGAGCGGTGAACGCACGCCGTTTCTGCGCGAGTCGCCGATCTCGTGGTGGCTGCCGGAAGCCATGGCGGATCTGGCGCCGTTTCCTGCTTATGTGACTCCGAACTGGTTGAGTTATCCGTTCGCGCGCTGGCCGGATTTCCGCCACAGCGGACACGCCAGCCGGCTGGCGCGCACCGCGCAGACCGAAATCAACCTCACCGGCGCCAATATGCGGTTCGGTGCGCTGCATCTGGATCTGTTCTGGACGCATGCGATGGTGATGCAATGGTATGGCGCCAAGAAATTTTTCATCTTCCCGCTTTCGGATACCAAGCATCTTTACCGCAAGCCCGACATCTGGATTTCGCAGATCACCGATGTCGAGCATCCCGATTTCGCGAAATTCCCCGACTTCGCCAACGCGCACATGATCGAGTTCACCCTGCAACCGGGTGAGGCCTATTTCAATCCGACCGGCTGGTGGCACACCACCCGTACGCTGGATGTCTCGATCGCGACGGTGGTGAGTTTCGCCAACGCCAGCAACTGGAAAGAAGTGACGGAACACTTGTTGATGCCGAATGCGCCGTTGAAATCACGGCTGGCGGCGGTTCCCTACCAGGCGTATCTGCGCGCGCTGGGCTGGTGGACGCTGCCGCATTACCCCTTTCCGGAAGCGACTGATCCGGCCTGGTGCAGCGATTCGCTCAAGCATTACCAGCGCACGTCCGGCCGCTGGGCGGGCGCCGCGCTGGGTGGTGTGCCGGAAGGGGCGATGGCATCGCGGTATTAGGGCGCTACGGGCGGGGCCGGAGAGCACACCAGGGGCGTCCGCGCGCAACCTCACTCAGCCCATGAACAATGCAATGACATCGTTGAGGAAACGCTGGCCGAGCTCCGTGGTACGCAATGTGGTTTCGTCGTCGCGCAACCAGCCGCGCGCAATCGCGGTGCGCAGTGGCAAATGGGTTTCCCCAGGCGAAAGACCGGTGCGTTCGGCAAATTCCCGTGCCGGCGCGCCGTCGATCAGCCGCAGCGCGTTCAACATGTATTCAAAGGGCAGTTCTTCGCGCGACACAACGGCATCGCCGCCGAGGCGCGCGGGTGTGGCCGCATTTTCCAGATAGCCGCGCGGATGTTTCAGCTTCCAGCGGCGGTGAATGCGAAGCCCGGTAGCCGGTAGGTAACCGGTAACCGGGTGCCGCGCTTCGGCTTCTGCGGCGTCCGGCTTGCGGCTCACCGCTTCCGAAATTTTCCCGTGCGCCCCCGCGCCAATGCCCAGGTAATCGCCGAAGCGCCAGTAATTGAGATTGTGCGCGCAGCGCCGGCTCGCGCGCGCATACGCGGAGATTTCGTATTGCGCGTAACCCGCGCGCGCCAGCTGCGCCTGACAAGCTTCCTGCATGGCCCAGGCATGGTCGTCATCCGGCAACGGCGGCGGATTCGCCGCGAACGCGGTATTGGGTTCCAGCGTCAACTGGTAATGCGAGATGTGCGCGGGTTCCAGCGCAATGGCGTGATCCACATCCGCCAGTGCGCCCGCAAGCGTCTGGTTCGGCAGCGCATACATCAAATCCAGGTTGATATTGTCCAGGCCGGCATCTTGCGCCAGCGCGATCGCGGCGCGCGCTTCCTCCGCCGAATGGATGCGCCCGAGCGTGCGCAGCTTTTCGTCGTCGAAACTCTGCACGCCGAACGAGATGCGATTGACGCCCGCGCGTGCGTAACCGTCAAGGCGACCATGCTCGACCGTGCCGGGATTGGTTTCCAGCGTGATCTCGCAATCGCGTGCGAATGGCAAGCGTTTCGATGCGCCATCCAGGATCTCGGCGATTGCATCGGGCGGGAACAGGCTGGGCGTGCCACCGCCAAAAAACACACTGATGATTTCGCGCCCGCAAAGCGCCTCGGTGAAGTCGGCGATGTCGCGATCGAGATCGGCGAGCAGCGCGCCCACGTATTCGCGCACCGGCAGTTCGCCATGCAATCCGTGCGAATTGAAATCGCAATACGGACACTTCTTTACGCACCAGGGAATGTGGAGGTAGAGCGAAAGCGGAGGTGGGGAAAATGATGAATTTATCGGCTTCGCTCCCCTTCCCCTCGGGAGAGGGTGGCGCGCGGCGCCGGGCAATGGTTCGGTTTTGTCGCAAGTTTCCATCTTTGGAGCGTACTCCAGTCGGCGCCCTGCCTCCTCCTCAGCTGTTGCATGCGATGCCATTCAAGGTATCGCATAAGCACGACAACTTCGACCTCATCCGTTCTTCGTGCGCCCCCTCCCGAAAGGAGAAGGGAAGAGCAGTTGTTCCCGCAGGAGCGCCAACGCCATCCCGCGATGACTGATCCGGCTTTTCAATGTGGGATCCAGTTCCGCCGCGCTCAGCCCGTCGCCATTGTCCGGCAGAAAAATCGGGTCGTAACCGAAACCGCGCTCGCCGCGCGGCGCGGAAAGGATTCGACCCCGCCAGCGCGCCTCGGCAATCAGCGGCGCGGGATCATCCGCGCCACGCAGCAGCGCCAGTACGCAGATGAAGTGCGCGCCACGCTGCGCATCCGGAACACCGTCGAGTTCGCGCAACAATTTTTCGATATTGGCGCGCGCGTCGCCATGCGCGCCGGCGTAGCGCGCCGAATACAAGCCCGGTGCTCCGTGCAGTGCATCCACGCACAAGCCGGAATCATCACCGAGCGCCGGGAGGCCTGATGCATGCGCGGCGTGGCGCGCTTTCAGGATCGCATTCTCGATGAAAGTGGCGCCGGTTTCCTCGGCGTCGCTGATGCCAAAGTGCGACTGCGCGATCAACTCGATGCCGCTGCCCGCGAGCAATTCGCGCAGCTCGGCGAGCTTGCCGGCATTGCCGCTGGCCAGCGCCAACCGCGAGCCGTGAGCCATGGGAAAAGAGTCAGAATGAATTTCGTGCATGATTTCGAGCGCGCCGCGTTTTTTCCGCGAAACTTCACTCCGACCCCGTTCCCGGTTCAGCGCGGCCCCAGCGCCGCGCGTTGCAGCGCGACCAGTTCCTCCACGCCTTTCGCAGCGAGCGCCAACATTGCGTCGAGCTCTTCGCGGCGGAACGCGTGGCCCTCGGCGGTGCCCTGCAATTCGATGAAGCCGCCACCGTCGTTCATCACAACATTCAAATCGGTGTCGCAGGCAGAGTCCTCGGCATAATCCAGATCCAGCACCGGCACACCGCGATGGATGCCCACCGACACCGCGGCCACTGCCCCGTGCACCGGATTGCGCGTGACCAGCTTTTTCCGCAGCAGCAGGTCAACGGCATCCACCAGCGCGACATACGCGCCGGTGATCGCCGCGCAACGTGTGCCGCCATCGGCTTGCAACACATCGCAATCGAGCGTGATCACGCGTTCGCCCAAGGCCGCGCGGTCCACGCAGGCCCGCAGCGATCGTCCGATCAGACGCTGGATCTCCATCGTGCGTCCGCCCTGGCCGCCGCGCGCGGCTTCGCGCTGGGTGCGTTCGGCGGTCGCACGCGGCAACATGCCGTATTCGGCGGTGACCCAGCCTTCGCCTTTGCCGCGCAACCATGGCGGCACGCGTTCCTCCACACTCGCGGTGCACAGCACGCGGGTGTCGCCGAACGCTACCAGCACCGAACCTTCGGCATGGCGCGTGTAGTGTCGTTGCAGCGTGACCGCGCGCAATTGATCGGGCGTGCGGCCGGAAGGGCGGGGAGTGGACATCGTGAAAGTATCGGAAGCCGGCGCAAGAGTTTACCATCGCATGTCCAATCGTCCGGGAAACTTCTAAACCACCTGCCTTGAGCACGCTCAAGCGCTCAGCCCCTTGAGTCAAGGGGGCTGAACCTTTGCGCAGCAATGGTTTCGGGGTTATGGAAGCGTGGCGATAGGTGTAATGGCAAACATTGACCAGGGTCGATCAGACCTTTTCCGAGGGGACCGCCGATGATCCGCAGCATGACCGCTTATGCAAATGCCGAGGAAGCCGTCGCGCAGGGCTGGCTGGCCTGCGAGTTGCGCGCGGTCAATCATCGCTTTCTTGAAATCGGCGTGCGTCTGCCCGATGAACTGCGCACGCTGGAGCCCGCGGTTCGCGAACGCATCGCCGCGCGCAACGCGCGCGGCAAAATCGATGTGACGCTGCGTTATCGACCGCCGGCTTCAGCCAAGAATCTGTTGCTTGACAATCAAGCCACCGAGCAGTTGTCTGCGCTCGCGCTGGAGTTGCGCGCGCGATTTCCCGAATTGGCCACCGACTTCGCGACCCTGCTCGGCTGGCCCGGCTTGCTGGTAAAACCGGAATTGGATCAGGCGGGCCTGACCCAGGCCGCGCTGGCGCTGCTCGATAGCACGCTGGACGAATTCGTCGCCGGCCGCGCGCGCGAGGGCGAGAAACTCGGCGCCGCGATTGTAGAGCGCATCAATGGCATCGAGGCGATCGTGGCCGAGGCCCGCGCGATGTTGCCCGACATCCGCGCCGCGCTGCGCGCGAAACTCGAAACGCGCCTGGCCGAATTGAAGCAGCCGGCCGAACCGGGACGGCTGGAGCAGGAATTGGTGCTACAGCTGTCGCGCATGGATGTGGATGAGGAACTCGACCGGCTGGCCGCGCACGTCGCCGAAGCGCGACGCGTGCTGGCATTGGCCGAACCGGTCGGGCGCCGGCTGGATTTCCTGATGCAGGAATTCAACCGCGAGGCGAACACTTTCGGTTCCAAATCGGTGGACGCACGCGCCACCCGCGCGGCGGTGGACCTGAAAGTCCTGATCGAACAAATGCGCGAGCAGGTGCAGAACATCGAGTGAGCGTTCCGGAACAGACGTGGCAAACGCACCCAGGCGTTCGCCACGTCGCCGGCCTTCATTCCAGCTCGCCGATCCGCTCCTGCAATTTCGCCTTCCAGTCCGGATCGGACTCGCGGGCGACCAGGCCTTTCAAGGCGAGGATCTGCGCGCGATCGAGCGCCTTGCCAGAGGATGTCGCCACGTCCGGTGTGACGCCCGTGCCTTCCCAATCGGTATGCGTCACCGGATTGATCGGACGGCCCGAGGGCACGAACATCATGAAGTGCGCGGTGAGCCGGTGCGGATCGCCCGCGTGGGCTCCGCCCCCGGTGGTCTCGCCGACGAGCGTCGCGCGATGCGCATTCTTCAATGCGTAAGCCAGATCCTCGCAGCCGGAGAACGTGTCGGAACTGGTCAGCAGATACACCGCGCGCTTTTCGCCGTACGCCAGGCCGTTGGTCACCGGTTGCGTCCAGCGCACCTCGGTGCGGTTCTGGTCGCGCCAGTAGATGTCGTTGAGATGCGTCGGCTTGTCGAACAGATAGCTGGCGAACTTCATGACGGTGTCCGGATCGCCGCCGCCGCAATGCCTGAGATCCACGACCAGCGCCTGGGTGTCGCGCAACAGGCTCATTGCCGCGGCGATCCGCGGGGCGGCACCGTCGGTGCGTCCGAACTGGTGCAGATCAATGTAGCCGAGGTTGCCCTGCAGGCGACCCACCGACGAGACGCCGTAGTTGAAGCGCACCTGCTCGATCCTCTCCTGTGCCTGTTCCTGCGGGGACGGGCCGGCATTGGCCGGACGCTCGGGCACCGCATCCGCCATGTAGCGCACCTCGAGGTGCCGGTCGTGGCTCACGTCGCGCAGCGCATCGGTCAGCGCATCGGCGAACTGCGTGGCGCTGGTGATACGGTTGAAGTCGCCGTTCGCGATCCGCGCTTCCAGTTGCCGATGCAATTGCGCAGCCATGGTGGGAAACACGTACGCGCGATCGAGATTGGCCACCGCGGCGTCCACCACCGCCTTGCGCGTCGCCGCGTCAATCGTCATGTCGGGCTGGCTCGGGCCGGCCTGGGCATGGAGCATGTGCACGCATGTCGCCGCCAGCACGCCGCAGCCGCCCAGCGTCAATGCGATGCGCATGCG
>Ga0134126_10008355_pt1 | contig 13027 bp, 13 predicted proteins | sample KB31752_FD_96881 | JGI IMG/M metagenome (GOLD analysis project Ga0134126, IMG submission 96881) | Terrestrial soil microbial communities with excess Nitrogen fertilizer from Kellogg Biological Station, Michigan, USA - KB3-175-2 | ecosystem: Environmental > Terrestrial > Soil > Unclassified ...
CAGGCCGCGGGCGATCATGGCCGTGAAGGCGTTCGGCTACGGCCACCTGCCGATCCTGCTCGGCATCATCGCCATCGCCGCCACCCTGAAGCACACGATCGGGCACGCGTCCGACGAGCTCGACCTCGCGCCCGCACTGTTCCTGGCGGGCGGCGCCGCCCTGTTCCTGCTCGGCGACGTGATCATGCGACACACGCTCCACATCGGGCAAGGCCGCTGGCGGGCGCTGGCCGCGGCCGTCGTCCTGCTCACGATCCCGCTCGGCACCGAGGTGGCGGGGGTCGCCCAGCTCGCCGCGGTCGTGCTCGTGATGGTCGGGCTATTCGCCTGGGAGGCGGCTAACGGTCCGGACGGTCCGGGTAGACGTCGTCGATGGTCGTGAGCGGCACGTACGGTGCGCCATCCAGCGCCTGGCCGATCGCCTTGCCGCCGCCGGCCAGCCGGTCGAGCACGCTGACCACACCCACCACGTCCAGCCCCTCGGAGCGGACCCGCTCCACCGCCTCGATCGTCGAGCCGCCGGTGGTGACCACGTCCTCCACGATCAGGCAGCGCTCGCCCTCCTCGAGCAGCGGCCCCTCGATCCAGCGCTGCAGGCCGTGCTCCTTGCGCTCCTTGCGCACGATGAACCCCTTGTAGGGCTCGCCGGTCGTCAGCGCCGCGCACGCCACCGGGATCGCACTCACCGGCACGCCGCCCACGGCCGTGGCGCCGCACTCGCGCGCCTGCTCGGACACCAGCTCACCCAGCGCCATGAACGTGTCCGGCAGCAGGATCGCCCGCTTGGCGTCGACGTAGTACTGCGCCTTGCGCCCGCTCGTCAGGGTCACCTCGCCGATCACGAGCGCATGCTCGCGAAGGGACTCGATGAGGCGCTCGCGAGCGCTCACAGGGGCCCTCGAACATTCGCGGAGAAAGGGGGAATCCGCATGGCGGCGGCGTATCGTAGCCCTGACGGCCCATGATCCAGCGCGTCCTCCTCTGGGTCTCGACAATTTGCACGGTGATTGTGGTCGTGAGCTTCGGCCTGTTCGCGATCGAGGAGGCGGGGGCCAGCTCGAAGAAGCAGGAGCTGGCGGTCGACCAGGTCAACCAGCCCGACCCCACGCCGCACACCGAACGCGCGCGCGAGGCCAAGCACGGCGCGGTGCGCGAGCTCGTCGACGACGCCAACGACATCCTGGTGAGCCCGTTCACCGGCATCGTCAACTCGGACGACATCTGGGTGCAGCGCGGCATCCCCAGCCTGCTGGCCTTCTTCGTCTACTTCGTACTGCTGCGGATCGTGGCGGGCTATGCGGTGAGGATCCGCGGGCCCGCGCTCACTGGTAGATAAAGATCGTGTCGCCCAGGTTGATCCAGTTGTAGATCGACAGGGCGTCCGGCACCGGCACGCGGATGCAGCCGTGACTGGCCGCGTAGGGCGGCACCTCCGCGTAGCCGTGGATCGCGTAGCCGCGGATGAAGTAGCTCGAGTCGACCATGCCCTTGGCGTTGGTGCCCGGCGTCTTCGAATAGAAGTGGAACGTGCCGAAGACGGTGGGCGTCGAAGGCTTGCCCGACGACGCGTGGTAGATCCGCACGGGCCGGCCGCCGTCGGCGAGCACGAGCACCTGGCGCGACCAGTCGAACTCCACGTGCTTGCCGGAGTTCGGATACCTGAGGGCGAATCCGCCTTCACCCTGGAACAGCTTGGCGAGCACCGAGTGGTCCGCGCTCATCGTGCGCGACATGCTGTTGGCCTTGCGGTACGCCAGCACTGCCCGGCTGGTGGCCGGGCCGAACACGCCGTTCTGCGGCGTGACGTAGGCGAGCGAGTGGAGCCCCTTCTGCAGCAGCTTCACCCCGAGCCCGTGCGAGCCGGCGGTGGGATGCGGATCGACCACGTGGACGGCGATCAGCTTGCCCGCCACGAGGTGCTTGGGATCCGTGTCCTTGAACACGCGGATGGCGACCTTGTAGGTGCCGGTGCGCCGGGCCGTGAAGTGAAGCTTCACCCCGCCGACGGCGCCGACCTTCCCGCGCAGCTTGGTGCGCGCCACCACCTGGCGGCCGTGCGACATCACCGTGGCCGTGACGAAGCCCGAGTCGGCGAACGGCCGAGCGCCCTGCAGGGTCACCCGCTGCCCCTTCAGCACGTAGGTGCGCTTGCCGAGCTCGATGCCGCCCGAGACCTGGATCGCACGAGGGGACTCCGCCGCCGCGGTGGCGGGAAACACAAGCAGCGCCGCGAGGAAGAGCAGGGTGCGACGCATTAGCGCCACTTTAACCCGAGGCACGGTCGGGCGGCCACAAGGTTCCCCCCGTTGATGTAGCTTCCGCGCGCATGGCGCAGCAGAGCAGGGGCGCCGTGGTGATCACCGGCGCCTCCACCGGGATCGGCGCGGTCTCAGCCATCCATCTCTCGGGCCTCGGCTTTCACGTGTTCGCCGGAGTGCGCAAGCCCGAGGACGCCGAGCGCGCCCGCGAGTCGGGACTCGAGCCGCTGACGATCGACGTGGTGGACGCCGACTCGATCCGCTCGGCGGTGGAGCGGGTGGGTGACACGCCGCTCGCCGGTCTCGTGAACAACGCGGGCATCGCCGTGGCGGGGCCGCTCGAGTTCATCCCGGTCGACGAGTTTCGCCGCCAGCTCGACGTGAACGTGGTTGGCCAGGTGGCGGTCACGCAGGCGTTCCTCCCGGCGCTGCGCAGGTCGCGCGGGCGCATCGTGAACATGGGGTCGATCGGCGGGCGCGTGGCACTGCCCCTTCTTTCGCCGTACGCCGCATCCAAGTTCGCGCTCGAAGCGATCACCGACGCGCTGCGGCGGGAGCTGCGGCCGTGGGGGATACACGTCTCGATCATCGAGCCGGCCGCCATCGCCACGCCGATCTGGGACAAGTCGCGCGAGGCGAACGAGGAGCTCGCGAAGGGCGCGCCGCCGGAGGCCGAGGAGCTGTACGGGAAGCTGATCGACCGCATCCGGACCGAGACGGCCAAGCTGGGAGAGACGGGCCTGCCCCCGATCGAGGTGGCCAAGGCGGTGGAGCACGCGCTGACCGCCGACAAGCCGAAGACGCGCTACCTCGTGGGCCGCGCGGCCAAGGGACGCGCTGCCGCGGCGGCGCTGCTGCCCGACCGCGCCTTCGACCGGCTCATCGCACGTACGCTCGGTGACTAGCGCCTAGCCATTCCGGGGTAAAGCGCCCCTAGAGGTGGTTTGACCACCCGTGGATTTGGGTAACCGCCTGTTCGCCATTGCTGGTTACTAATGCTCGGGAGGCTTGGGGAATGGCACGGGACGCGGTGATCCTCATGGGCGTGGATGGCGCACCGGTGGTGCGGCGGGTGAAACCGTTCGATCGCGTTCGCGCCAGGTTGCGTTCCCGGGCGCTCGACAGGGCCCTCGCCGCGGGCGAGCCGACGGAGTCGGAGGCGGCGGTGGCGCTGCGCGCGCGGCGCCTCACTGAGATCTCGAAGCGAGCAGAGCTCGCGCGCACGCTCAACCAGCTCGTGGCCCGCGCCCGGCGCGCCTCCAGCACGGCCAGCTCACAGGTGCCGCTCGCGCGGCGCGCTGTGCTCGGCGCCGCCGAGGAGCTCTGTCTGCTAGCCAACGAGCTGGTGAACCCGGGGCCGGTTGGAGCCAGCGGCGTTGCCCAGGTCCAGCTCCTGATCAGTGACGGCAACGGCCCGCTCTACAACCCGCACTGCCGGACCGACCTGGCGACGGCGGTCGAGCGGGCGATCGAGGCCCTACGTCTCTACCGGCGTCAGCCTGCGTGGTAGCGCGCGCAGCGTAAGCACGCAGGCGGCGACCACGCCGGCGGCGAGGCCCAGGGACAGGGCAGTGGAGCCGTCCACCGTGCCCGCGTACGCGATGCCGTTGTTGATCGCGTGCAGCGCTATTGGCGCCAGCAGCGTGCCGGTGTACTCGTAGAGCAGGCAGAAGACGAAGCCGAGGACCATCAGCACCGGCAACAGCGAGAGCACCTTGGGATCGGTGTAGTGGATCGCGCCGAAGACCAGTCCGTCGATGCCCGCCGCGATGAGCATCGAGAAGCGGCTGCGCAGCGCGCGGTAGAAGAAGCCGCGGAAGAAGAACTCCTCGGCCACCGGCGCAATGGCGATCACGAGAATGGCGCCAAGCACCATGTCGAGGCCGCCCTTGTCGGCGCCGAGGTCCTTCGCCACGCTCTGCTGCCCGTGCGGGTGGAGGAGCCCGATGTACAGCAGCGCGAAGACATAGAACGCCGCCAGGGCGATGGCCGCCGCGACCAGGGTGCGCTGAAGGGGTGCCCAGCGGAGGCCGAACTGCCACGGCTTCGGCGGGGCGACGAACGAGGCGAACAGCACGGCGGCGGCCACGAAGAAGCTGTCCTGGACGAGCGTGCCGCCAAGCTGGATCCCGGGCCCGTCGGTGGGCAGGTCGTGGCCGGCAGCGGCGGCGATGGCGCCGGCGATCGCGAAGACGATCAGCGTCGCGATCAGCCCCGAGGCGAAGGCCGCAGGCCCGTACCAGACCGGCCAGCGCGGCCGGCGCTCTTCGAGCTCCGTGGTCACTGCCCAGAGAGTAGGCCCGGAAGTTCGGTGAGCGCAGCGATCACGGGCACTCCATCCGCGCCAGGTCCCGCCCCTTCGCGTGCGACCAATACCGCCCGCATGCCCAGCCCGCGCGCGCCCGCGATGTCGTTCGCCAGGGAGTCGCCGACGTGCAGCGCCCGCTCCGCCGGCGCACCCGCGAGCTCGAGCGCCGCGCGGAACACCTCCGCGCCGGCTTCGTCGCACCGACCATCGCGGAGGAGACCACGCCGTCGAGCAGCGGGGCGAGGCCGGTGCGTTCCAGCACCTCCGGCAGCGAGGCGTCCCAGTTGCTGGCGGCCACGAGTCTGAGTCCGCGCGCACGCAGCTCCTCGAGCGCGGGCCGGGCGTCGTCGAACGCGTGGAAGTGAATCGATGAGAGCAGTGCCTCGCTGATCCGCGCCAGGTCGACGTGCTCGAGCCCGAGCGACGTGCGCACCACGCCCGCGCAGCGGTCGCGCAGCTCCGACAGCGACTCCGGATCGCGCCCCTCGAGGTGGTGCCGCAGGTAGTAGGCGATCTCGTCGCCGAACGCCTTCGCCGCCTGCTCCTCGCTCACCTCGACCCCGGCGGCGCGGCGGAGCTGCTCGCGCAGGTGCGGCGCCGGTGGCTCCATCCACACCAGGGTGCCGAGGGCGTCCACCGTCACCGCCAAGATAGCCTGCTGGGCCATGCTGGCTGTCGATCTTCCCAGCAGCGGATCGCTCATCACGGCGGGGGCGACGATAGTCGTCGCGATACTCCTCGCGAAGATCGCCGACCGCGCGCTTTCGCGCCGCAGCGTGAAGCTGGCCGCAAGCGTCACGGGACGCGAGCTGTCCGCGCAGGCCGACACGCGGCTGCGCCTGGTGCGGCGCCTCGTGACCGCCGTGATCCTGCTGGTGGGCATCGGGATCGCGCTGCTCCAGTTCGCAGCGGTCAAGCGCACCGCCGCGGGCGTGCTCGCCTCGTCGGCGATCCTCGGCCTGGTGGTCGGCTTCGCGGCCCGCCAGACTCTGGCCAACGGGATCGCCGGGATCCTGCTCGCGATCACCCAGCCGATCCGGGTCGGCGACCTCGTGACGTTCCAGGGCGAGACCGGCAGCGTCGAAGACGTGCGACTCACGTACACGTACGTGCGCCTGGACGACGGCCGGCGAATGATCATCCCCAACGAGCAGCTCGCGTCGGGCACGGTCATCAATCACACGATCGTCGACCCGCGCGTGCGCGTGGTCGTGGAGATCTGGATTCCGATCGACGCCGACCCCACCCAGGCCGTTGCGCTCCTGTCCGACGAGCCCGATGTGGACGTCTCGGTGGCCGACATGACGGTCGAAGGCGTGAAGCTGAACGTGGGAACCTGGGCGGCAACCGCCTCGGAACGCGGCTCCATGGCGGCAGGACTTCGCGCTAGATGCATCGAACGACTGCATCAAGCTTCTATCCTGGGCGGCTGAACCCGCGCCCGATTGCGGGCCGTCTACGCGATGACCTACCGTCAACGACAGGCGAGGCGGCGTCGGCACAAGGCGCGCCCTCGCAACTGGATTCTCCTCGGTGTTGCGGTTCTTGCCGCCGGCGCCGGCATTGCCGTGCTCGCGGGCGTGGGCTACATCCTCGCGGTGGCCGCCTCGGCGCCGAACGTCGATGACCTGAAGCCGATCGACAAGGGCGCGAGCTCGGAGATCTTCGCGGCCAACGGCCGCCGGCTGGGCTTCGTGCAGTCGAGCACGATCCGGACGCCGATCACCTGGGAGGACATGCCCACCGACCTGCGCAACGCCACCGTGGCGATCGAGGACCAGCGCTTCTACCACCACGGCGGCGTGGACTACGAGTCGATCGTGCGCGCGGCGCTGCGCGACGTGACCTCCGGCAAGAAGCTGCAGGGCGGCTCGACGATCACGCAGCAGCTCGTCCGCAACCTCTACATCCGCTCGCCGAAGCGCGATCTGAAACGCAAGATCCGCGAGGCCAAGATGGCGTCAGAGCTGGAGAAGACGCACTCGAAGGCGTGGATCCTCCACGAGTACCTGAACGACGTGCCCTACGGGACCGTCGACGGCCAGACGGCGATCGGCGCCGAGGCCGCCGCCCAGACCTACTTCTCGAAGCACGCCAAGGACCTGACGCTCGACCAGGCCGCCCTGATCGCCGGCCTCCCGCAGGCGCCGTCCATCTACAACCCGTTCCAGAACCCGGACGGGGCGCTGGCCCGGCGCAACGACGTGCTCCAGCGGATGTACAAGAACGGCTACATCAGCGCGGCGCAGGAGCAGCAGGCGCAGGCCGCGCCGCTGAAGCTCGACCCCGGCACGCTCTACACGAAGCGCCACGAGCCCTACTTCTTCGACTTCGTGCAGGACCAGCTCATCCAGCGCTACGGCGTGAACGTGTTCCGCCAGGGCGGGCTGAAGGTCTACACGACGGTCCAGCCCAACCTGCAGGAGGCCGCTCGCAACGCGATCGCCGGGCAGCTCAACCTGCCCACCGATCCGGCCTCGGCCATCGTGACCATCGACCCCTCGAACGGCCACGTTCTGGCGATGGCATCGAGTGGCACCTACAAGCGCAGCAACTTCAACCTCGCCGCGCAGGGACACCGGCAGCCGGGCTCCGCCTTCAAGACCTTCGTGTTGACGACCGCCATCAAGGAGGGCATCAACCCGAACAGCACCTACTACAACTCGCATCCGCTCCACCTCGACCTGAACGGGACGATCTGGAACGTGAAGACCTACGGCAACACCTACCTCGGCCACGTCAGCGTCACGAAGGCGACGCTGAACTCCGACAACACGGTCTACGCACAGCTCGACCTCGACGTGGGGCCGAAGAAGGTGGCGGAGACCGCGAAGGAGATGGGGATCACCACCCACCTCGACGGCTACCCGGCGGAGGGCCTCGGCGGCCTGCGCCTCGGCGTCTCGCCGCTGGAGATGGCGGACGCCTACGCGACGCTCGCGAGCGGCGGCATCCACCACAAGCCGGTGGCGATCACCAGGGTCGTGTTCCCCGACGGCAAGCAGGACCACTTCGGCCGCAACCCGGGCAACCGCGTGCTCACCGACGGCCAGGCCGACGCGGTGACCAAGGTCCTCCACCAGAACGTGCTGGGCGGCACCGGCACGAGCGCGAACTACGGCTGCCCGGCGGCGGGCAAGACCGGCACGACCGAGGACTTCAAGGACGCGTGGTTCGTCGGCTTCACGCCCAAGCTGGCGACCGCCACCTGGGTGGGCTACGCGAACCCGCCGGTCCCCATGACCAGCGTGCACGGGATCGCCGTGGCGGGCGCGACTTTCCCGGCGAAGATCTGGCACGACTACATGAACATCGCGCACGGCAACAGCTGCGAGGACTTCCCGCCGCCGACCACACCGGTCCAGTGGGCGCCCTTCTACAGCAAGTTCACGACCACGGCGACTACCGGCCCGACCGGGCCCGCGAATTCGAAGGACAAGAAGAAGAAGTCGAAGACCAACGGCGGGGCCAAGAAGGGATACGACCCGCGCAACTACACCTCGCCACCGCAGAAGTCGCCGTCGAAGGACAAGGGCAACAAGGACCAGGGCGGCGGCGGTGGCGGCAACAATGGGGCCGGCAACGGCTCTCCATCGGACCCGTCCGGCAACTAGTGCCGTAGTCGCGCGTCCGGGAGTGCTCGCGCTCGGCGCGCTGTGCGTCCTGTATGCGGCGATGGCGGCGTTCCCGGCGGCGCCGGGGTCGAACCTGGTGCTGGCCACGGTCGGTGGCTCGCCCGACTGGCTGCTCGGGCCGCTGCGCTTCGCCGGTCTGTCCGGCGCCGACGGGCCGCTCGCCGGGCCGCTGTTCTACCTGGCGCTGTGGCTCGCGCTGCTGCTCTACGCGGCCGTCCTCATCCGCCACCGGGACATCCCCGCCCGCTCGGTGCTCTGGGTGATCGGGGGGCTGCACCTTCTGTTCCTGCTCGCGCCGCCGCTGCTGTCACAGGACGTGTTCTCCTACATCGCCTACGCGCGAATGGGCGTGGAGCACTCGCTGAACCCGTACACGCACACCCCGCTCGACATCCCCACCGACCCGGTGTTCCCGTTCGCGGGGTCGAAGGACGCGGTGTCGGTCTACGGCCCGGTGTTCACGCTGCTGACCTACCCGCTGGCGCCGCTCGGGGTTGCGGCCTCCTTCTGGGTGCTGAAGGTCGTGTCGGCGGCGTGCTCGTTCGGGATCGTGGCGCTGGTGTGGGGCGCGGCTCGCCGCCTCGGCCGCGATCCCGTGCTGCCGGCGCTGATCGTGGGCCTCAATCCGCTGACGCTCGTGCATGTGGTGGGTGGGGCGCACAACGAGGCCCTGCTCATGCTGATCGTCGTCGCCGCGCTGGGTCTCGGGTCTCGCGTGTCGGGTGTCGGGGGCGTCGCTGCCGGCGTGAGCATCAAGGCATCGGCCGGCGTGGTCGCGCCCTACCTGGTGGTCGGAGCGCGCGAGCAGTGGCGCCGCGCCCTGCTGATCGCCGTCGCCGTGCTCGCCGGGATCGCGCTGCTGGGGCTCGCCGTGTTCGGCACGCATGCTCTGGACGCGCTCGGTTTCCTCAACTCGAACCAGGCGCGGAGCTCGCGCTGGAGCTTCCCGTACAAGACCGCCCAGCTCCTCGGCGCGCTCCTGCCGGGTGAGCGGCTCGACTACCGCGACGCGGTGCGGATCGTCTACGGAGTGGCGTTCGCGGTCGTCGCGCTGTGGCTCCTGGTCCGCACCTGGCGGGGCATGGACCCGATCCGCGCCGCCGGGTGGGCCACGCTCGCGCTGCTCATCGCGTCCGCCTGGCTCGTGCCCTGGTACGCGCTCTGGGTGCTGCCGCTCGTGGCGCTGACCCTCGACCGCCGTCTGCTGATCGCCACCACCGCCCTCTGCGCCTGGATGCTCGTGATCGCGGTGCCGCTCTGATGGCGGAGCTCGAGCTGATCGCCGCGATCGAGCGGATGCTGCGCGTGCGCGGCGACGCGCTCGTGCGCGGCCCGGGCGACGACGCGGCGGTGGTGCGCGCGGCCGGCGCCGTGGCGGTCACCTCGATCGACGCAATGGTGGAGGACGTTCACTTCAAGCTGTCGACCCACTCGCCCGGCGACGTGGGGCATCGCGCGCTCGCGGCCGCCCTCTCGGACCTCGCCGCGATGGGGGCACGGCCGGGTGAGGCCTACGTGGCGCTCGGCCTGCCCTCCGGCTTCGGCGAGAACGCGGCGCTCGAGCTCGTGCAGGCGATGGAGCAGCTCGCCGAGCGCACGGGCACGACGATCGCGGGGGGCGACGTAGTGTCCGCGCCGCAGCTTCTGGTCAGCGTGACCGTGACCGGCTGGGGCGACGGCGAGGACTCGCTCGTCTACCGCGACGGCGTGCGTCCGGGCGACCTGATCGGGGTGACCGGCGAGCTGGGCGCGTCAGCCACAGCCCTGAAGCTGCTCGAGGCGGACCCGGGCGCCGAGGGCCCGCTGGTGGATCGCCACCGCCGCCCCGAGCCGCGCCTTCACGCCGGGCTTGCGCTCGCGGGCGCGGGGGTGACGGCGATGATCGACGTGAGCGACGGGGTGGCCACCGACGCTCGCCACCTGGCGGAGCGCAGCGGCGTGGCGATCGCGATCCACCTCGAGCGCCTGCCGCTCGCGGAAGGCGTGACCGATGTCGGGCTCGCGGCCAGCGGCGGCGAGGACTTCGAGCTGCTGTTCAGCGCGCCGCCGGAGCGCCGGACCGGGATCGAGGACGCCGCGGGCCTGCCCGTGACGTGGATCGGCGAGGCGAGCGCCGGAAGCGGGCTAAGCCTGGTCGATGTCAGCGGTCAGCCGCTTGACCTTCGCGGCTACGAGCATGCGTGAGAACCGCTGCGCCTCGCTCATGCGGGCGCGGCGGATCATCGCCCCGGCCACGGCATGAGGGTCGACGACGTACTCGCCGCCCGCCACGCGCCGTCTCAGCTCGCGATCGATTCTGTGCAGGTTCACGGGTTCTCCCACGTCTCCACTTGCGCCCACGTTTCAAGCATAAATTGGCAGGGAGACTCCTGCGGACGAGCCCAAGGGCGAAGCCGCTGCGCGTGATTTGCGCCGGTGCCTCCGCGCCATATATCGACAGTCCGCTGCCGGACGCTCGATAGAACGAGCGTCCACGCTTTCAGCGCCTCAGCGCGGACTCCGTGCCGCCCAGGGCGCCGGGTCCGGCATAACCGCCGGGACCGAAGATGTTCACCGGCTCCGGCTCCTCGACCCGGGCGGCGGGCGGCTTGCGGGCGCGGGCCACGAGGATCGCGACCAGCGAGCCGAACACGCCGACGAGCAGGCAGGCGGCGACGCACGCCCAGATCCCGATGTCCCCGCTCATCACGAGCTGGAACAGGTACCAGAGACCCCCGAGCGGGCCAAGCGACAGGCGGTCCATGTAATAGAGGAGGACGACGGCGAACGGCAGCACGCCGCCGATCAGGAGCAGCAGTGGCGCCGGCCCGCGCCGTGGCACGTTCGCGATCGCCGCGATCAGCCACAGGTGCAGCGCCGGCACCAGCACCAGCGCCGCGATCGGGTTCACGAACCAGACGATCAGCACCGAGATGGTCAGCACCAGGGCGAGCACGGCGCCGGCTCCCGGGCTGGACGTGTCGAGGTGGCCGCCGCGCCCCCTGAGCGCCCAGCGCCAGGCGAGCACCCAGACGACCGCGGCAACGGCCGCCAGGATGCCGAGCACCACCACGTCGCCGGCGTGCAGCTCACGAAGCATCGGCGGCACGGGCGACGGTGGAGGGTCGGCCACGACCCCGGCCCACACCATCAGCTTCGCCACCACCAGCGCGACCAGAAGCGGCAGCCCCGTGATCAGTACCCAGCGCAGCAGGCGCGCCACCGGCTGGCGCCGGCGCCGGGCGCGGGCGAACGCGTCGACCGACGCGATCATCGCCGGGATCATCAGCGTGAAGCCGAGCAGCGCCAGCGCCCAGTCGGGCAGCACCTTGCGCGCCACCGTGATGTACGACGTCGGGCCGCGCTCGAGCCCGCGCTCGTCCTCGTCGATCGCGAACAGCGTGCGCAGCGTGGAGCGCCCGAGCGAGCCGAGCCGGTCGGGGTCGATGTTCGAAAGCCTCTGCCGCGATTGCGGTGCTGGCAGCTCGCCGCTTCCCGACAGTCGGATGGAATCGATGCCCGCGGCCAGCAGCGGACCCTGTGCGCCGATCCCGAGCGGGAAGGCCAGCCGGATGGTCTGCGCCGCCGCGCCGCTCGAACCCGGTTGCCGACCGAACTCCTGCGCGATCGAGGCGGCGGCGGTGCGCTCGAGGCCCACGCCGACCCGCTGCGGGCCGTTCGACCAGCCGATCAGCGGCGGTATCGCTCGCCCGGGGGCGCCGAAGTTGGAGATCACGATTGCCGCCTCGACCTTGTCGCGGTCGGGCAGCTTGTTGATCAGCCGGCGCACGCCGAGGTCGCCGAGCGTCCCGCCGTCCACCGAGGCGAGCACGAGCGTCTTGTCCGACGGCGTGCCCTGTAACACACGCGCGATCTCGACGAGGGCCGCGGTGTCGGACGCGCTGCCCGTTGCGTCGGGCACCGTGGCCGCGTCGCGCTGAGCCACCAGCAGGATCTGGCGCCGCGAACTGCCGGCGCGGCGCGCCACCACGTTCACGAGCCGCTTGCCGTTCGAGAAGAACGGATCGATCACGGTGCGGAAGCCGCTGGTCGCGAAGTTGTGTGCCACCGCGTTCGCCTGGGCCTGGTCCCCGATCGTCCCGGCCCGGCGGTCGGGCCAGCGCGACACGGTCTGGTTGGCCGTGTCCAACGCCGCTTTGCCCTGGAACAGGACATCCGCCGCAAGCGCTTGCGGCAGGCCCTGGGGGCGGTCCTCCAGCGAGAACATCGCCACGATCGCAGCCAACACAGCCGGCAGGAACGCAGCGCGATAGAGCCGCGGCTCGATCACCTTGCCTGCATCACCGCACTTGAACCTACAATCTCTTGGGGGCGACAACACCCCCATCGCCACGATGTCGCCACAGCCGGCCCGGATCCTCCTTGTAGACGACGAGCAGTCGGTACAGAAGCTGCTCTCCTATCCGCTGCGCAAGGAGGGCTACGAGGTCATCCCGGCGATGGACGGCCAGGAGGCGCTCGAGCGCTGCCGCGGCCAGAGCTTCGACCTGATCGTGCTCGACGTGATGCTTCCGAAGATCGACGGCTTCGACGTCTGCCGCCAGATCCGCGCCCAGAGCAGCGTGCCGATCATCATGCTCACGGCGAAGGCCGAGGAGTTCGACAAGGTGCTCGGCCTCGAGCTCGGCGCGGACGACTACATCACCAAGCCCTTCTCGATGCGCGAGTTCCGCAGCCGTGTGAAGGCCGTGCTCAGGCGCTCGGACCTGCTCCGCGAGGAGCAGCGCGACGAGGAGCCGATCGAGGCCGACGAGCTGCGCGTCGACTTCGCGAAGCGCACCGTGGAGATCCGCGGCGAGCCGGTGCGGCTCACCTACGTGGAGTTC
>Ga0134126_10008356_pt1 | contig 13026 bp, 8 predicted proteins | sample KB31752_FD_96881 | JGI IMG/M metagenome (GOLD analysis project Ga0134126, IMG submission 96881) | Terrestrial soil microbial communities with excess Nitrogen fertilizer from Kellogg Biological Station, Michigan, USA - KB3-175-2 | ecosystem: Environmental > Terrestrial > Soil > Unclassified ...
AATGGCCTGCGCCGCTTCCAGATCCTTCTTCACCTTGGACTTCTTGTTCCACGGGATCGACAGCAGCCAATCCAGATAGTTGCGCACGACGGTCGCTTCCGCGGACATCGGCGACATCTGGCGCAACTTCTTCAGCTCATGCTGGGCCTTCTCGCGGGCTTCCTTGGAGAGCTTGGTCTTGGTGATCTTCTCCTCGAGATCGGCGAGCTCGTCACGGCCGTCCTCGTCGCCCAGCTCCTTCTGGATCGCCTTCATCTGCTCGTTGAGGTAATACTCGCGCTGGGTCTTCTCCATCTGGCGCTTCACGCGCGAACGGATGCGCTTCTCGACCTGCAGCACCGAGATTTCGCTCTCCATCAAGCCCAGCACCTTCTCAAGGCGCTGCGGCACCGACAGCGTTTCCAAAATGGTCTGGCGATCGGCGATCTTGACGGCGAGATGCGAAGCGACCGCGTCGCCGAGCTTGGCGAAATCGGTGATCGCCTGCACGACACCGACGACCTCGGCGGAAATCTTCTTGTTCAGCTTCACATAGCTTTCGAAATCGGACACGACGGAACGCGCGAGCGCCTCCGCCTCGACGGACTTGGCGTCGGTATCGGCGAGCGCGATCGCGGTCGCCTCGTAATATTCGGTCCGCGGCGAGTATTTCTCCACGCGCGCGCGCTCGAGCCCCTCGACCAGCACCTTCACGGTGCCGTCGGGCAGTTTCAGGAGCTGCAGAACGCTCGCGAGCGTGCCGGTCTCGTAGATAGCCTCCGGCGCCGGATCGTCATCGGACGCATTCTTCTGCGTCGCAAGCAACACCAGCGCGTCGTTCTTCATGACTTCTTCGAGTGCACGGATCGACTTCTCGCGGCCGACAAAGAGCGGCACGATGTTGTGCGGAAAGACGACGATGTCGCGCAGCGGCAGCACCGGATAGGAGTTGGGCTCGCCGTACGCAATCGTTGGCCGGGGTTTTGGGGTCGTCATGGCCTATTCCTTTTGTTGTGCCCCCTTGCACGCCGTCCGCACAATCGCGCAACCGCCACAAGGTGCCGGGATGACCGGAGCTGGCTCGACCTGATATCGTGAGGCCGGGCTTTTCCCGATCGTTGTTATGGCGAATCTCAAACGAAAATTCTGGTCGCCGAAAGCATTAGGTGGCTATCGGGTGGGGGGGTGTCAAGCCTCGGAAAACCCCGGCAATCAATGACTTCTACGCATACGGAAGTTATGAAACGACGGCCGCGGAAGCGATATCCGCGACCATCTCTCCTCGCTCGCCGGCGCACTCAAGCGCTGGCGCTGGTTTCCACCGCGCGATCGGAGCGATCGGCGTAGATGTAGAGCGGACGCGCGGTCCCCTCCACCACTTCGCGCGAGATCACGACTTCCTCGACGCCTTCGAGGCCCGGGAGGTCGAACATGGTTTCGAGCAGGATGCTTTCGAGGATCGACCGCAGACCCCGCGCGCCGGTCTTGCGCTCGATCGCCCGGCGCGCGACCGCGCCCAGTGCCTCGTCGGCGAAGGTGAGCTCGATATTCTCCATCTCGAACAGGCGCTGATACTGCTTGACCAACGCGTTCTTCGGGTCTGTCAGGATCTTCTTCAGCGACGCCTCGTCCAGATCCTCCAATGTCGCGACGACCGGCAGACGGCCGACGAATTCCGGGATCAGACCATATTTGAGCAAGTCTTCCGGCTCGACATGGCGGAAGATTTCGCCGGTGCGGCGATCTTCGGGCGCGAGCACCTGGGCGCCGAAGCCGATCGAGGTCGAGCGCCCGCGCGCCGAGATGATCTTCTCGAGCCCGGAGAACGCACCGCCGCAGATGAACAGGATGTTGGTGGTGTCGACCTGCAGGAATTCCTGCTGCGGATGCTTGCGGCCGCCCTGCGGCGGCACCGAAGCCACAGTGCCTTCCATAATCTTCAGAAGCGCCTGCTGCACGCCCTCGCCCGAGACGTCGCGGGTGATCGAGGGATTGTCGGACTTGCGGCTGATCTTGTCTATTTCGTCGATATAGACGATGCCGCGCTGCGCACGCTCGACGTTGTAGTCGGCGGCCTGCAACAGCTTCAGGATGATGTTCTCGACGTCTTCGCCGACGTAGCCGGCTTCGGTCAGCGTTGTCGCATCCGCCATCGTGAAGGGCACGTCGAGGATGCGCGCCAGCGTCTGCGCGAGCAGCGTCTTGCCCGAACCGGTCGGACCGATCAAAAGAATGTTCGACTTCGCAAGCTCAACGTCGTTGTGCTTGGTCTGGTGATTGAGCCGCTTGTAGTGATTGTGCACGGCGACCGAGAGCACCTTCTTGGCGTGGCTCTGGCCGATGACGTAGTCGTCGAGGACCTTGCAGATCTCTTTTGGCGTCGGGATGCCGTCACGCGACTTGACCAGCGAGGACTTGTTCTCCTCACGGATGATGTCCATGCACAGCTCGACGCATTCGTCGCAGATGAAAACCGTCGGACCCGCGATCAGCTTGCGGACTTCGTGCTGGCTCTTGCCGCAGAAGGAGCAATACAGCGTGTTCTTCGAGTCGCTCGTGCCGACCTTACTCATTCATGTCTCCGTCCGCCGCGTCGCTCAATTGCTCCATATCGGGAGGCACCGCCATGGGAATCTAGATAGAGCAAATTCCGTACCAAAAAAGACCCTACGCCTGACATGCCGCGCGAATCACGACGCTGTTCGAATCTCCCGCGATCATATCCGATCACTCCCAGCCAACCATGCTGACACCCGACTATCAAGAATTCGCTAACCGAGCCGGGCGCGCAACTCCGTGACAATACCGTGATTTTCGCCGTTGGCACGGGCTGAATTTGTCGAAATCACGCGAGCGTTGCGCCTTTGCCACGCAGCAAAACGAGCACGAAAGTGGAACTTTTCGCCTCAGGGCAGGCAAAAGCAGCCTGGCGGAGGCAGCGCCGCCTTCAGGCCTCCGTATCGTACCGGTGATCTGCTAGGCCGCCTTCGCAGCCGCGGGATCCTCCGGGCGCTTGTCGATGACCTTATCGACAAGGCCGAACGCCTTGGCATCCTCGGCGGTGAGGAACTTGTCGCGCTCCAGTGCCTCCTCGATCGACTTGTAGCTCTGGCCGGTGTGCTTGACGTAGATCTCGTTGAGCCGCTTCTTCAGGTTCAGGATTTCCTGCGCATGCAGCATGATGTCGGTGGCCTGGCCCTGGAAGCCGCCGGAGGGCTGGTGCACCATGATGCGCGAATTCGGCAGCGTGAAGCGCATGTCTTTCTCGCCGGCCGCCAGCAACAGCGAGCCCATCGAGGCCGCCTGCCCCGTGCACAGTGTCGACACCGGCGGGCGGATGAACTGCATGGTGTCGTAAATGGCGAGGCCCGACGTCACCACGCCGCCTGGCGAGTTGATGTACATCGAGATTTCCTTCTTCGGGTTCTCCGCCTCCAGGAACAGGAGTTGCGCGACGAGCAAGGTCGCCATGCCATCCTCGACCGGGCCGGTGATGAAGATGATGCGCTCCTTGAGCAGGCGCGAGAAAATGTCGTAGGCGCGTTCACCGCGGTTGGTCTGCTCGACCACCATCGGCACGAGGTTCATGTAGGTTTCAACGGGATCGCGCATCGGAGCACCCAAAGGTTGGAAGGCACGGGTTGGAAGGCACGGCCAGGAACGACAGGTTCACAAATATGGACCAGTTTTGCGGCGACAAGACCTAGCCGAAAGGGCGGGTCGGGCGCGGATCGTATCAGTCAAGCCGATTCGGCGGAGGCGCGAAACCCGCCGTTCGGCGGCGTCGCTGTTCATCATTAACGGTTGCCTTCCCCAAGGCTTAAGTGCGGGCCCCAACGCTCAGGCCGCGCTCTTCTCGTCGTCGTCCTTGAAGAGCTCTTCTCGGGACACCTTCTTCTCGGTCACGTTGGCAAGCTCGATGATGAAATCGACCACCTTGTCTTCAAAAATCGGTGCACGAAGCTGAGCCAGCGCATTGGCATTGTTGCGATAATAATCCCAGATCTCCTTTTCGCGGCCCGGCATCGAACGGGCGCGCTCGATCACGGCGCGGCTGACCTCGTCGTCGGTCACGGAGATCTTGTTCTTCTCGCCGATCTCGGAGAGCACGAGGCCGAGGCGGACGCGACGATCGGCGATCGAGCGGTATTCTTCTCGCGCGGCCTCTTCGGTGGTGTTCTCGTCGGCGAAGGTCTTGCCGCCCGAATCCATCTCGGCCTTCACCGAATTCCACATCAGGTTGAACTCTTCGTCGATCAACGACGGCGGTGCCTCGAACTTGTGGGTCTCGTCGAGGCGATCGAGCAGCGTGCGCTTGACGCGCTGGCGCGTCGCACCCGCGTATTCGGCAGCCAGCCGATCGCGCGCCGCCTGCTTCAACTTGTCGAGCGATTCAAGCCCGAGTTGCTTGGCGAACTCGTCGTTGATCTCGGTCTTCTGCGGGGCCTCGATCAGGGTTGCGGTCGTCTCGAATTCGGCTGCCTGGCCGGCGAGATTGGCGGCCAGATAGTTCTTCGGAAACGATACCTTCAGCGTTCGGGTCTCTCCGGAACCAATGCCGATGAGCTGGTCCTCGAAGCCCGGGATGAACTGGCTCGCGCCGATCACGACCTGGATGTTCTCACCGGTGCCTCCGTCGAACGGCGTGCCGTTGATCGTGCCCTTGAAGGCGATGGTGACGCGATCATCCTTCTCGGCCTTGGCGCCCTCGCCCTTGGCCGAATAGCTGCGGTTCTGGTCAGCGATGCGCTGGATCGCTTCATCAACGTCGCTGTCGCTGACGTCGGCGACCGGCTTCTCGACATTGAAGCTCTTGAAGTCGGCGAGCTTGATCGCCGGCACTACCTCGATCGCGACCGTATAGGTGAGATCGGTTTTGCCGGACAGCAACTCGTCGACCTCGTCCTTCTCCATGGGCATGGTGATCTTCGGCTCGGACGCGAGCTTGAAGCCGCGCTCGGTGAAGATCTGCGTGTTGGTGTCGCGGATGGTCTGGTCGATGGTCTCGGCCATCACCGAGCGGCCATAAATCTTCTTCAGATGGCTGACCGGCACCTTGCCCGGACGAAAACCGTTGAGCCGAACCTTGTCCTTGAGGTCGACGAGCCGCGCGTCCGCCTTCGCATCGAGGTCGGTTGCGGGAACGCTGATCTTGAATTCGTGCTTCAGTCCCTCGTTGAGGGTCTCGGTGACCTGCATGGACAAATCTTCTTTTCGCTCTCGTCCCACGCCAAGCGACGTGAGGACCGTTTTCATTGTGATCGACGCGCAGCCAAAGCTTTTGCGCCGGTTGTTCGGCGAGCCCGCCAAAGCAGGCTCTCCGGAAATTCGACAGGCAAACGCTTGGATCGAGCGCTTGGTGCGGGCGGAGGGACTCGAACCCCCACAACTTTCGTCACTGGAACCTAAATCCAGCGCGTCTACCAGTTCCGCCACGCCCGCTCTGACAGCATCAAGTCCGGCCGCGGTGCCGCGGGCGGCGGCTTATAGCATGGGGCTATCCCTTCGCAGCAAAAAAATGGCTCCTTTTGACGCTCGGCGAGCCGCTGGACATCCCAGTCCAAAAATGGTCCGCATCGGCCTTATGGCAAACAGGAATTTGCTCACCAGCCGGCGCGCGTTCATCGGCGGATTGGGCCTCACCGCGCTGGGCGCCGGAAAGCCGCCGATTGCGGCCGCGGCAGCCGACGAAGCCGTCCGGTTGCAGGCGAAAGGTAGCACGCTTGCGCTTCGATCCGGTCAACTGGAAACGCCGGTCTCGGCGCTGATCGGCTCGACCCCTGCGCTCCGGTTCAAGCTTGGCGCCACCATTGAAATCGCCTTCAAGAATGAGCTTCAGGTGCCCGCCGCGATCAACTGGCACGGGCTCGATGGCGTCCCCTTGGCCGAACCGCTGACGGGCCAAAGCCCGCTCGCAAGCGGCGCCACGGCAGGCGTTGCAGTCCCTCTGCGGCATGCCGGCACGTTGTTTGGCGACCTCGGACTGCTCGCTGGCGACGTCGGGCATCCAACGCGCGCGCTTGCCCTGATCGTCGATGAAACCGATCCGCCACCAGTCGATCGCGACGAAATCTTGCTGATCGAGGAATTTCGGGTCGGCCCCGACGGAACCGCGATCAGCCCTGGCTCGGACCCGAAAAACGCCCCTCCGATCTACACCGTGAACGGGCTGATTTCGCCTGATATTGCAGTGCACTCAAACCAGAGACTAAGACTCCGCTTTATCAACGCGGGCCAACGCCATGTCGTTGCGGTCAAGATCGAAGGACTTGAGGTCCGCCTGATGGCCCTGGACGGCGAGCCGGCCGAACCTTTCTTCGCGCGCAACAGTGCCATCGTGCTGGCGCCAGGCGGGCGCGGCGATGCCTTCGTGGACGTGCCTTTGCCGCCCGGCTCGGCTGCGCAAATCCTGCTTCACGACGGCAAACAGGCGCGCGCGATCGGAAGGTTGATCGTGACGGATGAGGCGCCGCGGCGAGCCCCGCTTACGCCCGCACCGGCACTCCCCCAAAACGGCCTGCCCGCGCAGCTTGAGCTCAAGGGCGCCCGGCGCTTCGAGATCGCACTCACCGGAAATGGCTGGGTGACGCCAACCCGGTTCGCGACATCTGCGGCTCCCGCGTTCCGCGTCAAGGCGGGCCGCATCGTCGTGCTGGCGCTGACCAACCGCGCTCTGATCGCCACCGTCTTCCATCTGCACGGCCATCATTTCCGCCTGCTCGATCGCCTCGACGACGGCTGGAAGCCTTATTGGCTGGATACGCTTGCGGTCGAGCCGGGCCAGACTCAACGCATCGCCTTTGCGGCGGACTATGCTGGACGCTGGCTCATCGAATCCACACCCACCGACTGGGCCGCGCCGAAACTGCTGCGATGGTACAGTGTCGAATAAGAACAAGAGGAAACGCAAATGAGCAAAACCACGCCTGCCGTCAGCGCCGTCAAGGCCCGCGCTCTCGTCACGCCGATGGCGCGGCCGGTGAAGAATGCCTTCGGGGTGATCGACGCGGCGCCGCTTGTGTTGATCGATATCGCGACCGATCAGGGCATCACGGGGCATTCCTATCTGTTCGCCTACAGCAAAGTGACGCTAAAGCCTTTCGTGCATCTGCTCGAAGAAATCGGGCGCGAGTTGATCGGCAGGCCGGTCGCGCCGTTCGAACTGATGAAATTCATGGATGCCAAATTCCGCTTGCTCGGCTGGCAGGGTCTCGTCGGTATGGCGGTCTCGGGCCTCGACATGGCATTCTGGGACATCCTGGGTCAAGCCGCGGGCAAGCCCGTGGTTGAACTGCTCGGTGGATCGCCGCGACCGATCCGCTGCTATGACAGCTATGGCGCGGTCGAAGCCGATGCCGATGAGAAGGCGCTACGCCGCTCGCTCGACCAGGGATTTCGCGGCATCAAGGTCAAGGGCGGCGATGGCGATGCCGCCAACGACGAGCGGAGAGTCAAGGGCCTGCGCAAGCTGCTTGGTCCCGACATCGCGCTGATGCTCGATTTCAACCAGTCGCTCGATCCAGCCGAAGCCAGGCGCCGCATCGCGCGGCTTGCGCCCTACGATCTCACCTGGATCGAGGAACCGGTGCCGCAGGAAAACCTGTCGGGGCACGCCGCGGTGCGCGAGACCTCGGAGATCCCGATCCAGGCCGGCGAGAACTGGTGGTTCCCGCGCGGCTTCGCCGAGGCGATCGCCGCCGGCGCCAGCGACTTCATCATGCCCGACCTGATGAAGGTCGGCGGCATCACCGGTTGGCTCCATGTCGCTGGTCAAGCGGACGCAGCTTCGATCCCGATGTCGAGCCACATCCTGCCGGAGGCGAGCGCGCACGTGCTTGCGGTCACGCCCACGGCGCATTGGCTTGAAGTGCTGGACTTCGCCGGCGCGATCCTGGCCGATCCGATCAAGATCGCAGACGGCACGCTGACTGCGCGCGGGCCGGGATTGGGGCTCGACTGGAACGAGACGGCAGTCGCGAAATATCAGGTGTGAACCGGCGCTGCCGTCGGTCAGCAGCGCATGATCCGGAAAAGTGTGCAGCGGTTTTCCGTCGCGACAAACGCGGAGCGTTTGCTCGGAGATCATGCGCAAACAAGAATCTAGTAATCGATGCCGAACTCGTCGTAGAGGCGGCGGAATACGGCAGGCATCGTCTCCGGCAGATCCTCCGCGATCAGCCCGGGACCTGCCTCGCGCGCGGCTTCGCCATGCATCCATACCGCAATGCTGGCAGCTTCGAATGCCGGCACGTCCTGCGCCATCAAACCGGTGATGATCCCGGCCAGCACGTCGCCGGCGCCGGCGGTTGCAAGCCATGGCGGCGCATTGGACGCGATCGTCGCGCGGCCGTCGGGCGAGGCCACCGTCGTGTCGGGTCCCTTGAGCAGCACGACCGCGCCCGAACGCTCGGCTGCGGCGCGGACGCGCTCCAGTTTGGAGCGTCCCGGATGCTTGTTGCTGAGGTCGCTGAACAGACGCGGAAACTCGCCTTCATGCGGCGTCAGCACGACTTGCTGATCGGACGACGTCTTGATCGATTCGAACAGGTGGTCGGGCGCATCGGCAAAGCTCGTCAGCGCATCCGCATCGAGCACGACACGTCTTTTGGCCGACAGGGCGGCATGAACGAACTGCGTCGTGCGCTGGCCGACGCCGGCGCCTGGACCGATGACGCAGGCGTTGAAGCGTTTGTCGTTGAAGAGTTCTGCAAACTGGATCGGGTTGTCGACCGCCTTCACCATCACCGCCGTCAGCGCGGTCGCGTTGATAGCCAAGGCGTCGCGAGGGGATGCAAGCGTCACCAGTCCCGCGCCGGCCCGCAAGCTCGCCCGCGCGGCCATCCGTGCCGCGCCCGTGGCCGCCATCTCGCCGGAGAGCACGAGTGCATGGCCGCGGGCATATTTGTGGTCGTCGATGCGAGGCACCGGAAAGGATCTACGCCAGACCTGCGGGGTGTTCTCGAACGCCTGCGGGCGGATTTCCTCGAGCACGTGCGCGTCGATGCCAATATCCGCCACCCGCACCCGGCCGCATTGCAGCCGGCCCGGCAGCAAGAGGTGTGCCGGCTTCTTGCGGAAGAAAGTCACTGTCTCGGTAGCCCGTACCGCCGTGCTCATCACGGCCGCCGATGTTCCGTTGACCCCACTCGGCAGATCGACAGCGAGCACCGGCGCGCCGGTGGCATTGATCGCCTCGATCATGTCGAAGGCCTCGCCGGTCACGGGGCGGCTCAGGCCGGCGCCGAACAGCGCATCGATGATGAGAGCCGGCCGGCCAATCGCCTGGGCATTGAAGGGCAGCACCGGAGATTTCCATCCCTTCGCCGCCGATGCCGCATCGCCCTTGAGCGCGTCGCGCTCGCACATCAGAATGACGGAGACGTCCCGCCCCTGAGCCGCGAGTTCCGCCGCGGCCACAAAGCCGTCGCCCCCGTTATTGCCGGGACCGGCGACCACCAGGATCGGCCCCTCCTCCACGAACTCGGCGGCGGCCTCCGCGACGGCCTGACCGGCGCTGAGCATCAAGGCAAACCCCGGCGTACCCGCGGCAATGCTGAGGCGGTCCGCACGTTCCATCTCCGCGGTGGTCAAGACTTCCATGCGCAATCCCCGCGGCCCGAGATGAAGCTCATGCCGGCTCCCCTAGCACGAACTTCGGAAACAAACGGCATGGGCCACTCTCAATTTCCGTCAATTTCCCTGCCGCGCCGGATTTTCCTTAAGCCTTCGGAAAAATGGCCTGCACCAACCGTCTGCGCCTCATCCGAAGGCAGTTTCCAGGCCAGGTGCCGCTTCGAACTCACTTCGCTGCACATCGTTTCATCTGTTTGCCTATTTCGCAGGCTTCGGTATTCTAGCCATTCCTCAAATAGCTGCGCAAAATGCGCGTTAAATACCTGATGAGACTTTAGAATCAGGCTCATTAACGACTTGGCACAGAGCCTGCTTTTGAGGATGCCGCTTCGGTTCGCCGCGCTCGCCGGCCGGTCATACGCATGGCTGGCCATCGCCCGGACAGTCGGGCAATGTCCGAAAACAGGCGACCGGATGGTCTGGCGCTTCACCTGCGCGTGCCTGACGGCGAGGCCGCAATTTTGAATTTTGGGAATGCCCGGGAGGCCGCTCAGTGAAGAAGATCGAAGCCATCATCAAGCCGTTCAAGCTCGACGAGGTGAAGGAAGCACTCCAGGAAGTTGGACTTCAAGGCATCACGGTCACGGAGGCCAAGGGCTTTGGACGGCAAAAGGGTCATGCCGAGCTCTATCGCGGCGCCGAATATATCGTCGACTTCCTGCCCAAGGTGAAGATCGAGATCGTGATCGGTGACGATCTGGTCGAGCGAGCGATCGATGCCATCCGCCGCGCGGCGCAGACCGGGCGGATCGGCGACGGCAAGATCTTCGTGTCGAAGATCGAGGAAGCGATCCGCATTCGCACCGGCGAGTCCGGGCTCGACGCGATCTGATTCAGGCGTTCAGCGCTCCGGGTCATGAGGCGGCCCGTCGATTGCTGAAAGAGCGTGCAGATGCTGGTTTCGTCGGCGCGGCTTATTGTCTTGGGCCGCCCCCGACGCTATTGAGCATTACCCCGCGGCACGGCCGCGGTCGGATCACCATGACCTTGTAGCCAAGAGGGGTATTCATGAAGACCGCCAAAGACGTCCTGAAGTCAATCAAGGACAACGACGTCAAATACGTCGATCTGCGTTTCACCGATCCGCGCGGCAAGTGGCAGCACGTAACCTTCGACGTCGGCATGATCGAAGAGGACACGTTTTCCGAGGGCTTGATGTTCGACGGCTCCTCGATCGCCGGCTGGAAAGCCATCAACGAGTCCGACATGTGCCTGATGCCCGATCCGGTCACCGCGACGATCGATCCGTTCTATGCGGAAACCACCATGGTCCTGGTGTGCGACGTGCTGGAACCGACCACCGGCGAGCCCTACAACCGCGACCCCCGCGGCATCGCCAAGAAGGCGGAAGCGATGGTGAAGTCGATGGGCGTCGGCGACTCCGTGTTCTTCGGTCCGGAAGCGGAATTCTTCGTGTTCGACGACGTCCGCTATTCCGCGCTGCCCTATAACACCGGCTTCAAGCTCGACTCCTCGGAGTTTCCGACCAACTCCGACACCGAATATGAAGGCGGCAATCTCGGTCACCGCATCCGCACCAAGGCCGGCTACTTCCCGGTGCCGCCGCAGGACTCGGTACAGGACATGCGCTCGGAAATGCTCGGCGCCATGGCCAAGATGGGCGTCAAGGTCGAGAAGCATCACCATGAGGTGGCTTCCGCCCAGCACGAGCTCGGCATGAAGTTCGACAAGATGACGCTGATGGCCGATCAGATGCAGATCTACAAATACTGCATCCAGCAGGTCGCTCACATCTACGGCAAGACCGCGACCTTCATGCCCAAGCCGGTCTTTGGCGACAACGGCTCGGGCATGCACTGCCACCAGTCGATCTGGAAGGACGGCAAGCCGGTGTTCGCCGGCAACAAATATTCCGACCTGTCGGAGATCTGCCTGTCCTACATCGCCGGCATCATCAAGCACGCCAAGGCGATCAACGCTTTCACCAACCCCACCACCAACTCCTACAAGCGTCTGGTGCCGGGTTATGAAGCGCCGGTGCTGCTCGCCTACTCGGCGCGCAACCGCTCGGCGTCCTGCCGCATCCCCTACACCGCGAACCCCAAGGCCAAGCGCGTCGAGGTTCGTTTCCCCGATCCGCTCGCCAACCCCTATCTCGGTTTTGCCGCGATGCTGATGGCGGGTCTGGACGGCGTCAAGAACAAGCTCGATCCGGGGCCGGCGATGGACAAGGACCTCTATGATCTGCCGAAGGAGGAGCTGAAGTCGATCCCCACCGTGTGCGGCAGCCTGCGCGAGGCGCTGGAGAATCTCGACAAGGACCGCGCGTTCCTCAAGAACGGCGGCGTGTTCGATGACGACTTCATCGACTCCTATATCGAGTTGAAGATGACGGAGGTCGAGCGCTTCGAGATGACGCCGCACCCGGTCGAGTTCGACATGTACTATTCGGCGTAACCGCGGAAGGCATCGCCGACAAGAAGGCGCCCTCCGGGGCGCCTTTTCGTTTGCCCTCGCATGTCTCCCCCAGGGATCGCGATCATGCCGAATTGGCCGGTTCGTGCCCCAGGCGGAGGTAGCCATCCCGCTCTCGGTTGTGATTGGATGATGCTGGAATAATCGACAGGCGCGACATCGTTAGACGCGCAGGCAATGGGCTGGATCGGCCATGCAAGATACCGGGAAGAAGAACTCGGCAGAAAGTCCGCAGGCCTCCGGCTCAGTTCGCCACGAAGCGGCATTCTCCGGCGAGGCCGGCACCCAAATCAGGACCGTCAACCTCGCGCTGCAGGGAGGCGGAGCGCATGGCGCTTTCACCTGGGGCGTGCTCGACCGACTGCTTGATGAGAAGGGCCTCGCGTTCGAGGGGCTGAGTGCAACGAGCGCCGGAGCGATGAACGCGTCGGTCTTTGCCTATGGGCTTGCAATCAATGGTCGCGAGGGAGCGCGCAGGGCGCTCGCCGGGTTTTGGAAGCGTGTCAGCGATGTGGCCCGGCTCGGGCCGTTTCAGCCAAATCTGATCGACCGAATGCTCGGCGGTTACAAGCTGGCCTGGTCGCCGATTTTCTCCCTCGCAGGCCTCATGACGCACGTGTTGTCGCCCTATCTATTCAACCCCGCGAACTACAATCCGCTGCGCGATGTGCTCGAACAATCGATCGATTTTGACGTGTTGAGGCGCCCGGATTGTCCGGTGAAGCTCTTCCTCTGCGCGACGAACGTGCGCTCCGGAAAGGTGAAAATCTTTACCGGAACGGAACTTTCGGCATCCGCCGTGATGGCTTCGGCAAGCGTGCCAACGATGTTTCAGGCGGTTGAGATCGGGGACGACGTCTACTGGGACGGCGGCTACATGGGAAATCCGGCACTTTTCCCGCTGATCTACAACTGCGACAGCACCGATATCGTCATTGTCCATATCAATCCGCTATTCCGCAACGAGGCGCCGCGCAG